>JAABUQ010002318.1_pt1 | contig 37989 bp, 35 predicted proteins | sample 5560001 | NCBI WGS metagenome assembly JAABUQ01 (sample SAMN10711888, study PRJNA513371) | rock metagenome | isolation source: Antarctica rocks | place: Antarctica: Victoria Land, Finger Mt nord | collected 2015-12-18 | reverse complement strand
TACGACAACATCGTCGATCATTGCGCCGAGGCGTGGAATAAGCTCGAGGCCCAGCCCTGGCGCATCACGACGCTCGGACTGCGCGACTGGGCGCACGGGTTCTGATCACTCAGGGTTGGTATAAGGCCACCAGTCCTCGCCTAAGAGGCTGCGGTCCTCGTCGACGAGCTTGCTGAACCACGGCAACATGGTAGCCATGTTGTTGAAGGTCATTCCCTTCGTGTACTGCTCCGTCATGACCCGCTTCGCGTCGCAAAAACCCCTGTAGACAGCCTTCACGATGTCCGGCCGCTCGGCAGCAAGTTCCCTGCGCACCACGACCGTGTGCATGATCGGGAAAATGCCCGTGCGCTGGAAATAGGCGCGCTCGGTTGCCTCATAGTCGTCGAACAGCCGGCCGACCTTGGGCGACTTCTCCAGCACGCATTTAGGCACATCGGCCGAGATCAAGGCGTCGATCTCGCCTGCCTCCAGCATTCTGCCCAAGTCGGCGCCCTTGGCGACCCAGGTTACGTCGATATCTGCGGGATGCGGCTGTGGAACGAAGTCGACCGGCTCCATCGGGAAGTCGATGCCGCCGACGACCCAGCGGCATTGTTCCGGCTTGACGCCGAAGTCGTCCGACAGGATGCCCTTCGGCGTCACGCCGGCGTCATGGCCATAGACCGCCAGCTCGCCGATGGTCTTGCCGGCGAGATCCTCCGGGCGCTCGATCCCGCTGCCCTTATTGATGTAGATCGCCGAATGCCGGAAGCAGCGGTTCGGGAACACCGGGATCGCGACGAAAGGCGGATCGTCGAACTCCATGGTGCGCAGGAAATACGTCATGCCGAGTTCCGACACGTCGAACTCGCGCTTGCGGATCATGCGTTCGAAGATTTCGGTGACGATGCGGGCGCTGTGGAAGGTCGCGTCGACGCCCTCGATCGTGACGGTGCCGTCGGCCAGCGCGCGCGTCCGGTCATAGTTCCAGAAGGCGATCTCAAGTTTCATTCGGCTCATGGCGCAGACTCCTGCTTGTTTCGGGAGGACCCGGCGACCTGCGTGCTACCTCCCAACGCGGCGGCGGGTTAGGTTTCCGGCGGACTCGGGATGGGGACGGTGTTGAACGACAGCGCGATCGTATCGGTTGGGCGGGAGGCGCCCCGGTTCGAGACGTTCGCGACGCGCTTCGATCCCTTCGCCAACAACTTCGATCTGGTTCGGATGGTGCTGGCCGTCGTCGTGGTGTTTTGCCACTGCTTCAGCCTTGACGGCAGCCATTGGGAGCCGATCGACGGTTACCTGCACTACGGCTATGGCGGGACTCTGGCGGTCTACGGGTTTCTGGTGATCAGCGGCTTCCTGGTGACGCGATCACTGAGCGACCGGAGCCTCGATGAGTACGTGTTCTCCCGGATCGCACGCATCCTTCCGGGGCTCGTCCTCATCACTTTGGTCGAGGTTTTCGTCATTGGGCCGATCTTCTCCGAGGCGAACTGGTGGGTCTTCCTAACCTATGTCGGGTTCCGTCACCTGTGGAACGTGACGGTGTTCGGGTTGGATGCGCAGATGTACAGCGTGTTCCGTGACACCAACCCGCCGTGGCTGATGAACGGCTCGTTGTGGACGATCCCGATCGAGTGCTCGTTCTACCTCCTGCTTCCTGTCGTCATGCTGGCGTTCGGGTTGCGACGATCGGTCGGGCCGTTGTTCCTGCTCAGCCTGGCCGGGCAGCTCGCGGCGCGCAATTTCGGCTTGAGCTACGACGCGCCGGGGCTTTCCTTGCTCACCAACGTCCACGTCTACCCGTTCGTCGATCTCGCCAGCTACTTTCTGGCCGGCTCCGCCGCGTGGATGGCGCGGGACCGCGTGCCGTTCAATCTGGGGATGCTGGCGCTCAGCCTCATCGGACTCTACGCGGCGGCCGGCCTGCCTTTCAGCGAGGTCGCGCTCAAGCTGTGCCTGCCCTACGTCGTGCTATACGCCTCGTTGGCTGGCGGCATCGGCTCGCGCCTGAAGCGCGCGGTCGGCGACCTGTCCTACGGCACCTATCTGTTCGGTTTTCCGGTCACCCTGTCGGTCCTCGCGGCGGCGGGCGGACGATTGTCGGTCACTCGACTGTTCCCGGTCACACTTGCCGTAACGCTGGCCTGCGCCTGGCTGTCCTGGCACGGCGTGGAGCGTCCGTGCCTGCGGCTAAAGCCGTGGTCGGCGACCCGGAGGCGGTAACGCCGACTCCGGAAGGAGGATCACTCCGAGATGGCTTGCAGGGCGGCGAGGTCGATCCCGCGCACTTGCCCGCCCAGCGTGGCGCCGAGGCCGCCGGCGGTCTCGGCGAGGTGCGCGATGTCCCTCGGCGTCAACGCCAGGTCGGCGGCGTGGCCGCAATTCCGCGCGCCTAGGCTGGTAGGGCCGCCTGCCCAGTGGACGGCGTAGGTCGGGCCAGGCCGCATCGCCTCGACGACGAGGCTGCCGCCGGCCGCCGCCATCACGTCCGTCTGCAACAGGCAGGTCGCGCGAGGACCGCTTTCGCCGTCCAGCCGGACCGCCTCGAACGTGATTTGCAGCGGGTCGGCCAATTCCGTCCGGGGTTGCAGCGCGATGATGTCGCCGATGGTCGGGAGCGTGACGTAGGAACGCGCGAGGAGGACCACCGCGATCACGACCATCAGGAACATGGCCAGCCCCAGGCTGGCGAAATGCCATGCCTCCGCAACCGGGCGCCGATCCGACCCGTCCATTTTCGCCTCCGACCTCGCCCGCACAGGTCTATTGTGCAACGCACAAATTAGCGCATGGTTAACCGCGCGGGCTGTCTTTGAACGCGAGGCGGCTATGCGGTCGGCGCGGATCGGGCGCTCAACCGAGCTCCTCGTGCCAGGTGCGGCCGTCGCGCGCGATCAGCGCGATCGAGGCGGTCGGCCCCCAGCTGCCGGCGGCGTAGGGGCGGGGCGAGTCCGGCGAGTTGCTCCAGGCGTCGAGGACGGGCTCGACCCAGGTCCAGGCCGCCTCCACCTCGTCGCGCCGCATGAACAGGGTGGCGTTGCCGCGCACGGTGTCCATCAGCAGCCGCTCGTAGGCGTCGGGGTAGCGGGTGGCGAAGGTTTTTTCGAAGCTGATGTCGAGGCCGGTGGCGCGCAGCCGCAGCCCGCCCGGCCCGGGTTCCTTGGTCATCATCTCGAGCCGCATCCCCTCCTCGGGCTGCAGGCGGATGATTAGCCGGTTCGGTTGCAGGTCCAGCCCGTCGGCCGGGAAGATCGAGAACGGCAGCCCGCGGTACTGGATGACGATTTCCGACACTTTTTGCGGCAGGCGCTTGCCGGTGCGCAGATAGAACGGCACGTTCGCCCAGCGCCAGGTGCGCACCTCGGCCTTGAGGGCGAGGAAGGTCTCGGTCCGGCTCGCCTCGCCGTTGGCGGGGCCGGCGCCGTCGAGGTCGGCGAGGTAACCCACGACCGGCTGGCCGTTGACGGCGCCCTGGGTGTACTGGCCGCGCACGGTGACGGCGGCGGCCTCGTGCGGCCGGATCGGCCGCAGCGCGCGCAGCACTTTCAGCTTCTCGTCGCGCACCGCGTCGGCGTCGAGCGACACGGGCGGCTCCATCGCCAGCAGGCAGAGCAGCTGCAGCATGTGATTCTGCAGCATGTCGCGCAGCGCGCCCGACCCGTCGTAGTAGCCGCCGCGCCCCTCGACGCCGACCGTCTCGCCCACCGTGATCTGCACGTGCTCGATGACATCGGTGTTCCACAGGCGCTCGAAGATCGTGTTGGCGAAGCGCAGCGCCAGCAGGTTCTGCACGGTCTCCTTGCCGAGGTAGTGGTCGATGCGGAAGATCTGCGTCTCGTCGAACACCTGGCCCACCTCGTCGTTGATCGCGCGGGCGGAGGCGAGGTCGTGGCCGATCGGCTTTTCCAGCACCACGCGGGACTGCGGCGTCACCAGGCCGTGCTGGCCGATGTGCCGGCAGATCGGGCCGTAGAGGTCGGGCGAGGTGGCGAGATAGAACACGCGGATGCGCTCTTGCGGCATCTCGTGCAGCAGGTCAGCAAGCGTGTCCCAGCCCCGGTCGGTGGTGCCGTCCACCCTTGCATAGCGGAGCTGGGCGTAGAACCGCGCCGCCACCGCTTCGTCGAGCTCGGCTGCGGCGACGTGCTGGCGCAGCGCCTTGGCGGCTCGGTCTCGATACTGCGCGTCGTCGAGGTCGGAGCGCGCCGCGGCGATCACCCGGCTGTCGGCCGGCATCTGCCCGTCGCGGAACCGGGCGTACAGTGCGGGCAGCAGCTTGCGCAAGGTGAGGTCGCCGGTGGCGCCGAACACTACGCAGTCGAAGCTCGGCACGGGGATGATCTTCGCCATCGGGCGTCGTTCTCTCGATCGGGGTTGGGCTGATATGGTCGGCGCATGGCGCGCATTTCCAGCACGAAATTGAGCTGCGGCGTGCTTGTCACCGACGGCGCCCGCCTGCTGCTCGGGCACGCGACGCGCTCGCCGCGCTGGGACATTCCGAAGGGCCTCGCCGAACCGGGCGAGGCGGCCGCGGACGCCGCGGCGCGGGAGCTGGCGGAGGAGACCGGGCTGCGGGTCGCGGCAGCGGCGCTGATCGATCTCGGCGCGCATCGCTACTTGCCCGGCAAGGCGCTGGCGCTGTTCGCCTGGCGGCCGGCCGTGATGCCCGACCCCGCTGCGCTGGTCTGCCGCTCCACCTTCGCCGCGGGCGCATCCGTGCTGCCGGAGTTCGACCGTTTCGGGCTGTTCGCCTGGGATGAGGCGATGGCGCGGACCGGCAAGAACCTGGCGCGCGTGCTAGGCGAGATCCGACCGGGCGAGCTCGATCGCGGCGCGGAAACAGCCGCGTCGCGAGGCGTACCTCCCCGGCAACGACGTTAGCGGACGGGCGCCATCATGGCTTCGGATGGCTGCAGGTCGGGGGCGAAGGCGACGAGCAAGTCCCTGAACGCGTCCCACAGCGGCTTGATGCGGTCATCGGGCCGCAGATGGCGGGCGAGGGCGCCGTGACCCTCGGTGGGGTCGCTGTCGAACCGGATGTGTTCGGACAGGAAATGCCGGAATGCGCCGAGCACCGGGTTCGGCCACTCCGGCATGCCCAGCATGGCGCGGAACACCGTCTCCAGGCCGCCGTCCTCGTAGCTGGCGATGCTCATCGCCCGGGTGACCAGCTCCGTGGATCGCATTTGGCGCAGGTATCGTTGGCCCAGTTCGGTGAAGAAGCGCTGCCTGGTTTCGGAAACCGGCGCTAATGCCAGCGTTCGCCGCATGAATTCGTCATGGTCCATGCGCTCGCCGACCTGCGCCACCCCGGGCCAAGGCGACAGGTTGTCGGTGTCGCACTCGGCCCGCTCCAAGTCCTGCAGCTTGTCGTCGTCGGGATACAGGCGCCGGGCAATCTCGAGGTTCTCCCGGAATTGCACCGAGAAAAAATAGTAGGCCCAGGCGACCTCGACGCAATGCTTCTCGGTCAGCCGGCGCCAGCCCAACTCGCCGATTTCGGCGATAGCTGCTTCAAACTCATATCGACTAATGATCTGCATGGAACATCCTGACGTGTTCAAAGCCGCCCAGCGATTTGATGCTTTATTTATGAGCATATTCTCCCGAAGTTTTGCAATGCTAACTTCTGGCGTTGGCGGCAAATTGATCCGGCTGCAAGGGCTGCAGCCGCGAAGCGGCCGGATCTGTCCGGGCGTTTCATCCACCCGGAGATTTGCCCAAAAGTGACAGGCATGTCTCAGAAATGCCGTTTAACCTTCCCTGGTTTGTGCCATTCACGGTATCAATGTAGAAGAAAGTGCAGTCGGTAGGCATGGCTCTTGCAGGGATACCGTTGATGCGAACCGAGACGATTGCGTTGCATGCGGGCTATCAGGCCGATTCAACGATACGGGCGGTCGCCGTACCGATTTATCAGACGGTGGCGTACGAATTCGACAGCGCCGAACATGCCGCGGCGTTGTTCAACCTGGAGGTGGAGGGATTCCGCTACAGCCGCATCAGCAATCCGACCGTGGCGGTGCTCGAGCGGCGCATCGCCGCCCTCGAAGGCGGCGTCGGCGCGCTGTGCCTGGGCTCCGGACAGGCGGCGGTCCACGGCGCCATCCTGGCGTTGGCCGATGTCGGGCGGAATATCGTATCGACCTCGCAACTCTACGGCACCACCCATACCTTGTTCGCGCATGTGCTGCCGCGCATGGGCGTGACCGTGCGGCTGGCCGACGGCGACCGCCCGGACGACATCGCCGGGCTGATCGACGCGGGCACCATCGCCGTCTATTGCGAGAGCGTCGGAAATCCGGCCGGCAACGTCTCCGACCTCGCGGCGATGGCCGAAGTCGCGCACGCGCACGGCGTGCCGCTGATGGTGGACAACACGGTGGCCTCGCCGGTGCTGGTGCGGCCGATCGACTTCGGCGCCGACATCGTCATCCATTCGCTGACCAAGTTCCTCGGCGGCCACGGCACCACTCTGGGCGGCGCCATCGTCGACGGCGGCCGCTTTCCTTGGACGGCGCACGCCGCCCGCTTCCCGACGCTGAACGAGCCGGACGCGTCCTATCACGGCCTGGTCTACGCCCGGCATTTCGGGCCGACCGCCTACATCGAGCGCTGCCGCAATTTCTGCCTGCGCACCACCGGTGCGGCGTTGGCGCCGCTCAGCGCCTTCCTGCTGCTGCAGGGGGTGGAGACGGTGGCGCTGCGCGTCGAACGCCACGTGCAGAACGCCCGCCGCGTGGCCGCGGCGCTGCGGCAGGACGCAATGGTGGAGTGGGTGAACTACGCCGGCTTTCCGGACAGCCCGTACTATCCGCTGGTGGAGAAATATCTCGGCGGCCAGGCCTGCTCGCTGTTGACGTTCGGGGTGCGCGGCGGCATGGCCGGGGGCATGGCTTTCTACGACGCGCTGCGGCTGGTCAAGCGTTTGGTCAATCTCGGCGACTCGAAGTCGCTCGCCTGCCACCCGGCCTCCACCACGCACCGGCAGATGACCCCGGACGAGCAGCGCCAGGCCGGGGTCACGCCGGAAATGATCCGGCTCAGCGTCGGCGTCGAGCATGTCGACGACATCCTGGCCGACCTCGACCAGGCGTTGGCGGCGGCCGACGCGGGTCGCAACGGCCAATCCGGCCGGCACAATCCGGCTGCGGCCGGGCAGTCCTGACGCCGGAACCGGATGCAGCCGATGTTCGCACGCGGACCTGACGGCGGCGGCGGCGGTGGCGGCGCCGACCTGGTCATCGGCTTGGTCAACAACACGCCGCCGGCGGCGTTGCGCGCCACCGAGGCGCAGTTCGCCGGGCTGCTGCGGGCGGCCGCTCGCGGCCGGCGCATCCGCCTGCGCTGCTTCGCTGCGGGCGCCGTGGCGGACCCGCATTATGAGGGGCTCGACGCGCTGTGGCGCTCCCGGCTGGACGGATTGATCGTGACCGGGGCCGAGCCACAGGCGGCGGCCATGACCCAGGAGCCTGCCTGGCCGCTGCTGGCGCGGCTGACCGACTGGGCGGCGGCGAACACCGACGCGGCGATCTGGTCGTGCCTGGCGGCGCACGCCGCGGTGTTCCGCCTCGACGGATTGGCGCGCCGGCGGCTGCCGCGCAAACTGTCCGGCGTGTTCGCCTGCGCCCGCGCGGCCGACCACGCCCTGGTCGCCGACGCGCCGACGCACTGGCCGGTGCCGCACTCGCGACACAACGACCTTGATGCGGCCGCGCTGCAGGCGGCGGGCTACCTGATCCTGTCGCGCGGGCCGGGGACGACGGACGCGGACGGCGCCGACAGCTTCGAGAAGCCGGCCGGACGCAGCCTGTTCCTGATGCTGCAGGGGCATCCCGAGTATGCCGCCGATACCCTGCTGCAGGAATATCGCCGCGACGTGCGCCGTTTCCTGACCGGCCGGCGCGTCGATTGGCCGCCATCGCCGGAGGGCTACTTCGACGCCGCCACCGGCGCCGCTCTGACGGATCTGCAGGCGCGCGCCGCCGGCCGGCCGGTCACCGAGTTGCTCGCCGCACTCGACGAGATCGCAAAAGCGCCGGCGCCATATTGGCAGCCGGCGGCGGTTCGGCTGTATGCCGGCTGGCTCGCCGATCTGGCGGCACGGCAGGCGGGTCACGCGCCGGCATCGCGGCGGGCCGCGTCCTGAGCGCCGCGCTGTTTCCGCCGCCGGACGCGCGCCGGGAGCAGGACGACCGCCTGACCGTGGCGCTGGCGGCGGCCGATCAGCGGCTGCGGCTCGGCGCGGTGACGCCGGATTTCGACCGTGCCGCGTTCGCCGCCGATTTGGCCGAGTTCGACTTCGGCCGCCCGGTGCCGTTGGCCGAGCTGTGCGACTGGACCGTGGCGGGGCTGGAGCACGGCGTCGTGCACATGACGCACCCGCGCTATCTCGGCCTGTTCAACCCGGCGCCGAGCTTTCCGGCGCAGTGCGCCGACCGCATCGCCGCCACCTTCAACCCACAGCTGGCCAGCGCCACCACCTCGCCCGCGGCGGTGGCCATCGAAGCGCACGTGATCGGCGCTGTCGCCCGCCGGGCCGGGATGCCGCCGGCGGCGGGCGGGCATTTCACCGTCGGCGGGTCGGAGGCGAACGCCACCGCGCTGGCCTGCGCGCTGACGCGGGCCGAACCGGGTTTCGCGGAGGGCGGCAGCCGCGCCTTCGCGGGGCAGCCGGTGTTCTACATCTCGCAGGACAGCCACCTGGCCTGGATCAAGCTCGCGCACCTGGCCGGCATCGGCCGCGCCGCCGCCCGTCTGGTGCCGACCGACGCCGAGGGCCGGATCAGCCTGACGGCGCTGGCCGAAACCATCGCCCGGGACCGCGCCGCCGGCTGCATCCCGGTGATGGTGGTGGCGACCGCCGGCACCACCAACGCCGGGATGGTCGATCCGCTGGCCGGCTGCCGCGCCGCCGCCCGCGCGGCCGGGTCGTGGTTCCATGTCGATGCCGCCTGGGGCGGCGGGCTGATTGCCTCGGAGCGGCTCGGCGGCCTGCTGGCCGGCATCGGCGACGCCGATTCGATCACCATCGACGCGCATAAGTGGTTCGCCACCACGCTTGGCTGCGGCATGTTGCTGACGGCGCATCCGGCGATGTTGCCAGCCACGTTCGACGTGCGCACCAGCTTCATGCCGTCGCACGCGCCGGCGCTGGATCCGTACCTGACAACGGCGCAATGGTCGCGGCGCTTCGCCGGACTGCGGTTATTTCTCTCGCTCGGCGCCGCCGGCTGGGCCGGTCATGCCGCGCATGTCGAGCGCGCGGTGGCGCTGGGGCGGCTGCTGGCTGACGGCATGGCGGCGCTTGGCTGGTCGGTCGCCAACGACCCGGCGCTCGCGGTGGTTTGCCTGCGGCCGCCACCCGGGTCGCCGGCGGTGCGCCATATCGTGGCACGGGTGCTGGCCGGCGGCGGCGCTTGGGTATCGGCGGCGGTGTTTGCCGGGGCCGACGTGGTGCGCGCCTGCGTCACCCATGGCGAGACGTCCGGGGCCGACATCGCGGTGGTGGCGGAGCTGCTCGAGCGAGCCCGGCAGGACGCCACGCCGCAGTAGGCACCCTGCCGGTCGGGCGGGTCTTCGCCTATTGGAACGCCCAGCGCAGGGTGCGGGCGATCCCGAGCGTGCCGGCCCGCACCAGCGGTTGGCCGAGCGTCGGCGCCGGCAGCCCGTGCATGCGTCGCGCCCACGCCGGCAGCAAGTCGACACCCGCTTGCATGGTGAGCGCCTGCAGCGGCTCCGCCATGCGGTTCGCCGCTTCTCGCTTGAGCACGAGTTGCGCGACTTCGCTGGTGCGCGCGTCGAACAGCAGCTGCGGGCGCATCGCCTCGATCAGGGCGCGCGCCTCCGCCCGGGAGCGCGGGATCGGATCGGCGCCGAGTGCCGAGGCGACGCGGGCCATCTCGGCGAAGTAGCGATCCTGGTCGGCGACCGGCATGCCCGGCTCGGCGTAGCGGATCCAGGCGTCGAGGAAGGTCGTCGCCTCGGTCACGTGCACCCAGGCCAGCAGCGAGGGCTCGTTCGCGGCGTAGGCGGTGCCGTCCGGCAACGTCCCGCGGACCCGGTCGTGGATGGCGCGCACGCGGACGATCGCCGCCTCCGCCTCCGGCCGCCCGCCGTAGGTGGTGAGGGCGATGAAGCGCGCGGTGCGCCGCAGCCGGCCATTCATGTCGGCGCGGAACTTGGAATGGTCCCACACCCCGGCGAGGACGGCCGGGTGCAGCATCTGCAGCAGCAATCCCGCGACGCCGCCGACCATCATGGAGGTCACGTCGCCATGCACGCGCCAAGCGACCGCGCGCGGGCCGAACAGCCCGTCGGGCTGCCGCCGCACCGGCTTCTCGCCGCGCGAGCGGTCGTTGAACAAGGCGACCACCTGGGCGGCGATCGCCTGCTTGATCGGCCGCGCGACGAGCGTGCCGAGGGAGAGGGAGGGGAGGGAGCCGGCTCGCGGGTAGGGCATCAGGCACGACCCGTGGCTGGGGCCGCGCAGGTCTGGGAGCTGGGGATCGAGAGGGCTGTCATGCGGCTTAAAAGATAGACAGGCCTCGGCGTTGCGCAATGCGGCCGTCTACGAGCTGCGAAGCAGCTTTCGGAAAAAGATGCGCTTCCGCCTGCGGGATGGTCGTTCAAGGTTCCGAACGCCTCGTAGCACTGCTTCAAGTAGAAACCGGGAGCCTGAAAGCTGAACGTGCTCTCCGCAACGTTGATCTCTGCTCGGCTTGCCTCGCGTAGCCGGTCGTCGGTCGGTAGCGGAACTTACGCCCAACTCTTGGGGACGGACAGCGCCGCGCTTTTCGGCGAACCGGCCTGCGAGCTTCTTTTGGGCCGATAGGTGCTGAGTCGAACGTTCACGTTGTGCGACGCGTTCACCAAGTGGATTTGCTGTAACATGCCCTCCGTAAAAAGTCCGTCCTGCTCTGCGATTTGGGTTTCGGCGTAGACGCGAAACGGACCGCAACCTTAAGCGGCGCGGCGGCGCTTCCAATCCGTCGGCGGCGGATGGGCGCGATGCACGTCAAGTCGCGTCGCGATCCATCCGGCGACGTCCGGAGGGATGCCGGCCTCCCCCGCGACCCATCGACGGACGAGCCGCTCGTTGCATGGCAACAAGCTCGCAAGGTCGCGCTGCGACCAGCAGAGTTCGTCAAGCGCGGCCCGCAGCCGCTCGGGCGTCATGGAAGCAATCCCCAAACACGGAGGACCAGCCCGGCAACCGTGACGGCCGCGCCGGCGAGCCCGGCGACCGTCAAATAAGGCGTGACGCCGCGATCGCGATTGAGCTTGCGCTCTTCCGTGATCAGCTTGCCGACCCTCTCCCGGAGGGAGCGGGTTTGAGCGGGAGGCTTCACACCACCGGCGAGGTGCCGCCGTCCACGTTGATCGCGGTGCCGGTGACGTAGCCCGCGGCGTCGGAGGCGAGGAAGCAGGCGACGCTGGCGAACTCCTCGGCCGTGCCCATGCGCCCGAGCGGGACGCCTTCGCCCATCTTGCCGGTGAACGCCTCGAACGGGACGTTGGCACCCTGCGCCGCGTGCCGCCGCACCCATTGATCGCTGACGATGACGCCGACCAGCAGCGCGTTGACCAGGACGTTGTGCGGCGCGCCCTCGCCGGCGAGCACTTTGGTCAGCGCCATGCCGGCCGCGCGGGACACCACCGTGGGCGCGCCGCCCGCCCGCGGCGCCTTGGCGCCGATGTTGAGCACGTTGATGATCCGCCCCCAGCGCCGCTGCTTCATGCCGGGAAACGCCAGCCGGATCATCCGGATCGCGCCGAACAGTTTCAGGTCCAGATCGGCCTGCCACACCTCGTCGGTGATCTCCTCGAACCGGCCGGTCTGCGAGGTGCCGGCGTTGTTGACCAGGATGTCGACCTGGCCCAGCCCGTCGACGACCGTGTCATAGGCGCGGCGCACGTCCTCGGCCTTCGACACGTCCGCCGCCACCGCGACGACGCGCCCCTTGGCCGTCGCGCCGACCGCCCGCTTGGCCTCCTCCAGGGAGTCCGGCCGGCGGGCCAGGATCGCGACGTCGGCGCCCGATGCGGCGAACAGCGTCGCCATCGCCAGGCCGAGCCCCTTGCTGCCGCCGGTGATCAGCGCCTTTCGGCCGTCGAGACGAATGTCCATGGCTTTACCCTCCCTCTTGGTCGCGGTCTGGCCCGCGAAGAACGCGCTCAACGCCGTCGTCTCGCCGCCGCCGGCCGCGGCGTCGGCGGCGATCCGCCGGTAGAGCCGCGCCGCGCCGGCGAGCATGCCGCTGCCGGCGTCGCCGTCGTCGATGAAGCCGGCGATCTCCTCCATCTCGGCGACCCAGCGATACGCCTTCGGGTACATTTGCGGCACCTGGCGGGTGAGCCAAGCGAGCAAGGCCGGCTGGCTGTCCGCCAGCTCCGCATGCAGCGCCCGGGCGGCCCCCGCTTCCGTGGCGGCGAGCGCCATCGCGGTGCCGAGCGCGGTAAAACCCTTGGTGATCCCCGCATACGACATTTTCAGCGCCGACGCCGCGCCGACCGGGCCGTCCAGCACCCGTATGTCGAGGCCGAGCCGCCCGAGCGGCGTCGCGCGCGCCGCCTCGCTGCCGGAGACGTACAGCGCCGGCGCCTTGCCGCCCCGCACCGGCGGGCCGCCGATGATGCCGCCATCCACGAACGCGCAGCCGGTCGCCGTCACGACCGACGCGATGCGAGCCGCGGTTGCGGGGTTGACCGCATTGCAATCGATGTAGACGGGCTTTGCCGGAGACCGGGCCAAGGTCGGCGCCAGTCGTTCGGCGAGCGAGAGCGCGTCGCCCGGCGGCACGATCGAGAGCACGATCGCCGCGCCCGCGATCCCCGCTTCGTCGGTCGGCGTCATCCCGGCTTGCGCCGCGCGCGCGGCGCTGGCGGCGCCGCGCCCGGCGAGCCAGGTGGGCACCGCGGCGCCGCGTTCGACCAGCCGGGCGCCGATCCCCGCCCCCATGTTTCCGGGCGAGATGACAGCGACGACATGTTCCATGCGGGCCTCCCTGGCAGGGCGGCAGCAGCCTGTCAGAACCGCACACCGACGCGCAATCCGGCTCGGGATGTTTGCTTGACTTGCCACTGGCCTCTCGTATGTTCCGCCGTCATAGCAGCAACCCGAATGGGAGCTGGCACCACGAACAGGGAGCACGTTTTGGACAGCCGTTTCGACGTGTATGCGACACGTCATCCACACCGTGACACGTCGAAGCCCGAGTGCCGATGAGCGTCGGGGCTGGGTCGCGTGACGCAACGGCTGCCGCCTTGCTTCAGGTCCGTAACGTCGTCGTTCGCTTCGGCGGCGTCGTCGCACTCAACGGCGTGTCGTTCGACGTCGGCACCAAGCAGATTTGCGGCCTGATCGGTCCGAACGGCTCGGGCAAGACCACGCTGTTCAATTGTATCAGCGGCATCTATCGCTACGGCGAAGGCGAAATCCTGTTCGAGGGGCGCAAGCTCGCCGGCACGCCGCGCCACAAGATGATCGACATGGGCCTGGGGCGCACGTTCCAGAACCTCGCGCTGTTCCGCACGCTTTCGGTGCGCGAGAACGTGTTGGTCGGCGCCCACCACCTGGCCAAGACCGGGATCGTCCGCAACGCGCTGCGATTGCCGCCGGTGCGCGCCGAGGAGCGGCACGCCAACGACAAGCTGCACCGCCTGCTGCACCTGCTCGACCTCGAGGATGTTGCGGATGTCACCGTCTCGGCGCTGCCGTTCGGCACGCAGAAGCGTGTTGAGCTCGCCCGCGCGCTGATCAGCGAGCCCAAGCTGCTGCTGCTGGACGAGCCGGCCGGCGGCCTCAACCACAGCGAGGTCGACGAGCTCGGCGACCTGATCCGGTCCATCCGCGAGCAGTTCCACTGCAGCGTGCTGCTGGTCGAGCATCACATGAGCCTGGTGATGCGGGTCTCGGAGGTGGTGATAGCCCTGGAGTTCGGCCAGAAGATCGCCGACGGCACGCCCGAACAGGTCCGCAACGAGCCGGAGGTGATCCGCGCCTATCTTGGGGACACGGAACATGCCAGCGCTGCTTGAGGCGGTCGATCTCAAGGCCGCTTACGGGCAGACCAACGTCCTGCACGGCATCAGCTTCGTGGTCGACGAAGGGCAAGTAACCACCCTGCTCGGCGCCAACGGCGCGGGCAAGACGACGACCTTGCGCGCCATCTGCGGCATGTTGCGGACCGAGGGCGACATCCGCTATGCCGGGGAGCAGATCCGGGGCCGGGCGACCGAGGACATCGTGCGCCGCAAGATCGGCCACGTGCCCGACGGACGCGGCACCTTCATGGAGCTCACCGTCGAGGAGAACCTTCGGCTGGGCGCCTACACGCGCGGCCGCGGGCGCGAGGTGATGGCCGATTTCGAGCGCATGTTCGGCTACTTTCCCCGGCTCAAGGAGCGCTACAAGCAGCAGGCCGGCACGTTGTCGGGCGGCGAGCAGCAGATGCTGGCGATCGCCCGGGCGCTGGTGCTGCGGCCCCGGCTGCTGCTGCTCGACGAGCCCTCGGTCGGATTGGCGCCCCTGATCGTGCGCGACATCTTCGACATCCTCGCCCGCATCCTCGCCGAGGAGCGGGTCAGCATTCTGGTGGTCGAGCAGAACGCCAATCTCGCGCTGCAGCTCGCCAACCGCGCCTATCTGTTGGAGACCGGGCGCATCGTGATCTCGGGCAACGCGGCGGACATCCGCAACGACGAAGCGATCCGCCGCTCCTATCTCGGCTACTAGGGAAAGGCTGCCGCCACCATGCAGGGCGTCCTCCATCAGGTTCTGTCGGGCCTCGCCACCGGCGGCATCTACGCCTCGGTGGCGCTGGCGCTGGTGATGATCTACCAGGCGACCCACCACGTGAACTTCGCGCAGGGCGAGATGGCGACGCTGTCGACCTACATCGCCTACACCATGGTCACCGCGGGCTGGTCGTACTGGGTGTCGTTCATCGTCACCGTGGTGGTCTCGTTCATCCTCGGCGTGCTGGTCGAGCGCATCCTGATGCGGCCGATGGAGAACGCGCCCGTGCTGGCCTCGGTCGGGGTATTCATCGGCCTCCTGCTGATCGTGAACGCGATGACCGGCTGGATCTGGGACTTCACCATAAAAACCTTCCCGAGCCCGTTCAACAGCACCACGCCGTTGCTCGGCGGTTTCCTGTCCGGCCACGAACTCGGCTCCACCGCCGTGACCCTCGTCGTGCTGCTCGCGGTCTATGTGTTCTTCCGCCACACCAGCCTGGGATTGGCGATGCGGGCGGCGGCGTACAATCCCCGCTCCAGCCGGCTGGTGGGCGTGCGGGTTGGCTGGATGCTGGCGCTCGGCTGGGGGCTCGCCGCGTCGATCGGCGCCATCGCCGGCATGATGATTGCGCCGATCGTGTTCCTCGATCCGAACATGATGGCCGGCGTGCTGCTCTACGCCTTCGCCGGCGCCTTGCTGGGCGGCATCGAGAACCCGCTCGGCGCGGTGGTCGGCGGCTTCGCCGTGGGCGTGATCGAGAACCTGGGCGGCGCCTACGTGGTGGGCACCGAGTTGAAGCTTTCCCTGGCCCTCGTCATCATCGTCGCGGTGCTGATGGTCAAGCCGAACGGATTGTTCGGCCGGGTCGTGATGAGCAGGGTGTAGGGCATGAGCGAAGTCACCGCGGAAGCCACCGAGGCCGCGACCCCGATCAGCGCGCAAGCGCCGGTTCGCGGCGGCCTCGGGACAGGCGTCACGGTTGTCGTGGTGCTCTGCGCGGCGGTGGCACTCGCGTTCTACGCGAGCGACTACCACCTGTTCCAGCTCACCATGCTGGTGGTCTATGCCATCGCCATCCTCGGCCTCAATCTCGCGACCGGCTATAACGGCCAGATCTCGCTCGGGCACGGCGCCTTCTACGCCGTCGGCGCCTATACCGCCGCGATCCTGATGTCGAACTTCGACGTGCCCTATTGGGCGACCCTGCCGGTCGCCGCAGCGGTGAGCGCGTTCATCGGCTTCCTCGTTGGCTTCCCCGCGTTGCGGTTCACCGGCCTGTACCTTGCGTTGACCACGTTCGCGCTGGCCGTCGCGGTGCCGCAGCTGCTGAAGTTCAAGTTGATCGAGCAGTGGACCGGCGGCGTGCAGGGCATCGTGATCTCCAAGCCCGACGCGCCGTTCGGGTTGCCGCTGAACCCCGACCAGTATCTCTACCTGTTCACCGTGGCGGTCGCGGCGGTGTTGTTCCTGCTGGCCTGGAACCTGATCCGGGGCCGCATCGGGCGCGGCATGATGGCGATCCGCGACCACGCATTGGCCGCCGAGGCGATGGGCATCAACATCGCGCGGCTGAAGACCGGGACTTTCGCCGTCAGCGCGATGTACACCGGCATCGCCGGCGCGCTCAGCGCGATCGCGGTCGAGTTCGTCGCTCCCGACAGCTTCACCGTGCAGGTGTCCATCTTCCTGTTCGTCGGCCTCGTGGTGGGCGGCGTCGCCTCCCTGACCGGCGCGCTGTTCGGCGCCGCGTTCATCGTGTTCGTCCCGAACGTGGCCGAGCAGATTTCTAAGGCGGCCCCCGGCGCGATCTACGGCGTGATCCTGATCGCGTTCATGTATCTCATGCCCTCGGGCGTCGCCGGGCTGCTGGGCCGGCTGTTCCGGCGCGTGACGGCCCGCCGGAGCTGAACATCGGGTTCCGGCCTCATAGAACTGGGTGGCGCCAAGGAAGAAGACGTTGGCCAACACCTGGCGTGGCCCGAAACCGGAAACCTACGTTGGGATTACCTGGAATCCGGGGAACCGGGCGAGGCACGAAACCAAGTACCCAGATCGTCCCCGCTTTACGGCCATCGAACTCGCTAATTGGTCGCGCGTCTTCAAGCGGGTCGACATCGAGCACCCCAAGCCGGGCAAGAACAGCTTTCAGGCCCTCGTCGGCCGGCACTTGATCGGGGCCGATCTTGTAATCCGCACGGCGGTCTATTTTGTGGCATACACCAAAGACCATGGCATCATCGAAGTCATCAGTATCCGGTTCGCCAACGCCGAGGAGCGGGCGATCTTCTTCCTCTAGGCCGCTGATCCATCGCGAGCCGGCCAAGCCTGCCCGCGAGAAAAATCAGGGACCGGAGCAACTCCAACCAACGCTGGATCGGGATGCCCTGGATGCCCTGGCTTGGATCGAGTCCGGGATGCCGGACGACAAGGCAGGCTATGGCCCTGACGTCCCCAGGCTCAAGCCCGCGCAACTCGCAGAGTTCGAGTCGGCCTCCTACGTCCTGGAAGCCGAGCCGGTCCTCAAGCCGTCTGTGACAGCTCCCAAGAAGGCCACACGTGGGAGATAGCTTCCTCTTACCGACTGTGGGGGAGGCGCTGTTGCACGAGATAGCCGGATCAAGTCCGGCTATGAAGCGTTGGCGAGTGGCCAGGTAAGTATCAGATCCAGGATACCGAGCAGGAAGTCGATCGCATGGCCATCCTGAAAATCGCGCGCATGGGGCATCCCGTGCTGCTGCAGCGGGCCGACCCGGTGGCGGACCCGGGCGCCCCCGAGATACGCCGCCTGGTCGCCGACATGATCGAAACCATGGAGGACGCGTCGGGCGCCGGGCTCGCGGCGCCGCAGGTCCATGTGCCGCTGCGCTTGTTCGTCTTCCGGGTGCCGCCGGAGCGGGCGAGCGGCGAGCCAACCGACGCCCCGGTCGGCAACACCGTGGTCATCAACCCGGAGATCGAGCTGCTCGGCGACGACCGCGTGCTTCGGTGGGAGGGGTGCCTGTCGATCCCCGGCCTGCGCGCCGCCGTGCCGCGCGCGCCGCGCATCCGCTATCGCGGGACCGACTGCGACGGCAATCCGGTGGGCGGCGAGGTGTCGGGCTTCCACGCCGGTGTGGTGCAGCACGAGTACGACCACCTGGACGGCATCCTGTATCCGATGCGGATGACCGATTTCTCGCTGTTCGGCTTCACCGAGGAGCTCGCGCGCGCCGCGGCGTCGGCCGAGCGATGAGCCAGGCGCCGGAGCGGAGCCCGGAGCGCGACGCCGCGATCGACGCGCTGCTGCCCAACGTGCCGTTCGACGGCTGGACGACGCGTGCGCTGCGGACCGCGCTAGTCTCGATCGGTCAGCCGGCGGACGACGCCGGGCTGCTGTTTCCCGGGGGTGCGGCCGACATGGTGGAGGCGTTCTGCGATCTCGCCGACCGTCGGATGGAGGCGGAAGCCGCCGGCCTCGACCTCGCGGCGCTGCGGGTGCCGGAGCGCGTGCGGGCGGTGCTCGCGGTGCGGCTGCGGCAGAATCGCCCGCACAAGGAGGCGATCGGGCGGGCGCTCGGTCTGCTCGCCTCGCCACGCAACGCGCGCCTCGCCGCCGCCTGCACCGCGCGCACGGTGGACGCGATCTGGCACGCCGCGGGGGATCGGTCCGCCGATTGGAGCTGGTACACCAAGCGGGCGATCTTGGCGTCGGTCTACACCGCCGTCATCCTGTTCTGGCTGCGCGACCACGGGGAGGACGACGGGGCGACGCTCGCGTTTCTCGACCGCCGGCTGGCGGGTGTGGCGCGCGTCGGGCGCGTGCGGCGCCGCGTGGAGCAGGCTCCGCGGCGCGCTTGAGGTAAACCGGACGGTTCGTTCCGCGTTCTTTCGATTATCCGGGGAGGAGGCGATCGATGCGCGGTATTCTGCTTTGGCTGATCGGGATTCCGATTCCGATTATCATCCTGCTGTATTTGTTTCACGTGATCTGAAGGCCCTCACCCCGGCCCTCTCCCGGAGGGAGAGGGAGAAGAGAAGCCCTCTCCCTCGGGAGAGGGTTGGGTGAGGGCTAGCCTACGCCCTCGGCCAGCCGCGCCAGGTGGTAGGGCGTGTCGCCGAACATGTGCTCGATCACCATGATGCGCCGGAAGTAGTGGCCGACGCTGTATTCCTCGGTCATGCCGATGCCGCCGTGCAGCTGGATGCCTTGCTGCGAGACGAACTTGCCAGCTTGACCGACGCCCACCTTCGCCATCGAGATGGCGCGGGCGCGCTCGGCGGCGTCGGGCTCGTCAACCGAGACCGCCGCCAGCATCGCCATGCTGCGGCCCTGCTCGAGGGCCACGAACATCTCCGCCGAGCGATGCTGCAGCACCTGGTTGCGGCCGATCGGCTGGCCGAACTGCTCGCGCGTCTTGAGGTATTCGAGCGTGGTGAACTGGATGGTTTCCATCGCGCCGACCACCTCCGCGGCGGTGGCGGCGATGCCGGCCTCGATGACCCGCTCGATGATCGGCAGCGCGGTGCCGGGTTCGCCGAGCAGGTCTGCCTTCGCGACCTGCACCCCCGAGAGCGCGATCTCGGCGGCGCGCGAGCCGTCGCGTAGGGTGTAGCCGCGCCGCGCCACCCCGTTGGCGCGCGCGTCGACCAGGAACAGGCTGATGCCGTCCGGGTCGTCACGCTCGCCGGCGGTGCGGGCGCTGACGATCAGGGTGTCGGCGCTGTCGCCGTGCGCGACCACGCTCTTGCCGCCCTCGATGACGAAACCCTGGCCGTTCTGCCCTTGGCCGTTCGGCTTGGCGGTGGTGAGCACGTCGGTCACGTCGTAGCGCGCCTGGCGCTCGCCGTGCGCGAAGGCGAGCTTGAGCTTGCCTTCGGCGATCCGCGGCAGCAGGTCGGCGCGCTGCGCCTCGCTGCCGGCGAGACGGAGTGCCGTGCCGCCGAGCACCACGGTCGGCAGGAACGGCTCGACCGAGAGCGCCCGGCCGAACGCCTGCATCACCAGCATCACCTCGACGGCGCTGCCGCCGAAGCCGCCGTAATCCTCGGGGAACGGCAAACCGAGCAATCCGAGCTCGGCGTACTGCGACCACAGCTCGGTGCTCCAGCCCTCGGCTTCCTTGAGGTAGTTTTTCCTGGCCTCGAAGCCGTAGCGGTCGGCGAGCAGGCGGCTGACGCTGTCCTGCAGCAGCCGCTGGTCTTCGGAGAGGTCGAAATCCATTACAGCCCCAGCACCGCTTTGGTCAGGATGTTCTTCTGGATCTCGTTGGAGCCGCCATAGATCGAGGCGGCGCGCAGGAACAGGTAGGCCGCCGTCGACTCCGACGCCCAGTCGGGGCCGAGCTCGGGCTCGTTGCTGAGCGCCTCGTCGCTCTTGTGCCAGAACGGCATGGCGAGCGGGCCGCCGACGTCCATCGCCAGCTCGGTGGTCAGCTGCTGCAGCTCGGAGCCCTTGATTTTCAGCGCCGAGGAGAGCGGGTCGGGCTTGCCGTCCTGGCTCTTGGCGGCGGCGGAGACGACGCGGTTCTGCGTGATCTCGAGCGCCTTGATGTCGACGTCGAGCTGGGCCACGCGCTGGCGGAACGCCGCGTCCTCGATCAGCGGGCGGCCGTTCGAGCGCATCTCGCGGGCGTGCTCGACGGAGAAGCGCAGCCGCTCCTTCGACTTGCCGATGCGGGCGATGCCGACGCGCTCGTTGCCGAGCAGGAATTTCGCCACGTCCCAGCCCTTGTTCTCCTCGTGCACCAGGTTCTCGGCGGGGACGCGCACGTCGTCGAAGAACACCTCGTTGAGGTGGTGGCCGCCGTCAATCGAGATGATCGGGCGGACGGTGATGCCGGGCGTGCGCATGTCGACGAGGAGGAAGGAGATGCCCTCCTGGCGCTTGCGGGCGTTCGGGTTGGTGCGGACCAGCACGAAGCACCAATCCGCCATGTGCGCCGTCGAGGTCCAGATTTTTTGGCCGTTGATCACGTAGTGGTCGCCGTCGCGCTTGGCCGCGGTCTTCAGCGAGGCGAGGTCGGAGCCGGCGCCGGGCTCGGAGAAGCCCTGGCACCACCAATCGTCGAGGTTGGCGGCGCGGGCGAGATACTTGTCCTTCTGTGCCTGGTTGCCGAACTGGATCAGCACCGGGCCGATCATGGTGATGTTGAAGCCGGACAGTTCCGGGGCCGGCGCGAGCAGGTTCTCTTCAAGGAAGATCATCTTCTGGATCGGCGTCCAGCCCGGGCCGCCGTATTCCTTGGGCCAGCTATAAGTGGCCCAGCCCTGCTTGTTGAGGATGCGCTGCCAGGCGACGATGTCCTCCTTGGCGGCGCGGTCGCCCAGGTACATGCGCTGCTTGATCTCGGCGGGCAGGTTGTCGCGGATGAACGCGCGCACCTCCTCGCGGAAGGCTTGCTCCTCCGGGGTGAAGCGCAGGTCCATTGGTTTTCTCCCTCAGCGGTCTCTCGGTTACGCCGATTGTGTTCCGGTTGACCGCTGCGGGCAAGCTGATGCCGCCCGGCTAGGGACGGGCTTCCAGCACGAGGTTGAACGGCGTTTCCGCAGCGCGACGAAAACGCGAGAAGCCGCCGCCGGTGACGACTTGCCGGAGCCGGACTTCGCCGGCCTGCGCGCCGAGGCCCAGGCCCACTTCCTGGGCCAGCGATGCCGGCGTGCACAGCATCGTCGACGCGGCGTAGTACACGCGTCCCACCGGATTGAGGTTGCCGGCCAGGGTGTCGGTCGCGAACGGCTCGACGATCATCACGTCCCATCCGGGGCGAGCGTTTCGCGCACATGCGCGGAGGCGCCGACCGGATCGCCCATGTCGTGCAGGCAATCAAAGAACGTCACCAGGTCATAGGTGCCCGCATAATCTTTCGCCTTGGCGGTCTCGAAGCTGGTGTTGGCCGTGACCCCGGCATCCTTCGCCGCCTCGCGCGCTCGTTCGACCGAGGCCGGATGATAGTCGAAGCCCGTGAAGCGGGAGTTCGGGAACGCACGGGCCATCGCCACGGTCGAGGCGCCATGACCGCACCCGACGTCGGCCACCGCCGCCCCGCGCCCGAGCTTCTCGACCACGCCGTCCAGCGCCGGCAGCCAGGAGCTGACGAGATGGGCGTTGTAGCCGGGCCGGAAAAACCGCTCGGTGCCGCGGAACAGGCAGGCGCTGTGCTCGTGCCAACCGAGCCCCGCGCCGGTGCGGAACGCATCGGCCACCTTCGGCTCGTCGATCCAGAGAGCCGACATCACCTCGAAGGCGCCGGCCATGAAGGCGGGGCTGTCCTCGTCGGCAAACACCATCGCCTGCTCGGGCGAGAGCCGGAACCTCTCCGTTCCCTCGTCGTACTCGACGTAGCCGGCGGCACTTTGGGCGGCGAGCCATTCGCGCACGTATCGCTCGTGCGTCCCGGCCCGTCGGGCGAGCTCCGCGGCGCTGAGCAGGCCCCCGTCCTGCATCGCCTTGTAAAGGCCGAGGCGGTCGCCGAGTACCACGAGCGCGCCGGTGGCGACACTCCCGAGATCGCCGACCATCTTGCCGAGAAGCGCGTTGAGCCTCTCCTGATCCGGCTGTTCCATAGGGTATTCCTCCGTCCCGTTGTCTGATCGCAACGTTACCAGTCAAACTTTATAGCTGCTAAGTCGTTCCGGCAACGATTATTTTCGAGATCGGTCCGAACGGCCTAGGGGCGGTCCATGATGGCGAGCGATTCCCGCGGCGGTTGGCTGGAGATGGCGATCAGGCCGCCGATCGGGTCGTCGAGCTCCAGGATGACGTAGATCACCGAGGCAAGCGACACGGCGCAGATCAGCACCGTGGCGGCGACCACCCGGTTGCGCGGCGCGCAGAGCCCGAAGCCGAGGAACACCAGCCCGGTCCAGAACAGCATGAGGTCGTAGAACGGCGCGGGCAGGGTCGGGTGCCCGGTCTCGATCACCGCCCAGCGCGCCTCGATCAAGGTGGCGAACTTGTCGAGCAGGTTCGGGATGAGCTCGGCCTGCATGGGGTTCGCCGGCTGCAGGGAGCGCAGGCGCTGCTCGGCGGTTCCGAGCAACGTCGAGAGGTCGGCGCTTTCGCGCTGGCCCGTCGGCAGGCCTTGCAGGTAGTTGCCGGAGGGCGCCGGCTCGTCGGGCCAGGTGCTGGCGATCACGGCGGCCAGATAGGCCCGCATGTCGGCGCGGATGGCGTCGGCTTGGCTGGTGCCGAACTCGCGCAGCAGGTGGTCGAACTGCACGACCTCGGCGGCCAGGCGGCGATAGTTGAAGGCGACGTCGTCGAAGTGCGATTTCGAGGAGGCGGTGAGCAATCCGAGCACGATGGCGAGGAAGGTCACCAGCACGCCGACGGCCAGCCTGAGGAAGTCGAGCGTCTCGCGGTCTCGGTTGCGCTCGGAGAGGCTGCTCCGCAGCGCCAGCCCCGCGATCCCGGCGATCAGGAACAGGCCGCAGCAGAGAAGGGCCTGGATGATTTCCTGCACGCTCTCGCGATTCCGGCCTATTGCGAAACGGTCGCGGGCGAACCATAGCGCGCGACCGCCGCTGTCGCTACTCGCGAGCCGGCTCGCGAGCCGGCTAGGTTTGCGGTTCGAGCACCCGGGGCGGAACGAGAGGTTCGGCGCTTTCGGCCGGGGTTCTGATCGTGCGGTGCTCGGTCCACACGGCCGGCGACAGCGCGCCGCCGCCCAGCGGTTCGATGCCGAGCTGCTGCAACGTGGAGAGCAGGTCGTCGAGGCACGCTTCGGGGTCGGCGAGCCAGTGCGAGCCCCAGCAGCGCCAGAACACCCAGCCCATGCGCTCCAGCGCGCGTTGGCGATGCAGGTCGGCGGCCCAGCGGTCGGGGCCGTGATACTTGTCGCCGTCGAGTTCCACCGCCAGCCGGTTGGCCGCACCTTCCACCACAAAATCGATGCGAAAGCCGCCGACCTCGACCTGCGGGCGCAGCCGGTAGCCGAGCTGCAGCAGGCGGCCGCCGACCTCGCGCTCGAACGGCGAATCGCACGCGTCCAGCACATGCGCGCCTTGCGGCGCGACGGCGCCCTCCATGGGCGCGCGGAAGTGCTCGATGATGCCGAGCTTGAGGTCGTTCGGCGCCAGCATCGACGCCGTGACCGAGCGCACCAGGTAGAGCCGGTCGCGCGCCCGCGACATCGCCACGTTGAAGCGCTGCTGGATGCTTTTCGCGGTCTGCGCCCGCTGGGTGTGCGGGCACGCCACCATCGAGAGGAACATGATGTCGCGCTCCTGGCCCTGGAACGTCGCCGCGTTGCCGCATGTCAGCCGATGCCGGGTCATCGCCTCGGTGCCGATTTCGGCGACCAGGCGATCCTGGATGTGCTTGGCCTGCTTGTCGCCGATCAGCGAGATCACGCCCATCGAGCGGCCGGCGTAGGCCGGGTCGCCGATCAGGCGGGTGATCTCGGCGACCACGGCGTCCGCCTCGGCGCGGTTGACGTCAAGCGCCCGCCGGCCGTCGGGGACGTAGATGTCGACCAGCGGCGGTTCCAGGCGCTCGGCGGCGGTCGGTATGCGCAGCGGGATCAGCGCTTTCGGGTAGAGCTTGCTCGAATAGCGGATCAGCGGCTCGACGCAGCGGAAATGCTCGCGCAGCAGGATGACGGCGCCGGGCATGGTGATGGCGGCGATGTCGTACAGCGAGGTGGCGGGTTCCAGCGCCGCCTCCAGCACGGTGCCGCGCAGGAACGTCTCCCGCAGCCGGACGATGAACGCCTCCTCGATCGCGACGGCGCTGGGCGACACCTGCTTGTCATCCCCCACGACGAGCAGCTTCTTGCCGCGCATCACCACGGGCAGGGCCGTGATGTCGGACTGGCTGGCCTCGTCGATGATGACCAGATCGAACGTGCCGAGTTGGCTGGGCAGCTGCTCGGCGACGCGCCATTCGGGAAGGATCCAGCACGGCACCGCCGCGGCGGCGTCCAGCGCCGCCTCGCGGATCGCGCGCCGCCGCCGGTTGGCCGATTTGCCGGTGCCCGCGCCGAGTTCGCGCACGGCGAGGCTGAAGCGCGCCAGCGCCGACGCCATCCCCGCGGTGATGCCGCGTTTGAGCCCGAGGAACGTGGTGACGCGAACCATCTCGCCCATGACGGCCCGCTGTTCGCGCTCCAGTGCGGCGTGACGGGCGGAAAGCTCGACCACGGTTCCGCGGCGCGAGATGCGGCGGACGTATCCGGCGGCGCGCGCCCACTCCCACGCCTGCGGCCACGAGGCGGGTGTCAGCGCGTCGCTGGCGTCGGCGCCATCGAGCAGCAGCCGCGCGGCCCATTGCGGTGCGCCGGACGCGGCGACGCTGCCTGCGATGGCTTCGAGGCGCTCACGCAGCGCGCGCAGCCCGTCCAACCGCCGGGCTTCTGCGAGGATGCGTTGCCACCCTTCGGCGAGCTGCCTGGGATCGACGGCGGGGTTGCCGAGCGCCGCCCGGATCTCGGCCAGCGCGGCGTGGAACGGCAGCGCCGCGTCCGCTTGCATGGCCGCAAGACGCTGCCGGATGCCTCGGGCATCGGTGCTGCCTTGCTCGAGATGGCACGCCAGCGCCTCGCATACCGCGCCGATTTCGCCGTGCAGGACGACCCGGCGCGCGTCCACCCCGAACGGGAACAAGGCGGCGACAACCCCCATCCGGTCTTCGGCCTGGAGGTGGAGGTCGTGCATCCGCTCCACCAGGCGACCGAGGCGCAGGAGTTCCGCCCGGCCATCCTGCCAATCCGGGGGCGGGGGAGGAAAGCCGACCGCGCCCGCCGCCGCCGACCACCGACCGAGGAACGCGTGTGCGCGCTTCTGCCAAACGCGATAGTCGCGAGCCAGCCTCCAGGCGGCGGTGTCCTGGGGCGCGCGCGCCTCGACCCGCGCGGCGTCGATCTGCGCTTTCAGCGACGACTTGCCGAATGCCAGCACGCCGAACGGCTTGCGTCCGTTGGCCAGCGCCTCGACGGCGGCGTCGAACGGCGGGTTGCCGGGCTCGACGCCGGGCGTTTCCACGCCTCGTAATGCGAACTGGCTCCCCGCGAAGGTGAGCCCGATCCATTCCTGGCAGAGCGCGTGGAGGGCGGCTTTGGCGGCAGGGTCGGCGTGTCGCGCGCCCAGCAACGTCCGGTAGAGATCGGTGATCCAGCCGTCCCGGGCGACGTCGGCAAGCCATTCTCCGAACAGGCGGAGCCAGTCGAGGAGCGAGCGGGCATCATCGGTCGTGGCGCCGCTCGCCGAGACGAGGGGAAGTTCGCCGCCTTCCGCGCGGGCTTTCGACACTTGCTGTCGCGCGAGGGCCTGATGCACGGCGAGCAAGCGCGGGACGTCGGGCAGGATGTCGGCGCGCGGCAGCTGGTCGGTTGGGTAGGCGATGTCGGCGCCCAGCGCGGCCCGGATCGCGCGCGCGTCGGCGATGTCGGCGGCCTCGAACCGGGCATCGCACCGTTCGTCCATGTCGAGCTGGTCGGGGAACCAGGCGTGGGCCGCTCGTTCGTCCTCGACCACCGCCGCCAGCGCCATCGGCACGTAGCGCTGACCGCGATACGTCACCTCGGTCAGATTGAGGGCGGCGTGCTCGGCGATGCGTCGGTCGATGGACGCGAGCTCGCCTTGAACGCGCGCAAGCTTCTCCTCGAGATCAGACAACAGCCGGCGATAAGCAGCCCGGTCGATCTGCTTGACCTGGCTCGACAGGATATCCACCGCGGTTTCGAGCTGGCGGGCGCCCTCGCGGTCGCTCTGGATGATGGCGATGGCGAGATCGCGAACTTCGGCAGGCAGCTTCTGCTGGATGGCCGACAGCGCCTCCGGTGTGCGCGCCGACACCAGGACGCGTCGCCCGGTCGCCATGTAGTGACAGATGATATTGGCGATCGTGTGGGTCTTGCCGGTGCCGGGCGGCCCCTGGACGACGACGCCGTGCACCGCGTCGTCGTCCAGTCGGCGAACGGTGCGCATCTGCTCGTCGTTGTACGGCAGCGGGAAGAATCGCCGCGGCTCGGGCTTGCCGGCGCCGACACCGGCTCCGCTCGCGGCAAACGCACTCCAACGGCCGGGTTGCAACGGCTCGCTCGGCAGGATGGGCGGGCCGCCGAACGGATCGTCGTCCGGCTCCAGCGGCGTGGCTTGCGGCCGGGTGACGAAGGACACCGCCGCGGGCGGCAGTCCTTCGCCATCCTGTTCCCGGACGCGCTTGATCAGCGCCTCGATGTCGGCACAGCGGAAGTCGGCGGAGCGCTGCCGCACTAGAACACCCAGCCGTCCATGATGCGGAGCTTGTCGTCGAACGCGGGGGGCGAGCGGTCGTGCCGATCTTCCCGCTCGTCGGGTTCGTACACCGCGGTCTCCGAAAGCCGGGCGCGGCACATGCGCAGCACGTGCTCGAAGCCGCGTTTATCGGTGGGAGCGAACCCGATATCCGGATCCTCGAAGCTTCGTTCCAGCTGGGCGCTTCCGTCGCGCATCAGCCCGCCCACGCTGGCAATGTCGAGGGTCTCGAACGCGCGCACGCAGAGTTTCGGCGGTCGCGGGCGCGGCTGGACCGCCATCGCGCCGGTCGCCTCGTCGAGTTCGAGTTCCACCAGCGCTTCGATCAGGGGCGCGTTGATCCGCTGCGCGGGATGCTGCCACCGAGCGACGCCGACGCCCATGACGCACTCGACGGCCGTGTCGTCGCCCATCGCCACCGTGCGTTGGTGGATGTCGAACAGGCGGTTGTAGAACGTGACACTGCGGCGGCGCGGCTTCTCGGTCTCGGCCCAGCGGGACCATGGCCCGGCGACAAACGCGGCGAAGGCGGCCGCGAACTCCGGCAGGTTGGCCACGCGGAGCGTGACGTCCATCGACGCGGGGGGCTCGGCCGCGTCGCCGCCGCCGGCGACATCCTCGATGCCGGCAAGCCCGCCCTCGATGAGCTCGGAGATGTCCTCGACGGGAAGCGTCAAGGTCCGTCGCTCGAGCAAGGCAGGCGGGTCGAACGGTTTCGAGGCGGGCTGCCTTACCACCCAATCGTTGAACGCCGCGCCGGGCTCGGGGGGAGGCGTTTCGCTCAGCCTGGCAAGCCTCAGCCACGCCTCCTCGGACCGCCCGACGGTGACGCCCTCCAGCCCCGCCACGTCATGCTCGTGAAATGCGACGATCGCGTCCGCCGAAAGATCGTGGACGACCCGTTCGGTAACCTTGAGCAGTTCGTCTGCATAACGCAATAGATTGCAGAGATCCTGTTTGGGATCGCGTAGCTCGGGGTTCATACTTAATCGATACGGTTGAAACTAAGTGTTGTCCTGATCAGTCTATCCGAGGCAGACGGCGGTGACTTGTCCGCAATGACCCTCACGCCCTTGGTCGGCCCACGGGTCAGGCCGAAAATCTCCCCGAGGACGGGCTGAGGCCGACCCCACGCCTACCCCTGCTCTCGACAAAGCCGTGGGTGGTCGGCCTTCCGCCGATCAAGGTGGCACGAGGGCGACGTCAGCTACCATATGTCGGTGTGGTCGCGTCAATTGCTTCGTGCATGCAATCGGCGTAATCGCGCCGCTGGCCGTAAGATCAGCGTAGACTGTTTCTCACGCTTGAACTGGCTTGCTCATGTGGACGGTAATCCCGCCCTTGAACGCTTCCTCCCGATCAATCCCATAGCCCAGCTCCCGGTAGAGCCGCACGTTCTCGTCGAAGAGCTTGTTGGTGTAGAGCTTGGTTTCAGAGTGCCCCAGGGACGCGGCTACCTGCTCGGCGTGCGCCATCAGCGTGCGGCCCAAGCCTCTACCCTGGAAGGCGGGAGATACCGCGACATTCTCGATGAGAAGGTGGTCGGCCTCCGGAACCATTTCGATGAGCGCCGCCAACTTGCCGTCGACATACAGGAGGTCGATGCGATGGTTCTTCACGGCTTCCGCATAGTCGACCGTCATCGGCTTGGGCTCACGTCCGATGATCGGCACCCATTTGCAATATGCCTCCCGTGTCAAAGAACGGATGGCGCCGGCATCCTCTGCGGTAGCCGGCACGATTGACCAGGCCTCACTCACGGTGATGCGCTACGTGATGCTCGAACAGGCGGCGGTCGAGGCGGCAGATCACCGGCACGAAGTAGCCGTAGACCGCGAAGTCGTACCACTCCAGCACGTTGCCGATCGCGCCGGCAACGATCGCGGCGGCGTTGGTCGGTGGTTCCGCCGATAACAGCCTGTCCAGAAGTCACGGCAAGCTCTCCCGTTCTCGGCTCTGATGAAAAGGCGCGCGTCTAGCGGAAGATTACGCACAATTCGTGCCGTGCGGAACACCGGTGATCTTTCTTGACCGAGCAGCCGTGGCTAGCATCGCCGCTGCACGCCGCCGGAGACGCCGATGGACCTGATCATCCGCAATGCCCAGCTCGCCGACCGGCCCGCGGGAGAATTGCTCGACATCGGCGTGGAACGCGGAATCATCGTCGCACTCGAGCCGGGTCTGGCGGTTGAGGCGGAGGTGTTCGACGCTGCCGGCCGCCTCGCGTGCGGTGGCCTGATCGAGACGCATATCCACCTCGACAAGGCCCGGCTGCTGGATCGTTGTCCCGCCGAAACCGGACGGCAAATCAGCCCGGTGCACTACGTCGCCCCATTCAAGCCTGAGATCACGGAGGAGGACGTGCGCGCGCGCGCCGAGCAGACGCTGCGCGAATGCCTGATCCACGGCACCACCCGTATGCGCACCCATGTGGAGGTGGATCCCGGCATCGGCCTACGCGGCTTCGACGCCGTGCAGTTGCTGGGGAATGACTATGCGTGGGCGGTCGACCTGGAAATCTGCGTCTTCCCGCAGGAAGGGCTGACCAACTATCCCGGCACCGACGCGCTGCTCGTCCAGGCGCTCAAGCGCGGCGCACGGGTGATCGGCGCCGCGCCGCGCTACGACACCGACCATCCCGGCCAAATCCGCCGTATTTTCGAGCTGGCGCGCGAGTTCGCCGTGCCGATCGACATGCACCTCGATTTCGGCAACACGCCGGAGGATCTGGACGTACTGCTGGTCTGCGAGCTGACCGAGCAATACAAGGTCGGCGGGCGCGTCACGGTCGGCCACATGACGAAGCTATCGGTGATGCCGCCGGCCGAGGTGGCGCGGATCGCCAAGCGGCTGGCCGACGCGGGCGTCAACGTCACGGTGCTGCCGGCAACCGACTTGTACCTGATGGGGCGCGACCAGGACCATTCGGTGCGCCGGGGCGTGGCGGACGCCAACTTCCTGCTGGAGCACGGGGTTAATTGCTCGCTGTCCAGCAACAACGTGCTCAACCCCGCGACGCCCTATGGTGATTGCTCACTGATCCGCATGGCGAATCTGCAGGCCAATCTGCTGCAGATCAGTCAGCCGGCGCAATTGCGCGAATGTTTCTCGATGCTGACGGACCGCTCGGCGCGGATCCTGAACCTGACGGATTACGGTGTCGCGCTCGGCAACCCGGCGGACATTGCCATCATCGACAGCCCGTCACCGGAGCGCGCGGTGGCCGAGATCCGTCACCCCGTCGCCGTGTTCAAGCGCGGGCGGCGGACCGTGACGTGGCAACCGGCGGAGCTTACAAGGCCCGGCTGACCGGGGATTACTCCGCTGCCATCCTGGGCGGGTCCACCAACTCGCCCGCCTTCCGCAGGTCGACCGAGAGCAGCCGGGACACCCCGCGCTCCTGCATCGTCACCCCATACAGCCGATCCATCCTAGCCATCGTCAGGTGGTGATGGGTGACCACGAGGAACCGCGTGCCGGTTTCCCGCACCATGTCGTCGAGCAAGGCGCAGAACCGGGCGACGTTGGCGTCGTCCAGCGGAGCGTCCACCTCGTCGAGCACGCAGATCGGCGCCGGGTTGCAGCGGAACACCGCGAAGATCAGCGACAGCGCCGTGAGCGCCTGCTCCCCGCCCGACAGCAGCGACAAGGTCGCCAGCTTCTTGCCGGGCGGCTGGGCGTAGATCTCCAGCCCCGCCTGCAGCGGGTCGTCCGATCCGACGAACCCAAGGTAGGCGCGCCCGCCGCCGAACATGCGCGCAAACAACGCCTGGAAGTGACGGTCGACCTCCTGGAACACGGCACTCAGCCGCTCGCGCCCCTCGCGGTTGAGGTGGCCGATCGAGCCCCGCAGCTTGGCGATCGCGGCGGACAGCTCGTCGCGCTCGGCCGCGATGGCGGCGACCTGCTTCTCCACGGCTTCGCTCTCGATCTCGGCGCGCAGATTGACCGGACCCATCTCCTCGCGTTCCCGCAGCAGGCGTTCGTGCCGTCGCCGCGCCTTCTCCTCCGTATCGGCCGAGGGCTCCGCCGGCGCGTCGGGCAGCGCCGGGGAGGCGCCCAGCCGCTCGACGATGCGCTCGGCGACCACGCCCCAGTCGCGCGCCGCCTGCTCGGCCGCCGCGTCCGCGCGCACGACGCCCTCGCGGGCCGCGGCGAGCGCCAGTTCCGTTGCGCGCGCGGCCCGGTCGGCCTGCTCCTGCCGGGCGACGGCGAAGGCCAGCGTCGCCGCGGCCTGGCGATGGCAGGTTTCGGCCGCCTCCATTCGCTCGATCGCCTCCGCCTGGCGGACGGCGAACTGGGCGGGCGCAGCGTCGAGATCGGCCCGCTCGGCTTCGGCCTCGGCGCGCCGCGCCGCAAGGTCGGCGACGCGCCCGTCGGCGTCCCGCGCACGCGTGCCCCAGTCCGACCGTTCCGCGGCGATCGTGCTGCGGCGGCGCAGCCGTGCCTGGTGCTCGACTTCCAGCGTGTCGCGCGCGGTGCGGGCCTTGGCCTCGTTGGCGCGGGTGGCGGAGAGCGCGGCGCGGGCGGCTGCCACCGTGCTGCGCAGGGCGCCGACGTCGGGGAGTGCGGCGTGCGCCTCGCGCGCGCCGGCCAACGCGGCAGCTGCCTCCTCGGCCTCCAGACGCAGCAGCGCGATCTGCGCCTCGACCGCCTGCAGCCGGGCCGTGGCGGTGGCCGCCTGGTTCCGGAGTTGGGCCGCCGCGGCGCGGGCGCCCTCGACCCGCCGTTCAGCCTCGCGCCGGGCCGCACGCGCCGGCGCCTCGGCCGCGCTCGCTTGCCGGCTTGCCGCGTCGGCCGTCTCGCGCGCGCGGCGCGCCGCCTCGGCTTGCCGCGTCGCCTCGGCGAGGCCGGCCCGCAGAGCCGTCAGGCGGTTGCGTTGCTGCAGCCGCACCGCGGCCTCGGTGGGTGTGCCGGAGCGGACCGTGTAGCCGTCCCAGCGCCAGACTGCGCCAGCGCGGCTCACCAGTGCCTGACCTGGCGCGAGCGAGCCCTGATGGGTCTCGCCGGTTGCCTCGTCCTCCACGAGCCCGATCTGCGCGAGCGCGCGATCCAACGCGGCTGGGGCCTCGACCAGCCCGGCGAGCGCCACAGCCCCGCACGGCAGGGTCGCGTCGAGCGCCAGCGGCGGCAGTTCGCGCCAGTGGCGAGCCGCCGTACCGTCGGCGGCCGAGGTCAGTTCTTCGCCGAGCACCGCGCCGAGCGCGGCCTCCAGGCCGGGCGGCACCCCGAGCGCGTCCACCATGGGTGGCCATCGCTCGCCGTCCTTGACCGCCAGGATTTCCGCGAGCGCGCGGGCTTCGGCCGCCAGCCGGGCCTGGTGCGGCTCCGCCGCCGATTGCCGCTCGCGCGCGGCGGCCAGCGCCGCCTCTGCCGCGACGCGGGCCTGCTCGGCGGCCTCCAGTGCCTCGCGCGCCTGGCCGACCGCCGCCTCCGCGCGGTCCTGCTCCTCCCCGGCGGTCGCCACCCGGGCCGGATCGATCATGTGCTGCACGATCCGCGCGCGTTCCTCGGTCAGCCGGACCTGTTGGTCGGCAAGCCGTTTGGCGCGCTGCTCGGCCGGGGCGAGAAGCTGCGCGACCGATTGCACCCGCGCGCCGGCTTCCGCCGCGGCCTCGGTCGCGCGGTTGGCGGCAGTCTCCGCCTCGTGCGCCGCCGCGCCCGCCTGGTCCGCCTCGGCAACGGCGATCTCGGCGCGGGCCTGATGTTCCGCTGCGGCGGCGGCAAGACCCATGTCTTCGTCGGCGAGCCGTCGTTCCGCCGCGGCCGCATCGCGTTCCAATTGCTCGGCATGGGCCAGATCGCCCGCCAGCCGCGCGAGCCGCTGACGGGCCGCGTCCAGCGCCGAGCGGGCGCGTTCGGCATCGGCCTCGATCTGCTCGCGCGCCAGGCGGTGACGCTCGAGCGCGGTGCGGGCGGCCGCCTCGGACTCGCGCAGCGGCGGCAGCGCGGCGGCTGCCTCGGTGGCGGCTGCGCCGGCTGCGGTGGCCGCCTCGGTGGCGGTCGCGACGCCGGCGCGAGCTTCGTGCAAGGCCTGCCCGGCGGCCGCCCGCGCCTGCTCCGCGCGAGCGCGCTGGACCGCGAACAGCTCCATCTCGGCCTGCCGGATGGCGCCCGATATGTTGCGGTAGCGGCTTGCCTGCCTGGCCTGACGCTTCAACCCGGCAAGCTGCTGCTCGAGTTGTCCGCGCAAATCCTCGGCGCGCGACAGGTTGGCCTCGGCGGCGCGCAGCTTGAGCTCGGCCTCGTGACGGCGCGCGTGCAGGCCGGTGATGCCGGCGGCTTCTTCGAGGATGGCGCGCCGGCTCTCGGGGCGCGCGGTGACGACGGCGCCGACGCGGCCCTGGCTGACCATCGCCGAGGAGTGCGCGCCGCTGGCGAGGTCCGCGAACAGGGTCTGCACGTCGCGTGCCCGCACCTCGCGGCCGTTGACCCGGAAGGTGCTGCCCATGCCGCGCTCGATCCGGCGGCTGACTTGCAGCTCCGCGTGCTCGTGAAACGGCGGCGGCGCGCGGCCCTGCGCCTCGTCGAGGCTCAGCGTGACCTCGGCGATGTTGCGCGACGCGCGCGCGGTGGAGCCGGCGAAGATCACATCCTCCATCTCGCCGCCGCGCAAGCTGCGGGCGCTGTTTTCGCCCATCGCCCAGCGCAGCGCCTCGACGACGTTGGACTTGCCGCAGCCGTTCGGTCCCACCACACCGGTCAGGCCGGGCAGGATCTCGACGGTCGCGGGCTCGGCGAAACTCTTGAACCCGGCAATGCGCAGGCGGGCGAAGCTGATGGGCAAGCGCTACTCCGTGGGCGGTTTCAGGCCGCGCTGGAGACCAGCTTCTCGAACGCGGCGTAGTCGAGCGCGCCTGCCTCCGTCTTGCCGTTGACGACAAAGCTCGGAGTCGAGTCCACCTTCCACTTCTTGGTGCCCTCGTCCTGCTCCTGCAGGATGAAGGTCCGCAGGTCGGTGTCGTTGATCGCCGCTTCGAAGGTCTCGCGGCTCATCCCGGCCAGCGCGGCCACCTTCCACAGCTCGTCGGTGCTGTTGACGCCGCGCGCGAAGGCCCAACGATCCTGGCTCGCGAACAGCGCCGAGATGAACGGCTCGTAGCGCTCGGGCGGCAAGGCGCGGGCAACCTGGGCGGCGGTTAGCGCCACCTGGTCGAGCGGGAAGTCGCGGAACACGTAGCGGACCTTCCCGGTGTCGATCAGCTTGGCCTTCACGTCGCTCATCGTGGTCTGCGAGAAATGCGCGCAGTGCGTGCAGGTCAGCGAGAAATACTCCTGCACGACCGATTTCGCGTCCGGCTTGCCGAGGGCGCGCTCGGAGGTCCAGGCCGCATTGGCCGCCCGCGCGAGCCCGGGCGCCAGGCTCGCGGCGGCGGTGGCGAGGAGGACGGAACGACGGGTCAGCAGCATGGCGGCCTCACGGGTGCGGGGTTTGGTTCGGGAGCGGCGAGCGTGGCGGGGTCTGACCGGCCAGGACGGCCCGCCCAAGCGCGGCCAGTGCGTCGCGGAGCGGACCGGCCGGGACGGCGGCGGTGGCTCGGTCGGCAGCCGCGGCCAGCTGCGGCGGCAGCGGCTGCGGCGGCGGGAAGGGCGGCGGCGGTGCCAGATCCTGCACGAAACGCAGGCGCGCGACCGTGGCGGTGCCGAGATGGCGGTTGATCCGCGCGATCAGCTCGCCCGTGAGATGCTGCAACTCGAGCGCGATCGGACCGGCGCAGGCGATGGTGAGGATGCCCGATTGCAGGCGCCTCGGCGCGGTGACGTCGGCAAGCGCGGGGCCGACGATGGCGGCCCAGTCCGCCATGACCTGTGCCGCCCCCGGCGCGCGGCGGCGGAAGGTGGCCCGCGTCAGGCCGGGCACCAGCGCGCCGACCGGCCGTGGGCCGTAGACGTGCCGCGTCTCGCTCGCCATACCCGCCTTCGTGTCCTCCGTCATCGCTCCCACCCGCTCTCGGGCAGCCACGCTGCTCGACTGGTATGACCGGCATCGCCGCCGGCTGCCCTGGCGGGCGCCCCCAGGCGAGACGGCCGACCCATACCGGGTCTGGCTCAGCGAGATCATGCTACAGCAGACCACCGTGGCGGCTGTGATACCGTACTACGAACGCTTCGTAACCCGCTTCCCCGACACGAACGCGCTGGCCGCCGCGCCGCTCGATGACGTGCTCGTCGCCTGGGCGGGGCTCGGCTACTACGCCCGCGCCCGCAACCTGCACGCTTGCGCGCAAGTGGTCGCCGCGGTCGGCGGCTTCCCGCGCGATTTTGAAGGCCTGCGCGCCTTGCCCGGGGTCGGCGCCTACACCGCGGCGGCGATCGGGGCGATCGCGTTCGGCATTCCGGCGGTCCCGGTCGACGGCAACGTGGAACGTGTCGTCGCCCGCTGGTTCGCGATCGCCGCACCCATGCCGGCGGCCAAGCCGGCCATCCGGGAGGCCGCCGCTTCGCTCGGCGCCGATCCGGAAGCGAGGGCGCGCCCGTCCGACTTCGCGCAGGCGCTGTTCGACCTCGGCGCGACGGTGTGCACCGCGGCGGCGCCTGCTTGCGGGGTTTGTCCTTGGTTTGCGGGCTGCGCCGGCCGGCGCGCGGGCATTGCCGGGGATTTGCCGCGAAAGGTCGCCAAGCAGTTGCGGCCGGTGCGGTACGGCGTGCATTTCTGGCTGGGCGACGAGGATGGGCAGGTGTTGCTTCGCCGTCGCCCCAAGCACGGCCTGCTCGGCGGCATGGTGGAGTTGCCCGGGACGCCGTGGCGGCCGGAGCCTTGGAGTGCCGACGAAGCGCGCGCCCATGCCCCGATGCGGCTCGACTGGCGCCCAGCGGGGCAGGTCCGGCACGGGTTCACGCATTTCGAGCTGGTCATCGATTTGCTCGCCGCGCGGGCGCCGGCCGTCAAGGCGGAGGGATTCTTGCGTCCCGTGGCGGGGTTGGCGGACGAGGCGCTGCCGTCGCTGATGCGCAAGTGTGTGGCGATGGCGCGCGATCCCTCACCCCGGCCCTCTCCCGCAAGGGGAGAGGGAGAAGCAAGCCCCCTCCCCTTGCGGGAGGGGGTTGGGGGAGGGGAGACTGCTTGATCGCAACCCCACCATCCGCCCGCACGGAGGAAGACGTAATGCAGACTCGCGCCGCGGTAGCTCGCAAGGCAGGGGAGAAACTCAGCCTGGAAACGGTCGAACTTGCCGGCCCGCGGGAGGGCGAGGTCCTGGTGGAGATCAAGGCCACCGGGATCTGCCACACCGACGAGTACACCCTGTCGGGGGCCGACCCCGAAGGCATCTTCCCCGCCATCCTCGGTCACGAGGGCGCCGGCGTGGTGGTCGACATCGGCCGCAACGTCACCGGCCTGAAGCCCGGCGACCACGTCATTCCGCTCTACACGCCAGAGTGCCGGCAATGCGAGTATTGCCTGTCGCGCAAGACCAACCTGTGCGTGGCGATCCGGGCGACGCAGGGACGGGGCGTCATGCCGGACGGGACCAGCCGGTTCTCGGCCGGCGGCGAGGCCGTGTTCCACTACATGGGCACCTCCACCTTCAGCAATTTCACCGTGCTGCCCGAGATCGCGCTCGCGAAAATCCGCACGGACGCGCCGTTCGAAAAAGTCTGCTACATCGGCTGCGGCGTCACCACCGGCATTGGCGCGGTCATCAACACGGCGAAGGTGGAGCCGGGCGCGCGCGCGGTGGTGTTCGGGCTCGGCGGGATCGGGCTGAACGTCATCCAGGGGCTGCGCATGGTCGGCGCCGAGCAGATTGTCGGCGTCGACCTCAACCCCGGCCGTCGCGCGGCCGCCGAGAAGTTCGGCATGACGGATTTCGTCGACCCGCGCGAGGTCGGGGGCGATCTGGTTCCCTATCTCGTCAACCTTACGCGGGGCGGCGCCGATTACTCCTTCGAGTGCATCGGCAACGTCGAGGTGATGCGCCAGGCGCTGGAATGCGCCCATCGGGGCTGGGGCAAGTCGGTCATCATCGGGGTCGCCGGCGCGGGCAAGGAGATCAGCACGCGCCCGTTCCAACTTGTCACCGGCCGGGTGTGGATGGGCAGCGCGTTCGGCGGCGCCAGGGGGCGGACGGACGTGCCGCGGATCGTGGATTGGTACATGGAGGGGCGGATCAACATCGACGACCTCATCACCCACGTGCTGCCCTTCGAGCAGATCAACGAGGGGTTCGACCTGATGCGTCGGGGCGAGTCGATTCGGACCGTGGTCACATATTGAGGCGTCCTCTCAAGCGCCGCGAGGCCGCTCTCCCTCTGCTGTTCGGCGATTGTTAACCCGTTTGTAAGGATTTTCGGCCGTAATCCGCTGTCCGAACGTGAGGGCGGCAGTATGTGGTGGTTCGTCTCGATTTCGGCCGTTCAGGCCGTGGTGGTCTACCTGGTGGCGACCCTGCCCAACGCTCGGCAAGCCTCGTCCTCGATGCAGCGTTCAGTGCCCGCCGCTCAGGGCAGTGATCTGTCCGCGCCGATGATGATAGCCGTGGTCGGCGAAGGCCGACCATCCACGCCTAACCTTGCTGTCGAGAAAGCCGTAGATGATCGCCCTTCGCCGACCATGGCGGTGGTGGGTCGGAGTCTCCAACCGCTGACATCAGACGTCCACTCGGCCGTTTCCTAGGCGACTTAAGCCCGTCCTCATCCTATCGGAGCGGACTGCCTGTCGAGGCGGCCAAGGAAGGAAACAATGTCACCGGAGAAAGTGACTGCCGAGAAGACCACGAACGGGATGCAGATGAGGAACAGCCGCGTCTCGTTGAGCAGAGCAAAATTGACGATGCTGACGAGCAGTATGAAATTGAAGGTGCCGATGGCAACGAACCGCGCCTGCCGCCGCCGCAAGCCGACCCGAGCGAGCAGTCCGGCGTGCAACGCGAGCGCGGCGAGGTAGATGTCGATGTAGAAATGGCTGGAGACGAGATTTTTCGTAATTGCTCACCCCGGTAGGGGTAGCGGCTCTGTTAGCAGTGCGGCGCGGAGAGCATCGAGCACGGCCGAGCGGTTGGCCTTCGCCGTGCTGACGACGGAGCGGAATGCGGCGTAGGTTTCCG
>JAABUQ010002317.1_pt1 | contig 38007 bp, 50 predicted proteins | sample 5560001 | NCBI WGS metagenome assembly JAABUQ01 (sample SAMN10711888, study PRJNA513371) | rock metagenome | isolation source: Antarctica rocks | place: Antarctica: Victoria Land, Finger Mt nord | collected 2015-12-18 | reverse complement strand
GGGAAGAAGTGATGTTGAGGGGGTGGGGTTGCTGGGATTTGGGGTTGTGGCCTGCTTCTACGAGATGAGGGGAAGAAGATGACGGGTTCGACTGCGGTGGCTCGAGTGATATCATCTATATTCTGAAATGGGATGGGGCTGATGATATAGATTTCGTGCATTGATCCTAGCTTACGCATCCATACTGCGGATGATACCCCGGACGCCATGCAAAATGCCTGGCATCGCTCAGTGAACTAAACAAAGAAATGTGAATGACATCTCGAACTAAAGCGCCCAATTTATGTGAGGTGGGGAAGAAATCCTAGTTGCTATTTTTCGTCAATCTCATCCTCTCAGCCGACCCACGAGGTGAATCCTCCGCTTCAGACCATTTGTCAGCGTCCTCGCCTTCGCCCACTGCAAAGATTGTTTCTCCGTCTAATGATTGCCGCTGCGGGTGGTTGTCATTCATTGGTTTGGGAGGGACGGGAGAGAGGCCGCCGTTGGCTTCTTCGTGCCCGTCGTCGGGGGATCGGGCGTCTTCTTCGTCGAGGGAGCCGCCGAAGGAGGCAATTTCGAATCCTTCGTCGTCTTGGGCGAGCTGGTGTTTCATTAGTGTCTGTGTTTCAATGCGAGGTAGGTACTACTCACTTCGTCGCTCATTGCGAATCTTCTATTATTTGCCGTCGGCCGCCATAGGTATGCCACGTAGCCGATGTCGAAGAGGTAGACAATATTCAACCAGCCGTCCAGGATGAACCATCTGGTCTTCCAGTGGTTGGGCACAAAATCCGGATCGCTTCTTCCGGCGAATGTGAAGGAGTTGAGGAAAAAGAAGCCGAAGATGACAACTATGCTCAACAGGATGCAATACCACAGCTTTCTATACATCATAGCTTTGACGCTTTGTTTCCTCTCCAGTAGATCTTTCATCGTATAGTTGAGCGAGTTGAGCGTCCAAACGTAGAAGGCTGTTAGAGTACCAGCGAGGGGAAGGATCACGAGAAGGACCAATGGCCCAGCATTGTCAGGTGTAATCGTCAGACTGGCAATGGAGTAGATGACTCCGAAGCCGAAGTGGGCTATGGCGAGGGCACGAACATACCACATCGTCTTGCCGAGACTTGGTCTGACGACGCCGTAGCCCATACACACAATCAAGAGTAGGAAGAAGGAGAAAGAGTTGCGTCCTGCATTTAGGATCGCAACTATGATCATGAGGACTTTTGCAAAGGCATTGTTGCCGTGGATGTTGGTAAATTCTAAGTAAGTCAGCATAGAGAATTGCCAGTGAAGAGGTTGTGATGTACCGTAAAAGCCCCATGTCATGAGCTGCTCAACGATGAGGAATATAACGATCGCTGTGATGTAATTTTGCACAGGCACTGATCTTGTCAGTGACCATAGTTCTCCTTGCGGCATAGGACGAGATACGTACATATGTCGTGTCGATTTTGGACGTAGAGGAAGCCCCAAAAGCTAAGCAAAGTCAGCCAGTCCAACGAATACCAAACTTTCCCGAGTAGCATACATGGCTACGACTGCGTATACAATCGTGAGAGCCCCATAGAACGGAAGCTTTGGGATCTGGGCCGCTTGCAGCTCTCCATAGGCATTTCTGAATTCCACCACCGCATTGTATTCGCTCCCAGAGTCGCTCCAGGTCCCGACACAGTAGTATCCCGTGTGTACGATAGGGTAATTAATAGGCTCGGGGTTTTTGAGGTGTACTGCTTGGGTTTTGATTTCGTTCCTGGACTCTGTTGAAGCATTTGAGCTTATGATAAACTCCCCTACATGGCTTTCGTCACAGAAACCGGCCTTGACATTGGCATCATCACATATTAGAGCTTTCTAGAAATGCCCAAAGTATCAGCCACAATCCCCAATGATATTGATGACGGTTTTCCTTACATCCGTAGCGTCTTCTGATGGCCATACGCCGACCAGATCCTCATCTTTCCATTCGAATATCACAATACTGACGATAGGATCCTCGTCTCCTTCTGGTTTGGACTCCGTAAACATCGTGAGAATAAACGGATCTACGTCGCCGCCCCACGCGGTCTTGCTGTACATGCCATTGCACTGCTGTCTGTTCGAGTCCGACTGAGTCTAGATAGCTGTCAGCTATAGTCGGCAGATAACAGTGCCTGGGTCATACGATTGAAACCTCTCCGGCAATTGCACAAGATGCTAAGGCAACCAATGCTACCCCAGCTCCGTGCCAGATCTTCATGTTGGAGAAGGTCCAGTTGGGATCGAGGGGCAACAGACAGAGGAGATGATAACCCTCACGAACTGGTACATGGAGTCTGCTTCCTTGAAATACTGATCATTAAAGCTGTATTGAACGCGAAGAGGTTGAGGCCAGCAAATAGAGCTGTAGGCAGACGGCAGGCACAGCCGACCTGTCGACTAAACTTTCAGCTAAAACTTTCAGCTCTTACACAAAATTGCGCCTTTTCCGTGGAACTTGTTCTTCCTTCCTCACACCCGCGAAAGGCAGTACAATCGAAGATGCCTGAAGCAAAAGCCAAGAACGGCGTCAATGAGGCTGTGCTCTGCGTAAGATGTCACAGTTCCGATGCCGCCTTGGTTGTACGCACAGAGCACCTCTGCAGGTGCGTACAATCTCTCGCTCTCTAGCCTCGAGGTAGGCTTATTCCTGTCCAGGGATTGCTTCGTGAAATATGTCGTCACCAAAGTTCTCAAGAGGCTGGAATGGAACAAAGTCAGGGGTAACTTCAATGACCGCCAGAAGACACTACTGCTCCCAGTCTCGTTCGGTGTTTCCTCCATTTCTCTACTCCATGTTCTTGACACCCAGCTGCAGACTCGGCTGCAACAGGGTCGTCATGCCAGCTATACTCTACATGTCTTACACATTGATCAATCTCTGGTACTTGATACTGTACCTTATCAAGCCTCATTAGACTTGTTGAAGCAAAGATTTCCTTCTTATGCTTGCACGACTTTGCGCTTAGAGGAATGTTATGACTATGGTATCAGCATCGAAGAGACTTCAGATGGGCATTCATGTGCACCTTCTAGTAGAGTACTGGAAAACGGACAGCGGCTGAAAGACGCAATATCATCCAGAGACTCAGCAACGTCGAAGGCGGATCTCACAGACATCCTTCGACGAAGGCTCATTGCGGCTTTCGCGAGGAAGTGGGGCTGCGATAGTATCCTATACGGCGACTCTACGACCCGACTCGCAGAACGGACGCTCTCTGAAACGGCCAATGGCAGAGGTGGGTTTCTGCCCTGGCTGACAGCTGACAGAGATCTCTTTGACGGCGTATACTGCAGCTATCCGTTTAGAGACTTGCTGAAGAAGGAGCTCAATCTCTATGCAGATAACAGCTTTCCTACTCTGAGGCCATTGATTGTCAAATTTGAACATTCCTGTCAGCCCATCTCTTCGAAAGACAACACAATTGACGGACTAATGCGCCAGTATTTCGCATCTGTGGAGGAAAACCACCCTAGTGTTGTTGCCAATGTCGTGAAAACCTCAGACAAACTTGAAGTGTCACGTGTGGGTGATGATGCGGTAATGTGCAGATTTTGTAATCATCCCATTAGTGTTGAGAATTGGGGCGGAGATCAAGAGGGTCTTGCAGTCGCACCCACACGGCTTTCAGTCAGAACCTCAACGCTGTGCTATGGATGCGCCCGAACAATGCAGACATCGTGAGACGCGAAGTCTGAATACCAAACGACCTGGAAATGCTGTTGACCGTTCGCAGATCATTGGCCGAGAATGTCGTACAGAGAGCTAAGCGCTGAGATCAAAACAGAATAACCGCCACGTTACACAGACCTTCACACCCAATCGCAAGTCAATCGAGTGTACCTACCTGTTCTCAAAATGGCCACGTCCTGTCACCACGGAATGATCCGGTGTCATGCTACTGCGAACAGATCAAACACTATTCATGCACAGCACGCACAAAGCACATCGCCCCACAGCTGAGTGTCTAAGGCCTGTTCTGGTATGGACCCACACAACCAGTAAAACAAAATCGGCACCACTGCCCAATCAATCCTGGCGCCATGTTCTATCGTGGCTTGCTCATTGCAGAGCCCCTGGCTGGCGCTGAAATACTTATACCTTGCGTTCGCCCCTCCTCTCAAAAGGCATCGCAAGATACCTATATATAATATGCAAATTTTTGTCTTTAATTTGGTATTATTTCTGCAATTCATATTCACATGTTCAGCTTTCCCTACTCATCCCTTCGTTCTTATCCTGCCAAGAGCTTCAGATGCCGCCAATACTACTTCTTCGGATGCTTGGACGTCAGAGCCAGATGGCCGAGGCACGTATTCGCTCCTTCATGGCTGTTTCACCACTCTATTCCTTTGTGCTTGGACAGCTGTCCATCTAAATATACCTTATAAAGAGTCGACGTTTCGGTATCTGTCAGAACAGATAGGATGGATGTCGGCAGCCGTGTTGTTCCCGGAAGCTGTGTTGTGTCGCGCCTGGGACCAGTGGTGGTCTACGAGATCCCTCAGGACCGAGGTCAACCGAATCACGCAGCGTGCCAAGGGACGAAATGTCAGATCCAACTTCGTTGCTTTCAGGGATGATCAGTGTGAATGGTGTGCATATGTCGCTACTTCTAGGTCTGAAAATGAGAGTCAGCCTGGCCTAGATCGATCTGTGAAATTGAGTTCGCAAATTCTCGAAGGCGTAGATAATGTGGTCGCTACGACCTGGACTTCGGGTGATTGTGAAGATCCTACTGCGAATAAGGTTGTCGTGACTGATACTGCAAGACCAAATCCCCCCTGGACCGTTGAACAAGCCTATTTTGCCGCGACTGGAGGCCTTGCGGTCGACACAAGCTCGTTCTGGGACAAGCCTCGGCTGACCTTCACACCTGAAGGGATCATCATGCTCGCTGAGATGAATTTGCTTCCCAGATTTTCCCAAGCAGACGTGGAGGTCAGGAGCAATGCGAATAGCATCACTAAGCTGTTCGTCTGTATGCAGGTCCTCTGGTACTTCATTCAAAGTATAGCAAGACTCACCCAAGGCTTACCTCTATCAATCATCGAAGTCCACACACTGACCCATATTGGCTGTGCTATTGTCATGTATACCATCTGGTTCAGAAAACCTTACAATGTCACATCGCCAATAATATCTAACTCCCAGCCTCTTGTGAATATGGCCGCGCTCTTAGCCCTTCGATATGACCATGAGGATTCGGGATGGGGCGCATTGTATGATGAGTACATAAATGACGACGACGATGAATGGAAGATTTATCGTAGAGAACATACAGCAAGCAATACCAGCGAGGCCGAGGAAGTCCTGATTTACGGCAACCCCCACGAATATCCCGAATTTCCCGCCGAGCCGACTGGATATACACAACAATGCTCCACCAGAAACACAATCAGCATCCAAACGATCCGTCGCTTCAACAAAGCCCCAGCCAACAGTCCTAAAATCTTCGCCCACCTCGAAGCCGCCAACAACGCCCTCGATTACCTCAAACAACATGATCTACACTTCCGATGGGAAATCAGCAAGGATGGTTGGACAAACTATTACCCCAGTCATGCTTTCCTCGACATCACCGACACCGTTAAAGGCCGGTGGAACGGCAACTCCCACTACAAGCCCCCCCCGCACATCCGTCGTAACGCGGCCATCCTCTTCAGCGGTATCTACGGCGCCTCTCACTTAAGCGCCTGGTCGTTCCACTTCCCAACCACGGCAGAGATGTGGTTGTGGCGCGCCTGCTGCATCACCATGGCCACCACACCCATACTCGTTGCCGTGTTCTGGCTCTGTCGTAAGGCGGATGGGCTGTTGAGGCGAGTGGATGAGAAGAGTGCGCCGCGGAAGGAGAGAGTATGGTGGTTGAGACGGTGGTGTGGGTTGTTTCTTGTGGGGGTGGTGGGGTGGACTGGGTTTTACTTGGCTCTGGCACTGGGTTCGTATCCGTATATTAGGCTGTTTATTCTTGGGGAGGCACTAGCGAGTTTGAGGAGTCCGGAGGAGGGGACGTATAAGGATGTTGATTGGACGAAGTTTATACCACATGCGTTTTGAGTGTGGGACGATGGAATGCGAGTGGACGGGCCCTAGTGCTGTACACACGAGTTTTTGGGTGTATACTCTTGGAACACATATGGCTTGTACTAAATGCAATCTATGGAGTCTTGCATGGGAGTGGAAAATCTTGGAATGCTCAGGATATCTGATGTCTTGAATCTACTGTCTATCTACAACAGCCGCACTGCATGGAAATCTATCTCGGGCTGGGTATCACACTCAATCCGCAACTCGCCATAGTGCATAGTCGATCATGAAACCTCAACTCGATCAAGCATATCAATCTCGGATGCAACGCCAGCAATGCACCCCCATACCTGACGTCAACGCACTTCGCAGCACCACAACTCAAAACCGCCCACCATGTACCCCAGCATCATCCCGCCTCATCGGCATCGTCGGCACAGCATCACTCCCTCCAGTCCCAACCCTCTGTTTCCCACCGCGGCTAAACTTGCCGGCCCACCCACTAGCCTTCTCCCTTCCCTCACGCGCAGGCCTCACTTCCCTTTGACCATGGTCAATACTCTCATACCTTGGCGGCAACTGCGGCGCCCCCTCCTCCCCATATCCATCCGCAAGACGCCCACCGGGCCTCTGAACATGACGAGGTTTCTCCTGCAACCCCGCTGCGCGCGCCGCCACGCGCTCTATCAGTACTTTCTCAAGCAGATTCGCGTTCTTGGTGTTGCACCGCCAAAAGGTGTCTGCAATGTCCCCCAGCACGGGAGTGAGGCCGATGAGGATATCGATGACGACGTTCAGGTACATTTTATTGCGGGTTTTGGGGTCGAGGCCGCCGGAGATGGCGCCGCAGCGTTGGACGAGGAGGAGGGCTAGGGCGCCGTCGATTGCGTCGCCTGCGCTGTTGTGATGTTAGATGATAAATTGAAGGTGGATGAGAGGGTGGTTGGGGTTTTGGAGGAGGGAGCTTACGCAGGTATGAGGCCGATGAGGCTGCTGACGCCGAAGCGCACGCCGAGGAGTTTGTATTTGCCGTCGAGGGCCATGGCGCGCCATTTGATGGAAGCGAGGCGTTTGGCGTCGGGCTCGGGGATGCCGATTGACATGAAGTATTTTGTGTCTTTTTTGTGGGAGACGAGGTGGGGTTTGCCTTTCCGGTCTGTTTTTACGTTGCCACGTTTGTCGATGGCTTCGGTGTAGTAGTGGTAGGGATCTTGCTTTTGGCGGTTGGCCATTTGCTTTTTGAAGGCACGTTTGCCGACGTACATTGCTGCTTTGTCTGCCATGGTTGCGTGGGATGGGAGGTTGAGATGTATTTTAGGGTGAGGTGCGGTTCGGAGGTCAAGGTTTGGGGGTTGATGAGGTGCGGAGGTTACGCAGAGGAGTCGTGAGAGGAGAAGTTCTGGAGATGAAAGGATGGAAGGAGGGTGGAAGATATTTCAATAGGGATGGTGAGTTAGGCCAAAGAACGTTCGATTTGCTGCCAGACCAGAATGACCTCACAAATTTCAAGATTGGGAGAGAGGTGTGAAAGAAAGACCGCGCGTCTGAGCTGCTTGAACAAAACGCAGAGCGAGTGGAGAAGATTTGCTCCATGGTGGGCAGGAGCAGGGGAGGTATAAATACTTGGTCGGTCACTGTTTGGAATCTTGCTTTGGCAGAGGAAAGGAGGCGACTGATTCGTTTTCCGACAGATCAGCCATAAGGGATGACGGCGTCTCGGGTAGCGTGAAGCATGCAGATGAAGATACGCCATCATGGTTTGCAGAATGCAGAATCATCACGCTAAACGATGCAGCCTTTTGGGACATTGCAAGGAAGGACTGGATATGGCTCTATGAGCTTAGGGGGGGCTTTGGGTGGTTGAGAGCGAATTCCTTGAGTACCGACGCAACGAAATGGTGCATAGCAAGATCGCACTTCGGTGAGAGGACTGGATAGTGAAAACATGACGACTTATCATAGGCAGACCGGTTCGTTCTGCTCTTCTTCACCGGCGACCTATTGCTAGAGGTTTGCCTCACTACTGTGAGACCGAATAGGAGGTCTCCATTACCTTCGTAGCTCCATGATTCGAACCGATATGTTTTTGACGTCTGATACGCTACTATATGCCAGGGGACGCAAATGTCGCACAAATGACCTGTCAAGGACCCCTTTTTGCATAAACTTCGGTGAAGATGAGCTTAGGCTCTTGATGTTTAGCGCGCTCAGCCACTGTGGCTGAGACGCTAGCACCGTCGATGATCCCCAAGCGCAGATTCCAGCTATAACCTCTGTGCACTTCATCACCAATCATCAACCGGCTTACAAACCTCACAGTTCTAGAATCAAGCAGCATTCTACGATAGCTCAATTCCAAGCCAATCCTGTGGCAGTGCAAGCCTCCTCGAGCCGGCTTGTGTTGGCAGGACCGCTAGCTTTACCTCATACTTCAAGTCCTTAGCTTTACACTCATCGCCAAGTGTCTACCCTGAAAAGGATAGACATGTGTGAGGGAAGGGACCACGATGACAGAGAAAAAGATGCAGCTAGTCGACTGTGAGTTGACCCGCATCAACACTTCCTGATGACGCGTTCGTCGGATGGATTGAGGCAACAAGATTGCATTTCATCCCGAATTAGCCGTGTCATCATATATGCTGACGCTTTCGTTGACTGCAGGGCTGGATGACCTATGTGTACGCTTCATAATCAATCTCCCCCAAGAAGAACTTGAATCAGTCGAACGAATATGCTTTCAAGTCGAGGAGGCGCAATGGTTCTACGAAGACTTCATCCGCCCCTTGGATCCCGAACTCCCCTCCCTTAACCTTCGGAGTTTTTGCCTTCTTATTTTTCAGCATTGCCCAATGCTCTCCGACTTCTCCAAGCAGCATCATACCTTAGCGTTCGAAGAATTCTTGGCGTACAAAACACGTGTGCCGGTCAGGGGCGCAATTCTCCTGAACCAGAACATGGATGAAGTTGTTTTGGTGAAAGGATGGAAGAAGGGAGCCAATTGGAGTTTTCCAAGAGGAAAGATCAACAAGGATGAGCCAGACTTGGACTGCGCTGTGAGGGAAGTTTATGAAGAGACGGGCTATGATCTTAAGGCAGCAGGCTTGGTGCCAGAGCATGGGAAAACGAAGTACGTTGAAGTAACGATGAGGGAACAACACATGAGGCTTTATGTTTTCCGAGGGGTCCCTATGGATACGCATTTCGAGCCTCGCACACGGAAGGAGATTAGCAAGATATCATGGTATAAGATATCAGAGTTTCCGACGTATGGGGCCAAGAAGCATCGAGGTGAAGATCTGACTGCCCAAGCAAACAAGTTCTACATGGTTTTTCCATTCTTGACGCCGTTGAAGAAGTGGATTGGGCAACAGAGGAAGTTGGATAGGACGAAACAACCGTCCCAACCCGCAGTGGCTGTCGATGCCGGTGTAGAAAGTGCTGTGGAGGAATCTCAAGTCGAGAAAACGAATGGCTTGATATCGAAAGACAATGATGATATGGCAAGACTTTTGAACGGCCTGCGGCATTCGAGCCAGCCAAGGCCGAGTGATTTACCTGAAGTTGCAGGGGGCGTCCTCCCTCCAACGAATGAGGCGTCAAAAGCACCACCAAAGTCTGCTGATCTGCTTGCATTGTTACGAGGTGGAAAACCAGACCAAAAGCCTCAAACACCGGCCGCTCAGATCATTGCGCAGCCACAAATGCCTCGATCGCCTTCTCATCACCATCCTTCCCATCGCAAGCATACTCTTCTTGGTCCACCAATTTATCCTTTCCCAACAGATTCGGGTCAACAAATGGCTCCTATGCAAGGCCAGAATGCCGGGGTCGTCACTCCATCATTGGAGCCAGTCCCGCAATTACCTCAAATCCGACCAATTCCTGCCCCTCGGCAGCCCGCCCAGCTGGCGCCTCGTCTTTCAGGCCCAATGCCAGGTAATCTACCAGACCGCCAAGTCCCTGCTCCTTACCAGCGTACCGGACATCCCCAGGTCGCTCACAAGCTCTTTCCAACGTCTGAGAATCAGTCATCAGCGATACCGGCGGCTAGCAAGCTGCCGCCGCCAAAATTGACAGTGCAGTCGTCTGCCTTGCTGAATCTTTTCAAAGGTGGTCAGCCAGCCAAAACTTCGGTTCCGAACGGTGCTGATCTGAAGCAACCAGCTCCCCCGAGCATCCAGAAGTTGGAGAGCACACCAAAACTAGCAAACCCAATTAATCCTTCACAGGTTTTGACTACCTCAACTACTATGACGGCGGACATTCAGAGCAAAACGCAAGCTGGGCATCAAGCTAAACTCCTGAACCTCTTCAAAAACCCTTCCACCGCAAAGACTATCCAGTCCAAGAGCTTGCAGCTTCCAGAAGGGCCCGTAGAGCTCTCTGCGATGCCCAGCCCTGGCCATTCTGGGGAGCACTCTCAGCAGGCTGAGCCTGCTCATGAAAAAGTGGATGGTAGGAAGCTTGCGAACGGATCGATCACTATACCAAAACACACAAAGGCCAATGGACCAATTTCCGCAACAGTCAATGGGCCTTTGAACTTCCCACAATTCCAGCTTGCAAAGACTTCCCGCGAGAATAGCCACTCCGGCCAACATAATGGCACCGATCATTCCTCAGTCACGATACTGGCTCGCCCTACAAGCTCGCAGGGCCAGCCCTCGACAGCGGCCTTAGGACCAATCTTTTCAAAGGAGGCTCAGCAAGCACCTTCTCCAAAACCCGTGGCACCTACCATGGTTACCTTATCCAAACGTTCACAACGACCACCGAGCCCCAGCCTCCAAAGCCAAGACCACGAACCCAAACCATTCCATCCGCAAATCCTCCGCCGCCCGGGCAACAACTCAGACCTAAACGCATCCTCACCGAATCACCCCCTTCCCTTACCAAAACACACAACCATCCCTCAGCCCTCCCAACCAACCGATCACCAAAAATCCCTGCTCTCGCTCTTCACCAAACCATCCCCCTCTATCTCCCCAACCACCACCGCTCCACACAACTCAATCGACCCATCATCGCTAATCAGCCCATTATCACCGAACCCCGCATCCAGGCTCCCGTTCCTAGCCACCGATCCCCTCGGGTCTACCACCGCAGCGAAAGTCTCGCCTCCGAAGCCGCAGACGCAGCGGAGGCAGGAGAACACAGTCTTCCATGCTCCAGACCGCCCTCCACCTTCTGTCATCAATTCTATGAAAAGCACAGCAGATACAGGTCCGATTATCGCGGACACCGCCAAACGCGATTCGGGCAACGAGGGAAAGGCCCCGCGGAAGGAATCATCGACCACGCCTGTGCAGAAGGAGTTCTTGTTGGGGTTCTTGGCCAAGGTGGCGAGCGGCGGGCAGTAAAATGCAAAGTATTGAGGGTCGAAGCGGAAACTTTTTGGCTTATTGAATGGGATTGCGTCGAGTTGTACAGTACCCCTGCGTCTACGTACTGTCGCTGTGCGATTGAAAGTGAACGAGATGATGTTAGCGTGCAGGAAGCTGGCTACTTAATAGTATTCAAATTCACTGTGATGCGATCCAAGTGGGCAATGAGTAACACTCTCTTTGATGAAACTCGTTGAACAAGATTAGAATTCTGTCTTTGATTGAATTTCATTGGTCGAATCTATAGGAAAATTAAAGTAGATTCATGGGACTGTCTTGAAAGGTAAGCCCTTCACTAGCGTCACGAAACGACAAACTCCACCCCCGACTCAATCATTCAAGAGCTTGACGAGCCGGACATCTGGAGGAAAACAACAAGGACAGCCGAATATCTTGCAGAAAAGTCAGCAACGACATGCTTGAGCACAGATAAATCGACAGCGCAAGGAAGAAGACGGGCACGGGTACCAAAAGGCAACCCCATCCGCAATCGAGGGGAACCCTATCTTCTAAATCATCGAAAGGGAACCACTCACGCAGCAGCAGCAGCCAGGCTCTCAAAAGGCCTCGCCACCGTTGTGACGGACAGCAGGACTACAAAAGTTACAATGAATGCACATATCACACCCAATCGTTCCTTCAGGGCTTCCACAAAGGCTAGGATCCAGAGTGGTGCGATTAGCATTCCGAGGCCCAGAATGACGATCAAAGTCGTGATGAAGCGATCGATCTTCTTGTCCGAAATGTAGTGTATGTTCTCATCATCCTGCGTTGCAGCGTCCCCGTTCTCTTGCCGCCAAAACGCGAGCAAGCGAAAATGGCGGGATCGTTCCAGGAATCGACGCAGGGGGGTTTTGCAAGAAGGGACGAGCGAGAATAGGTCGGATGTGTGGTTTATGTACTCTGTCTCGGCATCATCTATGGCGTGCTGATTGTTGTAGAACCAATTCTGGACACTGCAGGCATCCTTCTTGAGGACTTGTGGACGGGCTTGGATTTGTGAGTGCTGTAGTACAAGATTGTCTAATGTTACCTTGTGGAGTTAGCTCCGTCGACTGACAGGTGCAGCCCCGATATCGAGCGGAACAAACATCGGACGTCATTCTCCACTCTCTTTGATCTTCTGATCGACTCTCGGGCCCTGGGAGATGGGAGAGGGACGTAAACTCAACAGAGAAAAACCCACTGTAATCACTCAAGAGATGATAAGCATGCGAGACAAGCTGTTTCCTCTCCTCCTGAGTCTCGTGCCGGAACGTGCCATTGTGCACCTGCGGGCCATCTCTCTGACGCAGCCGGCTCTCGACAACGTCCAACTGCCCTTCTAAACATGACAGCTCGTCTTGCAGCCCGAGCAAGACGCGAGCACTCAAAGCGCCGAATCTCCGAAGAACGAAAAAATCGTGGTCCGAGGCAACAAAGTTGGCAAAAGACTGATATCCAAGATATTTCCATGCTTTCCTCTCGACATCTTCGCGGGTCGGCTTCCAGCGCGCGGGCTCTTGCGACTGCATCATGAACTTACTCCTTAATGCTGAAAGCGGAGTTCCAAGTACACTTGAAGTCGCGTCACAAGCGCCCCCCATAGAGACTATCACCGCCATCAAGCGAGGCTGACGCTAGCCATCATAGCGTCGATCAGGGCGCCAACACTTCCGTGGCATTCTCAGCTCTCGACCTACTTCAATCAGCTACCATTTCTTTGAAGCGGGCCTGGTGCAATTCCCCGACAGTCGAATCTCTCAGCCCTCGAGGAATCCCGGTGCACCTTTTCTTATTACGGTTGCACTATGCCGAGCTCTTACTATACGCTACCGGTCATTGAACGGAGTCAGAGGAGAATCGAGGCTGCGAAGGTGCCCGTTGCAGCGCAAGCCAAAGCCTTCGGCCGAGCACCTATGTTCCCAGCGGGTGGGGAAGTCACAAGGCGAAGAGACAGGGGGAATCTGGCGGAGAGGCCTCCATCAAACAGCTGTGAAGACATAACACAAAGCAATCGAGGATCAAGCTTGGCTGGCGGCGGTAGCTACGACAGCCACGGATACTCGAATCCCCCACCCAGATGTAATCTGTGCAACGCGGAATTATGCGACGAGGATTCCCAGGAGCGCTTGGGAGTCAAAGGGTATGGCTCCTCCCAGAGCATGGGACGCCATCTTCACACAGAGAAATCTTCATACCTCCATAGCGCGGATGCCCATCTTCGGAAACAAGAATCTCGTCTCTGCAAGCGCTGCGCTGAGCGGGAATCCGCTGCAAAGGAGCAGACGTCCATCAACGCTCACTCAGAACCCGCAAGCTCCTCCCAACCACCGACCGACCATTCTAAGACTTCTCGGCGGTCCATGACCGCACACACAGAACCCGCAAGCTCCTCCCAAACCACCGACCGGCCATTCTAAGACCACTCGGCGGCAATCCTGACCACACAAGGATCCAACTCAATCTAAGCGATTCCAAACCTTCCGCCTAGGTCACAACTACAAAAGGTCGCGGGATACCCTCTCTCTTTCCAACAAGCCGAAGTAAACGGCGGCAAAACACCATTCCCACAGCGTCCCCTACAGGTGCTTTGAAATGCTTCGGGTTGCTTCATGCCCATGCCGAATCTTGGTTTCTCACGCACCCGCTTTTCGCGTGCATTTCCTCGAGTAACGAAATTTGTTCAGCGCGGGGATGTAATTACACGGTTATAGAGTCCAGAGTAAGCTTATTCAATTCGCGGTATGACGGTGTGGAAACACGGTATAAAAGCGTCACGATATCTTCTGGACAATTGACACCTCCGTATTACCGACTTATTTCAGTCGAGAACGAAGATACCCAGTAGGTAGATGTTCTACGATTGAACTGCCTATAGACGAGATAAATTTTAAAGAATAAAAAATCACTTTCTGCATGTATATAACCGTGAATCTTTCAGATCGTATATGGCACATGTCGACTCTTGATTCCTTACGCACCCCCTTCCCACGTCTACTCCCTCGAGCAACGAAATCTATTCACCGCAGTGATAAAATCGCAGGATCATAAAATCCAGAACAAACTCCTTCAAAGTTGTAGATAACCGAAAGGGAACGCAGTAAGAGTAAAAGCGCGACGGGATCCTTTGGAGATTTGGCATCACTGCCCCGTTTCAATCGAGAGTGAGGGTGCCCTGTAGACGAAAATTCCACGATACGAAGGGCACAGAAACGAGATATGTCTTGGGCACTAGCAAGCCACCTTCTCCCCGCACATGGGCGTTGCGTTCCTTGATAAGGTAGAGAGGGAACGCACAATGTACCTGCCCGTAACGCACTCCTCGCCCCGGTTGAAAGCGGGCGGCGTGACGGATACGCAAGGTGTAAGCTATGAGAGAATTACTGTATCAATGGGTCACCGCTGTAGAAGACTCCAGTAGCCGATAGTCGAGGCGGAATGCCCTGCTTATTGCTGTCCTGTGGTATGTATGATAGCTTCGTCTGTGTCAGGGAATGGACTACGTGCGTTGGTGTGCATTGGGCGCTTGGCTCAAATGTGTATGATGCAGCATACCTCATGGAAAGATTGGGGCGGCTTGGGGATTGCTGATCGGGTTAACTTTGCGGAGGGGGATGTAAGCTCCTTACCTCTTTATCTCTCGCTCGTGTTGACATATAGGGCGTGATTGACTGCTTTTGGTCCGAGTCCAGCGATGGACGAGAGGGCTCGCGGTAAGCGAGTGTGGAGTATGGGGGGTAGATGAGGTGGGCAGGGTTGGGGTGGGGGCTTGTAGTACTGTGTGCTCTGCGGAGAGTGTGGGCTGCGTAGGTGAGGGTGGGTGCTTGCTGGTCCGCGTTGAGGTGGTGGATGGAGAGGATGTAGCGTATCTCGGGGCGTTGTCGATGGTGGTGTGTTGTACCTGCACCTAGTGAAGTATCATATATAACGCAATGGCTTTTTGGGTGGTGTGTTGGGTGTTAATGGGGAGAGAATTGCTTCTTCGAGGCAGCTGGGACCCCCTATTGAGAATCGATGATCTATGAGGCATCACTGTCATGTCTCTATGGACTAAGACGCGTAAGCGGACGTTGGGCAGTTGCGGAGGAATTGCGACGTTGATCTCGACAACGCGGGAGATCCGATTCCGAGCCTTGCCACATTCGTGCATAAATATGCGAGGAGTGAGGCTAAAGTGTCAAGGCGGCCGATTAGTAGACCTTCAACGCATATTGAATCCAGAGTTGCCTGAATAGGATACGAGGCTTGCCACATTGATGCGTTATTGTGCGAGTGAGGGTCTATGGCTGTCGATGAGTAAGCCTTCAACGTCTATTTAAAGTGAGCGAGAGACGTCGTATAGTGGGCTGGTTTGGGTATTTCGCACTTTTGATTGGCCGAAAATGATAATATCAATATCTCAATCCCTTTCGTGTGACATGTCGATTACATTGCTAGTCATTGATTTAAGGAAGACGAAATAAGATAAGATGGGGGTGCGGGTTCGGAGGCTGTTCCTATCTGGGTAGTTTGCGCTGCGCAGTATTCAGTGGTGATCAAATAGGCTAATCTGCAAGCTCTCTTTCGCGGTGTGCGCTCTTCGAGTAATACCACTTGCTGACTGCGATTGAAGGATGGTGCTCGCTGATCGAGCATCAGTCTTGCTTGAAAGGGTAAGCTGGCTTTGGCTTCCAGGGCAGTCCTGGAGAAAGCTGATTGACCGGATTGGATAAGTTCTTAGGAGTGGGTAGCTAATTACTTCGCAGTGACGCAGCAATCAGGCTCGAGAATAAACGATATTTATCCTGGTCTATATCGTACCATGACTTTGCCAGAAGCGGTGAAAGAGGACTGTGTGATCGTTGCTCGAAGCGGAAATACGCTCTGCCTCAATGGGAGTTTGAAGGGGAGGCGGATTGCTCATCCGCTTTATTCGAGGCTGATTAGCATCTATGAATAGGTCTTGCGAGCATATCAGCATCCAGTCGATTGAGTCAAAGACGATGAGGCTCTCACGCCCTTATTGCTTTAGCGTTCGCGAAGTGCGAGTTCCCGTGCCTGTGTCGTCTACGATCTATGTGCTAGATCGGGCAAACAGTCTCCAATTCGCTCAAAAGGGTAATAAGCAATAGTGGCGTTTGAGGGGAGGTCGACTCGCAAGATAGCCCTGATCGGGTAATCGTGACCTCGTCTTATGATGATCATCGTGACTTGCTCGATGCAAATTGATTGCCTGGCGCTTCACGCTGGTTGCAGATATCATAGTGTAATGCTACAATTGGAAGGTCTTGAGACGGATTTTGGGCTGCTTATGGTGGCTGAATATGTCAGCTTAGATGAGTGTGTGAGATCAAGAGGAGGGTATATGTTCTTGCGTAATCTGACAGCGCAGGTAGTGCTTGCAACCTGCATTTCAGCTCACATGTAGGATCGTATTGTCGGTGAGAGCGAGACCATCCGTCTTAATGCATCATACGTGCTGGATAAGGCTACCAGTGCTTTTCACATCTAGGCTGAGCGGCTGACGGTTTCATCAACGCTGACGCGGCAGTTGATATTCCGTGCCACTGTGCCCCCACGTTGTTGACAGGGTCCGAGATTAACGGTGCAGCCACCTAATGTAAGGTGGCCCTACCGCTGAATAGTACGACAGTCGTCAAGTCGCTAAGCTGGACGTCTCTCAATCTCGGAGTTCTTTGTGAAAATAGTGGATGTATTATAATAAATAGACGACGGCTCCTAGACTGCGCCAGCACTATACACAGAAGTGGTAAGCCGCAGCAGGGCTGTGATGTCTGTTGTAACCCTTTTATCGTAAGTTCTACGGCACGCAAAAGGGTGACTAGATTTTACTTCAGCATACTACGGCTCTTGTGCCTTTCCAGGGTCCTCGAGGATACCGACTCTCTTTCCCCTCATCTCCCCTCCAGGCCCCAGGTTATCTGACAGAAATTCCCCCACGCTCTGGAATGATAGCTTTTGGCATCCAAAATTGTAGCACACGTTCAACAGTGGCCCAATGAATGGCAACCTCCCGACGATCCATGGCTGTTGCCATAAGCCAACTTCATCCAACGTGGTAACGAGGGGCCCGGCGGGCTGATATCGTAGCCATTGAACGTCAGCGGATCATTTGCCCTTTGTTTCTGCATTCGTATAGCAAGACCCTCACCTCTCCTTGCTCGATTCTACCCGGACATAGTAGCGACCAATCCACATCCCTTGCGTCTTGTTGTAGAAAGGCATAATTTTGATAGTGTTCAGGATGGATAGGGAATATGTCGCCCTCTATCCTTCCGCCTGCACCTGGTATATCAAGCAACACCTGTCCGCTTAGGATCCATACCCGAATGGGTGGGCCCGCAAGTCGCCGCGTGAGCTGGACCTCTTTGACAGCATTGATGATGCAACGGATCACTTTTTCGCTGTCGCTGGTGCCGAAGGGGGTGTTGGAGCCGTAGACAGCCGCTTGGATGATTGCATCCTGATCGCGGATGGCATCTACGAGCGATTGATGCGAGAGAGCGTCGCCTTTGATCACTCTGAGCCGAGGGTGGCTACAAACTTCGAGGGGCAATTTGGAGGGATTGCGGACAAAGGCGGTGACCGAGTGCCTTTTGGCGAGGCAGGCTGCAAGAGCGGCAGAGCCTACTCGACCTGTGAGACAATGTCAGCGCAAGGATCTAGGAGTGGGCAGAGTTCGTTGAAGGCGTACCTGCTGCACCGATGATAAGGACTCTCATTTTTGCCGCTGGCAAAGGATAGTGGTGCTGCTACCGAACACTTTATGTAATTGCTGGAGAAGCACAGGTAGATGTTGAAGCTTGAACAAGACAGGTAGGTGGAGAGGGAAGATTTGGTCTAGCGAGTGGTAGATTGAGATATGATGATGTCGATGGCTTTGACATGCCTAGGCCTTCGACCGCACCAGGCCGTACGGGGAGGCACCTACTTATAGCTAGGTCTGGGAGGCGGGATTCATTGAGGGCGTAAGCTGTCAAGAGCGACGAGACATAGCTTACCGTCCAATCGGATCAGGTATCCTTGCGCACGGGAAGGTCTGAGGATAAGGTTGCGAAGCTGGAGGAGTCAACATTGAGACATGATCAGGCAGCATTAGGGAAGGTCTTGTTTGTGCAATCGCATTCAGCCTGTTGGCAATTAGGCTCTGACCGGTCAGACCGCAAGTTCAGCAAGGGATTCCGTAGGATGGAATAGGGTCCGAAGCGTGCATGGAGCCAATCAAGTTGGTATGAACTGTATAATATGTCAGCTGGAGAGGAGTCTCCTTCTGGTGGTTCGCAGGCATTACCCGATTAGGGTAAGGGCTTGGACTGTCAAAGTCTGTAAGCGCGAACCCCCCTGCCCCCCAAACGTTATCCCTGAAGTCGAAACACCAGTCCTCTCGGCTTCAATCCTACTCTACACCACTACCCAATTTCACAGCCCATAGCCGCCTCGTCTTCTCAGTCTTCCAACACAAACCCTCTTTCTCGCAAAAAAACCCCAATCCGGCCCAGTCTCAGACCCGTCCAAGCCGACTCGGGCAATACCTTTCGAGGCTGACCTGTTGAAACCAACTTGTATCGCATTTTGCAACAGAACACGGCAAGACCCCAAATCTCAATTTCTACAACTTGCGCCCCTTTGTGATACGTCAGTCATCTCGGTTGTGAAGTTGACTCTCTATTTGAATTGATGTTTTATCTTAGCAACGATGGATACCGTCAAGTCAGGGATAGTGAACGCTGGTGCAGCACAGCAGTCCGGAGAAGAGCCGCTGTCCGGTGTCACTGGCAAAGGCACAGCTGGAGAGCCTTATGATCAGGGCAATGCTGAAGGTGTGTACTTGCAACCACGGTTGATAAGCCCTTTGCCTGTTGTAACAGCTATTGGGGGCGTTCCCTTGAAGCTCCACAGAGCGGGAGGATTTCACCTCCAATAACACGTATCAAATATCGGCATGCTGACAATAGTATGATGGAGCAGGAAGCGAGGGCAAGTCTGCAGAGGAGAAGTCTAGCGCTGCGTTGGATGCTGCGAAGGAAACCGTAGCCAGTTCCACGGGGAAAGGCCCATAAAATCGTGCTATGGAAAACCCCTGACTTGCGGCCGAAGGACTGCCCCTTGGATGCTTATGGTGTTGCAAACGTTCCAAACAAATTGTGCTAAATATAACCACTCCTGAAGCGCTGTGCAATGAAGGATCTTGTCCTAATGCTATATGAATCCATGACGAGATAGATTGTCCGCATTGACTAGACTTCTTCGGTGAGATTTCATGCTCTGGCGTCGAGCTCTCGCAAATATTTGCACACAATATGTCCAGCTCAGCCTCGTATGACGCCTTCTCTACACATGCCCTGCTCATCCAACTCTCCTGATTCGTAGAGCGTTGAGATGCGCTAAGCTACATTCAGAAGTTGCGCTGTACCTCCTTACATCGGTCGCCCGCTCCATTATGAAAGTCATTAGGTTGTACCCATGACATCTCTTTGAAGATTCCGGGTTCCTCGCTTTACTTTTCCACAAGATTCTAGGATTGTTCCTCCTATTCTCATGATCATTTTATTATATTCGTCTTCATCCCCGTCACTCAAAGTCACTTCCTACCCACTCGGACCCACCTCTCTTCCTTCACCTACTCTCTCCCATCCCCTACTCTCCCTCCTGCCACCATCAGCCCCTGAGCCCGCCCACACCTCAATTCCCAAACCCTCTCCACGACAATCTCAGCATCCAACCTCTCACCCTTGCCATCCCCAACCACCACCTCCCATGATTCCTCAGCTTCTAATTATGGGACTGCCTACTACAACCATGGCAAACAGCCGAACCTCCCAAAATTTTAAATGCAATATAAAGGAATTCTTGCGTATCCCTGGCGGGTACCGGGGTAAAAGTCAATAGTGAATGTTTGCTATGCATTTCGCTATTCTTTGCTCAAAGACTACTTTAGGAATTGCCTGTGAAGTGAGTGATGTCTGCCGTTCATTTCGACCTGAACATTTGATACGCATTACTTCATCGTGAACGCATTTAGAAGGCGGCTTTTGAAGTATGTGATATCCCTACATAGCAAGCTGGAAAGAATGGGAAGCCGTGGGAGCACTGTAGGAGTGAGTCTACTCCGCTTATGTTTCCCTATATCGTTAGAAGCACGGCATTGCTTGAACGGTAGGGGTTATGATGAGGGCGGTGTTTTGCTTCGATTCTGGAGGATTGCGCGCGCGTTTGCTCAGGCTGCTGCGTTTGAGGAGATGGATGGGAGGGAGGGGTGGTCTTGCTTGTACTTGGGTGGACCATTGATTGTATGGGAAGGACTTGCGGGTTGATACTGTTCTTGCATATATATAAATATGCCGAGGTCTCTGGAAAGGAAAGAAAGGGGGCAAATGACAGACCCCAAGCGATCAGATATTCTGAAGAATCCCAGGCTGGATCTTCTCAAGCTTCTCCGCCACTTCCCCCCACACCTTCTTCTGCAACTTCTGCCCTTCTGGGCTCGCGATCAAAGGTGCAACCCTAATCCCAAATCAGCCATCTTCCAAAGACAAACAAGAAGCGTTCAGAATTCACTTACTTCGCCACCTTGCAATCGTCCAAGTACTGTCCATGCGTCTGCTCCCCTCCTTCAGCACCATTCACAAGCGTCCTGCTTCCCACTTCCGTCGAGCGAGCAAGGATGGCTCGCATGCCTCTGAAGAGGAAAAGTGTGATACCGCTAAATTCGCGCATCACGTTCGTATAGACAAAACCGGGGTTGAGACAATTGATGATTACTTTCCCAGGCTTCTGGGATGCGCTGGTGAGCGTAGCGAGTTCGCGGACTGTGTAAATTTGGAGAAGTTTGGAGATGTTGTATCTGTCATGCACATGCTACATTAGTATCGATGCGGTGTTCAAAACAGGAGGTGGTTGACCTGTCATTTGTCACCTTCGCCTTCGGATCTGCCAGTGCATCGAAAATCCTCTCCTCCTTCCTCTCATTGAACTTAGTCATCCAATGTACAAAGGACGATGTGAAGACAAGTTTAGGCGTTGTGTTGTACCTCGTCGCCGTCTCCCTTAGTTTTGGCAGACTGAGCACAGCATGCAACAGCGGGCTCACAACGTTGGTGGTAATGGTCGACTCGTTCTCCTCCATCATCTTCCATTCATAGGTCACGATCCCAGCGTTCTCCACTATTACATCCAACCTCTCAAGCCCTTCGGCGCGCTTGGAGCAGTCCTTTACCGATTGATAGGACGACAGATCGAGGGGCCATACCTCCACAACGCCTTTACGATTTTCCGAGCGCTCGATGATGTCTTTGGCTTCTTCACCTTTTGCGATGGTGCGCACAGCTAGAATCACCTTTTTGGCGTCCAATTTGACAAACCATCGCGCTGCTTCGAGGCCGAGGCCAACGTTGGAACCGGTCACAATGATGGTTTGGCCCGTGTATTTCTGAGTGGGTTTCGGAGGGGTGAAGATGAGCTGGGAGTGCAACCAGGCGCCCATTGAGGACATGATTGGATGATAGTATTGCTGGCTGGGGTTGATGGAGGATTCCGCTATTCCGATATGAGATGTAAATCGAAAGAGCAACGATAAGACGGATTGATCCCAAACAATTTGAGACTGGAATGAACGTGAATGAAACACTTTAGATTTCGACGGACTTGTGGTCTGGTTGTGCCTACTATATAGCTTAGGTATCTGTCTATTCTCGGATACGGGACTTCGAAGGATCCGTGTTTACGGCACACGATGAGGCTAACTTGGTCATAATCCAAACTGGAATTTGGCTTACCTTCTTATCTCTCTTAACATTCAATTTTTTTCGTATTTCGTATGATCTATTCTATTTTGTTCTTACAATCCTCTAAGCAAGCCCTATTTAAAGCGCACTTTTAAAGAGGCCTCCTTAAGCGCACTCCTTTAAGTAGGCTTTAAGCCTACCCAAATATACTCCCTTTCTACGCAGCCGCGTTTAATTAAGCTCTTTCCCTATTATAATCGGCCTATTTAAGGGGGCCCCCTTAGGGGGGGCCTACTTAAGGGGGCTAGTTTAAGGGGCCAATTTAAGGGGCCAGCTTAGGAGGCTAGTTTAGGGGGGCCTTCTTTAAGGGGGCTAGCTTAATGGGCCAGCTTAGGAAGTTAACTTAAAGGGGACTTGCTTAAAAGGGCCCGCTTCAAAGGGTACTTATTAAATATATTACAAAAACAGAATAAACTAGATCGTACGTATATAATACGAGAATAAATAAACAGAACAGAAATACTAAATATTAAAAGAGATAAGAAGATAAACCAAATTCTGGTTTGGATCATAACTAAGTTGACCTTATCGTATGCCGTAGGAAGCTACTTATCCCAGTATCCCCTGCGAGGGATGAAACATTCCATGCATGGGTTCAAGACGCACTTTTTACACGACACCGGCCTTCCCTCGTTCTCCGCATTAACTTGATAGCTCCTGCAGGTAACTCTCACCTAGAGAGCTTACGGTGGCCACATAGACTCTTCAGAAATGGCAATGACAACAGTCGAGCCCTCGCTGCAGGGTATTTCACTGGACGAGAAAGCGATTGAGATACCTGCAACACCCCTACAGGCTTCCATCCCACCCCATGCCTCTCAAGCATCAACCGGCGATAATCCTAACGCCGACGGCTCATCTAGACCTACAAAGACACTCTTCTTGAATCCCACCGCGAGCTCTAAGCCCTCAGCACCCCCGACCCTGACAGCCGAGCAAGCAACCAAGTATGAGGCCGTTCTATCTTCAGCCAGATCCTGGACCGACATTCCCACAACCTCTGCACACAATGCACCAAAAACACCCATCACCGACTCCGAACGCATGTGGCTCACCCGTGAATGCCTCCTCCGATACCTTCGAGCCTCAAAGTGGGTTGTTTCAAAAGCAACCTCCCGACTCCTCGCTACCTTGACATGGCGCCGCGAATACGGCTTAGAGACGCACTCCGCGGACTACATCTCCGAAGAGAATGAGACGGGCAAACAAGTCATCCTGGGCTACGACAACGAAGGGCGACCATGCCTCTATCTCTACCCTGCGAAACAGAACACGAAGGGCAAGGAAAAGCAGATCCAGCATCTAGTGTTCATGCTCGAGCGGTGCATCCATCTCATGCCGCCCGGGCAGGAAACACTCGTGCTGCTCGTCAACTTCAAAAAGTCTCGGAAAGGGGAAAATGCATCGATTGGTCAAGCCAGGACGACTCTGAACATCCTGCAATCGCATTACCCCGAGCGGCTGGGCAGGGCGTTGGTGCAGAGTGTGCCCTGGCTCATCTGGGGATTCTTCAAGGCGATTAGTCCGTTCATCGATCCGCAGACGAACGAGAAGTTGAAATTCGATCAGGATCTGAGGAAATTGGTTCCCCCGGAGCAACTCGTCAAGGACTACGGAGGTGATGTGGACTTCAAATATGATCACCAGGTGTACTGGCCTGCCTTCAACAGTCTTGCTGACATGAGGAAGGAGGAGATGGAAAAGAGATGGGCGGGCGCGGGGAAGAAAATTGGAGAGTCTGAGATATATTTGAGAGGTGGAGAAGCTGCACGTGAATCAGATCCTGTGGAAGAGGTTGAGAAGTCTACAAAAGGAGGATCGTGATCTCTGGTGGATGCATAGCTAGGTTGGCAAGTTTGCTAATGATACCCAAGCTCATTGAGTCGATAGACCGAACATTAGAGTATAAACCGCATTGATTTACTCAATTCGAGTGAACAAGCTTTGTACCTATTCACAATCCAGCGCATCTGTGATCAATGGCTCGGTAAAGAGGCAGTGGAAGAGATCAGTCGAGCCGTCTACTGGGCTGGGTCCACCTTTCCTTGACGACAAACGTCCGAAACCGCCAGAAAAGGTTAGATCCAATCGCCGAAACAAGTACCAAAATTCAGACCGTTGATTCTGTGAATCTATAAACAAAGAATGCCACCTCCCCCGGTCCACTCCATCTTTCCTTGAATTCTCTCACAGCTTACATTGACGATAATTCCCTGATCCTCAGCCTCTTCAGCTCTAATCATCAACCAGGAAAACTTCCCTTTTCATAATTTATCAACATCCTTTCCCTGCTGCCAATTCTTCGTAAAGCCAGCAGATTTCCCTTCATGTCACAATGATTACTTAGATGGCTCTCGAAGCCTCGGTCGCTTCGAATCGCCTCGCTTCCCCACCCTCACCCCACAAGCATCATCCCACCCAACCATCCCGTCCCCCCAAACCAGCCACTCACATCACTCCCTCGCCTCGATCCAAATCCCCTCAGGAGACCGCAGCCGAATTAACAGGAGCAGCCGAAGAACTAGGAATGGCCGGTACGGCCTGAACGACCGATGAAGCCGGACCAAGCAAAGGAACGGGACTGGCTGGAGCGACCGAATTGGCCGGAGCAACGGGTTCAATGGCGCTCTCCAAGACCCCCCTGACGGCCTGGTGCCTGCCGTTCACGTCTTAGTCAGCATAGCTTTCCAACAACAGAAAACTATCGAATTGGATCAACCCCCCCGCCAGCTGTCCACCCTCTTAAAACTCCCCCCACAAATAAAGCAAGCCAAAACCACTCCACCCCCTCAAAAAAGAAGCAAAACTCACCCCAAACTCGTCGGATGAAACACCCGGAACAAACTTTGCCCCAGCGCCAACTTCGTCGGGTCGCTCCCATCCCCCACATACGCGTTAACCGCGTTCACCAAGTCCTCATCAGTACTAATAGTATCGTTCGCGGGCAAAGAGCCGTTGTTGGCGCCCGGGTTGACGGCTTCGTTGAGGTAGTATACGTAAGCGGGGATGCTATTGAGCAAGGGGCGGAGGTCGGGGTCCGAGACGGTGTTGTAGCTGAAGAACCACGTGAGAGGGTTGTTGGGGTCGGGCTCGGGGCGGTCGCAGAAGCGGTGGCCGTTGAACTGGGCACTGGGGTGTCGAAGGGGATTAGTGGGTGTTTGGGTTGGGAGGGGCTTTGTGACGGGGGGAAGGGGGGATTGGGAGCAGTGCTACTGGGAGAAGAGGTGTGTTGGATATGGCAATACGTACTCGTAGTCAACGTAGGAGACCACTTGCGGAGGAAATCGTGCAACGGCTGCGGCGAGGGCGTAATTCAAATGCAAGGCGATCTGGTTGAGGTTCTGGCGGCGATCTTGGGTCAGATTCTCCGCGGAGCGCGGGTTCCACCCGGGCTTAAAGTTGACTGTGTTGCACTGCGTGGTGTCGTTGTTGAAGAACTGCGCGTAGCCTGTGACGTAGAGGTGGAAGTTAGGGTTGGCCGCGACACCCTTTTTCTGCGTTGCGTCGATCACGCTGACGAGGTTATTCTGGAAGTCGGCGCTGCCGAGGGTTGCAAAGCTGCTTTTGATGATTTGGTCGCAGGTGCTGAAGCTGAAGCTCCAGGAGTAGATGCACTGGAGCACTAGTTGTTTCACGCCGACGTCGTTGCCTCCTGCGTGAAATCAAGGTCAGTTTTTGTCAAGTGAAGCAGTGAAATGAGCGCCAGATGAACAGTTGGGAGAATGGAGTCCGAAAGTACGTCTTGGGGTGTTATCACTCTAGAAGAATTTAGGGGGAACCGGCTCGAAGACGTACCCATGGTAATGGTAGCGAATTCGGGAGCTTTGCCCCATGCTGGGTAAACACCACTAGGAGCGTCGTTGAGTTGGGTCATGAGAATCTGTGGGAGAGTAGCACCACTGCAGGCTAGGTAATTGAATGTTTGCGGTTGCGGAGAGAAGGCCGTGGGACCGCTCTGCATGTCAGAGGGATACGACTGGTCGCTGCGGTAGCATATATCGTAGAATGCCACTGGCTTGATTACGGAGCCCGCACCGATACCTGCGGCGTATGAATCACCCATGGCGGTCCATTCTGTGATGATGCCATTCAAGGACCGTCTGTGGATATCGGGCTTGGATATGCTTAGGTCTTTTGGTATAGATATTGCCTTGAGGTGACCGAAGGGGGAGAAAAGTGATATGCCAAGAAGGATCAGAGATAAGAGGAGCATTTTGTATCACAAGACAATGGTGGACGAAACTTAGATGCGAGCAGCCTTTCCTCGCCGTGACAATATGAGAGCGCGATAATGAACTGCAGAGGGGGTAGGATACAGACCTTTGCAAAGCAGTCAATGTATTGATACAGTTGCCAGGAATCCTACACTGATATAGGCCAAGAAGCGGAGGCTTTCAACCGGGATCGGCAAGCCCCTGTATTATGCATCTCCGTAGTTCGTACACTGATGTTCAGCTCGAGCGGCCGGGATGTTCTGTTTAGGAAAATGATGATCGAGAGTTGGTAAACGGAAGGCCCACTGCACAAATGCATGAATTGAAAAGGGTGTCGTATGACGGTTGTTCACCCACCTCTCTACAGCCACCATGTACCTTGGAATCGGGCCGTAACCGATGACACGGGTGGTTTGTGCACGTTCACGTATGCCAGATCTTTGGTTGGGAAATAGATTCCAAGCATGTTCTCATACGTCGTTAAGTAACTTCTCTCACTGGCGATCCCTGTTCCATATCATCTGGCAGAGCGATCACATCCCAGTCCGAGGGTGGCTGATTCCAACCTGATGATACTATTCGAAAGACAATGCAAGAGATCACCTTGGCAATGGGAAAGTTGGTCCGTATCGAGAGGACGCAACTAGCCTATTTGGGAAACTCCATACAGCCGAACACGGTAGGGACGCAATCTTTGGCAATGCCCCCTAAATTGTGTGCGTAATCAAGGAGGCTGTGTCTATTGTTCTCGAGTGAGGGACTGTATCCCTAACAAGGGAAAAAGGCCAGTACTACCTTGCATGGGACGGCCATTGAATATGACAGCTCGGGACAGGCCGCGCGAACGTGCCTTCGACCGTCTGGTGGGGTTGGGTGATCATAGTGGCTGTGTAATAGATCCCAAGAAGGAAGAGTCCGTTAAGGAGTCTATTTTGAGGTCTGTGTGATGCCGCCCGAGAGCGGAGAGCTTCTAGATCTGTTTTACTCGTTAATATTGGTAAAGGGCGATAGCATTTACTGCCCATCGTCCATACGATGATGGGCTGATATACACTTCACTAGGAAGGGAAATTAGAATAGCAAGTGTCAGCACTATGGGAAAGTGTACTTGCGCCGTATCCTCTGGGCTTGGTACATTTTGATTCCTAATCGAGGGAGAGCGTCCTGTATGTCTATAACGTTAACGGAGCTCCTTCATTCAAAGTCCTAAATTTGGAGTAGTAGTCTTCCTTAGAGCATATCCCGCGTCTCAGATTGTGAAAAAATGGGGATCTTGGGCAGTGGGTGGGTGAATTATCTGATAGGACGTATAGTGTCGCACAAATGCCGTAGAGCACATCCCCACATCTCAACCTGTGAAACAACCGGGATCTCGGCTGGTGGATGGGCGAACCGTCCGATGGGACGTCTGGTGTTTCAAAAACGCCGGACGGTTGGTGAACAGAACGGTGGCCACACCAAAAATTAAGCTCCATTGCTCGCCAGGGGGCGAAAATCGCAACGAATTCGAAGTAAAACAACGCCCTCGATAGGAAAAAGCTGTTTGTCAATTGTTGGGGAAACTTAATAGGAATCTTCATCATAAAGGAACTTCGACCCTTGGACCTTATCATGCATATCGAAGACCAAGCTCATTGTGCATGTTAGGACTTGAAAGTGTCATAGACCCCACCATTTATCTATGCCAGTGGTACAAGCCGATCAACAGCCAAAAACCCATCGACATGCCACCAAGACTTGCAAAAATCACCAATTGTGCTTTCCGGCCAACATAGTTCTAGCGACCTCAGAAAGCATTTCTCTGTCACGGTGATCATTCTTGTGGCCAAAGGAAGTCTGTCAGCATGTCAGCTCTGCCAATGCGCAGTATGAAGGAACCTCACGTCATGCTGCTGGCCAGCATATTCCTGGTCGCTGGCCGCCGGTTGGTGCTCGTCTGACATCCTGCCCTTGCCAACCAGCTTCGAGGCATGCTGTTCGAGTGCATTAGGTCCAAAAGAGGAAGACTTCTTCGTAACCTCGCTGCTCACTGCCTGGCCTTTCGTTGACATATCCAGTGGATTGTGGTAGGCATTAGGATCATTATTCTCGTCATTCTGGCGCGTATTTTCGTACATCTCAACTATAGTCTTGATTTCGTGATCCAAGTCCAACTTGCAGTCCAGTTGACTGAAGTCCCGTTCCCTCTGCTCGATATACTCTCGCACCTTAGGGAGTGTATTCTGATATTGCCGCAGGCGGTTGGGTAGACCTTGCCCCTTGGTGAAAGATAGAAGACTAGCGATGACGGTATTGGCGGCTCCAAACGCCGTGATAGCGGTATGTGAGCCACTGGCAGCTCCAAGCGCTGTCAATACCGCTCCAAATATGATTTGCAGAATCAGACACATGTTGATGAGAGTTGCGCTGGCATAGTACTCTATTCGTGCATGTCTCTCTTCCGAGCATACCCTTTTGTATACACCGACGTTACGGGCTGAGCGCTTGGAAGATCGTGGTCCTAGGGTGAGGACGTCTGTGATGCCAATCTGCTCGCGGAAAATGCTAAGTTTGTCGTTGCTTCGGGCATATTCAACATCGTGGTTCGCAGGCAGTTCTTTGTCTGCCTCCATACCGAATGGTCAAACCAGGATACAAGTGACAATAGGATGAACTGTTGAGTTCAAGCTAGAGATATCAATGAGGACTGCCGTTTTTCGAGAAGGCGTCGAATACTTAGGTAATGAATGAGTGCAGTCTGATTGACTGGGAAGAAAATACATAGGAAAACGTAGACCGAAAGCAGAGGAAGTATGACTTGAGAAAGCTAGCTTTACAGAAGGGGCACTGACCATTCAGAAATAGATATTCTGACAGGAAAGAGCCATCGCCACCGAGCGTTTCCGCAACCCATCATCAGCTCATTAGCAAATAATTGAACGCGCTGTGTGTTCTGCATCCTTCACCAGAGGCTCGACACAAAATGGCCAAAGTGAAAGGCCTCTACGTTTTTTCTTTTGGAGACACAGTTAAGTCGATAATGGAAGAAAGTTCGGAGAAGACAAGAAGAAGCTCTGTAATAGATTACACCGCTAAGAGTATCATGTATCATATCGAGAACTTGAACAATCGTCATTGTACAGCCGTTCCCATCTTCACATGCAATGCCTTCCCCTAGAGCCTCCCCATATACCTGCCTCCAATGCCTCCGCAAGCCGCCATATCCCCGCCGCCAGTCTCTTCTCCTCCGTCGCAATATCTCCTCCTCCACTGCCAACCCTCACCTCCCCCCACCCAAAGCCCACGCTCACCTCACCTCCCGCCGTCTAATCTCCCTCCACGGTTCCGATGCCTCCCGCTTCCTCCAAGGCCTCACAACAACGAATATACCCCCTTCCTCCCACGAGATCAAAGCGTCCTACTCCGCTTTTCTCAACGCCTCGGGCCGAGTCCTACATGATGTCTTCATCTACCCCACCGCTCAATCCTCTGACTGGACTCGGAGAGCTGCTGGGACAGATGAGGAGCCGGGGTTCCTCATTGAGGTGGACGCGAATGAGGTGGAATCACTGGCGAAGCATTTGAAGCGGCACAAGCTCCGGGCAAAAGTCGATGTGAGGGTTGTAGAGGGTGAGGAATGGGGGGTTTGGTCGCGGTGGCAGGAGGATAGGACGAATTTCGAGGAGAGGAAGGAGGTGATGGGATGTGAAGATCTGAGAGGTTTGAGTTCGACTTGGAGGGAGGTGTTGCCTTCGGGGAAGAAGCCAGAAGGTGCGGGGACAGAGGTTTCGGTGGGGGTTTATGATCTAAGAAGGATTCTGGCTGGGGTGCCTGAGGGCCAGAGAGAGATACTGAAGGAGTCGGCACTGCCGCAAGAGAGTGATATGGATTACATGGGTGCTATTGACTTTAGGAAGGGGTGTTACGTGGGGCAGGAGCTGACTATTCGGACGCATCATACGGGCGTTGTTCGGAAGAGGATATTGCCTGTGCAGCTTTATGGGGTTGATGAGAAGATGCCGGAGAAGCCGGGATATGATCAGGACGTGAAGCTGGCATTACCGCCCCAGGGGGCAAATATAAGTCGGGTGGACAAGAAGGGGAGGAGTGCTGGGAAGTGGATCGGAGGGGTAGGGAATGTGGGTTTGGCTTTGTGTCGATTGGAGATTATGACCGATACGATTCTGACGGGTGAGGGAAGTCAGTGGAACTCGAGTGATGAATTGAAAGTAGCTTGGGAGGCCGCTGAGGGTGAAAATGGGGGAGAGGTCAAAATCAAAGCCTTTGTGCCCATTTGGCATGGGTTGAAAGCGGACCTCATGAAAGAGCAGTTGGCCTATGGGCGAGAGAGTAGAAATTGATGATTATGAAGCCTTCGTCAGCGAGAAAAGCCTCACTCAAGATGATGCAAAGCCAAAATGGGTATCTACGTTCCAAACACCAGACACCATCGCTGAATGTGCAGATCCGGTCATGGCTCCGAAGCCATACATCAGAGTTTTCATGCTCTCTCTGCAGCGTCTGCTTCGTCGTCCTGTCTCTGGATCTCAGCCGCCAGTCGCCTCTTCTCCGCATTCTTCAAGCGAATCATGGTCATCTCTTCGAGACTGGGACTGTTTAATCCCAGCCCCTTTCCGAACGGCGAGGCTTTGGGAGTACTGAACGTAGCTGATGAGAAGGATGCAAACGAAGGCTTCTTCTTCAGACCATCACCACTGGCCTGAGGCGAGGCTGCCGGAGTAGACGCACCACTGGCTGACGCCGAATTGCTGTAGGAGCGATGATTACCTTTACTTGGCAATGGCGTCGAAGGCGTAGAGCTTGAGTATCCTCCATCGGTACCACTGAGAAAATGCGGCTCCTTGTTGGCAGCCCAGAAAACAGAATCAAAGAGCTCCCATTCTGATCCATGTTGTTTTGGGAAGTCCTCGACTGCCGCATGAGCGCCCACCACCGATACATATTGAATCATGCATACGACAGCCATTTGCTTCTTCTGTTTTGGGCCAAGCCGAATCATCTTTGGGCTCAACACGTCTGCGCTCTCGATCTTCCCAAATTTTGAAAAGAGTGTCTTAAGATGATCTGCTGTCATCGAGCCTCCTTTACCTGCCACAGGCCACCGTATCTTGACTGTACGATCGATCTCGGATACACTTGATGGCGCTGAGGCAGCTACCGGGGAGCCAGCTGCATTGTCTGATCTTTCTCTGTCCTGTTGCATATCTCTCCTCAGAGCTTCTTCCCTTTCTTTCCGCCGCCGCTTGCCATCCTCAGCCAATCTTCTGATCTCCCTCTCCAGCTTCTCCTCGTCGCCTTCTTCTTCCCTAGGCCGTTTGACACCTCGTTCTCTGGACTCCAAGTCATCTTTCATCTGCCTCCTCCTCCCTTCGAAAAGCTCATTCTGCCTCTTCCTCAGTAGCCTCGCGTTCCGGGCATTATCGTAGATAGTTTTGCTCGTAGGATCAGAAAGTAAGTCATACCCGATTTGCGCAAGATGGAACTTTTCTTTCGCTACCGGATCGTTGCCCTTCTTGTCCGGATGATACAATAGAGCTGTCTTACGCCATGCTCGGTCAATATCCTTCTGCGAGGTTTCGAACGAAATGCCAAGGAGTGTATAGAAGTCGGTATCGGAATTGGCATAGCTTTTCAAGTCGTCTGATGGCATCTTGAGTACCACGCAGCTATGCCGCTGTATCTATGCACTGTTGTGGAATCATATGTGTCAACAGAAGAGAAGAATCTCGAGTTGCAAGGTAGTCATAATTCAATACTTAAGCTAGTAATGAAATATAATATAAGTGCGTATTCTAAAACTCCACACAATGAACCCTTCACACTGATCAAGCTCACGAAAGAGTTCCCAATCTCCCCTAAGAAGCTACCTACGCAGGAAGAAGTCCTCGATCCTTCGCCGATGGAATGCAAGATACTCAGCCAATGCCATACCTCTTTTGGTCCTCTCTAATTCATTGATCCCCTCCCAATTGCCTGTAATTCCAGCCGAGAGGGTCCCTTGTATCTCGCCTCAATGCTGAACAGTGCGTATGCCTCCTCTTACATATCCAGATCCGCATCTACTTCCTCTCCCTGTCTTCTGGTGGCAACCCTCACGGCCTTTGGCACGGTCGTGTTAAGGTTCGAATACTTTTGCTCAGTGAGGGGATGGTAGACATGGTGCTCTCTCATGCATACCTCATCGATAGACCCTTTAAGTCAAAGAGGATTTACTAGGAAACCTGAGCAGTAAGGTACAGACTACAACCTTCTCATTCGGCACCACCACCTCATTCAATTTGAAAATACTATCTGTATTTCAGATCTTCTGATGATACTTTCCCATCAAGTGTCCCTCTTCCATACTCAATCCAGCTCTTACATGCATCTTCTGGCTCCAACATGTCCTTGCTGCACCTACTGGAAGAGCCACATTACCATCCTTCTCCTGCACCAGTCTGCCTAATTCTGCTTCCCCTTCATCAACCTCCTTAACGACGGCTACTCCACCTTCTCATATGTCCCTAGTGTTTTCATGTCCGCGAACCCCGTCTCCATCGCTGGCGCTAATGCAACCATCGTCTCTACTTTCCATCCGCCGAGGGATCCATATAAATTCGTGCCTGGCAGCAAGGACAATCTATACTACAATATCAAATGAGTTGGTAGTCTTCAGGAACAACGTCGTAACCGGCATATATTTGCCTGTTGGCTTGTCCGGGTGTGCAAAGCTTTCCTTTTCCTCGCAGTCCATGGTGAGTTTGTCCTCAAACGAGGCGAGTTGGGATCGTGTGAAAGGGACGAATTTCCATCAGGCCTTCATAAAAGAAAACAAGCTTTGTGGGAATTGAGGGGAGGATGTATATCAAGGAATCTGGTCAGAGGGGTGTACAGCAGGACTAGCGCTTCTCTCGTGCGAGGAGATGGTGCAAGAGGAAATCGATATGCGCTAGTCTTTTCTCAGGGTTTTATCCGTTTGCTGTCGACCTGCAACCTTGGAATTCTGGTTGAAAACTAGTTTTTTTTATTGGAGGTTTAACTAAGGTATGGCGCTGGCCGCTCTTTTTGTTAACAATCCAGGGGTTTGCCCTTTTTTTCAAGAATTTTTCCATAGGTTTTTCTGACCGTGGTATAATCCCTCTTTCCAGGTCCTGGAGGAAAGTAATCAGATCATCAACGCTGCCCGTTCGTTTCTTACAAAACACGGGGCTTTTCATAGCTTCTCAACATATGGACAGGAGAAATCTTGAAGCAAGGTCTTCTCTCTCTACACTCCATGAGGAATCATCATCTCAAATTACCGAACCTATATCTAATTCAACTTACTCCCCATCCGCAATCGAATACACATCAACCCCATACGTCTCATTCAAACTCACAGCCGTGACCACTTCCCCCGCCTGCATCCTCACCCACGTCTCCACACTCATATTACCGTATTGATCAAACGACAACCTGACCTGCCTGACCCCTCGATTCCAAACCCCATATCCTCCATACCCACTGTGCTTACAAAAACATAAGAACGGCCGCTCTGCCATTCCGTACCCGGGTAACGTACTATTCGGCCACCGGCCGCACCAGCTGTCCCCGTGGTCGTGGCCCGAGTAAATCGAGTGCAGGGCCGGGGTATCGAGGAGCGCTTGCATGAAGGGGATCGCTTCCGAGCCGGTGTTCGAGTAGCCTTGTTGGGCGAGGGGGACGTCGGCATTTAGGCCGGGATAGTTGCCACTGGATACAGTGGGGGAACTCTCAGATTGTAGGTCTAGGAAGGCGAGGAAGGGGATGTGGACGAAGGCTAGGGAGGGGAGGATGCCGTATTGGCTCTGATGAGGTAAAGTGAGTGGGGCATGATGGCTGAACAAGACAGTGGGGTATCAGGAGACGAGATGGACAAAGGAGAAAGGGAAGCGGTAGACAAGAAAAAGTCAAGGCGTACCTCTATACTAGATTGGGTTGAGCGAAACCAAGCGACAGTGCCTTTAGAGACATAGTTGTCGATATTGTCCACATTCTCCGGCTCGCTCTGGTAAGAGGACCCGCCACGGGAGTCGAAGAACCATAGCAAAGCAGCAGGATACGGATCCGTGGTATTCTGGGGAAAGACCGGAAGCACATAATTTGTAACACCATCTGTACCGGCTGGACCATGCTGGGTATAAGCACTTCCGTACGTCTTCTCCTTTGCGTAAAGCGCCTCGCGACTCAGATTATATTTGGAGTCGTGATTACCGTAAGTGCTCGCCCAATTGTATCTGCCTGCAACAAGTGGCGCAACAATCTGGTCGACATAGCCTGTCGAATTGAAAGCGAACGTATTCTCTCCAGTGATCAGGTCACCGTTCAAGACGACGAAATTTGGTTGTTCTTGAGCGAGAACTTGGGTCATCAACGCAGCGGAATTCTTGTCTGCAGGGATACCGAAGGTGCTTTCATTTTCACCATAGTGCAGGTCCGAGAAGACTGAAAGGTGAAATGTATTGTCCCCTGCAAGATGCAGATCCGCCTTGGAGAGAACCACACACATAAAGACGAGAAACCAGGCGCGCATGGCCAGAAGAGCAAACGCAAGCATGACAATAATGGTCAACTGAGAAGCAATTGTAGATACTCCACTCCATTTATTCATACCGATAAAGGTGGTGGTGTATACACGTGGTTGCGTCCTGCTTTTTTGGTCGAGGTCATCGGTGTGATGACCTCGACCTGCATACACTACTCTCATCGCTGTTCCTACCCACGCCCTGGGTCATGGCCATTGATTCGTCGTGTAGCTTTGCAGTTGGGTGACTGCCGACCACCTGGACAGAGACTCCGGTGTATATAATGGCCGAAACATTGCGATGATGATTGAGGAGATGAAGGAAATGTGTGTGTGAAGGGCGGGGGCGTTGAACAAATAGCACTAAGCCCGTTGTAGATTAGCAAGTTTGGATATCAAGCGGCAGGTCCACCTCGGATTCTTGATTAGACCCCAAACCTGAGTCTCTCTTACACAGACTCACCGGAGACAGATTTTGCTCCTCCCCAACACGCTTTAGATTTGGAAAGATGTTGTCTGGCTATTGGGGGGTGCATGACTGGTTTGAGAATAATGTGCTCTGCAGATTCCTGAAAAGTAGATCTATCCTTTGGCACTACCTTTTTGCCGTGTCTTTGCACGCCCATCTTGTTAGCCAGAATCATCATATATGCTGATGCTAGGAGTCATCGTGTTGGTGTTCTGATGGTGAAGTATGCTGCTAGCCTGGATGGGGATCTTTCCACTTCAATCAATTGCCTAAGATGAGTCTCTGCATGCAGTTACAGATTGAGTTCTTGCTTCGATAAGGATTGCTTCTCCCATGGTTCTGCTGTCTCTGCATAGAGGCGGTTCACAAGTCCTGATGCTGTGAGACCCCATCATGTCGCCATTCTTAGCGTATCTGCTCTCGCACCATCTGGATATTTCTACTTTAATGATATGCCCCCAGTCTAGTACATTCCACACTTTTGATCTTGCGAAGATTCCAGGAATCGGCATTGATCAATATCTCGGAGATCTGCTCAACATTCGCCTACATGGAACACTTCTATCAACAGACAAGAACTTCCGGCAAGAAAACGGCGTGAAAGTGATTGTGCCACACCACTTTTCCTATCCTCCGTTCCATCTCTACGTTCACACCTCTTAATCGCTCTTCGTAACGACATCTCAAGGAGACCTTCAACTTCCCATCGCGGTGGAGAGTCTTCAAATTACAGAAGGTGATGAGGCTCACACTACTCCGGACCAGGTGAACTCGAAAAAGAAACGCAAGAATCATTGCGGTGGTCAAAAAAAGAAGAACAAGTGGAAGAAAGAAGGCAAAGGAGATGAGAGAAGTGATGCTACGAGCCTCAAGAAAGGCATAAGTCAAGGTATTGGACCATCCGTTCTAAAGGAACCAAAGGAAACATTGCTGACCTTGGTAGTAGAACAAATATTCGAAATCAGAGCTACAGAAGGCAAAGGGCAAAGGGTTTTTGCTACTAAAGACATCTCTCGTGGGACTAGGATTATGAGCGAGGAGCCCTTCATCATTTGCAAGAAAATATGGGACCTTTCCGACGTGATCTCCCAATTTGAAGGCCTGTCACCTGACTCACGACGCCGGGTCTTCGAGCTTCATTGCAACCGAAAGGATGATCGAGATACCGCGAGAAAGAAGATGTTTGAGTCCAGACCAGCTTCGCTAGTCTTATCCGTTGAAGACCAGGTGACAATTCTCGCAATCTACGAAACAAATTGCTTTTTCATTAGTGTTTCTAGCTCCGGACTCTTTGCGACGGCATCGCGAATGAACCACTCCTGCGTGCCGAATGTACATCATTGCTGGAACGAGTCCCTCAATCACCAGACTGTGCATACGGTCAGGGATATAAAAGCCGGGGAAGAGATATTCACAGCGTATATTAGGCTGTGTCGCGGGCGCCAGGCTCGTCAGAATGAACTGAGCCGTTTTGGTTTTGCATGCAATTGCCCGGCCTGCGACCTTTCGACTGACTTTGGTGAAGCTAGCATGGGACGAAGGGAGTGGATATTCTTTCTCGAATTTAACCTAGCGATGTACCGCAACCGACACACAGCATCGAGTCTAATCTCTGACGACCAGTATGCCCTACGGGCTATGCTTGAGATAGTGGGATTGCTCAAGGAGGAAGGGCTTGTGGACATGGAGTTGACAGTCAAGTAAGTCATTTGCCCACTTGGTTCCAAATATACCACAGAGGCCACATTAAAGGAATGTTTCAGTTACCGCGAGGCTGCCGTGTACAGTGCACGTACTGGCAACTACTCGGAGGCATGTGAATGGGCGCAGAGAGCAGTGGATCTGACGGCGGCTTTCGAAGGGGCAGACAACGATAGTCTCAAAGGCGATCAAGATCAGCTGCAGTGGTACAAGAACAAGCGTGACCAGGTGCCCAGTGAGGGTCGCTCATAACGAGATACACAAACTTAAGGAGGGTCAACTTGCGCATCTTAGCCGGTGATTATTCAGAAAGCGACCACAGTTCGATAGATAGACTCCAGCCTCCATGCAGACAGATGTTCATCTTTCCATACGACATCCTCATCCGTCCTCCACCACTCTCTCAAGATTATTCCTCACCCACATCCTCTCTCCAAACGGCAACAACTTCGCCACCACTTTCCCCCTAACCAACGCCAACGGAATCGGCCCATAAACCCTCGAATCCCTCGACTCCGCCAGATTGTCCCCCAACACCCAACAATGCCCTTCAGGCACCTGTATCATCATCTCTGACCCCCTCCCCCCCCCTCTCCCCCAGCCTCCCGTAGTCACAAAATCCCCCGGCATGCCCACCACTCTCTTCACAACCCCCATGCCTATTATAACCGGGTGCTCGCATTCAACGCAATCTCCAACTTTAATGCCCCGTCCGCGGCGGTACCAGCGCGAAATGTAGATCCAGTCGCCTTTGACCGAGAAGGTGGGGACCATGGAGGGCCCGAGGCAGGTTGTGATGCTGCCGACATAGGTTGTGAGGAGATGGTAGCAGAAGAAGAGGTTTAGCGTTGCGAAGAGGACGGCGGGGAGGCCGGTTAGGTATGGCTTTAGAGATTGTAGTAGGGAGGGGCGTTTGCGGGG
>JAABUQ010002315.1_pt1 | contig 38057 bp, 35 predicted proteins | sample 5560001 | NCBI WGS metagenome assembly JAABUQ01 (sample SAMN10711888, study PRJNA513371) | rock metagenome | isolation source: Antarctica rocks | place: Antarctica: Victoria Land, Finger Mt nord | collected 2015-12-18 | reverse complement strand
AACGCCAAAGCTGCCTCATCTTGTTCCATCTTGATCGCTTCACTCGCATCTCGATGCTCGTTCTTTCTTTCTACGGATCTTGCTCAGAAGTTCCGGGAGATTTGTTTAGTCTAAACGTCAATATATATACGAGACAGCAGAAATTAGAGGCACGAGTACAATACATTGTTGAAGAGTTGTTTGACGTGTAGCTGGTGGAAAGGTTCGATAGATGGCTCAATCTACTTATAGATGGCACAGGCAAACAGCCAAAGAGACATTTGAGAGAATTCTGAATGGGACGACGCCCTGGGTGGCAATTGGTGATTTTTTAGATGATTGGCGACGCTCAGCAGTTGAGGATAGATACGAGTTGGTGGAGGAGCCGATAGCTGCTGCCCCTACACTTGAGATGCTGCGTTGGGCGGCGTTCTGCGCGTCGATGGTCGAGTGGCTTTGCTGGCAAGATGATTTACCGTTTCCTGAGTGGACGGGTCAAGAGAGCTATGTTTTGGAGGAGCCGTGGTTTATCTACGATGGATGGCGTCTGCGGGCATGGCAATTAGTCATGACGCCAGCCGCTTTTAAGACGCGCAATATCTACGGCGGCGACCGCATGCTTGAACGTGTATAAATATCCCGCGTAATCTTTTTTACGTTGACGATTCCTTCTTCATAAATTTCTACCATTCTTCGATTGATGACTGTTGAGCATAAAGAAGGATAATCAGGTGATCCTCAAAGGAAAATGAGCGGCAAACCAAAGGCGCAATAATCGAGATCGCCATAACAAACTCATTTTCTTCCATAGAAAACATATCAGAGATGCCCCTCAACATCCGCAATCCGCTCAACAAGAGCCCGCATCTCCTCATCCCTCCGCAGCTCCTGATACAGCCCAACCAGGCCCCTCAAATCAGTAATAATCCCCCGATGATACAGCCCATACACCTTCTCATCAATCGCCAGCGCTCGCAAATAAAGCTTCTCAGCCTCTTCATATCTCCCTTGCTTCTCATAGACCACTGCTAGACCATAGAGCGTCACTGCCGTATAAGGATGCTCCGCTCCCAACACCCGCTCGTTCGCCTCGCGCACCCGCTCATAGAGCTCTTGCGCCTCCTCATACTTCCCTTGATCCTGATAGAGCCCCGCCAGATTGTTCAGCGTCGTCAACGTGTCGGGATGCTCCGCTCCCAACACCCGCTCGTACGTTTCAGATGCTCTCCGATACAAAGCTTCCACTTCTCGCAACTGCCCGTGTCGTTCATTCAAATACACTCCAACGTTGCTTAGAAGCAGAGCTGCCTCTTCAAAGCTAAAATCCCATTGTTCAATAAGTGCGGTACATGTTTGGGCCTGTGGAAGCAAGCGTTCATACTCTGACGAGGCTTCAAATTCTAGATAGGGGAGAGCGTTACTCACTGCCTTAATGCAGCGTTCGGCCCACAAACGTTTGGTTTTTTCATCCATCTCGTCTACGAGCACAACCTGGACCAGGCGGTGGATGGTGAGAGTTTGCTCGATGGGATCACGGCGGACGAGGGAGTATTTGAGCAGTTCGCTGATGGCGTCGTTGAGGGCAAGAGGGTCGGCGGCGATGGGTTCGAGGATGGGGCCAAGATCTTCTGCCCCCTCGGAGAAGATTTCTTCGGGGATGGCGTCGGGGGAGAGGAAGGCGCAGAGTCGGAGGAGTTCGGCGGAGGCGGGATTGGCGGATTCTATGTTTTGGAAGGAAAGTCGCCAGGTGGTGGCGACGGGGTCGGGGTGGCCAAAAAGGTTGGCTTGCTTGCCGCGCCTTTTCAAAAGCTCAACGCCATGCGTTCGATATAACTCTAGATATTTTGCAAGACCACATTGTTTCTCTTCGATGTACCCACCAGCCTGGTTGAGGGCGAGGGGGAGGCCGTCGAGTTCGGAGGCGATCTGGCGGGCGGTGGTGAGATCGTTGGGGGAGGCTTGCTTGATGGGGGCGTTGGGGGCGAGGAGGCTGGCGCGGCGCAGCAGAAGGAGCGCGCCTTCTTCGCTCGCCAGAGTTTTGAGATCGATCTTTTGGGCGATGCCGCCCGGAGTCTGAGCACGGGTAGTGAGCAGGATGCGGCCTGGATGTTCTGGATGAGATCGAGATTGGGCGGGTAAGTATTGGGCGGCGAGTTCGAGGTCGTCGGCGTTGTCGAAGATGAGGAGCCAGCCTGGAGTGGTTTCGAGCCAGCGTTTGACGGCGTTGACTATGAGATTCTGGTCAGGGGCATTCTTCTCTGGCAGGTTGAGCGTGGCGGCGAGTTGAAGGAAGTCGGAGATGATCTCCTGCTGGGTCGCTGAGTGTATCCAGAGGATGTGGGAGTAGTCGTCGCGGTGCTGGTGGGCGTATTCGATGGCGGTCTGGGTCTTGCCGATGCCGCCGAGGCCACTGATGGCGGGGGGCTGAGTGAGCGCGGTGGGTTGGTTGGCGGCGAGCAGTGAGTGCAGGCGAGCCAGGATCTCTTCGCGGCCGGTGAAGAAGGGGTCGCGGCGGAAGGGGACGGTGAAGAGATGAGTAGGGGCAGGCTGGGAGGATGGAGTGGACGCGGGCTGCTCCGGGGAGAGTGCGGATTGCGCCTGGATCTCTTTGAGGACGAGGCTAATGCCGGTGGTTATGTTTACGAAGGCCCGGTCGCGATCGTCCCAGGCGGTGAGAGGGCGGGCGTCGCTGGGGAGGGCGGTGAGTTTGGCGAAGGGGGTGCCTTCCCAGTAGGTGGGGCGGAGGAAGATGGGGAGGATGCGGGCAGTGCCGTCCTCGTGTCGCTGCATGGCCTTGCTCATCTCGGTGCTGTAGATGTATTCGGAGTTGAGGTAGTCGGGGCTGATGAGCAGGGCGATGAGGGTGGCGGCGTTGAGCTGCTCTGCCCGTTCCCGCATCCATTCGAGACCGGCAGCGATGTTGTGGTCATACCAGTTGGTGAGCAGGCCCTGGCGCTTGAGTGGCTGCAAATGCTTCTTGAGTTCCCCAAGCATAGGCTCATCTTCCTGGGCGTAGGAAAAGAATAGCGTTATCTCTGTCACTTCTCGTTCCTCAGCATGCACTATACGATGTTTCGGACGTAGTATACGCCTCTTTTGGGGCTGAGATCAAGTGCTGAACGAAGCACGTTTCTTGAAAAGAAAACAATCCGCGTGCCCACTTCCCCAAGCGCTTTGACAAAACGCACACCTGTGAAGGTGCTTAGAACCCGCTTGAGACGCTCAATCTCTCAGAGAGGAGTTGGGAAAGTTTGGCTGGCGTCTCTGCTTCGTCTAAGGGGGTATACACATTCACGCTGAGATCTGGCGCGTCAACCACCTGAAACGTGAGATGCTCAAACATGAGATAGCCTACTTGTGGATGGTTGAACGTTTTGTGACCTTCTAGCACACCCAGCACTTCATGATCGGGCCACCAGGCCCGAAATTCAGGACTGCGCAGCATCAGATCATGGATCAACTCGGTCAAGCGAGGATCACCAGGATAGCGACCACAACTAGCACGGAATTGAGCTAAGACCCGTCGTGCATGTCCTTCCCAATTGACCAGCCCTTGCCTATGGGTTGATGAGGTGAACATTCGCCAGACGGAATTGCGTTCGAAGGTGGTCATCTGGCCATAATCGCCAAAGACGATGCGGGCAGCTTCGTTCCAGGCCACCACATCCCAGCGTCGTCCTAAGACAAAGGCGGGACTGAGACCCTGATGATCAAGGAAGTGCTGTAACGTCGGACTCACGGTCTCAAGCTCCATTGCCCTCTTTGGAGGAGGTTGTTGATGAGCTAAGAAAAAGAGATGTTCGCGCTCATTGCCATTCAAGTGCAATGCCTGGACGAGGCTTTCTAAGACCTGAGTCGAAACGGTAATCGGGCGTTCCTGCTCCAACCAGGTGTACCAGTCCACACTCACGCCTGCCAATTGGGCCACTTCTGCCCGTCTGAGTCCGGGCGCTCGCCGCCGGCTTCCTCGTGGCAGTCCCACATCTTCAGGAGCAAGCCGGGCCCTCCTGGTGCGGAGAAAATCTCCGAGCTCTTGCAAGCGATGGTCTCCCTGCTCACGTGCCATCGTTCACCCTACCCCTTCTTTGTCCGCCTTTCGTCGCGGGAACGTAGGAGTCTCACTCCTATGATAAACACTCATCTTGTTCTAGTATCCCTTTCAGTATACACTTTCGATATGTCGAAAACAATGTTCGAAGACAGGGACATTGTCTCGATGCGTATTCGGGGCCACGGAACGCTTGTTGTTGGGAGAGATGCTGGGCACGAGGCTTCCCGGACCGACGCATGCGTGGTGTAACTACACAAGCGCGCATCCCAACCCTACGTCTCATTAATGGAGGAATTTCCTATGAAAGTTTTCGTTACCGGCGCGACCGGAAACATCGGCTCTCTCGTCGTCCGCGAGCTTTTAGCTACTGGGCACCAGGTCCTCGGCCTGGCTCGCTCAGATGCAGCCGCTGCTTCACTCACCTCTGCTGGCGCGGAGGTGCACCGCGGCTCCCTCGACGATCTTGACAGCCTGCGCAGCGGAGCGACCGCAGCGGACGGCGTCATCCACCTCGCGTTTATCCACGACTTCTCGGACTACCAGGGTGCCGCGCAAACGGATCTGCGCGCCGTCCAGACGATCGGGGCGGCGCTTGAGGGCTCCGGCAAGCCGTTGGTGATCACCTCGGGAACATTGATGCTCACATTCCTGGGCTTGCCGAAGCGCGTGGGGACGGAGGAGGACGTGGCCGAGGCCGAATCGGTCGCACCCCGGATCGTATCAGAGAACGCGGCGATCGCGCTGGCCAGGCGCGGAGTGCGGTCATCGGTCGTCCGTCTCGCACCGACTGTGCATGGCGAGGGCGACGCGCATGGCTTCATCCCGACCTTGATCAACATCGCCCGCGCGAAGGGCGTCTCCGGCTACGTCGCTGATGGGTCCAACCGCTGGCCTGCCGTGCACCGGCTCGATGCCGCGCACCTGTTCTGCCTGGCAGTCGAGAAGGCCCCGGCAGGCTCAGTGCTGCACGGGGCTGCGGACGAGGGCGTGCCGTTCCGGGAAATCGCCGAGGCTATCGGCCAGCAGTTGAAGTTGCCGGTTGCCAGCATCTCCGCCGAGGAAGCGGGTGCCCACTTCGGCTTCCTCTCCGCCTTCGCCTCGCTCGACAATCCGACGTCGAGCGCTCTGACCCGCAAGTTGCTGGGGTGGCAGCCCGTGCACCCCGGACTGATCGCGGACATCGAACAAGGCCACTACTTCAACGGCTGAACGGCCATCGGCTCTTTCGGTCTCTGATGTACCCTGATCGAAGCTAAAGTCGTACATATGATTTTTACGTACATGTACGACTTTAGCTTCGATTATGCTAGAAACAATAATTTTGTGAGGTAAAGGATATGAATGGAACGAGTACGGATATAAAAAACAGGACGTTCTTGATAACAGGAGGGACCTCCGGTGTTGGGAAAGCTGTAGCTTTGGGTTTGGCCAGGCTGGGTGCAAAAATAGTAATAATAAGCAGAAGTAGTGCAAGTGGACAGGATGCGTTACATTCTATTGCAAAAGCCACCGGAAATGACATGGGCGAGTTTTTGGTCGCTGACCTTTCGCTGCAATCATCAATCAGGAACGTCAGTGAAGAGTTCAAGCGGAAGTATGATAACTTGCATGTCCTGGCCAATCTAGGAGGAGCGGTTTACTTTGAAAAGCAGACCACCCAGGAAGGTAGAGAGAGAATGTTTGCAGTAAATTATCTCAGCCATTTTTTACTGACAAACCAATTGCTGGATATCCTGAAAGAGAGTCGTCCATCAAGGGTTCTAACAGTTGCAGGAGCTCCCAGATTTCTCAAGAATGCAAAACTCAATGTTGAGGACATACAGCTTGAAAAAGATTTCAGTGGTTTGCGCGCGGCGAGCCAGACTATGCTCGCCAGAACTCTTTTTACGTTCGAATTGGCGAAACGACTGGAAGGGACAGGAGTAACGGCAGTTGCATTTCATCCTGGATTGGTCAAATCGAATCTACTCAGAACGACTCCGAACCTGCCCTGGCTTTTAAAGGTGACGGCACCTTTTATGCAGGCATTGGCGAAAGATGACTGCAAAATTGGGGTCTATCTGGCTGCTGCGAGAGAATTTGAAAAGGCAAACGGCGTTTTCTTCAACGAGAAAATGCAGATAGTGCCTTTTCAGTATGATGAAGATACGGGAAGAAAATTGTGGAGCATGAGCGAGGAACTTACAAGTATTTCAGCGGTGTAACCACAAAATGTGACACAGGACGGTTTTCTGGTACTTGCCGGGGAATCGTCTTGTGTTCTGTCCGAATAGAACCACGCCTCACCAGATAGATACCGGTCGGCAGCGGGATCAACCTTCGCCAAAGAGGCGGCATGGCGTTAGGCAGAAAGTTCAACCAGGACTTGCGCATGCTTCCACACTTTTTCTTTGTGCTCCCCAACGGCTAGCGCGCTCAACGCTTTGGCTATCCACTCATCCTCCCACCCCAAGCGATCAGCCCTGCGTGAAGCTGTCCAACAATCATGGGCGAGGCTGTCACAAAGATCCCAATCGGGAGCCCGGAGTCTTGCAACGCGTCCTGCTTAATCGCAACGCCCCGCACTATCATGCCATCTACACCTAACGCACAAGCTATGAACGCATCAATAGTCAAGCCAAAGAACTGGGAATTGGACGACCCAAAGTGGCAACAAATACCCGGTTGCCAATCTCAATACTTTGATCTATCTCGCCATAAACGCACATGCTCTCAATCGTGCTAAACCGATCAACAAGGGAATTCTACAAATGAATTAGTTGCCCCCCTCGCCTGGGCTGCTTCCCCCCTTCGACACAGAAGATATGGACTTTCTGGTCCAAGTGAAAGAGTTCCAATCCCGCCTGGGCTGCTTTCACCGTTTCGACTGCCGCGCCCCTATTATAGCCTGAGAAGCTGGTTTATGCAAGGTTTTGCGCGAACCTCTTTTTGGAGCCGTTTTTTGGACCTCAAAAAACGGGCTCAGGACTGTCGAATTCTCGTGAAGCCGCCTCTGAAGCGGTGCGCAAGGTTCGTGCTCAGTGTGTCGGCTCATGCGGTTCGCGCTACTGCTTTGTCAATGTTCATCGTGTTCAGGCTGGAAACGCAGGACGAGGAGCGCTTCGGAGGACACTGGTCGGCGATTCTCCGGCTCAAGCCGGTCTGCGCGCAATGAATTGGCGCCTCTGCTTCGCAGAAGGTTTTCATGACGTTTGATAAGGTAGTACTCTTTGTCAAACCTCATAGCATCTTCCTTTTGTGCCTGCCCTTTAGCGCAAGAGAGTATACGGACCAGATTGGAAAGCTCTCGTTGACACGCTCCCTTCCTTGCGCTATCGCGTCCGTAGACCTCGCCCGCCTCCTCTGCTCGCCCCGAAATCCACCCAACGTCCCGCACTTTCAAGATACCATCACACTTGACAAAGTAGTAAGTACATTCAAGCAAGAAATGCGGAATACTCTGTGCAGTGAGACTAGCAAGGATTCCCCGAACAGAGCTTGAATGTACTTATAGACCCTTTTGGGCTACTCGGATGAGGGGCGTTGTACCAGCACAACGTCCAAGTGCGCCCAGCGTTCGCGGAGGAGGCTGGCCAGGGCACGGAGGCCCCAGCGCTCGCCCTCCGCGTGGCCGATCTCCGCCACCGTCATCTCTGTTTCGCGCATCGCAGCGGCGGCCGAGGGGCGGAACTGGCCGGTAATATACAGGTTCACCCCCTTCGTCGCCGCATCCCGAATCAGGGCGTCGTTCATCGCGCCGACAACGGCGATATGCTCTACGGTCTCACCAAAGATCTCTTGCATGATCGGGGCTTTGCCGAAGATTTCGGTTAACATGATCAGAACGTCCTCTATGGGAGCTGGCTGGATGGTTCCGTGCATGCCTTGCGGGATGGAGTCTTTGGGGGCGAAGGGAGCAGGCCGGGTGATGGAGAGGGCCTGAGCGAGCCGGGGATTGAAGCCGAAGGTGAGGGTGGCGTCAAAGGGGAGGTGGGAGGCGAGGACGCCGATGTGCTCCGGCAGCCTCTTTTTGTCAAGCTTCCAGGGGCGGTGGAGGAAGAGGGCGTCCAGCCGCTGCTGCTCAATCCAGCGTTCTATGCCGGGCCACGGCTCTAGCGCAAGGCCGATGCGGGCGACGGGGGAAGATGAGGGATGATAGATGCTTACCTGATCAGAAGGGAAACGCTCACTGCCCAGCGCCCGGTCAAGATAGGCGGCAAGCTGGGCGAACGTAGGTGTTGTGCTGGCTGAGGTGCTCATAGTTTGTTTCTCCATTGCAGGCTCTGGACATTTAATTGACGCAGATACTCGTCTCCGTCCCGCTCGATATCCCTGGCGATGCGCAGAGCTTGCTGCAATTGCTCGCTGGAGAGCTGTTTGTACGCGGGACGCTGCTTTACTTTGTCGTACCAGCAGGCTCCGAAGAGCGTGTCGAGGATGATGCGCTGAAAACAATGATCGTAGCGCACAACCCAGTGATTCTGCTGTGCAAGGTTCATCATAATTGTATCATCGACAACACCAACAACATGGAGGACAACTTTCATGAGCGAATATCAGCGCTACGAATTTATGACGGTTGACCGACCTCTGACGCAGGAGCAGCTCAAGGAGGTCAACAAGCTTTCTAGCCATATCGAGGCATCTTCCACGCACGCCATCATCGAATATCACCACGGCGACTTCAAGCACAATCCGATCATAGTGCTGCTGGTGGGAAAAGAGAGGATTGTCGCTACGAGAGGCAGGTTGATTGAAGTAATACATCCATCAAATGTGATGGAAAACACTTGACTCTCCCGTTAGAGGATAGAGTACGCTATGTATAGACAGAGGGCCTTCTGACAAACGATAAAGAGTGTTACAGATAAAGAGTCAACCCGTGCAGGAGATGCAGTCATGTTTAAGATTGGCGACTTTTCCCGGTTAAGCATGGTCTCGGTCAAAGCTCTGCGCTACTATGATGAGCGCGGACTGCTCCGGCCGGCACGGGTCGATGAAGAGACAAGCTATCGCTACTATTCAACCAGCCAGCTTCTGCGCCTGAACCGCATTCTCGCGCTGAAAGACATGGGCCTCTCCCTGGAGCAGATCGCGCTCCTGCTCGATCAGGAGCCGACTCCCGACCAGATACGCGGCATGCTGCGACTCAAGCAGATCGAATTGCACCAGCAATTGGTCGAGGGGCAGGCGCGGCTTACACGAATAGAAGCATGGCTACAAGCATTTGAACAGGAGGTCACGATGCCAGCATACGATGTTATTCTCAAAAAAGTTGAATCAGTTCGAGTAGTCCAGGCTCTCGGCACCGCTCCCAGCATGGAGCAGATCGGGCCAACCCTCGATTCCCTCTTCGACCAGACATTCAGCTATATCAGCCAGCATGGCGCAACCATCGGGGGTCCGGCCATCACCGTCTACTACGACCCCGAGTTTCGTGAACATGATGTCAACGTCGGTGCCTGCATGCCCATCCAGGGATCGCTCGGCGAGAGCGAGCAAGTCAAAGTAATCGAGCTGCCCGCTGTTGAAACAATGTCCTCAGTTCTCCATCACGGCAGCTTCAGCACAATCAGCCAGGCATACAACTCTATTCTTAGATGGATCGAGGCCAACGGGTATCGTATTAACGGCCCCACCCGCGAAGTGAACCTCGAATACGAGCGCGGCGGCGACCAATCCAAATTCGTCACCGAAGTCCAATTCCCCGTCGAGAAGGCTTAGCCTTCATCTATTAGGAGTACGATCTCAGTAAAAGTTCAGGCTTGCATACAAATCCATATGCAAGCCTGAACTTTTACTGAGATCGATGCTTGCTATGCTATAATTTCCTCCATTAAGTCATATTGAGTAGTTACAAAAGTTTGTAACGATACGTGATCCTTATAAAGGAGAGAAACGGATAACCATCTCCTTGCCACACTCTATTTTTACGAGGGAATCTATCAATGGCGACAACAGATACTGTACGCAAGGCTCCTATGAAGCCTCCGAAGGCTGCAAATGACCTTGTGACCTTCTTGCTCCGTTCTCCTCTGCATAGACTTATAAGCAATCAGCTCCTTCTGCTCATGTATACAGGGCGTAAGAGTGGCAGACAGGTGACGGTGCCGCTGGGCTATGCGCGGCAAGGGAACACTATTGTATTGCTCACCGACCATGCGTGGTACAAGAGTTTGCTGGCCAATCCTCAAGTCTCGCTGCGCATTCAGGGCAAAACCTATACGGGCAGTGCTGAGGTCATTGCCGATGATAAAGCTGTGGTTGAGCAGGAGATGATTTATTTCGTCAAGCAGCGTCCCGGCGGTGCGCGGGCCTATGGGGTCAAGATGCTTACTTCCGGCGAGCCAGATCTTGAGACTGTCAAGCAAGCGGTAAGGCGCTTTACTGCAATTCGCGTCCCTCTTCCTTGAGCCGCCGATATCGAGACCCTCGGCTCACAGAGGTGCCAATTCATTGCGCGCAGACCGGCTTATGATGTTCATTTATTAAATCTGGTAAAAAAGCAGCACGTTGTATACCAGATTTAATAAGAAAAGTTCATCAGCCGGAGAATCGCCGACCAGTATCCACCGAAGCGCTCCTCATCCTCGCTTTCAGCCTTCGATAAAGTTTGACGGAGCAGTATTGCATTACCCGTCTTTAAGAGAAAGTTAGGGAGTGAAGTCGGGAGGATTTCGGGGCAAACATGGGAGGAGAAGTGAGGTGTACGGACGCGATACAGGCAAGGGCGGCAGAAGTAATGAAAAGCATCCAATCTAGTCCGTACACTCTTTTGCGCTGAAGGGCAGGAAATATTGATAACTGATCTTGCTTTTTAAGCAAGTAACAAATGATCATGCATCGACATACGCGGGAACATATTTAGAAGGATGCACTTTCATCCGAATCCTCGATCACACTATTTAGTGCACACTCAAATGCGCGCAGGTCAGAGATATTTGCAAAGAGACGTTGAGCGATCTCGCGAACGATGGCGACACCGACGAGTGCGAGTCGAGCGCCCTCCTGCGTGATGACGAGGGCGCGTGCACGCTGGTCGCGCGAGCTGGAGACGCGCTGTACAAGGTCGCGCCGCTCAAGTGCACGCAATGCCTCTGATGTCACCATCGGGTCCAGCCCGGCGTGGTCGGCAACCTCTTTTTGCGTTGGTCCGTGTCCTGGCTTGCGAGCAGCACCCGGTGGCGCGAGAAAGTGCAGAGAGGCCAGCAAGCCCCATTCAGCATAGGTCAGTTCCAGTGGAGCCAGCGCCGCCGCCAATTCCCGCCGCCACCGACGACTCGCGTGCCAGAGCAAATACCCCGTACTTTGTATCGAGGCGGCATCATCAGGTAGGCACGGATCAGATGGATTCATGAGCAAGCTCTCCGCGCCGTGCCAGCCGACCCAGTGTCACCGGCGCGTCGGCCGCTATACGAGGTCCAAACAAACGCGCCAGCAGCGGAGTCAGAGGACCCTCAATCTCCTGACGATAGCTTACACGCACATGCGACTCATCCACATCCTGAACGTCAAATACAAAGCGCAGCTTACCAAAAGGAACACTTCCTTCTGTAACGAGACGCCGTCCAGACTCAAGCTCCGTAATGCGCACCGTAGCCGCAGGCGCACCCCGCGTCTTGAGATGAATCATCGTTCCGATCGCCAGCGGGCCTTCCAGGCGCACCCATTCGTCATGATCATCCCACGATGGTCGCTCAGCGAAATCACACCAGATAGCAAAGATCTGCTCCGCGGGGGCGGCAATTATTCGTTGAGCCTCGTTCGTCCACATGTTCGTGTCCCTTCTTAATTAGTAGTGTTACTTACTATATTATAAGTAACACTACTAGTTTTGTCAATCCCTGCTAGCTCTTGACTGATCCTAACTCCCTTGCATACAACCTTTCGGCCATTACCGAGGCAGATATCGATGAATATCTACGGAATAAGCTTCTGAGAGAGGTGAACAAATCGAATGATTGGGTCACCTCTCAGAGAGCTAGTGCTCGTGTGCAGAATGGAGCGCGGGGATGAAGTCTTCTTGCAGCCATTGCTGAATTGTTGTTGACGTGGTTGTTTCAGGAGTACGTGGCTCGGCAGTGAATAAGCCTCCGGCAATCGCTGCGAACATGTCTGCTACGCCCTCGGCTAGCACGCTGGACAACCCTTCCTTTGTCAACATGCTTATATGTTCAGCGCGTGTCGTCTGGCGGAAGCGGACAGTTTTGCCTATTACCTCTGAGACGGCTTCCGCAATCTGGTCGTGGCTGATATCTTCCGGTCCCAATACGCCTACACCTCGTACATCTTGCCAGCTTGCATCAATGAGCCAATGTATTGCGGCGCTGGCGATGTCTTTCACCGCCACCTGCGGCAGTTTGTACTCACCAGATATGGGTAGTCCCCAGGAATGAGTATAGAGAATGGGAGGAATTTGCCAGATCAGGTTGTCGAAGAAGACTGGGCAGCGTAGAGTTCGTACTGCCGCACCACTAGCATTCAGTACGTCTTCAGCATGAAACAGGGCAGAAGCTGCACCCGCCGTTTTGATTCCAGATTCTTTGCCTGCTCCACCCAGGTAAACGATGCGTTTACAGCCCGCACGCTTGATTGCCCGCAATGCGATTTGCGCGAAATCGTCATAATACTGTAAGAGGTGGGTGGGGTTAGTGCTTTGTGGAATACAATAGTAGGCCGTTTCGCATCCTTCCAGAGCCTGGGTCAATGTGTCAAGATCGAGCAATGATCCTTGCACTATCTCGATATGTTCACGGATCTCATTCGGAATCTTTTCGGAGTTGCGGACCAGTACACGCACAGGATAATCCATCTCAATCAGGTGTTTTACAATCAATCTGCCAGTGTTGCCAGTGGGAGTTGTTACTAAAATCATTTCTTTGCCTCTTTGTCGTAAACTATTGTTGATCACTTCTATCGTCCTTTTGCAGTATATTGCCCACTCTCTGACATCTTATGTCAGGAATCGAATGAGCTTTGATCGTAGATCTTAAAAGAGGAATAGAGTATGCGAGCCAACCGTCTGGTAGCATTGATGTTAGCATTGCAGGCCGAGAGGCAGCTAACGGCCGAAATGTTAGCGAGACGCCTTGAGGTCTCGGAGCGCACAATTTATCGCGATGTCGAAGCGCTATCCACAGCAGGCATCCCTATCTACACACAACCCGGTACAAATGGTGGCATTTTTCTGGACGAAAACTACCGTATATCGCTCACAGGTTTCTCGATACCAGAACTGCGTACGCTCTTTGTAGCCAGCGATGCAGGTCCGCTAACTGATCTGGGACTTGCTCAGGCGGCGGAAGCAAGCGTTCTCAAATTATTTGCCGCACTACCAGTTATACATAAACAAGAAGTGGAATGCTTGCGCCAACGCTTTTATATCGATTCGGTTGGTTGGTTTGATCCCGGAGAGATTCCAGTGACTTTATCACTTCTGCAACGGGCGGTGGAGAAAGATCGTAGAGTCAGCATTACCTATCAGAACTTTGCAGGTGAAGTCAATGAGTATGTACTAGATGCTTACGCACTCGTCGCAAAGGCCAACGTCTGGTATCTGATTGGACGTAAAAGCGGAGGCGAACCACGTACATATCGTGTCACGCGCATCCAACATATTGCCCTGGATATCGCACATTTTGAACGCGATCCAACATTTGATCCTGTAGCATATTGGAAAGAGAGTTCTCAGAATTTTGAGAAGGCACGGCGGGAGCGCTTCTCTTTTTACACGGCACTACTCCGCATCCATCCTGATGCGCTTAGCTACCTGCGCGATTACCTCACTGGTCGCTTTGAGCAGATCGAGGCCCAGGACGCTGAAGGATGGATACCGTTGCGTGCACTATTTCTATCACTAGATGAAGCACGTATGGTCGTACTTGGACTCGGAGCACAAGGGAAAGTCGTTGAGCCAGCCGAACTCCAGCAGACAGTGATTGAAACAGCACAGGCAATTCTTATGTTTCATTCAATCAATTATTTGTCTGCCGACTCTTTATAAGGTAGCGGTCGTCGATATGATGTTCCCAAAATGCAAGAAACGATTTCCTGTATTTTGGAAGTCTGGTCATTCCACGCCAGGTAGATTTATTGCCAAAGCTTTTGATTTCCGCTGAAGGGGCAAAGTAGGCGATGGCGTTGTCTACGGATAGGACGAAGGGAGGGAAGCCATAGTAAACAGTGATCCAATCGGCGATCAACGAGCCTGTACGGTGATTCCCCTCGATGTAGAGCTGTGGATAGCCAAGAACGCTTACATAGACTTCGGCCGCAAGTTTCAGAGGATGATCGTTTCGTTTTTTGTGACGCTCATACCAATCACGAATTGGCCCAATGTGTTGATGGAACTTTTCTGATGTTGCTTCCCTGGCCGTCGTGTATTCTAAGAGAAGGCGCTCATCTGTTCCATAGTGAACTCTCTCATTTAAAAGTAACATTGGTTTAATGCTCTCGGGCGAAAACGGCGGGATCTGCTGGGCGAGCAGAGTATCTAGATAGCTGAATGCGCTCAGCATCTTCAGTCTCGTCGTCTCTATAAAAGGTGTATCTTTGCGGCCGATGCCGCGCAGCTCCAGTTCGTCATCGATCTGCGTCCAGTGTACCTCGACCGTCTTGAGCGATGCATCGATCTCTTCTAGATATAATCTTTTAGGATGTGGTTCCACTTTTTCTAATTTCCTTTTCTCTAGCTCCCTTTCCACTTTTTCAAGGAGCATGACGATTGAACTCTGAGCTCTGTCAATTTGCGTCTTGGACCGAGAACAGGGACAGTGAGCGCTTCGGGGTAATCTGATCAATTCCCTCCCCGTGAACGGGGTCTGCGCGCGATGAAGTCGGTGCCTCTGCTTCCCAGAGAATCGCATGGCGATTGATAGAGTACTACAGTAAGGTACGCAGCAGTGACGCTTCTGGTATCACAGGAAGATGCTGGAAGAGGATGCTAGCGATCTCCACATTGCATTACTTCGTCCTTTTCTTAAGGAAAAGGAGAAAGAAAGCTTTTTACGCCGACAACCCGGTCTACAATGCTACAAAGAGAAACTCCGGAAGTACTATTTTGCTTGAAACTTCCCCTTAGATCATTGACATTGCCTTATTTTCTACTTACAATACTTATATCACTTAGGTAGAATACGAAGTAAAGAGATGAATGCAGAATACTTTGAGGCACACCGGCAAAATGCTTGAAATCTTGTGATTGCTCGTTTCGTAGTATAATTTTTGAGCTTACTTTGTCGGATGTACTTACAGCCTTTTGTCTTTACGAGTTACTATTCTACTGGGAAGGAGATAAGTTAATTAATCCATAATGGATGTGGAAAAATTCGTTTATGTAATGCGTGAGAACTTGTAGGCTCTGTTCGCCGATGATGGCGATACTTCGAGGAGAAGACTATGTTGTTTGATAGACATCAGTATGTCGGAATGACTCTACTCCGTTCCTGGTATTTTCGTATCCTTATAGCGTGTGTTTTTACTATCGCGTTACAAGTTGGCGTATTTGGAGGAGTCCATTTCCAGGCAAAAGCTGCAAATGGAACATTTCGCAATCCTCTTGGAACATATCCCGATCCTTTCATGCAGTATTACAACGGGAAGTACTACTCGGTCTGGACAACGGGAACTGAACTCGAAATGTCAATTTCTCCTAGCATTGCCACGCTTTTAACGGCTACTCCCCAGAAGGTGTGGTCCGACACCGATTCTACTCGTAACCAGCAGGTATGGGCTCCTGCCTTTTTTCAGTGGCAAGATCATTGGTACCTGTACTACACGGCCGATGATGGCAATGACAATAATCACCGTATCTATGTTCTTCAGAGTAATGGCAATGATCCTGCCGGGCCCTACTCTTTTAAGGGGCGCATCGATCCTAACAATAATTCGTGGGCCATTGATCCCTGGATACTCAACAATAATGGATCGCTGTATCTTCTTTACAGTGGTGAGGGCTCTACAAGGAATCGCGTCTTCATCAACTCTATGAGCGATCCGCTGACGCTAACTGGGAACCGCACGGAACTTGCGGCCAACGGTACATGCTCTGAGGTGCGCGAGGCACCCTCGACACTGCAACGCAACGGGCGCATTTTCCTTTTCTACTCGGTCTGTGATACTGGAAAGCCTGACTACCATCTTGAGATGATGACTGCACAGGATAATAGCAACCTGCTGGATAACAATTCCTGGACGAACAATGGTGTACAGTTCCAGCGGGCGGACCAGAATGGAGTCTATGGACCGGGCAGCAATGGCTTCTTCCAGTCTCCTGATGGCAGCGAGGACTGGATTATCTATCACGCGAAAAATACTTCAGACTATACTTATGAAGGACGAGACACGCGTGCACAGAAGATTAGCTGGAATCCCGATGGCACGCCGAATCTGGGGACTCCTCTTGCCGCCGGCGCAGCCCAGGATCTTCCTTCAGGCGACCCCGGACCCAGTCCTCTCGGTCTCAACGACACAGACACGACGCCAGGCGCGAACTATGTTGAGTACCAGGGAAACTGGAACTCTGGCGGCGGCTGTGGCGTACAGTGCTACTACGGCAATGATCATTGGAGCAACGAGACCGATGCGAAGGCTATTATTCACTTCCACGGCACTCAGATCGCCTTGCTCTCCGTTTCAGATACCGGCAATGGCATAGCGGGTATCTCAATCGATGGAGGATCAGAAACAAACGTTGATTACTACATCGACGTCCGCCAGGGCGAGCAGATCCACTATGTCTCACCAGTACTCAGTTCGGGTGATCATACCCTAACGGTGCGCGTGACAGGCAACAAGAATCCGGCATCGGGCGCAACCAACGTCTCTATCGATAGAGCAGAGATCTACAGCTAGGCATTTAAACTTTTAAGACGTTCTACAGTTTTGCACCCTTTTGCTTGAAAAGCAAAAGGGTGCAAAACTGTAGAACGTCTTAAAAGTTTAAAAATCATATATATTCTTCACTTCCCACGTCCCGCGTCCGTAAAACTGCTGGTAAAGATGCTCATGCCCTCGCCAGGATCGGGCGCGGTCAGCACTTCAACACGTGAAATCCATTTGACCCATTGGAAGCCGCGATGGCCGGGGGCGACGAGGCGCAGGGGAAAACCGTGATCGTGCGAGAGCGGCTCATCCCCAATATGTGTCGCCAGCAGCACATTGCGCGCCTCCGCCAGCGGCAAGCTCCAGCGATAGCTTGTCACGGAGACAAAGCTTACTGTCTGCGCACCCTCTCGCAAGCCGGCCTGATCTAACAAGCGGCCGACGCGAATACCGCGCCAGCGCTGCGTGCTATAGAAGCCGCCCGTACAATCCAGTGTCGCCACCAGATCATCACCTGCCACTGATAGCTCATCATAAGAGAACGTGCGGCTGTTCTCGACCGCCCCACCTAGCGTCAACTGCCACCGTTCTCCATCTAACGGACGCGGCTGATCGGCGACCCAGCTCGATGTGGGAAAGACATTGCCCGCGAAGCTGTCGGCCTCGCGCGAACCGGTAAAGCGGCGCGAGGCTCCAGGCAGTTGCAAAGCTCGCTCGGACAATTGTTGCGCCGGCCAGAGCATGATACTTCCCGCCAATAAGGCTCCGAAATGGACGAGGTGACGCCGTTGCGAGAAGTCGCGCTGCCGCAGCTTCTTAGCTCTCACGACTATATGAAATAAGACGGCAAGAGTGAGGACGAAGCCCAGGGTAATGTGCCAGTTGAGGAGGTTGAAGCCGGCAAAGTCGAGCTGACCTCCGACGACCCAGTCGAGGCCCAGAAAGAGGACGAGGGCGACTGAAAGGAGGGCGAGGAGGCCGAAGAACGTGCGACGGTCCCAGCGGCGGGGCGAAATAAGACGCGGCCAGACGCGGCGCAGCTTTCCCCACAGCAGCAGAAGGAGCCAGAGGCCGGCGATGCCGTGCAGGATAAAGATAAACTCCTCCTGCGGCAGGCCACTGACGAGGCTGATCAAACCCGTCAAGAAGGCCAGCCCGGTGGTAAGCGCGAGGCTCCAATCCGTTAGTCGCGGCGACATGACTCTGTTTCCTTTTGGAATAATCCGTTGAATATATCTTCATCATCTAGTATACGACACAAGTACCGCCCTTCCTGCTCAGGAAACGATAGATCTATACTGCGTATTCATCAAGCATTGATTGACGATTCTCGATCGACACACCATCTCTTCTATGTTACACTGTCTCTATCAGCAGGTGGAGGAGGATGGTAATTGAGATGGTTGCTGCAAAAAACTTAAAACAAGCAAAGCAGGTTCTAATGAACCAGCAATAAATTGATGTTTAAATTAGAATGCGTACATCTTTCAATACCTTCTCTAGAGGAGACCGATGTATTGTGACGGGGAGGTGGTGGTCCGCGTATTACAGATAGCCGCTATGCGGTACTATTTGTAATTAGGAGTAATAATATGTCTCATGTCGAGACTCGATATCCAACGACCCTTCCGACGCGGAGAGAATGGCTTACGATTGGAATAGCGGTGGCCGTTAGCGTTCTCGCCGGTCTTCTCACTTTATTTGGGGCAAATGCAGTCCTTATCTTTGTTGTAGCTGGCGTTGCGCTGGCTATTCTGGCGGCTATTGTGGGGCTGGCAACTGATCAGATTGGTGCCCGGCTGGGGACTGGGGCGACTGGAGTTCTGCAGTCGGCGCTTGGCAATCTGCCGGAACTCTTTATTGGCATCTTTGCTCTGCGGGCAGGGCTTGTCGGTGTGGTTCAGGCAGCCCTTGTCGGCTCAATTCTTGGAAATAGTTTATTTGTGCTTGGGCTCGCCTTCTTCGTGGGTGGTCTGCGTCATGGTGCACAACGTTTTTCTTTCAATGCGCCGCGTACAATAGCCACACTTACACTACTCGCTGTCTCAGCACTGATCGTGCCTACGATTGTGCAGAATTTGCACACGCCTGCGGCGGGACATCAAGACGGATTAAGCATCGCCTGCGCCGTGATCTTGCTGATAATTTTCATCGCGAGCATCCCCGCCTCTCTGAGTGGCGGTCTGCCAGATACGAAGCAGGGCAAGACCGAAGCCAAGCCCTCCTGGCCGGTCTGGTTGGCGGCGTTGGTACTAGTAGGTGCGGGCGTCGGAGCGGCGTTTATCTCCGACTGGTTCGTCAATGCGTTAACACCCGCGATTCAATTTCTACACATCTCAGCAGCCTTTACGGGTCTAGTCATAGTAGCTTTAGCTGGCAACGCGGTCGAGAACGTCGTAGGGATTCAGTTCGCCGCCCGCAATCAGATGGACTTCGCGATCAGCGTCATTCTTAATAGTTCGCTCCAGGTTGCGCTGGGTCTGACACCGATACTTGTCCTTCTAAGCTTTATCATCGGCGGCGCTCATTTGACGCTCGTACTGGCTCCACTACTCGTGGCCGCCCTCGCCCTCTCCGCCATCTTAGGGACGGTGATTACCTACGATGGCGAATCCACCTGGCTCGAAGGTCTGGCGCTGGTGGGCCTGTATGCTATTATCGCAATCTCATTCTGGTGGGGATAAGGATTTGATGAAGACAAGAAAGGCTGTTTGATGCCTACCTTCCTCTTTATGCTTGGACTCCTTGCCGTTGGAACTCTTCTGCTTGTGGTTGGGGCGGATTGGTTTGTCGATGGGGCAAACGATTTGGCACGATCTCTTGGTATTAGTGCTCTTGTCGTGGGAGTGCTGCTCGCGGGACTGGAACCAGAAGAAATGCTGACTGCCGCTCTTGCTTCGGCTCGTGGTGCTCCAGCCCTTGCTATTGGCAACGTCATTGGGACCAACGTTACCATTGTCACGCTAGCGCTTGGTCTCTCTGCGCTCATTTTTCCCATGACTATTGACCGGCGTGTGCGACGACAGGCCCTCATTGCCACTCTCGTGTCGATTATCCCTGTGGCACTACTCTTCCTGGGAGTCGTGACTCAACTTGAGGGCGTCTTCCTGCTGGTCGTGTTTGTTGGCTACACCATCTTCTTGTTTCGCACAGACCGAGAGGCGATCAAGCGCATGAGTGAGCCTGAAGACGACGATGATGACGAGGAGCACGATCAGCAAATCCAGGCACGTCCTCGCCTCCGTTGGAAACCTGTATTGCTCACTATTGGTGGCTTAGCTGCAATGGCCGTAGGCGGTCCGGCCATTGTTGAAGGTGCCCTCCGACTCGCGCAGACTCTTGGTCTGAGTCAAGGGGCTGTAGGAGCAACCATCGTGTCGCTTGGAACGGGAGCGGAGATGATTGCTCTAGGAGTGAGTGCTGCACGCAAGAAACGATCCGATATCCTGGTGGGTGGGATTCTTGGCTCCTTCGCCTACAATCTGCTGGTCACTCTTGGGCTGGCTGCCACCATTCGTTCCATTCCAGTAGACCCCCATGTCACCTTCATCGCCTTACCAGTCATGGTCATCGTTCATCTGGCTCTCCTGGCTCTCGTTTGGTATGGGAAAATTCCTCGTGTTATGGGTGGTCTTCTTATGGTAATCTACATTGTCTACCTCGTCGCTGTTGTGCTGGTGTAAGGTCGAGAAGAGTATGTACATGAAAGGATTCAGTATGAATCGTCAACCAGATGAGCCAGTAGCAGAAGATATAGCTCGAAGCGACTCTGTCAATCAAGTTGTCCAAAGTCACTCTCTGCCCCCGCAGCCTCGCTATCTTCTGGTGGCCTGGATTCTCCTCCTGCTTCTGGGAGCGTTCTTTCTCTTTGCATCCGTCTCCGACCTTGTGGCCGATGCGAGAACGGGTCTCCCCTCGGACCATCTGGAGGCATTTCACACTCTTACAGGCGTGTCCTGGACTAATGCGAAGCTTGTATCACCCAAATTGACACCGTATGTGACTCTGCTAGAAGTGACCTACGCCGTTCATGAATTCGTCTTCGGATTGCTCTTTCTGATCATCGTCGCCATCCCGTTTCGGAGACGAGCTCGCTGGGCGTGGTGGGCCTGCTGGATACCTATGCTTGCGAACCTCACCTACACGTTCGCCATTGCTCACTACAGCACCACAACCCTGATGTACAGCCTCATTGCTGATGTGGCCTTACCAGTATTACTGCTGTTACATGTGCCAGCTTTTTTCGGAGAGTTAACACACCGCTCAGTTTTATCCAGGCACGAGAAAGAAATTGGCTAACTTTTCATTCCTCCTTCTTTTGCTTGTTTTGGAAGGTCAGGTTGTACCTTTGCCAGCTCTTCGGCGACTGGCCTGCTCAACTGCTTCAACATAAAGTCAGGCGCAAAACGGCTCATAAACTTCAGTATGTTGCTGATACCCGGCGTGATTTCGTATGTATCCTTTCCTAGACCCTTTATTGCTGCGCTCACCATCTTGTCTACTTTCATCACACCTTGAGTATTGCTGTTAAACGTGTCCGAACCGAAGTTATCCATGAGCGGTGTGCTCGTTGAAGGAGGAGCTAACTCAAACACTTTGACATTTGTGTTTTGCAGTTGGACACGCAGGGATTGTGTATATGAATGGATACCGGCCTTTGTGGCGCAGTAAATGGGGGCACTCGGCAAAGGCAGAAAAGCTAGGCCCGACGAAGTGTTGATGATGGCGGCGTGACGCTTCGTTTTGAGAAATGGCAAGAACTGCTCGACCATACGCACTGGCCCTAACATATTGATTTCAATCTCGCGACCGACGTCCTGTAAGCCGTTCTGTCCGTTGAGGCTAATCATACGCATAACACCAGCGTTATTAATAAGCACGTTGAGATCAGGAAAATCTTTCGTGACTTGTTGATAGAGCGAGACGATAGCCGCCGGGTCACTGACGTCGCTCTGATAGGTATGCACCCCTGATATTTTTTCCTGTATCTCTCGTAGTTTGTCCGGGTCTCGTCCCGTGACGATAATCGTGTTATTTCGTTTGCTCAGTTGGGTGGCGAGTTCCAAGCCGATACCGCTTGTTCCACCCGTAATTAAAATGGTGTTGCCTGAAAGTTCCATGATGCCTTCCTGTTCTATTGACGCGTTCTATCTTTTTGTCTGTTTTGAAACATAAGTTCATAGCAGATACGGAATGTATCTTCGCTCAGCCCACTTCTCTGAATCACTTCCTGGAGCATAAAGTGGATAGGCGTTTTCGTCTCTGTACTACTTAAACATAGAGATAGTATGCACTACCTAGAGTGCTCCAGGTCAAGACTTGTCACGTCTTTTTTGAAAATTGGCCAGAACTTCCTTTGTGGGGTAATGAAGCTCTCTCCCCAACAGAAAACGGGCCTCTGAACCTGCTGCTAATGAATTTTACTTATTAAATCTGGTACACGATGTGCCGTTTTTTTACCAGATTTAATAAATGAACATCTCAGATTATAAAGAGAATACACTTTCTATCAGAAGAAGCCATTGACTCTCGTGCAATCACTATAGGGCGGAAGAAGGGCAAACAGTGTGGATTTCAAGGCGAGCTGAGTGGCAGGCAAGTTGTACGGACGCGATGGAAACGAGGACAAGGGAAGCAATTAGAAGCAAACAATTTGGTCCGTACATTCACCTGATATAAATAGCATGAATACTATACAGAAAGCGACTGAACAATATATATCTTTAAAAAGAGCATGACTTCTAGCTCTGGGCCTGCCCGTTGCATATAAATACAACAGTTACCTTCACTGTCGAAGCTCTATCATTGGCAGCATGATCGGAGCTTACCTGTGGGCTACACGATGGAGTACCAATCAGATGTTCATTGGCGGCAAGCTGAACCCGAAGCACTTGTTGTGGATCAGGCGCTGGAGTTTCAAGTGACTTAGCGGCGGTGTCTATATCACTTTGTTGTACGTAGCTATAGGCTTGTGCATTTGCTCCTCCAGTAAAGTTAGTTGCAGTCGTCACGGTATAGCACAAACCTCTGTTCGTTTCCTCGGCGTGACAGTGCGCGAAGAGAACATTAGCAGCAAGATTTCCCTGTGGACCAGCCGTATTTGCATGAGCCTGTACAACTACATTAGAAGGTGGGGGTGGAAGATTTACCGGCTGGTCAAGCACCATAGCAGGAATGCCAGTACCGACGCTAGTGGGGAAAATGGTGGTGCCAGTAGACCAGCTCAAGACTTTAGCACTATCAGGAGAAGTATTGGTTATCTGGAATTTTCCGCTTGCAAATGTAGCTGGAGTAGTTCCGTGACCTGTAGCATTAACTGTAAGAGATTGTGGTGGCATGGTGACTGAAAGCACGCGCGCTCCTGACTGGGGCTGAGTTGAAGGTGATTCTCCTGGTCCGACGACAACTACAGGAGTATTTTGCATACTCAGGCTAGCAGGTGTAGTTACCCTGGTAGATGTAACTGCTCTGGTAGGTGTGATTATTGTAGAGGTAGTAGGTGAATGTTGCGTTAAAGTTTCCATCGGCAAATTTCCAGAGACTCGATCAGAAGAGGGATTTATGAAAAAATACAAGAACGCACTTCCACTAACGAGTAATAGCACAAGTACGATAGCTGCAACTTGTCGCCCCTGTTTTTTAACTGCTGCTTTAGCCAAAGTAGGCGCAACAAGTCTCGCTCCTCTACCAGATTGTAAAGGTGGACCTGGATTAGATACAAATGAACCTGGATGATCTTTAACCAATTGGGTTACAGGTACAGCATTGATTTGTGAATTAAATCGACTAGAAGTATCAGCCAAAGAATACTTTGGACCCTCAGCTACAGTCGCTCCAACCTGGCTTGGAACGTGATTTGGCACTGCCTTTATATTGTTATTTGATTTATCTATGCTCGTATGATTACCATTAGATATAAGTGTTCTATCAACATCTTTATAAGGTTGAGCATGTCGTTTGTCAGTCTCAGCTTCTTGATAGTGCACTGGCGACCATGAGCCTTTATCACGCTCGATAAATTCACTGATCGAGTTAAGGGTTTCTAAAGTAAGACGAAGAGCATCATCCAGTGGATAGGGCTTGTGGTTGAAATACTCGATGCGCTTAAAATCCTTTAGGAAGAGCCAAGTCAGTTCTCCTTGTTTAGTAAAAGCATCAGGTTCAATAGGAGCGGCAGTAATGGGTAGAATATAACGCGTGGAATCGCGCTTGTGCTCAATTGGTTCATACATGTCGTAGGCCCAGCGAGCTTCTCTATTTACCCAATGAGAGGCAAAGGCATCAGGAGAGAGGAGAACAATAAAGACTGAACGGTCGCGAATTTCGCGTTCGATAGTAGGCATGAGTCTACCTTCCCGCAGTCTATCCTCCGCAAACCAAACATCAGCACCCGCGCTACGAAGACCCTGAACCAGAGCACGACCGAAAGATGCATCATGTTTACTATAACTGACAAAAACCTTTATGGACGCCATACGAAGCACTCCTTCAAAGACAGATGCACATACTTGAATAGTATAGCATGGGAGGAGAGGCTAGAGAACGTTTTTAGTCATTATAGGTATAAAAAGGCAGAAGATCCTGATGGATGCAATGTACATCCATCAGGATCTTCTGCCTTTTTATGACAGCTATGGTTTTAGAGAGCGCCGGTGTTGAAGGAGAGACCGCCGTCGATGGTGAAGGTGGAGCCGGTGACGTAGGCGGATGCGTCGGAGGCGAGATAGAGGGCGAGTTTGGCGACCTCTTCGGGTTGGCCCATGCGGTGCAAGGGGATTTCGTCGAGAAGGGCCTGGTATTTTTTGGGATCGGCCTTTACGTCGGCGTCGATCGGGGTATCGACGGCTCCGGGAGCAATATTGTTGACAGTGATGTTGTGCGGGGCCAGTTCGAGGCAGATGGTGCGGGTGAACATGCGCATGCCGCCTTTAGCGCAGCAATATGGGACGTTCTGTGGCATGGCGATGTCTTCGTGCACGGATGAGATGTTGATGATGCGGCCAGCGGTTTTGTTCTTGACCATCTCGCGGGCGGCGGCCTGGGCACAGAAGAAGGCTCCTTTGAGATCGGTGTCGACGACGCGGTCAAACTGCTCCTCGGTTACGTCGAGGAATGGGCTGTGGATCTCCATGCCGGCGTTGTTGACAAAGATATCCAGGCGGCCAAGCTGGCTCACCGCCTGCTGTACAAGGTTGGTGGCCTGTTGATATTGCGAAACATCGACTTGCAGAACGATGCACTTGCCGTTAGCTTTCTCAATTATTTGCTGCACTTCGGCCGCTTTTGGCTGGTTGTGCGCGTAGGTCACGACGACGGTCGCGCCCTCCTGCGCAAGTTGGATGGCGATGGCGCGGCCGATGCCGCTATCTGATCCGGTGACGATGGCTACTTTCTGATCTAATTGTCCCATGATGGATGTTGGTCCTTTCATTTACAATCGCGTGTCATTTCACTTAGTAATCGTTTGCTAAAAGAGCGCTTTGCTCAATGAAATACTCCTCTGTCAATTGTCATGCAGCACGCTCCAATGTGTAACACGCGACTACTCAACGATTAGAGTCATTTTATGAGGTTTGGCAAGCTTCAAAGAGGCTCTTGTAAGTGATGTTGGATGGATTTCGGGGTGAGCTGTACAGAATGGGAAGATTACGGACTTGATGCGATGGGCGAACTTGGGAAGCGGGAGCGTGAAGGCGGTCTGGTTCGTACCGTTCTGCCAGGCCTGGTGGTGTGTCGAAAGCGCGGGTCGTTGGGTGGATTTCGGGGCGAACATGGGAGGCGGGCGAGGTGTACTGTTCTGTCAAACCTCATAGTAACCCTCTGCGAAGCAGAGGCGCCAATTCATTGCGCGCAGACCGGCTTCAGCCGGAGAATCGCCGACCATGTTGCCCCGAAGCACTGCTCATCCTACGTTTTCGGCTTGGACACAATGAAGTTTGATACTGCAATTACTGCTTTGTCGAGCGTGATAGTGTGTCGAAAGCACGGGATGTTGGGTGGATTTCGGGGCGAACTTGGGAGGCGGGCGAGGTCTACGGACGCGATAGAGCAAGGGGCGAGTGTATCAGCAAGAGCTATCCAATCAAGTCCGTACATTCTCTTGCGCTAAAGGGCAAGATGCAATGAGGTTTGACAGAGCAGTACTTTTTTTGAGCTAAAGAGCAAGGAACACGAGGATGACTGGGACCCGATCTTAGACGACCAAAGGAAAGTAGGGCGACTCAATAGGAGTCAGCATTCCAAACCCGCTTGAGCTCCGCTTACCTTTTAGACGTGGAATTATGGTAGACGCACATTAACTATTGGAACATTCCAAACCCGCCTGGGCTCCGCTTACCTTTTAGACTGTTACCCTTCTAGTATACCTTACGAAGCCAGTTTATGCAAGGGTTTGCGCGGGGCTCCTTTTTGGGGAGTTGTTTTGATACTTAAATGCGGTTTCAGAAAGGCCCAAATTCTTCTGAAGCCGCCTCTAGAGCCGAGCGCGGTACGGAGATCAGATCATCGGTTATTGCGGCCCGCGCTACATCTCTCGCTCTTATAACATCTTTCACTTTTCAAATTCATTTTTGTAATGTTCGCTTGCAACAGAGGCATGATTTCTTCGCGCCCAATACACATCAAGGGAAGGGTGGATGAGCTTCGAGAGAGGAAAGGAGGCATTATTAGGTTGATGTGTATTGGGTCTGATTTGTTCGCGCCGGTGTCCCAAGTGCTCAATGTCCCTCTCTCCCCGACGCAAAAAGGGTTACACGCAGAGCCCGCCGCTTATGCTGTTTGACACAGACATCCGGCCAGAAGTATGCAGTGCTAAAGCGTGGATTTGGCTGATCCAATCAGCAAGCTCTAGAGCCCGCCGCTTTAGCGAGCGAACCCGCGCTTCAGCACGATGCAGGCTTTCGATGAGGGCTCACGCCGTGCTAAAGCGGCGGGCTCTGAGGTAACCCTTTTTGTGTCAGGGAGGCGATGAGGCCGGCGAGCAGTGCGACTCGGTTCGGGATGGGTGATAATAGGGCGAACTCGTGCGAGGTATGCGCGCCGCCGCCGATCGAGCCCAGACCATCGATGCTGGGACAGCCCGCCGCCGCCGTATTGCAGCAGTCCGAAGCCCCTCCCCTTGTCTCTGGCTCGAAAGGCAGTTCGAGAATCTGCTCCGCAATCACCTGCACCTGGTGCGCCATCGCCAGACTCTCTTCACTCGCAGGCATAGGCAGCATCGAGCTCGGCTCAGGAGTCAGCATGAGCTTGACGTCCGGCACGAGATGATTCTGTAGAAGTTCGTGCCAGCGGGCCTCAGCATCGTAGCGATCCTCTATGCGTAGGAAGCGAACATCGAAGATAATTTCGGCGAAGTCGGAGACGATATTTGCCTTTGAGCCTCCATGCATCGGGCCTGCATTGATAGTGAAGCCCTCGCGCCAGCCCATGAAACTTTGAGCCTGGACGATCTGGTGCGCGAGCTCAAGCACTGCATTGCGGCCCCGTTCGGGATTGCTGCCGGCGTGGGCGGCGCGTCCCTCGGCGGTGAGCTTGTAGTGCGCGCACCCTTTGCGCCGCGTCACCACCGTGCCGACCGACTTCGCACCCTCCAGACCCAGGACAAGAGGCCGCTCCTGCGCGATCTGCTGAATCAAGCCAACCGAGTAGCGATTCGAGATCTCCTCGTCGGGCACAGATAAGAAGGTGATCTTTTTGAAGTCCTGAAAGTTCTGCTGCTTCAAAATCTCCAATGCATAGATGCCCTGTAGTAAGCCCGCCTTCATATCCACCGTCCCCGGACTGTAAAACTTCCCCTCCTCAAGCTTCGTGCGCTCCTCCGCCACGCCAACGGGATGGACGGTATCATGATGGCCGATCAGCAAGCAAGATGGCGCAGTACGATTCCGCCCCTCGATCGTCCCCACCACAGCACTCCCGCGCGGATGCTCCACAATCGCCGTCTGCATCCCCACCTGCCGCAACAAAACCGAAAGCCGCTCCGCCATCAGATTGAGTCCCGGCGCGTCATCCGAAGGCGACTCGGTCAGGCAAAGCGCCTGTAAGTCATCCAGGAAGCGCGGCATCACCTGCTCCATATACTGAACGCCATCGCTTACAAGAGGACGGATGCGGGCAACGATCGCGGCATCATCGGAAGAGTTCTGGAGAATTTCTTCGGAGGCAGATTGCTTTCTTTCTGGATTGAGCATAGATAAGACCTTCTTCTATATGTGCACTGATGGGCATACAAGAAAGAGAATGTGAATGCCCAGGAATTGAAATACATGCACACATTATACACCTGCGTAGCGACAATCCCTCACAGTTGTCTTTGGTGTTATACACCAACACGAACACAGACTCATGACAATCGATCTCTCCCCAACAGAAAACATGCCCCTAGAGCCCGCCGATTAGATCGGCTGGGCTCTAGGAGCGTCATTCTATGTAAAGGGGGAAAGTCGTCTAGGAACGAAAGGTATGCAGTGCTGAAGCGTGGATTCGGCCGATCCAATCGGCGGGCTCTAGAGAGCATGTTTTCTGTCATGGGTCGACCTGCCTGAGAAGTGCGCGTACCGACAAACCCTTGTGATTGTCGGTACGCGCACTTCTCAGGCAGGTCGACCCACTCCAAACCGCTCGATCGCGGTTGACCGCAAGGGTTTGTCCCTATGCAGGCCCACCATAGCACTGTGAGAGATCATTGCCTACCCAGGAAAGGCGAGTTGAATGAACTTATAGGCGAGCAAGATGACAGCGATGATCAGGTAGCCACGCAAGGTGAACATGCCGAGCTTGCGAGCGAGCGACCAGGCTGGCCTCGGCAGTTCTGCAAGCGGCGGCATCTGCCATGCCAGCTTGTCCATCTTATAGAGGGCGGCGAGCTCGGCATCCGGCCCCTGGTGGCGAGATTGTACGAGTGCGAATATGCCTGCCCCTATCAAAGAGACGACAAGGATACCACCCAGGACCGCCGCCAACAGCAGAGTCTGCTGGTTGGTAAACGGAATGATCGTGGTTAGGGTCAGGATAACCGAGATTGTTATGAGCAGGCCGACGATAACGGCGGCGACGGCGTTGAACCAGGGTCTGTTCACCAGGGGACCTAAAACGGCCCGGTCGTTGCATAACAGCAGCAGAATGAGAGTGGCGCTCGGAAGCAACGTTCCGGCGAGCGCTTGTACCATCAGAGTCAGGATCGCCAGCACTTGCGGCGGAGAGAGCATCACGATCGACCCGGCGGCAATGAGCAGCGCGGCATAGCTACAATAGAACATTTTGGCCTCGCCGAACGTGCGGTGCAGGGAGTGATCGGTCTTGAAGGTGTCGCCGAAGGCATACGAGGTTGAGAGCGAGACGGCGCAGGCTCCGATGATCGACGCGTTCAGCAGAATAATCATCAGCAGGACGCCCATGATTGGATGGCCGGCGGCTCCGAACTGATGGGCGGTCGTGCCCACATCGGTGAATCCATTGTCGAACTTCGTCGCGGCAAAGGCGAATGCGGCACCAATGACCAGTCCAGCCGCCTCGATATTGGTGAGAAAAGCGCCGATAATCGTATCGGCCTGCTCATTCTTCAGCCAGCGGGCAGAGATGCGCTTGTCCACAACGTTCGACTGCTGAAAGAAGAGCTGCCAGGGCGTGACGGTTGTACCGATGATGGCGACGATGGTCAGCAGGGCGGTTGAGTTCAGGCCGCCGCGAACAGTGGGAAGCAGCGTGCCGGTGACGACGGGTCCGATCGAGCCATGCGGAATAAAGGCCAGCGGAATCATCAGCAGGCTGGTCAGGCAGCAGACCCACATGACGCTCTCCCAGCGGCGGAAGCTGCCGGTGAGAGTGATGGCGATCAGCCCAAGCACGCCCAGAGGAACCGAGAGATAGGGACTCAGGCCAAAGTATTGCAGAGCGGTGGCAAAACCAATAAATTCCGTTACAATCGTCAAAAAGTTCAGGATGAACAGGTCGCTCACAGCGAACGCACCCCAGAGCTTGCCGAAGCGCTCGAAGATGAGGCGAGCATGTCCCACGCCGCTCACCGCGCCCAGGCGTACCACCATCTCCTGATTCACAATGAGAATAGGAATGAGAATCAACAAAGTCCAGAGCAGGGACGTGCCATACTGCTGACCCGCTTGCAGATAGGTTTGCACACCGCCCGCGTCGTTATCGCCGACCATCGTGATCAGGCCAGGACCCATGATCACGAGTAGCGTCATAAGCCGCTTCAGCCACGTCTTGCGCGCAGCAACATCATTCGCTTTGATTGTGCCCCAGGCACCATGGATATCTCCACTATGTGCACTGTCAAGACAGGCTGTCTGCACCTCATCCTGATCAGGCATCAATATGATCTCTTCGATTTGGGACATGGGAATGCTCCTCTCCTTCTCTTTTCAAGAAAAAGGTATAGCGGAATACACACCCTTTTAGTAGCAGAAAAACTTCTCTTCTTGTGGCCGCGAAGCAGAGGTGCCGATTTATCGCGCACAGGCCCCCTTCAGGGGGAGAAGTACCGACCCAGCTGCCCAAAGTGCTCCCCGTCGCCTATTGAATGATGTGCGCCAAAGCAATATTGCTCTATCGCCTCGCCCTTCAATCTCTCCCAAAACCAGGGACGAGGTGCGCCTCGGGGCGGGATGACCATGACTCTCCAGCTCAAGCCGCTCTGCGCGCAATGAATTGGCGCCTCTGCAAGCGGGCATCGCTTAATCAGTCTGCCGCAATAAATTGGTGCCAGTGCAAGCTAGCATCGCTTAATCAGTCTGCCGCAGTGAAATGGCACGATGATTGAATCAGTCTGCTGTTTTTCTGCTGTAATAGGGTACAAAGTATTGAGGAGTGAGAGGAAGAGATCAGCGGGGATCTGGACATTTCCAGTCAAGGAAGCAAGAACAATCCCCTCACTACCCGCTTTTTATCGGTTGTTGTCCGTAGCAAAAGCGAGTAATGAGACGATAGCGATAGATGAAATTATGCTATCAGACCAGGTACGCCTGAGCTACGGAAAGATGCTGACGCCGACACCCAGTAGGGTCAGGGTCCATTCAGATCCTCCTTAGAATCATCCTGTAATTACGTTCGTACGAAAACCTGAGCGTGGAAGTGCAAATCACAAACTTCCATGCACCAACCTGAGCACATAAGATCTCAGAATAACGTCGGTTTGCACCTCTCTTATTAAGAGGCGATAGTTTCCGCAGAAGGTATAGGAATATATGAACGGTGAAACACGCTTATACGAAGCGATCGAGCGCCTCTTTTAGAGAGCGAATCGCCTCATCGGCATTTTCATGTTCAACGGCTTGAGCGACGCGTTGTTCGATATGATACTCCAGCATTGCCTTGCCCACCTGGTCAAGCCCGGCGCGCACGGCTGCTATCTGGGTCAACATATCGTCAATCTCGCGCTCCTCATCCCAGAGACGTTTTAGACTTGTTGCGTGACCGGCAACACGCGCTAATCGCTTTGCGATCTCTTCGCGCGTCATCGGATCAGTGCGATGCGTCATGATCTCCTAGAACTTTCTCACAGCAATCACTCTACCCCGGTAGGGGGATGTACTGCTGTTGGCCTGATTATAGCCTATGTGCTTTCTAAAAGTCAAGAGAGTTTTGAGATTCACTTCAGCCCTTTGAACAGAGAGACAAGTAATGTCTCTCTACCCATAAACTGATGATTGAGTTACAATGAGTAAGCTAAAAGCCCCGGCTTCGTCTCAGAGCAGCAGCCGGTTCTATTCTACTATATATACTGTATAGAGCTTGGAGAAAAAACAATTAATGAGTCAACTTCTACCACAAGATCAACCAAATATGGATTTCCAATTTACCACGCCCACCTCAGAATCCATCCAGAGCACAAAAGTGGCGCAGCACGCAGCACAAGTCATGAAAAAGGTTCCTGAAATCACTCTCTACTTCTGGATCATTAAACTGTTGACTACCGCAATGGGAGAAACGACCTCGGATTTCATTGTGCGGGCCAGTCCGATAATCGCGGTAGCCCTGACAAGTCTTGGTCTGATTATCGCGCTTGTACTACAGTTCTCAGTACGGCGGTATGTAGCGGCAATCTACTGGTTTGTGGTCGTTATGATTGCCATATTCGGCACGATAGCCGCCGACATAGTGCATGTTGCATTAGGTGTTCCCTATGTTATCTCAAGCGCATTCTTCGCAACCACGCTTGCAATCATCTTTGCAGTCTGGTATATGAGCGAGAAGACCCTCTCCATCCACAGCATCTACACCCGTCGTCGCGAGCTGTTTTACTGGGCCGTCGTCCTCGCAACCTTTGCGCTCGGCACTTCCCTGGGTGATATGACTGCGACAACGCTCAGGTTAGGGTACCTCTCCTCAGGTATACTATTTGCCATATTGTTTGCAGTACCCGCCCTTGCCTTCTGGCTCTTCGGTCTAAACGAAATTCTTGCCTTCTGGCTCGCCTACATTATAACGCGACCGCTCGGTGCTTCGTTTGCCGACTGGCTGGGAAAACCACAGAGCGTGGGCGGAGTCGGGCTGGGTACGGGGGTGGTAAGCCTGGTTTTAGCAATAGTGATTGTTTGCTTGGTAGGGTATCTGTCTATTACCCATAAAGATATCAAAAGCGAACACGCATAACGACAATTCCTTGTGATTGTCGTCTCCGCTTCGCATCCTCCTGTTTAATGCATGACTCTGTGCAGCTTCGCTGCCTGAAACACTTTTATTCTCTAATTTTGCGCTTTCTCCACATTTCGGGCTTCGCCCGAAATGTGGAGAAAGCGCAAAATTAGAGAATAAATATTCACGGATCTTTTTACACGTTTTACATTTTTGCAAACTTTTGTGCGAAGCACAAAAGTTTGCAAAAATGTAAAACGTGTAAAAAGATCCGTGAAGGGAAAGGCTAATCGGCGATACTTCCCTCTTTCCAGATGTTCAGGAAATCTTTCTCTTTATCGTTGATTTTGGTGCCCAAGACGGGGTGGAGTTCGAGGGCGGGCGAGTATTTGCTGGCTGGAACGGTGCGTCCCAAAGCTTCGGCCATTGCGCGAACATAGTGGGGAGCGCCGCCACAGCAGATGCCAATGTAGTTGACGCCGAGGGCCTGGGCGCTGCGGGCGAAGTCGGCCATTTCGAAGCGATTGTATTGGAAGGGCTCCAGGGCAATGGGAAAGGCGTTGTCGCCGCTGCTGGTCTTTAGAGACTCGAAGGTGGGGGCGGCCGCATGAGTTTTGTAGGGGACGGGCTGGGCGGCGACGTAACACTGGACGGATGCACGCACCTTTTCGATAATGGGCAGCATGGTCACGGGGCCGCGATCGCAGTTCATACCCACAATATCCGCGCCATGATCAGCCAGGATCTTGCACGCCTCAACATAGTCGTAGCCATCGCGCGTCTTCTCCGGCTGCACGGAGGCCATCGTGACCATCGCGGGCAACCCCAGCTTCTTAATTACGTCGAGTGCGATCAGCGCCTCGCCCAGATAATCGTTGGTCTCGGATATCACAAAATCGATCCCCTCTTCGACCGCCCATCTCAACTGCTCTTCGTACTGGGCGCGCACAACCTTGCCCGACTTCTCCGGATCTTGCGGATCGTAGGCCCAGGTGTTGCAGATATTGCCCGCCACCAGCGCATCCCCCTCGCGCGCCACCGTGTTCGCGATGCGAACCGCCTGGCGATTCATCTGCTCTAGATCATTCTCGCGCCCCACATCCTTAAGCTTCTCGCGGTGTGCATAATAGGTCAAAGCAACCATCACCTCGCTGCCCGCGCGCAGGAACTCGCGATGCAACTGCGCCACCGCCTCCGGAAAGTCCAGCACAACCTCCGGCACATATGGGCCAGCCTTAATATACCCCCGCCGCTCCAGCTCGAAAACATACCCCTCGGACCCCAGCACAATCCCCTGCTGCAAACGTTCGAGTATACCCTTAGTCGTTGTGTTTCGCATTAGGTCTTCTCCTTCAAAAATAAAATTTTCTGACTTTTGTACTTTGCTCTTTAGCGCAAGTGAATGTACTGCTCTGTCAATGTTCATGAAGATTCTCTGCGAAGCAGAGGCGCCAATTCATTGCGCGCAGACCGGCTTCAGCCGGAGAATCTCCACCCAGCCTCCTCCATACCGATTCCTTCGCCTTTCAAACGTCCCCGATCACGCAGGAACCTCCATTGGTGGACCTGAGCATGTTAAAGGACCTGATCAGCACTTCTCCCCGTGAACGGGGTCTGCGCGCAATAAACTCGATCATGCAGGAACCTCCATTGGTGGACATGAGCATGTTAAAGGACCTGATCAGCACTTCTCCCCGTGAACGGGGTCTGCGCGCAATGAATTGGCGCCTCTATGAGCCGAGGGCCTTCATGAACATTGACAATGCTGCAAACAAAGATCGTCGCTACGCGTGCGCAACCTGTTTTTGGCTGCCGACGAAGCGTGCGGGATTGAAGCGCTTGATATCGTAGACCGTGCCTTCTTGCAGGGCCAGTTGCATCAAGACCTTGCCGACCCAGGGCGCGTATTTGTAGCCAGTGCCGCGCCAGCCTACACCAACATAGACATTCTCGAATTGAGGGATGCCGCCCATGATAAAGTTGTCGTCGGCCACCAGGTCGTAGAAGCATTGATCGACATCTTTGACATCGACGGCCGAGGCATCCTGTAGGTCGGGCATGCACTCGGCGACGAAGCTGTGGACGTCGCTGATCTGGGTCTTGAGGGGCGTGATGTCGGGCGGATTATAGAAGCCGATCTTGACACCGGGCGTTTTCCCCTCATAGATGGGATGGCCGTAGACGCCCACGTCCAGGTAGGCGAAGACGGGCAGGGCGTCAGATGTGAACTGGGCACGCTTGTTGGCGGGCGGAATAAAATATTTGCACTGGCTCGGTCGATCCGGCTGAATGGGGAAATGCAGGCTGCTTCCCAGTTGCTGGAGCACGTCGTTTGTGCCGTGTCCGGCTGTAATCACAAGTTTGGATGTGGAGTAGGTGCCGGAGTTGGTTCTGATGTGTACGATATCGTGCTGAGATTCAAGCGCTTCCACCTGTACGTTCTCGACGATCTGGACGTGGCGAGCGCGCAAGGCGGCGACCAGCGTCTGCGTGACGGCGGGCAGATACATGAAGCCGGCCTCGACGTCCAGGCGGCCCAGGTCGGCGACAAACTGCGGGAAGCGCTGCGAGAGAGTCTGCTGATCAAACTCTTCAACCTTTAGATGCAGGTCGGTTAAAGTTTGGAAGCTCTTGATGGCGTAGGTCTCGGCTAGTTGGGGAGTGACGCGCGTAGCGGCGAGATTCAGGCAGCCGCACTCGATCAGGCAGGGTTCGCTGGCGGCGCGCTGGAAGTCGAGCCAGAGCTGACGTGCTTCGTAGGCGAGGCGGGCATATTCGGGATCGATGTAATCGTTCCGCACCGAGCGCGTGTAGCCGAAGGACGCCGTCATCTTGTCGCCGATCGTCGATTTTTCTAGAATGGTGATTGATGGAGTAAAATAGGAGGCATAATAGGCGGTGAAGAGCCCCATCACACCCCCGCCGATGATCGTTAAATCCTGAACATTCTCTCTCATGCAGGTATTTTCCCTCTGTTTACAAAGATCGTGACGATTTGCTCTTCACACCTCCACTTTTCCAACCCAATCCTAAACTGCTGATCAGATGTGCCAATTGATTGCGCGCAGACCGGCTTGAGCCGGAGGGCAACGACCAACTACTCCTGAAGCACTCAGCATCCCTTTCTTCAGATCGCCATCAAGTTTGGTGGAGCAACACTATCGAGTGCTCAAAATGGTTTTAATAAGTGGAAGAGCCTTTAGCTACGAATGGAGATAGGAGCAACCTCTTTGTGTGTAACCAATCCTGTATCGTACTGCTTCTTTATATGATAGCAGATTGCAAGCTATTTTAGTAGTGCATTTGTCAATCTTCATGATAACCTCAAAACCAGGAGCGCTCAGGGCTTCGGGGCACATTGGTTAGCATGTCTCCGGCTCAAGCCGGTCTGCGCACAATGAATTGGCGCCTCTGACCAGAGAGTCTCACATGAGGGAATACGAAAGAGCGCCTTGACTGGCAGAGAGCTGATCAAGACGCCCAGAACCACTAATAAAAATCTACGCGCAAGCCGTTCGAAACGGTCTTCTCGCGCCTCTCTGCATGCTGCCTCAACTTCTCTAAACACCGCATACAACAAGCGTCCAACAAAGGGCTAGCGGGTCCATCGCACCATCGACACACATCAATACTAGTTGGAAACGGATTGGACGTATCGAGATCATCCAGATCGTCCAGATCGTCCAGATCATCCAGCGCATCTAAAGGAACATCCTCAAAGGAAACGACCGTACGCTCAACATCCCGCTCAATCGAACTTCTTGACTTACCTTGCGGCCAAAAGTTCAACCAGCTCACCTCCCTGCTCAATCTCCAGATGCAATGTATTCCAATATATCATTCCTATTGAGGGGGACATACCCGGTTACTGTGAGCCACAATGAAATGTAACTGACCTACTCAGATACAACCCTGTTCATCAGAGGTACTCGTCTCTTTCCCTTGCAGAGAAAATGTCAGCCCTAGAGCCCGCCGATTGGATCGACCGAATCCACGCTTCAGCACTGCATGCTTTTCCATCTTGTTATCTGAAGCTTTTTTTACCAAAAACTCTTTTCCCTTTCTTCATTCTGTAAAGAAGGATACGTTCACTCGAAATAGGAAAGAGATGTCCAGGCACAAAAAGCATGCAGTGCTGAAGCGTGGGTTCGGCCGATCCAATCGACGGGCTCTAGGAGCATCGTTGTATGAAAAGAGGTAGAGTTGATCGGGGGGAAAAGCATGCAGTGCTGAAGCGTGGATTCGGCCGATCCAATCGGCGGGCTCTAGGAGCATCGTTGTATGAAAAGGGGCGAAAGATAGCAGGCTGTGGGCCGCCCTGATTGTGGTGACTACAGATGTCTCTGTGTGTTTCTCAGGCCGGCCCACTCCGACAACCTCGAAGGTCGTCGCTACGCGGTTAGATTAGAACAACATTTGACTATAAGAAACCACCCTGGTTGCCCGGCTGCTGATAGCCTTGCTGCTGATTCCCCTGCTGTTGTTCGCGGCGTTCGTCGAGCATGTGCTTGGCGATGAGGCCGGCGAGGACAACACCGGCTCCTAGTAGCATGGGGTGAGAGAGGATGCCTTGTACAGCATCTGGGCGCTCCTGACCTAAGCGGGTGAAGCCTTGCGCGACCGAGTTGGGATCGTTGGAATTAACGCCATATTCTGGCGGCATCTGCTGTGCGACAACCGCGAGCTGATCGGGAGACATCTGTGAGAAGTGTTGGGCGTAGACTTGCTGCTGCACGTCTGGTGGTGCGTTCTGGGCAAATTGCTGCACGTCGTTCGATGCCTGGTTTGGATCAATATTGTTAGTATTTCCTGAATCGTATGCTTGGGCGTATTGTTGATACGTGTCTCGTCGATTTTCATCAAATGGCCACATAGTTTTCTCCTTTGCTTTCTTCCATCTGGATCTATCAGAGGCTCTGTGCGAGCACTTCTGAACGTTCTAAAGACATTTGCTTCAGATCGTTGGTTGTGGTCCCAAGTTGTATACGTTTGTCAGCCATAAATAGATGGACGGAGCGCAGATCAAGATACAATAGATTTCATTCCGCCAGGGGCAGGGTAAACCAGAAGGTTGAGCCTTTGCCGGGGACGCTTTGCAGGCCGACGCGACCCCCCTGGCGCTCGATGATCATGCGGCTAATGTGCAGGCCCAGCCCTAGCCCGACGCCGGAACCGGTCTTGACCTCGACGCCGGGCACTCTATAGAAGCGCTCCCAGACGTGCTGCTGCTGACTCTCGGATAGGCCCGGTCCTTCGTCGCGCACGGCCACGCGAACGCGAGATCCATTAGTCTCAATATCTATCGCGACGGGCTTGTCCGCCTCGGAATATTTGAGGGCGTTGGAGAGATAGTTACTGACAACCTGACGCACGCGATCAGCGTCGGCCATGACCAGCAGTTCTGATGCAGCGGGCAGATGCAAAGTCAGAGTGCGGTCGGGAGTGAGATAGTGCTGGTCCTCGACCACTTCGCTGACGAGGGGGAGGAGATTGCAGAGGGCCGGATGTAGTTCTAGCCGCCCGGTCTCAACGCGCGAGACATCCAGCAGATCGTTGACCAGCCGATTCTGCATGCCTATCTGCCGCTCAGTGCGGTTCAGAAAACCCTGGACGGTTGCTATACTTTTTGTCACGT
>JAABUQ010002313.1_pt1 | contig 38075 bp, 24 predicted proteins | sample 5560001 | NCBI WGS metagenome assembly JAABUQ01 (sample SAMN10711888, study PRJNA513371) | rock metagenome | isolation source: Antarctica rocks | place: Antarctica: Victoria Land, Finger Mt nord | collected 2015-12-18 | reverse complement strand
GCAAAGATTATGAACGACTACCGACTTCATCAGAAGCTATGATCTACATCTCAATGATTCGGTTAATGGTCAGGCGATTGGCCTGATTTAATACCGCAATCCACTTTTCATACAACCTCTTAGAGGCATCACATCGTTATATGTAATACATTAATACAATTGAGGTAGACTATCGGCAATTGAAGAGCTTCTAAAAATTAAATCAGTCTTATAACTATTTCTAGGATCTTTTATGACTTTATTCTAACTTTTAACGATTGTAAAAGTTAAGCCAGGATAGGTATGGTCTTTGTCATCGTAGTCAAAAATCTACAATCTCAGTCGAATGGCAACTTTAAGATAAAGTGAAGCTCGTGCAGAGTAGGAGCTGCGGCCTGCCTGACGGGGATGAAGACCTGAAAGGGTAGTTATTCAATCTTAGTCCTTGATTGACATGCCTAGTGGCATAAACAACTTGTTAAACAGCAGAACTACAAGATAAAGCTTGTTTACAACGGCCACCAAAAGTGACTGAAGACCCAGGTAAGCAGAAGTTTTCATCAGTTCGCCATTAACATTTACACACACTCTTTTGATTGGAACTTAGTTTTATGGGTGTAGAATCACTTAACTTCCTTGTACCCGTTCCATCTGGTCCCTTACGGATTGCTGAAGTGCCACCAATAGCGAGAAATGAGTGGAGTAACCCGCTCAGCTTTTCCCTAGTGATTCCGACCTACAACGAGGGAGAAAATATCCAGCAGATTATTCGGATCTTGATCCAGTTGCTGGATGAGTCCATCCCCGGAGACTACGAACTGCTCGTGGTCGATGATGATAGCCCAGACCAGACTTGGGTAATAGCTCAGTCGCTGATGAGTGAATATCCCCAGTTGCGGGTGATGCGGCGGCAGCAGGAGCGGGGACTGTCCTCAGCAGTGATCCGGGGGTGGCAAGCAGCACGAGGGCAGGTGTTGGGGGTGATTGATGGCGATTTGCAACATCCACCACAGGTGCTGTTGGAAATGTTAAAGGCAATCAAACAGGGAGCCGATTTAGCAGTCGCCAGTCGCCATGTGGAAGGGGGCGGTGTCAGTAGTTGGAGCGTGGTCCGGCGATTTTTATCCCGTGGAGCACAGCTAGTGGGGTTGGTCCTGCTGCCAGGAGTGTTAGGGCGGATCTCTGATCCAATGAGCGGTTATTTTCTGGTGCGCCGTCGTTGCTTGGTTGGGCGAATGTTGTATCCCCAAGGCTACAAAATTCTGATCGAGGTGCTAGCGAGGGGCGCGGTGTCACAGGTAGCCGAAATGGGGTATGTGTTTCAAGAGCGCCAAGCGGGCGAGAGCAAGGTTACCTGGAAACAGTATGTGGATTATTTGCAACACCTGCTGCAGCTACGCTTATCGCTGTGGCCAGTCAAGCGGTTCCTGCGCTTTGGCATCGTGGGCTTGAGTGGGGTGTTTGTGGATCTAGCAGTGTACTATCTGCTACGTAATAGTGTCGGGTTAGGACTGACACGCAGTGCCATCCTCTCAGCGGAAGTGGCAATTTTCAATAATTTCTTATGGAATGAGCGCTGGACGTTTGGGGATATCGCGCGTCAACAGGGGAAATGGCGTCAGCGTAGCAAACGGCTGTTGAAATTCAACCTTGTCTGTCTGACGGGTTTGATACTGAATGTGTTGCTGTTGAATTTGCTGTTCAACCTATTCCACATAAATGAGTACGGGGCGAAGCTGCTGGCGATCGCTGCCGTCACGTTCTGGAATTTCTGGCTCAACCTCAAGTTCAGCTGGCGGGTGACAGAAGTGAAATAAAAACTATAGAGCGAGTTGGAAAGTGTTGGGTTTGAGTAAAAGACTCTTCAAGGCAAAACCATATTACTTGCGAAAGAGTTAATTTATGAAACATGTAAATCAACCCGAATCAGGAGATTTACCCAGAGGCGAATTCTGGGATGTGTCTAAGCTAATGGTTGTTATTGTCTTCTGGGTTGTTGTATTCCTGATTCAGATGTTTGACTGGCATTACACGACTTATAGAGCCTTGATTCTGCTGTTCATACTTATAACTACTCCGATTCTAATTGGTCTAGCTGGTTACCCCTCATTCTCGTTTCCAAGAGCGCCAAGAGCGGTGTCACGAGGGCTGATAATCGCCTGTGTTGTCCTATTATGTTTCCAACTTATCTATTTTCTCAAATATTTTTTCAGTCCACGCTTGAGCGATGTCGCCACTACCACTTTAGCAGCCGGAGATGCTTTGCTGGCTGGGAAGAATCCTTACCAATTGTCCCTCGACCCACAGTCTACAATGCTCCCAGATTCACCCCTCTACCAGGGATATAAGTACCTGCCGATAATGGCTGTGATGTACCTACCCCTGAGCGCTTTGTTGGGTGAGCGTGGCCTGCTCTTGACCAATCTGCTGTTGCATCTGGCTGTCGTTTGGTTAGTGTTTCTGCTTGCTTCCCTTATAGGAACGCAAAGTAGTGGTCTATTTGCAGCTTTTCTGTATCTAATGCTGCCCATCGTGCCTAAGCAAATTTTCGGCGAAGCGGTCACTGACCTTGCAGCCATAGTACCCTTGCTAGGCGGACTCCTTTGGGTGGAAAAGAGTCCCGGCGTGACAGGCCTGTTGGTCGGCCTATCCATTTCGACCAAGCTCCTGCCTGGTGTATTGTTTGTCCCGTGCTGCCTACCAGCGTCTCATCTTCATCGGTGGTGGTACGCAGCTGGTATTGTCATGGGGCTGCTACCAACGTTGGTATTTGTCTTCTGGTCACCTGTTGAGCTGTTTTCTAATATCGTTTATTTCAACAGCATACGACCACCTGATTCCACCAGTTGGCTGTATCAGATGCCGCCTGCAATTGTTTCAGTTGCACGTGCTGTATTTGCTGTAGTGTGGCTCAGTACGACAGCTTACGTCTGGTTCAAACCTCCTACGGTAGCGACTCGATGTGGACTTGGTGTGATATGCATACTGTGTGCCCTCCTCAGTGGACCCATCTCTCACAGCAACTTCCAGCTGTGGTGGCTACCAATATTTGCAGTACTGCTGGGGGTTGTGACCTTGCAAGCCTCAACGTCTAGAACATCGGTCAAAAGAGGAGTTACTTAGGATTTTTCATCGATATAAGATTTAGGGTTTTAAAAATGAGCCTAAACAGCTTAGGCTCTGTCTCAGCGCCCCTGTATCTGAATGCGGCCTGGCAGTTCGGCAGAACCAATTTCGCAACTAGATTGGCGGAGATTCATTTGGCTTTCGATCTCGGCGTCGGAGTGGTATGAGTTAGCGACGGTTCTCTCACCTAGCAAAACCCATGCTATGGCTCGTATGCTGTCAGCAAAAGTTTTCAGCCAGGATTCATTATGACCTATGCCCTCAACTAATATTGGCTCTGTAGCGATGCCCCGACTCCCCCAAATCAACCAAGCTAGAATAGAGGCTCGCGGTAAGTTACCATCATCGGTAATTACAAACGCCTTGCGTGGCTGATTAGATTGCAGGTAGGGCAGAAGCGCAGTGAAGTTGGTTAGAGTGTCCACAGCTCGAAAATCAACTCTAACCCGCTGCCAAACGACTCCCTGCTCTTCTACAAAGACTCGATAGAGGCAGGGTAAGGTTGAACCGGAAGAGACAAAAATCGGCAGGTTTGGATAAGACTTAGCCAATCGAGCTGCCAACATTTCCCGGCGAATACCGCCTCCTAGTACAGCAATCGAGGACGGAGGTTGAAGAGAAGCCTGCCACAAAGGGAACCAAGTCCAGGCTAGCCAAAACCCAAACCCAATCAGCAATCCATATTTGAGTTTTCTGCTTACCCACTTTGCCACGTCCGTCATAATGAATCGACTCATATTTATGCCTTTGTGTTTTTATAAGACTTTTATGTGACTTTTTTGTGATTTCATTCTAATCAATAACCGATTGTCAAAGTTAAGCTGGGTCAGCTAAAATCTCTGAACAATAGTCAAAAGCTTACAAATTACAATATACAAAAAGGACAGCATAAACCTGTTTTTACCACTTCCTGCCAGTTCAACCGAGGGAGTCCTACCATCGGTAAGATTCAAGGAGTCATACGCTCCTTAGCTGCGGTTCTGGCTGAGGGGACAAAGATCACTTTACTTCAACTGAGGCTTGAAGGTCTGGTGATATGCTGGTAGACGCTTAACAATTTAATTGAACAAAAACTTGTATGTGTGTGAGTAAATCTCTTTCCAACGAGTACTATATCTATTCAGGTTCTGAGATAATTCTCTTGAATGTACTCGACTCCGAGCAAACGGTCGATCATCTATTTTTTACCTATACCGTTAAAGTATTTGAGGTTATAGAGAAGAGTTTGGAGGTAGGCGGCTTTGTCTTCTACCTTACCGATAACATTCATGAACTCCCTTCATATGGGCAAAATGTTGTGGCTGTCGTGGTGGGAGATGAGCTGTGTCGCATACCATCGTATTTTCATAAGGTCCGGGCTGTATTTAAAACCTATGGCACGCGCCCAATACTCGGATGTAATCCCCTCCTCAAGCCTTCTTATCTAAACTTTCTAAATTTAATAAAATTTCTGAGAAATTGGCTTATTTGTCTACCGGGTATGCTGAATTATGTGTTTCACAAGTTCAAAAGCTTGCAGCCGGGTACTGCCAATATCCCACCGATCTACACCTTTCCTTTGGGATACGGCAATCAGTTGGATCTGCCAATCAAGGATATAGAATCGCGTCCATATGATATTTATTTTGCTGGCAGTGTGGACTGGAAACCTTTACCTGTATGGTCTTTGAGATCCTTGTTTCAATCTCCAAAAAGCCTTGCTCGAAAAAAAATGATATCAAGTATAAATACGCTCAAGGAAAAACATCCCGATCTTGAAGTTGAATTGTTGCTTACTGAAGGTTTCGGTCATGGCCACAAGGGATCTGTAGATGCGAGGACCTATTCCGAAAAAATAATGGACACGAAAATATGCCTCGTTCCTAGAGGAAGTGCGTTGGAGACGTGGCGCTTTTGTGAGGGACTGAGAGCTGGCTGCATTGTAGTGAGGGAAGCTTTGCCTTCACGCTGGTTTTATGATGGGTCGCCTACTATTGAGATCACAGATTGGAATGATTTGGATGGAATAGTAGAAAGGCTGAGCAAAAGCAAGCATCTCAGGCAAGAAAAACACCAGGAATCGTTGAATTGGTGGAAGAGCAAATGTTCGGAAGCCGTTGTTGCTGCTTACATGGTTGAAAAATTGGCTATTAGTTCACAAAAATTGGCATCCCGATCACTACCTGAATTGAATGCTACACCATAAAATTCAAGACCCAGCTAGCTTTCGCGTTCCACCTGACTTTAGTGGAAAACCAGGATGGAATATGCGCTTATGGAGGCTTATTCAAGCGACATTATTTTCTTGGAGCTTTGACTTCATGTATGAATGGAGAAGCTTTTTACTTAGGTTGTTTGGAGCCAAAATTGGTAAAAATGTCAGAGTAAGAGCATCTGCACGAATTAGCTGTCCTTGGAAAGTAACAATTGAGGATTATTGCTGGATAGGGCAAGAAACAATACTGTATGGCCCTGGTGAAATTAAAATTGGAAGCAATACTGTGGTATCAGCGGGGTCTTATATTGATACTGCCAGCCACCATTATGATTCTTCAACCTTTGACATTTTTATAAATAAGGTGCATATCGATGATGAGGTTTGGATTGCCACAAATGTATTTGTGGCTCCTGGAGTGACTATTGGTAAGGGTGCGGTTGTGGGAGCCCGCAGTAATGTATTTAACGATCTGCCTCCAATGATGGTCTGTGTTGGGTCTCCGGCAAGAGCAGTACGTAAACGAACAGAACAAGCGTTCAAACAGGACGCATTGGAATATGAAATAATGCCAGACAAAATTCAAAACCTTGCTAGCTTTTGCCTTCCACCTAACTTTCGGGGAAAACCAGGATGGTATGTGCAACTTTGGTGGATAGTTCAGGCTTGTCTATTTGGTCTGTCTCCTAAATTTATGTATGGTTGGAGGCGGTGGTTGCTGCGTACCTTCGGTGCTAGAGTCGGCAGGAATGTTTTGATTAGCTCAACGGCTAGAGTTACCTATCCCTGGAAGGTTAGTATTGGAGACTATACCTGGATTGGCGATAGCGTAGTTTTATATAGTCTTGGCGAAATTGAAATTGGAAGTAATGTGGTAGTGTCGCCACAATCTTACATTTGCGCTGCCAGTCATAACTATGCTTCTTCAACCTTCGATATTTTTGCAAGCAAGGTGCAGATTGAAGAGCAAGCTTGGCTGGCAATAGATGTATTTGTAGCTCCCGGAGTAACGATTGGGAAAGGTGCAGTTGTAGAAGCCCGTAGCAGCGTATTTCACACCCTGCCGGAAATGATGGTAAGTGTCGGTTCTCCCGCGAAGCCAGTACGCCAACGCTTGACGTCCTCCCCCTCTAACCTAACGGTATAGAGGCGGGAAGGACGGCTCATTGCTCCAAACTTATCGAGTGATATTGGCGATCGCGCACCGGCAGCACAGCCAGATGTCCCCAGGAGATAAACGAGGAATTGTCTCAGCAATGTTGGTTATTAAAACGCAACGTATCAATCTAATCTATATTCTGGGGATTGTAGCGATTGGCTTAATCCTGACTACTCCAGCAATCATTTACGGGGTTTTTAATGGCCACGACCTTCTCCTATTTCATTTGAAGTGGTCTAAGTATTTTGCAGAACAATTTTGGACTGGCGATCTCTATCCTCGATGGCTGCGAGGAATGAATGCTGGTTTGGGAAGCCCGACCTTTTTCTTCTATGCCCCCATTCCATATTACTTCAGTAGTTTGTTTCACCCTTTATTTGCTAATGAGACACAAGGCTGGTTTCAGCTTAGTTTATCCGCTTCGCTTGCTCTTGTGGCTTCTGGAATTACCGCTTATATTTGGCTAAAAAACATTACAAATCAAAACTCAGCATTTATTGCCTCCATTCTCTACATGGTCTTGCCGTACCATTTAGTTGTCGACCTTTATTTGCGTTTTGCTCTTGCAGAGTATTGGACTTTTGTATGGATTCCATTAATTCTATACTTCAGCAAAAAAATAATTAGTGGTCACAAACTCAACATTATTGGATTCGCGGTCAGCTATGCTTTGCTCATTATGACCCACTTGCCAACATTGGTAATTTTTTCTCCTGTGCCAATTTGCTATATGTTATCAATGGCAGGTAGGCGACAAAGGAAGAAAGTATTAATCCGTATGTTCGTAGCTCTGATACTGGGTGTAGGGTTGTCAGCAATTTATTGGTTGCCAGCGATGACTACCCAGCAATACGTTTCTATGGATGCAATAACCCAAGGAAAATATTACTATGCAAATCTTTTCCTATTTTTAAATCAAATTTATGCTAAGAGCTTTTTTTGGAGATATTTAGAAATTATGACTCTGCTTATGGGAGGATTAGCTTGCTGTGCTTTTATTATTACTCGTAATCACCCGCTAGTAACTCTTAGACAGGAAAGTAATTATTGGATTGCTACTGCTATGATTGCTTTCTTCATGACGCTACCTCTGAGCAAACCTGTATGGGATGTATTACCAGTGGTGCAAAGGGTACAGTTTTCTTGGCGTTTTGATAGTGTGTTGACAGTTGCTACTACAGCGCTTATAGCATTAGGAATTTATTCATTAGAATCACCGATTTTCCTTGGTAATTTAAAGAAAATATCTATCGGCATTTTGCTAATAACAAGCATAGTACTATCTATAATTGAGATATTAATAGTAGTACAACCAAAACTTCATTTTTCTAGAAGTTATAATATTGTGTTATTTGCTATTTTAGTGTTTATAATATTGATGATTTGTTCACTAAAACAACCAGTTAACTTCTCAAAAAACAAACCTTTATTCATTGCAATCTTGCTGATAATGAGCCTGCTATTATCTAGTGGTATAACCGTCAAGACACTCCTACACAGAATTCCGCAAAGTGATGTTGACACCGCATTACAGGTGAGTATGGATGGCGCAGAGTACCGACCTAGATGGGTGCCACAAAATATATTTCAGTCGAGTACCATTAGCCAATTGGGCAGAAGTGCCGCCAAGGCATCGGTAACTGTAGGACAGGGCAGCTTATCAATTCGGCATTGGAAGCCCAGAGAGATAGTCCTGCAAACTAATGGGACAACTGACCTCTGGCTGACTATAAATCAGTTTTACTACCCAGGATGGAAGGCAAGAATTAACGGTGAATCTCAACTTCTTCCCGTGCAGCCGTCAAAGCCAGAAGGATTATTACGCGTAGAAGTACCCAGTGGCAAGCATGAGGTCATAGTAACGCTGGATGCAGGAGTACAAGAACGCATTGGCCAATTAACCAGCGCTGTTGCTGGTCTTACTACTCTGTTGTTGGGTTTCTGGTTTCGTACAGCAAGGCACAAACGAGATCGGTTACCCACAACCGAATGGCAGTAAGTTTATCGGGGAAAACTCGAAGTTTGGCTCGTTATTCAGGAAATATGCAGCGAATCTGTCCACATTGGGGGCTCGAATCATGATTGTTTGCGTACACGAGGATCGCACCGATAACCTCATCGGGGTGAAGCTTGCTGTGTTGAGTCTCGCGCGCCACTGCCCGGATCTTCCCGTCATCATCAGCTGTCCCCAACCCCCCGCCTCCTTTCGACGCTGGGTCGAAGCCTTGCCCAATGCACAGCTGATTGTTGATCCCAAGCTAGCTGGGCTCAGTTGGAATGTGAAGCCGACGATTCTCCTCCACTGTCTCGATGATGGGCATCGCGATGTAGTCTGGATTGACACGGACATTCTCGTCAACCAGGATTTCCGCCAGCGCCTCTCGCACCTTGGTGATGAGACTCTGGTTGTCACCCAGGAGTGTTACTGGGGATTGCTGCAGGGTGGAACCTACAGGACTGTCGCTTGGGGACTTAAGCCGGGTCGGACTCTACCCACCACGCTCAACACGGGAATCGTCCGGGTGACTCCCCAGCATACTGAACTTCTCAATGCCTGGCGGACGATGCTCGGTCACCCGGCTTATATTCGCGCGCAGCGCCTGCCATATGGCGAACGCCCACTGTATATGTTCGGCGATCAAGATGTCTTGACCGCCCTTCTGGGATCTGCAGAATTTTCGCACGTGCCCGTCGAGATGCTAAAGCGCGGCACCGATATTGCCCAATGTTACGGGCCATCGGGCTACAGCCCTGTAGATCGAGTACGCAGCCTCCGTCAGGGCTTACCAACGTTTGTTCACTCTATGAGGCACAAGCCCTGGCAGCGGGCTTTGTCCCCGGCGGCGGTCTGGAGTTCCAAGGGGTCGCTCCTCAAGCGCCTGTACACGTACTACAATTATCTGGACCTAGAACTCTCTCCGTATACGTCTATCGCCCGCGAGTACCGTGAGCAGATCGGGGAAGAGGCGACCTGGATGGATATGAAGAGCACCCCCGCCCGGCTCTTCGCTGCGCTAGCCGCAGGTCATCCCACGCTGCAGGAGTTTCCCTTGGCGCTGTTCGACGCTGGGGTCCGCCACACTTTGCGTTTACTTGGTGTCGGGCGCTACCCCACCCTCTAGTCGAGCTTCAGCTACCATAGGAAGAGCAATAAGTAAACAAACAGAACAAGCGTTCAAACAGGAGAGGGTAAATATTAAGGTAGTGGCACTCCATGGGCATGAAGTGTGTCAATCAAAATCTTTGCAGTTTTGTGGATTTCAAAACGTTCCATAAAACATTTTTGGGCTTTTTGTTGCATAGTTTGCTGCTCCTCGGGTGGCATCGCCAACCACTTTTGGAGCAATTGAGTGGTGCCGTCTAAATCATCATTTGCTACTAAACCTGCACCATCGGCTGCTATTTCGCGCCAGATATTGACTTTGTTGGAAATTAGCACTGGAACCCCGCAAGCCATCGCTTCTGCAACGACAATACCAAAATTTTCTTGGTGGGAAGGTAGCACAAGTACCTCTGCAGCGTAAAATGCGCCCCACTTCAGGTCGCCCGATAATATCCCTGTCCATGCGATCTTTTGGGCGATGCCTAGTTGGTTTGCTTGCTTTTGCAATTCTGCTTGCCAACCTGTTTGATCGGGGCCAGCCATTACCAAGTGCAGCGAATCATCTGATTTTGCCACTTTTGCAAATGCTTTAATAAGCAGATCGCAGCCTTTTTTGACATGAATCCGACTGAGAAATAAAAGCAGACGTTTATGACATAGTTCGGGAAACTGATTTAAAAAGGTTTGGCGTTGCGCTGGTGGGTCTCCGGTGGGTGCAGCAGTGCCAAAATTGACAACGATTTCATTACACTTGTATAGCCAAAATGTCTCCCGCGCTAAAATCCGTTCTTCCTCACAGGTAAACAGCACAGCTTGGGCATCCCGTAATACCCGGTATTCTGCCCAAGGCCAGTAAAGCCATTTTTTCAGGTGCTTGAGGGGATAGGTGCGCTTGAACCAGGGATCGAGCATCCCGTGAGTAAAAACAAAATAAGGAGGGGTATGAGAATTTCGCTTACGGAGCGAATGTAGAGCCAGCCAGACACCAAAGCTGGAGTATTGCCAGATACCATTGACGATGACAACATCATAGTTGGCGGCATTCTGGCGCAACCAGGGCACAAAATTCTTCGAGTACCTATAGCCAGATATGCTTGGCCCTAAGGCATAGATCTTCAATGGGAATGTATTTAACCAGGATGAATCTGGAGCATCTAGACAGGCCACTTCAACAACATGCCCCTGATGCAAAAGTACTAGCCCTAATTGCTTGAGCCCTTCAATTGTTCCGCCACCGCTGGGGTTAACTGATGAAATGAGCTGAAGAACTCTCACTGGCAGATTTCCTGATAAAGTTTGATGTAGGACTCAAGCATTCTTAGAGGAGTAAATCTTTGTACGTTAATCAGTCCTGCTTGCTTTAGTTTTGAGACATTTGCAAGATTCTTGGCAATTTCTCTTGCTGCTTGTTCAGGACATTCTGAATTGATGTAAATGGCTGCCTCTCCCCCCACTTCTGTCATTGGGGCTCGATTGGAGCTAAAAACAGGGCAGCCACAAGCCTGGGCTTCTGCAATTGGCCAACCAAATCCTTCTTGTAGCGAAGGAAAGAGCAGTGCAGTTGCTGCTGAGTATAAAGCCCGTAAATCTTCGTTTTCTACTGCTAATAACTCAATTACCTGCTTTTTTAAGCTATTTTTCTGGATAAACTGATGCATCTGGTTAGTAAAGGGTTTACCTGCCATTACCAGATAGAGATCTAACAGATTATGTTGTTGGCTCAGGCATTTAAATATTGATAGAACACCCAACCGATTTTTATACCATTGGTTTCCTCCCACGTGCAAAATAAATGGTGAGTCACTAGAAATTCCCAATGAGTTCAGACGCTCATCAACCTCGGCTTTTTCCATTGGGGCATAGGGGTGATTTAAACCATTATAGATTACGGACACGATATCAGGATTGAGCTTTGCTAAACGTATCAGCTCTGTTCGTGTTTGTTCTGAAACACAAGCTACCCGCTGCGATCGCTTCAGCCCACTGAGAATTATCTGTTGAAGTTGCTGACCAGTCCATTTGGTGGGATTTTCTTTGATTTCACCCAATGCAGATCGGATAGCTAGTAAGTCATGGCAAGTCACCAAATGTGGTACATTTTGCAAATATTTTGTATACATTGCGTTGGAGTGATCGCAGATATGCACTACGTCTGCCCAGGATGCTGCTCGACGCAATTGACTGGGAAAGAGAAGAAATTTATCAATGTAACCAAGCCACTTTCCCAATCCGCTAGCAGAGAGCTTGATTTTGCCGAAAAACGGCTCTGGTTGAATGAGACGCACTTCATGACCCAACTGAGCCAAACCAGCTTGAAGCATATTGGCAAACCGCTGCATGCTTTCCTGCTGATCGGGCTGGTAGTTACCAATTAATAAAATCTTCATCGGATTGCTGGGAATACTTGAGCCTGAGATTCAACCTGTCGGGATGCCAGACATAAACCGCCACCTAAAACAGCAAACCCAAGAGTAGTCGGTTGTCCAAACTGCCCATTTAGTATGTTGATCGCACAGGAACCGTAAAGTAGTAAAGGCAGTATATTGCTAGTAGATGCACTCTTGATACAAAGCCAACCCATCCAACCTATAATTGCTATTCTTAGCAAAATGTAAAGTAAGCCTAGAACTAAACCACTTTCCAGGACTACCCGTGCCCACTCACCCTCAGCTAGAAGAAATTGGGACCTCCCTGTCAGCAAGGCTGAGCCCGCATTTGTCCCCTTGCCGAGCCCATATCCAAGCCAAGGGATCTGATCTGTATTATTGAAGGCTTCAAGAAAGCCATTAAAAAAGCGAGTGAAAAAATTTCCCTCACCGGGAGCAAAAGTGTTAGCACTTTCGACCCTGTCATTGAGAACCTTGGTCCCTTCACTAAAAGCGGGCACAAAGCGTAGACTAAAACCAATTATGCCTGCAACGAGCAGTAACCTATACGATTTTTTAGCTATACTCGGTCTGATTAATAAGACAATCATTAAGCATATCAGCACTATTACAACTGACCCAATTGCAGTGCGGCTACCTGAGACAGCAAGTGCTAAGACCAAGCCAAGTCCAGCAGCAGACAGCAGCCAGTTAGGATAGATTTTGCTTTGGACTAGCCCATATAAGAGAAAGGAAGTAACCAGAGAAAAATACTCAACAGCACCCGTGATAAAAGAAAAAGTCCCAGGTGGACGGATCTTACCGTCTGCTGAGGCAATTTGTAGCACTTCAGCGGTTACACCTCGGTTAATAAAGGCATCAGGTGGAGCATGAAACTGATAAATCATCAATACCGCCATGGGAACTGATAGCAGCAGAAACCACCTGCCTAGCTTTTTCACATCATTAAGGCTAAACACCTTGGGAATCAGAAAAATTAAAGGTAAATGTAAAAAGTTAGTCCGTAGACCATAAATAGTCACCACCAGGTTATTGTCAGAAGTAATAACTGTAGCTAAACCCGCTAAAAATGAGATCAAAGCAAGATAAATAATGCTCTTGGTAAGGATATCTTTTGGGAACAGTCCTGCTCTCCAGGCCAGAAAATATGCCCCAATTATGACAGGATCCCTGATGATTATTAAAGGCGTAGAAAGCTGCGGAACTACCCATTTTCTTAAAGCTCCTTCGAATATCAGCAGCCAGAAATAGACCCAGATTAGGTACTGTATATTTTTAATAGTTGGGATAGATTTGACAGGTAGAGCAGCAAAACCTTGATTTGTTTTCGTCATCTTGAGGTTGCTTCTATATAGGTTTTGATCGTATTAACTATATTTCGTCCGTAGCTTTCCCAGGAATACTGAGCTGATTTGCGTTGTGCAGCCTGACTCATAGCTAATAATAACCTCCTGTCACACAAGAGTAACTCTAACTTTTCACTAATCGCTTCTGCTGAGCGGATTGGCACAATAAATCCATCCTCACCATCAGTAATCACATCTGGACCTGCGGTATGGGGTGTGGCGATCACAGGAATACCTTGAGACATCGCTTCTAAAATAACCAGACCAAAGCCCTCAAACAGAGAGGGTAAGACAAGTACATCGTGACGCCTCATTTCCTCCAAAATCTGCTGATGAGGCAATGATGCGATCCAGCGATGTCTCCTCAATGCCTGCTCTAGGGGATGGCAAGAGCCTGTAGGTCTGCCGATTAGCGTTAACTCTACCTGATTACCCAATTGCTTAATGGCATCGAGAAGATAAGAGAGTCCTTTGCGCTGACCAAGACTACCAACAAACAACACCCGCAACTTTCCACGAGCATTGTTTTGGCCCAAATCTGTAACAGGAGGTGTTCCATATGGAATGACTACAATAGGTGCATGCAGTCTGGGAGACATTTTTAGAGTTTGCAGTGTAAAACTACTAGCAACAAAAACAACATCAGCCAGTTGTAATTCCTCATCTTTGCGGACACATTTTTCTGGACTATCAAAATTAGCAGTCAGGGTAGAAGCCCATTCTGGAATTAGCTCTGCTTCTTCTTGCTGGATAATCTTGCCCATCTGCCAATATCCAATCGGCAAATCGTAAAAACACTTTATGCCAAGCTGCTTGGCAGCGCGGAAAGTGTGAATTGCAGCATCCTCATAGCAATAAACGGCCTCAACCTTACAGTTTTGGCAATTAACAATAAGTTGATTTGCTACGTAGCGATCAAGGTCTCTGTAGACTGAATCAACTGATGCCCAACCAGTTCCATGTGCCGTCAGAAAATTAAAATTGAATTTAGATGCTCCCAATCTGACTAATTCCCTTAGTGGGCGAGTGGATGTTTTGGATTTGGGAAGATTGTAGGTGCGCCTCAGTAATTCTTTTTTTATAGATTGTGGAAGTAGATGGATATACCAGGCAGATTCGTCTACTCCTACAGTAGTGTAGAATGACTCTAGCTCATCTGCCTGTTCGAGAGCAGCCAGTACAGCTCGGACATTAGCATTTCCAGTTGGATGGGTTACCGAAATCATTAAGAATTCAACCGGGGATAATAAACTTTTTTAATTAGATATCACCACTTGTATGTAGCGAGGTTTGAACAAAAAATTTGCGCTTTAGAATCCTAATTTATTTCACCTCAATTTTTTCCTATTTTAATTCATGTGTGGCTTAGCTAACCATTTTTAATCCGAGCTTTCAGTTCAAGCTTAACTATACCCCATAAACATATTTAGTCTAGCCTTATGACTGAGTGCCTGATGCCAACGTGCTGCCGATGCCTCAAACCCACGATTCATACGACCTAAACTACAACTGATGACCGCCAGCTTAATCGGATCTGAATTCATAAATTGTCAAGCTGTTCTAAGTGTTTAAACCACGCCAATATAATTGTTTTCCAGCTTAGGCTTGTTTGCGTCACCCTTTGCAGCGCTTGTTTTTTCTGATAAACCTCTTGCTCATTTTGCATCTTTGTTTCCAGACGTTTCAAGGTTAGTTTTGAACTGCTGTCATACAGAAACACGCTTTTCTCCAAGTCACTCTGTTCCAGCTCTCTTTTACTATAGATAGCCGACAGCACCCCATGAACACTCAAAGCTGCAAACGTCCCGGACTTGGTTAAAACGTCAGTTTCTTTGCTAATTAGTCCCAAATCTTGAGTAGCAAGTAGTTGAGAAACCTGGCTAGCGGTTAAATCAAAAGCCTCGTGCCAAAGATGGGCATGACCAATATCCGCTCGGTGTTGAGCCATTTCTCTAGTAGCCTTTGCATCTAGTTCACTAGCACCTGCTAGAGTGATACTCTCTACCCAACCTCGCTCACATAGGGACTTTAAAAGTTTTGCATGCACATTCAAAGCCCACAATCGAGTTTTAGCCAGACCAAAGATGACAACTTTGAGTTTCTCACCTACAATCAAAGGCCAGGGACAATCAAAGTTTACAGGCTCAACGGGTAGGATGTTAGCTCCAACTGGAATCAAAGCACCTTTTTTCGGATTGGCAGCAAAGCTATCGACTAATTCAGTGTGATACTTTGAGCAATTCGTCAGCCATAGGTCAGATAGAAAAATTAAATCTCGAAGAATTTTTTGTGCTATCGGTTTAACCCAGAAGTTACTACTCCAAATTACCCCTGTGGCGTATAGTTCATGGAACATGACCACTAGCCGCCGCTCTGAGCTAACAGTTTTCCATTGCTTAAGTGCCTTAGGTAACCAAATTGGACAACCTTTGATGTGAAACCCGTAGCCCACATAATGGAGTACAACTGTTTGAGCCTTCATCTCCTCTAAGGCAGTAAGCAAGCCGATTTCAGATTTCTCAAACTCTGCGATCTTAACTTCAGGCCATTGGGCTTGACTTGCCACTGCCCCTTGCGTAACCAGAAAGCACCACTGAGGCTGAGGTTCAGGCCAATGCTCCCAGAGTTTGACGCAAAAGTCGCCTACACCACCACTCGCTGGCGGTAGAGAAGGAACAATTTGGGTAAGGTTTCTCAAGATTTGTACCAATCAATTTGATGACAAAGTTTTATGCCGATAAAGTTTATGAGCAGCAAGTAGAAGAATAAGACGCTGTATGCATACACGTTAGTCCATTTTGTTGATCGTGATAATAATTCACCATTGACCGAAATTAATTACTGATTTTCGCTTACGTCCACCCACTCTAGCTGCTTGTGTCAATTTTGAAAATAGTTAAAGTTCGGAGTAAGATCGTATAAAAGTCATATAAAATTCATTTAAGTGTCCAGGTTCGTCCTGAGAATAGCCATATGTGGTCATATATCCACAGAGTACCCGGATGACCAAACACGCTAGCTGTGCTAGTCGAGATCGCACCGTTACTAGGAACAGTCCTTTCAAAGTGATGAGAACTATTCTCATTTTTGATTTAAAGCCTTATTTTATAAAGATTCAACGCTAACAACATCTAAAAAATAGGCCGCGTTTGCGGAAGAAGGTAACGAAATCATCAGCTTTGTAAATTCTTCACAATGCGGTGGAGTATGGCAATAGAAAATTTACATGTGGCTTGATTTTCCAAAACCAATCTGAGTATACTAGTAATTGGCTTAATTTTCTAAGAGACTAGTGCGATTCCATTCCTCCGAGGTCTTTTCTCCAAAGAAAGGCTGTCGTATATTGTTATCAATACCAAAAACAATCAGACCTGACAACAACCAGCCATGGCTTGCTTTACGAGCAAGTACTTGTGCACAGTGAGGTTAGTAAGGGTGGCTAGAAGCTCGCAAATTAAGTAGTAGATAATCGAAATTAAACAAACAAAATAGCGTACGTGTGAGCTATATGCTGGTAAGCATCAAGAAATTAAAGCGCCTCGATCTGTTTCTTTTACTCTTCTTCCTGTTAGCTATAGCTTACAGGCTATATGCTTGTTTCCAAGTTCCGCTCTTAACTACAGATGTATTTAGAAATCTTGGATATGGGAGCCATGCAATGGAGAATAATTTTACTATTTATCAGACTAGGGCAATTAACTTCAAGCCTGAACCTTGGTCTGTGTTATGGCCTGATATAACCTATACTTATCCACCAGCCGCACTAGTATTTTTTTATACATTCTCAATATTTCAGCTCGGTATATTTTGGGTAAAGCTCACCCTCACCATAATTGATCTTTTTTGTGCTTATCTCTTTTACAGGCATGTCTCTAAGTTAGCAGCAACTCTTTTCTTCTGTGCACCAGTTTCTCTATGGTATACCTCTCATGAGGGACAATTTGAAGCCTTAGAGACACTTTTGATAATACTTAGTGTTTTAACTATAAGAGCTAAGCAGTGGAGAATAGCGGGGTTTTTGCTTGCTATATCCTTTCAAGTAAAAATCTGGGGCATACTCGTCGTTCCTTGGTTGCTATATGAAGCTTGGAGATCGCGAAGCCATCCGTCATTTACATCTCTACTAGGGAAAGTTGCACAAGGTGTAGTCCTGGGCTTTATTCCTTTTTTGCCTTACTACCTGCAAAAACCAGATTTATTGCTAACACCATTTAAAGACCCGCTAAGTCATTTCATTAATTTCAACCCTTTCACTTGGAATCCTCTAGCTACATCTCATTGGACATTCTATTGGTTTTCGTTTTGGACCTATATGGCGCTTATCGCCCTGGTAATCGCCGGTATAGATGGCTGGAAGAAAAGGCACTCAATTTTTTCCCTATCTCCTCTAGCTTCCTTTTTGGTGATTCTTAAATCCTTGAAATGGGCCCAGTTTTGGTACCTAATTGCTGCCCCTGGATTCCTATTTTGCTTTTTACCGCAAAGAAAACTTATTCACCTTCTATTGGTTATTTATATTATGCACAGTCTAGACAGTCCTGTTTTAATCATTAAGGAGCGATCTTTAGGTAATGTAATAGGTCCACAGATACATCTTGCTATGGAGTCCTGCTTGTTTACCTGTAATGTGAAATAGGTGTAGTTTTGAGTGACATATCGAAAGGGAGCGGCTCATGCCTGCTGAATCTATCAACTGATAGGCTTTCAGCATGGGTGCAAGAACTGCGTAACCTTGAAAAAGCTAGTCCTACATTACTGTGCTGGCTTGAATTCCCACTTTCCCCAAAGTTGCGGCGTAAGCTCAGCTTCACTTGGCAAATCCGACGTGAGTCCGGATGCTTTGTTGCTCCAGTAGACACGCTGCAGGGTCTGGAAACCATTCCCGCGTAGGACGCCTACATCGCCCCGGATGACTTGGCCTGCAGCAGGCTTCAGTCCCAGAACGGCTAGCGGGATAGAGAATTCATAGATCCCCTCAGTTGTTTTCTCCGGTGTCGTCTGGGCTACGCTTGCCAGCATTACTTGAGCGCTGACATCTTCTACTCGGTCAAACTTGAGCGTGCGCAGCGGCGAACTGAAGGAAATCGGCTCCGTCGTCGTACCCGGAACAACAGGCCGATAGAGTACGGCCACTGTCTTCCCTTTGACCTGCGTGACCAGCAGGCGTGAGTCGCCTGGTACTGCGCGGTTCCGCTTGGGATCAGCGTTGGCGTCCGTGCCGAGCATCAGGTCGAGTGCACCGCCTGTTTTGAACAGGTTTTGCAGCGACTCGCCCGAGTTGGTCAACAAGTTCGGGTCATCTGTCTTGAACGCCGCATAGAGCCGGTCGCCACATATGGCTATAGCCGCTTCCGTCTTGGTTTGCTGTTTTCCCCAATCGCCCACCTGCGTCATCCGAGTATCAATCGTGACCCAATTAGCTCCCCCCCAGTCATCGAGCTTGCCATTCACTGTCGGGGGTGTCTGGCGAATAGCAACCGTAAGGGTGTTCTGCACTTGACTCTGCTGTCGCTGCGCTTCGGTCTGCACGAAATAGGCTTGAGCAGCTTGGAGCATTTCAGGCGTCACTTGTAAGGAGCGGGCGGGAAGTCGCCGAATGCCTTCTAGTCCTTCTACGCGCACGATACTGCTGTTTAAGACCACCAAGTAGATTCGGCCGTCTGTAGTCTGCGCGATCGAAGGCCAGAAGTCTTCATCGCCGATGCTCACATCGTTAAGCAACATGCCGCGCTGAGCAGAAATATTAGACCACGACGCGGTGCGGCTGTCTTTGAAGAGGGTGGCGACAAATAAGCCGTCAGTAGTGAGTAGATAGACATTGCCCTTGTTCCCAAGAATCGCCCAGATTTCCCCGGCATCGGAACCGCGCGGAGTGACAGTAGTGCCAAGCAGGCGGGTCGTGCCGATGAGCTCGCCGGGCTGCTCGGGCATGGGCGCGCTGTGCGATGCATGGAGGCCAGGCCATAGGCTGGGATACGACCACATGGCCTGACCCTGATAGGCACCGCCCATCGATTCGGGTGCGTAAGGCTTCGGCGCTACGGTCAAGACTGTCCAGCTGTCCTTACCCAGCAGCGCTTGGCCACCACCAGTGGAGGTGGGCTTTTGCGTGTTAGGAACTAGAGTCGTTCCCTTAGTAGCATCATAGAGCGGCGCGCCATGGGAGGTGAACCTCTGCGGCTTGAACAGCATTGCCGTGCCCGTAACGATGGACAAGTCCGGCATGACATTTACACTTAGTGTGTCCCCCTTGGCTGTCGTCACCTCGTCTGGCTCCACCTTTCCATTGCCATTCAGGTCCGACCAGGCGAACAAAACGCGGTCTTTGCTCAGATCGGTACCAGCGGGCAACCGGGCTTTGAATGCCTCGACCTGCTTGGGTAGCAAAGGCGGCGGCAGGGTGATGCCCCAGTCAAAGTCTATCTTGGCATCGGTTTGGGTTACCTTGAGGTCCGTCAAATCCGGCTGGTCAAAGTATTCGGCCTTCAGGCCGGTTCCGATTTCCCCTGATGTTGCGGAAGCATAAAGCTGGCTGGCGGGGATCACCTGTTTGCTCTGGCTCCGGCTGGACCACATCAAGTGCGCGCTCGCAGAACCACCTTTGTTGTAGTACTCCATTTTGATGTCGTACTTCTTGCCACCCTCCAGCGCGATCGTCGCTTGAGTCTCGCCAGTGCTATCTTGCCATTGATCGATCAGATTCTGGCCATTCACCCACAGCCGTACGCCATTATCGGGCAACACAGAGAACGTATAGTTTTCGGAATATTGGGGCTGCACGAAGCCGCTCCACCGCACGGAGAACTTCCCATTAACCCCGAACATAATCCATTCATTGGCCTGTCCGATGGCGGCCGCCGGAACTGCGATGCTATTATGCAGCAGCCAGACCGCCGCACTCCATGTGCCATTGGTGGCGCTGAGGTTGTATGCATCTGTGAGGTATGTCTGTCCGTTGAGATGGATTGGTGTTTCCGGTGGCTGCCCCTGAGATTTTTTGGGCAACCACAAGGTGTCCAGTTCTGGTCGGTAGTAGAGAGCAACTGGCTCACTGGTGCCTTTGTCCCAGTCCAGTTTGAGTTCCATCCCGCCCTCGTCCGCATAGAAGAAGCGGGTTTTGTCAAGCGGATCGAGCCAGCCACCGCCACCATACTGCGGCGGTCCATAAAATGCCTTGTACATTTTGCCGTCTAGTGTCCAGACGCTGACGCGTTTAGGAGTTTTATCCGTTTCAGCCACCCACAGATGACCGTCACTGCTGATAGTGATGCCATTCGGATTATTCATGTGGTTGAGGTTATACGGCCCCACCGTTGGCTTGCCTGCATCGCCGATGGCGCGCAAAAACTTGCCTTCGGAACTAAATACTTTCACCTGATGGCTGTTGCCTCTGTCGCTGATGTAAATGTTGCCTTGCGCGTCAAGTGTTATCTGCTGCGGATCTTCCAGACCCTGTGCGACTATAACCTGCAGCGGGGACAATTGCACCGGACTAGTCCCCGGTTCAAAGCGCAGCAACCGCCTACCGGAAAGGGCCAATAGCCGGCCTTGACGGTCAAAGACCAGACCGCGTGGATCGGACAGTGGAACGGTGCCTAGTACCTTGTGAGCAGCCGCATCGACGAATAGCAGTTGATTCTGCTTGGGCAGGCTGGCGATGAGCAGACCATTATGGACGGCTAAGCCACTGAGGTCAGAAGAAGCCTTGTCAGGGAATTTGAAGTTGGGAGTGAGAACAGGCCGATCTTCGCCGGTGCCCAAGCGATTGTCGCTGGGTGCATCCGTCTTATTCGTGGCTGTCACCAATTGGTGCAGCCGCAGTTCATTGTCCCAGGCCGAGCCAGTGTAAGCATACACCTCCGGCACCAGCTTCGACCCGCTGTCGTAAGCCAGATACGCCGCTCCAGTCCACGCCCCACCGACCCACCCCTGCCCATACAGCTTGCGTCCATTCAAATCCAGCCACGCCAAGCCGCTGCCGCCTTCGGTTACATAGCTTCCGACCAGCACCTGCCCACCGGGCGCGGCACCTCCAGGAACTGAGCGTTTTGGCGCTGCAGCCTCCGGGACGAAGAGTACCGCGCTGGGCGCTGAATGGTTGGCCAGCCAATCTCCGCTGTTGTCAGCTTTTGGCCAGGGCGGATTGCCATTGGTGTAGGCGGCCATCTCGTAACGCAGGTTGATCTGGGGGCGCGTTACTCCACGCACCCGGTAGGTTCCTAGTGCCACTAGCTTGCCAGGAATGTGATAGACACCATGCTCTGCCGCATTGGGATCGCGCCCAATATCGTCGAGACCGTCCCAGTAGACCACGTTAGAGCCGGCTGGGAAAGGTGTCTCGCTGAGCAAGTTGCGCACGCGCTTGCCTTGCTGGTCTTCAATCACCAGCGTGACGAAGCCTGGTTCCTTCAGCGTGAAGCGGACAGGAATCGGCGGGTGGGACTTATTAGCGGCCATAGACACCTCCAAAGCCCCATTGCTTGTTGGATGTAGGGCAAATGGTTTAGCCAGACCGAGCAATTGGCCACATGCTGGTAGGAATAGCGTGAAGATAAAAGCGAGAGTTCCCCATACCAACCAACTCCACTGAGGATTGCGTTTGGGGCAATGAGGTTTAACTCGTGTGTTATTAATAGAGTTTTTTCTGAAACTGAACATCGGTAAGGTCTCTCAGGACTTGCAAACAATCTATTTGATTACCAGTAAAGCGTTGCAACTATGTATCACTTCATTCCTCAAAGCCCATAAGATGGGTGATTTAGAGATAAGAGACATATTTTTTATGTTAAGAAAGCTAATTTCATAGTATGACAAAGAGGGATTTATTTTTGCTACTAATTATTAGTTAGCTTTATACAAAAAATAAAAGCCTCGGTACGTTAGGAAACTATTAACTACAAATGAGGGAACAGTAGATAAAATTCCAAATATAATTACTCCTTTAACAGTAGACACGTCTAACAGTATTAGTAAAATAATTTGTGTGGCAATGGTACTTGGAATATTAAGCCATGAGTACTGAATCCACGCCCTCGAAGCATTGATAGACCACATGGTCCCAACCATTGCACTAAATACTGTACCCATTACCATCAAAAGCAACTCATTTTTTAGATGGTAATATTTCTTACCTAAGATCCATAGAATCTGGCCAGGAAACAATGCTGTAACCCCTACTAGGAAAAATCCTATAAGGCAAAAGATTCCCAGGACGTGCCAATAACGACGGTATAAGAGACTAACCGACTGGCATCGGGCGAAACTTGGTAAAACAATTCCGACTAGAACTGCATTAAATATGGTAAATATAACTGCCAAGCGTCCTAATGCCCCAATTTCAGCAATGCTTCGCGTATTCCCAAAAATACTGATCAGCCAAACTGTAAGTTGTGCCTGTACACAGTAAAATATAGTGTTTGGTGCTTCGTTTTTGATAATTGCTAAAATTTGTCTACGATCTTCTTTGTTGATAGGTGCCTTAATATCAATGCTGTCAGTAACCCAGCGACTTATAATCAAGCGTCTCAGTACATTCGACATTGAGGCTATTAAGATAGCTACTGCAGTATTCAAGAATGTGAAGTAAGCCCCACATAAAAGTACAAGCCGAAAAACGGTAGGTATCAAGTCCAAGTTTTGGACGCGATTGAACTGGGAATGCAGTCTGGGAACCACCTCTAATACCCCTGTAGTCAACAGAGCATTTAACCCTACCAACACAGCAGATGTGATTAAAATTGCATAAACTATAGAAGCCCCATTATTGATCAGCATCCAAAGCAGAATTGGGGTAACAATCACAATCGCAACTGCTGCCAAACGAGTCCGCAATTGCAGAGCAGTATTAATTAATTGGCCAAAGCGATATCGATCTTGCCATACCTTACCGCCAATAGCTGTGAGGCCAATGCTAATGCCACTATCTGCTAATGCACCCATTGTCCCTTGCATCGCGTTGGCAATGGTGTAGTAAGCGTATTGAGTCTGATCGAGCGTCCGAATTATAAGAATACTACTTGCTAACCCCAAAGCCTGCATGACCAGTTGCACTGAAACAAACTTACTTAAAGTTTTGCCCCAGTAGATGAATTTAGGAGAAAGGATCAGCATCAAGTTCAGGCTCGTTTAATAAACTTTAGATTATCTAGCCAGTTTTTCTTCTGCTCAGGGTTGACATGCGTATGGTAGTAGCGACCGTCAGGTTCGTTTTCAGGAAGGACACCATTGACGACGATACCCAGAATATTCTGATCGCATTGATCGAGATACTCCTTGGCAAACTTGGAACTGGTGGCATCTAATACGCCAGGTCGAGTCACGAGCACCACGCCATCAGCCATCTTACCCAGGATTTGTGCTTCTGCAGCAACAGTTAAAGGAGGCGTGTCAATGAACACATAATTATAGTAGTTTGAGCATTTCTCAAGAAAGGTAACCATCCGCCTGGAATCAATGAGAACACATGGGTTAGGAGGCAAGATCCCCGTAGGGAGTACATCTAGGTTTTCCATAACTCTTTGGATGATACTTCTATCGAGATTGGGCTCCTCAGAGAGAACATTGCTTAGACCCACGGTGTTGGAAATTTCCCAAAACAGGTGCTGCGTAGGATTGCGCAGGTCAGCGTCTATAATTAAAACACTTTGCCCCAGTTGGGCCATCGCTGCAGCTAAATTGGCACAAGTTGTGGATTTCCCCTCCTTGGGAACCGAACTCGTCACCACGACAACTTTCAAGGTTTTATCTGAATTCAAAGTCTTCAGATTAGCCTGGATCATGCGATAGTTTTCACTGATGGACGACCGAGGACTCTTGACAACAGGAAGCAGCATTCTCCTCTGCTCAAAGGTCTGGTCATTAGAGTTTACAGCACTAGTTGTTTTACTAAAGAGGGGAATCGTACCAAGCAATCTGTATTCGAAAAGCTTTCGCACTTCTTTGACGGTTCTGATTTTTTTGTCTGCCACTTCTAAAAGGTAGACAACACCTGCAGCAAGCAATATTCCAGCCAAAGTGCCTGCAGCCATAGCTGAAGCCTTGTTGGAATCAGCCGCTGCTGCCGGAGACTGGGCAGCTTCGATAATCCGAACGTTAGCCACCGTTTCATTTTCTGTAACCTTGACTTCTTGAAGACTTTTTAGCAGCGATTCGTAAGTAGATTGGGCAGCTAACAGTTCTCGCTGTAGCTCTCGCTGTTGCTGTTCTAATCTGGGTAAGCTAGCTGATTGTTGTTCGTAGAAAGCCTGCTGTTTAGATAGAGGGGTTATTTCGCTAACTAAACCTATGCGGTTCATCTCTAATCTGATCAGGTCATTCATCAGCTCTTGTTGAGTTGGTCCAACCTGAAACTTGGCATTAGCCCCTATCTTCTGACCCTGCAAAACCTGGGCAATATCAGCTTGCAGTAGGGTTTTTAGCTGCACTTGTCTATCTTCGAGTGTCGTGATGATGGGGTGCGATTCATGGAAACGAGAACGTGCGTCTGCCAACTTACGTTGTACATCTTGTAAGTCTGCCAGCACCCCCTGCACAGTAGGAGACTGGCTAAGTGAACTCACGGCTATAGCTTGCTGAGAATTCATCCCCAGTTTTTTCTGTATTGCTGTAGATCGAGAGTTTAGAGCCACAAGTTGTATTTCCAATGTGCCCAATTGGCTTCTCAAATTGTTAATATTTTGCGCTACTGAAGTTTCTGTTTGTACCAAATCTGTGATTCTATATTTTTCCTTAAAACTACGTAAAGCTGCGTCTGCAGAGAATACGTTTCCTTTCACCTCAGGTAACTGCGCGGTAATAAACCTACGCGCTGAAATCGCTGCAGCGCGATTGGACAATAGATTGTTATCAACATAGACTCTCATGAGCTGGTTGACCACTAAAGCAGGTAATCTAGGGTCTTTACTTGTGTAGGAAATCTCTAGGATATCCGTTTTTTCGAGATTTTTTATCTTCAGCCCTTGCTGTAATTTCCCCAGATCTAGATGAGGACCTTGGCGATTGAGTTGGTTGATTGAGTCTAGGGTCTGTAGCAAAAGGGAAGGAGAAGTAATCACCTGTGCCTCTGTAGCTAGCAAGGTGTCGCTTTGGGAAGGCCCCTTCACCTGTGATTCCAATCCAATCAGGGAAGAGGTTTGGTCCTCTTTAAACCGAAGCTGTCCTTGTGAGCTATAGTTAGGCGGTTTTAAGAACGTATACAAAGCTGTAAGCGTCACAACAGAGCCAAAGACAGCTAAAGCCGGAAACCAACGCCGCTTGAGGATGAGCCAGTATTGCTGAAAATCGATATTTTCTTCCGTAGGTTCCATGAAACGCTCAATAACAATGAATGTTGATGTCTGTTACTGTCTTGATGTCTAAGTCTCTGCAAAAACGGTAACTACGAATGTAAAACTTTTATGCTGATATTCTCTAGCATTTGCTGATATATAGCTTTTTGAACTTCTTCCAGACTGGCTATTTCATCCCTTGAAGTATTTTTGTATAGGATCTGTGCAATCTCTTGAGTGCAAGCTTGCAGGCGCTGAGCTTCTTCGTGAGTCATGGTCATCTGTCTCCCTAAAAACACTGAGCTTATCTTGTCTTCTAGCGGTCTATTTGCATAAGCAGGATACTCTCCTAGCCTTGTATGAGAAAGATTTCTACCTGTCAGATTCAAAAATACCCGCTCAATCTGAGCTAATATTGTTCCTCGATGCCAGTGATTAACAGCAAATTCACGAGCAGCCTGACCCAATTTAGCACATTTCTCAGGCTGGTATGCCAGATGTAAAATCGCGTCAACTAGGGAGTTTGCATTTCCAGGTGGCACTACAATTCCATGACCGTCAACAAACTTTGCGACTTGTGTGCCAGGATGAGCTGTTGCTATGACTGGTCGTCCGGAAGCGAACATCCCTTTCAACTTAGAAGGCATGACTAAGTCGGCTACTTTATCAGACTGTGTAAGCAAGTGAATGTTTGCCAGATTCAGCAAAGAATTTAACCTTTCAACCGGCTGTAAATCTAAAAAATAAATATTTGGTAAACCCTCAGCCAACTCCAGTAGGCGTTTTTTTGCACCTCCTACCCCACAGATCACAAAATAAATATTATGGTGAGCCTTCAGCAGGTCTGCTGCCAAAATTAAAATTTCCAATCCCTGCTTTTCTCCCAAGTTACCGGAGTAGAGAAGAACGGTAGCCTCAGAGGGTATGCCTAATTCATCCCGGAGAGGGCTAGTTTCACTCGCTGGCCGAATCGCATCAACGTTTACCCAATTGGAAAAAAGCAAACGTCGAGACGCAGCTACTCGTTTGGTTGCCAGTCGTTCCAGCATCTTTTCACTGATGGTCGAGACGCAGTCAGCGTGACTCATTAACCAACACTCAATTATATCTGCCGTTTTGCGTACGACCCCGGAGGAAGGTAGGAGCCCGAGTTCAAAACTAGCATCGATCTCAAAATCCTGGATGTGAAGCCATGCTTTAGCACGCCCCAGCCTCGCTGCTAGCAATGCCCCTGGCATGCAGAAAAAGGACGGCTCCACGACAAACAGAATATCGGGCTGCCAGAATAATCCCTGCCATAAGATTATCAGCAGGCTGGAGATGGCAAAAGATACCAGGTGGAAGATGCGTTTGAGACCAGACGGTTGACTAGGTACCCATAAAGGGCATCGCCATACTCCGACGCCTGTTAGATACTCATACTGATAAGACCATGCTGAGTAACCTTGTTCCACTTTCCAGGCTGGATAGTAGGGAGGAGCCGTCACTACCCGTACTTGATACCCCTGGGCAGCCAGCCATTCAGCCATTTCTCCGGTGTACTTACCTACACCTGTAAGTTCAGGAGCATAGTTTATTCCGTAAATCAAGATGCGCACAATTCGATATCCCTTATAAATTGATATCAGGTGAAGCTGCAAGAAGATTTGAGCCACATTTTATGTGCGTAAATCACCTGAATACTGATGGTGATAATTCACCGCGGCCTGAGATTGGATGTTTTTTCTGCATTGTAAAAAAACATAGCTGCTTCTTCAAGATTTGTAAATCGGTAAAAGTTAGATGAAAATCATAGCGAAGTCAGAATAGAAGTCCTTATAAGGGTAATTTGAGTCCCAATTACAGGAGGTGACCGAATGTGAAGGCGAAAAGTTCTCTCTCAAACTGAATTCCAGCCAATTGGGTTTACTCTTCTAGTAAAGTAGACGTAGGAACACACTTAGTCATATCTGTATTTTTGTGTTGTTAGTGGAGGGGTGATATGAGACGGCAGTTTTTTACAGATGTTTTTATGACTTTTTAATGACCTTTTCTAACCTTTGCCGATTTACGAATTTTAAACGCGCAGCTAAAATGTCTCTACAATTTAAAGATGTTTAAAAAAATGATCCAGCTCTTGGACTATGAATATCTAACTTTTACCGCTGCCTTCGCTGCCTAATTGCGGAACCGTAGAGTCCCCTTGTGGTGTTAGAATCTACCAACAAATAAATGTTAAAAAACACCTTTGTTGAGCCAAAGATTGAGCCGGCAACGCTGGTCGAACTCCTACGCTGGAGAACACTGCAGCACCCAGAACAGCGGGCCTATACTTTTCTGATTGATGGAGAAGTAGAAGGACCTTATCTGACTTATGCGGAACTGGATTGTCAAGCTCGAGCTATTGGTGCCTTGCTCCAACAGTACAAGGCGCACGGGGAGCGGGCTCTGCTGCTCTACCCACCAGGTTTAGAGTTCATAGACGCTTTTTGTGGTTGCCTATATGCTGGGGTCATTGCTATTCCGGCACCCCCACCCGACGCTGCTCGGCTGAAGCGAACAATGCCAAGACTTCAGGCGATCGCCAAAGATGCGCAAGCGTCATTCGTGCTGACCACATCCCGGATCCTTTCTGTAATTGGGGACTTTCGTGAACAGGTGGCAGAATTTCAGGCCATGCGCTGGCTAGCCACCGAGCAGATCACAAGCGTTTTGGCGTCAGAATGGGAGGAACCAACGGTAAGCAGAGACACACTTGCTTACCTCCAGTACACCTCGGGCTCCACCTCCACGCCCAAAGGTGTCATGGTGAGTCATGGAAACCTGATCTTCCACTCTGCCTGCCTGAGCCAGTCCTGCGGGTACACACCGGACAGTATATCTGCAACGTGGTTGCCTTACTTCCATGATTATGGACTAGTTGAAGGACTTACCATACCTCTGTATAATGGTGCCCCATGCTTCGTGATGTCACCCTTGGCATTTATCAAGCGGCCGATTCGGTGGCTCCAGACAATTTCGCGCTATCGGGTAACCCATAGCCAAGGCCCCAATTTTGGCTACGACCAGTGCCTTCATAGAATTACGCCAGAACAACGCTCTACTCTCGATCTAAGTAGTTGGTGCGCAGCAGGCAATGCCGCTGAGCCAATCAACCATCAAACTATAGAACGTTTCACCGCCGCCTTCGAACCGTATGGGTTTCGCCCGAACGCCTTTTCTCCGGCTTACGGATTGGCTGAAGCAACTCTGTTGGTTTCTGCTAGTCAGAAGACAGATGTGCCGGTTTTGTGTACCGTCTCTGCGGCGGCGCTGGAAAAAAATCGGATTGTCGAGGCTTCCATTCACGAGTTGGGCGTGCGGATAGTGGTAGGATGTGGCCGCTTGGTTGGCGATATGAGGGTAGTCATTGTTCATCCAGAAACTTTGACCCAATGTCTGCCTGATGAAGTGGGTGAGATTTGGGTATCAGATCCCAGTGTCGCTCAAGGCTACTGGAATCGATCGGAGGAGACAGAACGCACCTTCTGTGCCTACTTGGCAGACACAGGAGAAGGCCCATTTCTCCGCACCGGAGACCTGGGATTCTTGAAAGCTGGTGAACTGTTTGTCACCGGTCGGATGAAAGACTTGATCATTATCAGGGGCACTAATCACTATCCTCAGGACATTGAATGGACGGTGGAGCAGAGCCACCCGGCACTTCGGCCAGGTTATGGTGCAGCGTTTTCGGTTGATCTAGACGGCGAGGAGCGACTGGTGGTCGTTCAGGAAGTCGAGCGTCATTATCGGAACCTGGATGTTGATGAGGTCGTTGGGGCGATCCGCCAAGCGGTGGCAGAATATCACGAGCTAGAAGTTTATGCCGTATTGCTGCTGAAGACTGGGAGCATTCTGAAGACTTCCAGCGGCAAGATCCAGCGCCATGGGTGCCGAGCTGGCTTTCTGGATGGCAGTTTAGAGGTAGTAGGGAGTTGGACTTCAAACAAGATGGCAAAACTAGAACCGGAAACTGGGCCAATGCCACCTGTACCAGAGCTGAGCATCCATAGCCCAAAGGATGCTTTAACTGAACAAAGCCATCCTCAAACTGATTTATTTGTCAAGAGTACTGATGTTGCCGCAGCACCGGACATCAGCAGAAAGCGCGCTGACGATATCATTGACTGGCTTCGCACTTATGCAAACGATCGCATTAACTCCCGACTGATTGATGAGCGCCGTTGTATCCCACCCTACGTTGTACTCGACTTGGGAAATCGGGGAATCCTGGGGATGCAAGTCGCTGAGAAATACGGGGGGACTGCCCTGGGGAACCGCGATGCTATGCGCGTTGTCGAACAGCTCGCCGCCATAGATCTGACGCTGGCTACGTTCGTTGTCAACAATGATTTCCTTGGGATTCGTCCAATCCAGCGTTATGGCACGCAGGCCATACGCGATGAACTGCTCCCGATCCTTGCTAAGGGCCGAGAGCTGGCTGCCTTCGCACTCACAGAGCCAGGTGCTGGTTCAAATCCTCAAGCGATCTCAGCAACAGGAGTGGCAGATGCGCAGGGATGGCGATTGCGCGGGACCAAGGTCTGGAGTGGCTCGGCTTCATGGGCAGGTGTGATTAATGTCTTTGTCAAACTCGTCGATGCCAACAACAATTCAAGCGGCATCACTGGTTTTGCTGTGCGTCAGGGAACAGCTGGCTTGCGCCCAGGCCCAGAAGCGCTGACGATGGGAATGCGTGGCATGGTGCAAAACTTCGTCTACCTTGACGACGTTCCAGTAGGTGCGGTCAATCTGTTAGGCTCTGTTGGAGCGGGTATGGAAGCGGCTCAAGATGCGATGCTGTTTACCCGTCTGGCGATCGGAGCCATGAGTGTCGGTGGGCTGAAGCGCTGTGCGCAGTTGATGCTGCGCTATGCAACGCGCCGTGAGATCTCTACAGGTCGTCTACTGGAAAACCCAGTCACACTGGCACGCTTAAGTGACCTCACCGCAGCGACCACGGCGTTTGAAACGCTTGTGGCTCGAATTGCCGAGTTACTGGACTATGGCTATTTTGTTCCTGTGGAGGGGTATATAGCCTGCAAGACATCCGGCCCCGAATTGCTTTGTCAGGCTGCTGACAGTCTGGTTCAGCTTTTGGGCGGTCGCGGCTATATAGAGACGAACATTGCTGCCCAAATCCTGCGCGATGCTAGGGTCTTTCGGATTTTTGAAGGTCCCACCGAGACCCTAACCATGTTCCTGGGCTCACGCGTGATTCACGAAAGCGCCGAGCTGCATCAGTTCCTTAGCGATAGCCTTGGGGCTCCAACTGTCTGGGAAAGCCTGAGAGATGCTGCCTACCAAATAAATGCGCGACTGTCAGGGCCGAATGCTCCTTTCAGTGACCGTCCCTCTGCCCTTCGTTGGGCTTCTATGCTCATCGGCGAAGTTGCCACATCCGCTATTTTACTAGCAACGGTGGAGGGAGCAGTTAACCGCACTCCATCGAACCAATTGCGTCGCGCTGTTGACTGGGCGCGATCGCGGTTCGATGTGACACTTGAGCGCGCCCTGAGCGGCACCCCGCTCGAATCTGTGCTACAAAGTGCCAATGAAACTACAGATCTGATCTCCAGCTATGCTGAAGCGATTGGAGACCTGGAGCAAACACTCCCTGGCGAAGATGTTGCACTCGACGGGCTACTACGTCGCGACCAAGCGGCGGCAAGCCCAAATGGGATTACCAACTTGCCTGGATCTGTAACGCCAGAGGTTAAGTTCTCAAAACCAGATTCAAGGTCTAACCACACCGCATCTGCTGAAGCGATAGCAGAGCTTGAACAAACCCTCCCATACGAAGTTCATGCCCTTAATGGGTTACTAAGTCCAGCTCCCAACGCTAACCACACTGTAGAGTCTATTGAAGCCTGGTTAGCAAAATGGTTAGCAGATGAATTACAGATAGAGGTCGATGCAATTGATCCACGCAAGTCCTTAGTCCAGTATGGTCTGGATTCAGTGACAGCGGTAAGGCTTACATCTGACCTAGAGGATTTGCTTGGACGCCAGCTTTCTCTGACCCTGGCGTGGGATTACCCTTCCATAAAAGCCCTGGGACAGCATTTAGCCCAAGAAAAGGACATTTCGGTGCCATCGCCTTGGTCTTTGCTGGTAAAAATTCAATCAGGTGGTTCTAAACCGCCCTTCTTCGCCATACATCCTGCTTATGGTGGTGTCTTCATCTACTACGATTTGGTACATTATTTGGGTTCGGAGCAACCAGTTTATGGGCTACAACCAAAGGGTCTAAATGGAAAACAGGTTCCCCAATTCCGGATTGAGGATATGGCAACTGACTATATCAGGGAAATACGGACTTTCCAGCCTGAGGGGCCTTATTTTCTGGGGGGATTCTCTATGGGGGGCATGGTGGCCTTTGAGATGGCTCAACAGCTCCACGCCCAAGGCCAGAAAGTGGCAATGCTTGCCTTGTTTGATACTCGCGCTCCGAGAGCGTTCAAACGCAAACCAGCTCAGGAGCGGGTCTCTCGACATCTGACTAACTTTTTACGACTTGAACAGAAACAGAAATTGACCTACGTACAAACCTACTTACAGCAGAGAAGAGCCCACAGGTTTTTCATGACTAACAAATCCCCTTTACAAGAGGCTCACGAGCAGGCTGAGAGAGATTATGTACCTCAAGTTTATCCGGGGAAGGCAATTCTCTTCCGAGCCAGTGAGCAGCCAGAAGAAGTGTTTTGGGTTGATCCCCAATTAGGCTGGGGTAGTCTGGTTGCTGGAGAACTAGAGATCCAAGAGGTCTCTGGTAATCACGACAATCTGTTCAGGGAACCCTATGTCCGAGTCCTAGCCGAAAAATTTAGAGCTTGCTTAAAGCAAGCAGAGGCAAAATAGTTATTCATTCAGAACGAATTTAGCCAGAGGATGATTACCATGCCAGAAAACTTGACCACAGAAAACACCTTTCGTATTCATGCTCCTAGCAGTGATGAAATTGATGTTCCTAGATGGATAGATGACGCATCAGATCCTTACCTGCATCTTCAGAGTCAGGATGAAATTCGAAACTACTACCAACAGAATGGTTATGTAGTATTTCGCAACCTACTGCCTGCTGAGTTGTGTGACCAAGCTAGACGAGCCTTTACCCAAGAAGTCAAACCATACAACGGCTATTTATATCGTCAGACCTCCTCTGGTGGTGCTGAAAAGAACCACTTCACTGACTATGGATATCTGCTGAACTCCATCCTGAACATACAAGATTTAAATAAAGACCTATTTCCGGACTTCAAAGAAGCTGGCTTAGAGGTTATTACCAACCAGAATCTGTATGACGCAGTCTGTAACGTTCTAGGCGAGCCTGGAATCATGGTACAAAGCATGTATTTTGAAGGCAACCCTACCACATGGGCTCATCAAGACACCTACTACCTAGATTCCACAAAAATTGGCAGCATGACCGCTGCCTGGATCGCCATTGAGGATATTCAACCTGGTGCTGGGCGCTTCTTCGTTTATCCAGGTAGTCACAAAGTTGATATGGCTAAGAATGGCGGCAACTTTGATATTGCCTTTAATCACATGAAATACCGAGAGCTAGTACTCAACGTGATCGAAAAATATGGTTTAGATTGCCGGGCTCCGGCTCTGCGTAAAGGTGATGTCCTTTTTTGGTCGGCCAAGACGATTCATGGCAGCTTGGAAACTCTACAACCCCAATTTTCCCGTAATTCCATGACTGCTCACTTTATCCCAGCCTCCACTGGGTTTTTACAATTCCAAAGCCGACAGCGAAAACTGAATCTGCGTAGAATCGGCTGCTTCCAAGTAGACTGCCCTAAGGATCAGAGCCGCCTGAAAAATCGAGCCATCTTTCACCTGGAAACCCAATTTCCCCAATCGTTTCAACTGCTAAAGCGCTTGCTCATTAAGTTGGTCACTCGATAAACCTAAACAATCTATCCTCTTCGCCAAAAAAGCGAATTGCTTAATAGGGATTCCAGGGATATCCCTAAAAATAGCCAAGCTTTTCAGCTTCCGTTTCTACTCCAGCTCCCCGGAATCCCTATCGAGACCCTACCGTTACAGACTGTACGAGTACAGCATGTTGCTGTATGTCCCTATGAATACCCGACCGTCTACCACAATGGGTGGTGTGAAGGCCGGATGAAGGCCGCTAGCAGTCCACAGTGGCGGCCCTCCATTCTGGGCATCGAAAGCGAATAAGTCACCGCCTAGTCCGTCAGCCATGTAGGCGACGCCGTTCGCTACCGTCGGTGGCGAGTACGGATCGTCACTGCCATTACCGTTATTGCCAACCGTCGACTGCCAGATAGGACTGGGGTTCAAAGTGCAGTCGCTTTTTACCTGAAAGGCGACCAAGCCATGTGTATAGATCCCTTGAGAGGCCGGGTTCGAGACGTAGACGTAGTTGGTCTGTGGCGAGAAGGCTGGGAGCCCGATGAACTGACCGCTGCCACTAGTAGGGGCGATCTGGAAATCTTGTAGAGGGCCAATGTGGAGATTGTATCGGTCATATACAGGCATGTTGCCCGCCTTATTCTCAGCTGCGAGCAGAGATTTGGAGCAGTTTGACGGGTTGTACAGCAGTGGAGTGGCACCGTAGTCCGAGTCACCACCATTAGGGGACAAAGGCGCATAGTTCGACGATACCACGTTGAGTGAGAGGTCGAGACGGACTATGCGTTCAGCATAACCGTAGTTCTGAGGGTCGGGGGGAAGTGCATTGCCCACTGCTACGTATACATTATTAGAATTGGGATCCACCGAGGCACCGCCAATGCCCCAGATCCCAGCACCGTAATGGGTGCCAGTTGCCCCAGTCGGTAAAAACTGATGATTCAAGGTAGGGGTGGAAGTCGTAACATTAGAAACTTCCAAAGCCCTACCGTGATATTGACCCTGATCGCAGTAGCTAGCTGCAACGGCATAAATGTTGCCCTTAAAGAGATTGAGTGCTCCATACACATGCTTGTTTCCTGGGTCGAGGATATTTATTGGCCAACCAGGCAAGATAGTCCCGTCCGCGAGATTCAGAGCATACAATTTACCTAGCCCATCGACTACGTACACGCGATCCCCATATGAGCCACCGCGGTCTAAAACCGCAGTGCTGGTTATGCCGAATTGCTGGCTGGGCAAATCTGAGCAGCTAGTCTGTTCTGCACCTAGTTGGCGACTCCAGATTTGGATTCCAGTTGCCGCGTTCACTGCATGAAAGACGCCGTCTTCAGTCCCAATGTAGAGGATATCTGTGGTCGTACCGTTCACGTTCACATTATGTGCATACACCGGCTGGGCATTCATCACCCCACCGAGATTGGACGCCCATAGCTGATGCAGATTATGAGCAGTGGTCGGCCCGAGCGATGAATTCACCTCTGTCGGGTTATAGCCCGTGCGCTGCACGTCCCAACCATAAGTAACCCAGTCGTTGGAGGGGCCGGTAGTTGAAGGGCTGACAGTTAAAGGGCTGACAGTGGGTCCAAAAGATCTGGCACTAGAGGGACTAAAATCAGCGGTTGGGCCGACTGTAAGATCCGGGTCCTTAGCGGTGCTGTGCCTAGAATCTTTAGGATCGGGTTCCACATTTCCAGGAACAGTAACATCAGGCGGTCGTTTTAAATTAGGCTTAGCTGGCGACGTGTTTGTACCGTCAGGGTTGAACTGAGCTGCCGATGGTTTTACTAGCAAGCTCAATAGCAATAAACTCAGTGTTAAGGTGAAGCCGCCCACTCGCATAACTGACAGTACCAGGGCAGTCCTTATCTTGGCGTTGCTGCTATTTTCCTTGGACTTGCTGGAAGTTTCTTTAGACATAATGGGAACACCAGTAGTCGTGAACAGAGTTGTATGAGTGAATGAAGAGAAGACTTAAGTTGTGCATCCCTGAAAAGCGGAATTTACATGCCTTTTTCCCCTCTAAAATAATAGAGGGGAAAAAGTCTATCTTGGCGGGATGAAACACTACCAATCTTAACCACAATTAGCAGATTAGATTATTTCTCAATTAAAGTAAAGAGGATATTTCATAAGAAATATTTTTATCTGTAAATTTTCCTTGGATAAGGCTCCAGAATTTCTCCCCAGACCCTTGAAATCAATTAATTTTGCTCCCCTCAGACTCCGTGTCTGCTCTGTTTAGAAATATTTATCTATTTTTCCTGGTGACTAACAAGTCAACCAATTAATTTTCATCTAATTTAGTAGTCTAGAAAGCTTCATGAACTACTGTATCCAGTTTCTGGGTCAATTTGCCTACCAGAGATTTTAAAGTATAACCTTGCATTTGCAGTATTTGAAAATTGGTAAAGGTAAGAGTAAAATCATAAAAAAGTCATAAATAATTTGTAAGGACAGTTACTGACATTCAACACTATGTCGGATGGAAGTGGGGCTAAAAAAAGTGTCTCAAATTGCCTACATTAAAATGTCCGGATGTAGCTCCAAAAGTCTCAAGTAGTGACCCTATACAAATCCTCACATCACTAAGACAACCTGGACACAGCTATAACGAGTGCCAGACCAAATTGTCCCTGTAAACAAGTTGAAGACCTGACCACAAGTGAGAAATCCGGTTAGTCCAGCGAGATTTGTAACCACTGTCACCAACTCAGCTAGATTAATCGGCTTGGGTATATGTATCTAGAAGCTCGCCAAGAGAGCTTGCCTACAACACGATGAACTGACCCATCATGCCATGGTCTTCGCGATCGAGGACATAGCAGTAGGAGCGATCCGCAACCTTAGCTCTTGACTTCAATCGCTGCCATCATGCCCTTGTCTTCGTGTTCCAGGATATGGCAGTGGTAGACAAAGGTCCCTGCGATACTTGTATCCTTCTGCGCACCTCGGAAATCCATTCGGAGTTTAACACTGGGGAACGGGGTGTTTAGATCGCCGTTCCAGGTAGGGATTTCGATCGTGTCGCGCAACGTCCCGATCTCACTTGGATCGGGGCTCTCTAAGACGAGAAAGTGGATCTGATGGATATGGAAGACGTGGGCTTCCTGAGCTCGGTTTTGCACGAGCCAATCCTCAGTCGTTCCCTCCTCAACAGTGATATCGGGAGTCTTGAAGTTTGGATCGAAGACTTTAGGCTGATTCCCTAACACAGTAATGTAGAACACCGTTCCAGTGTCATTTTCAGAGAAGTACAGCGTGCGCTGCTGTACAGGATTCTCCTGATTCAATCCGGAGAAACGATCGCCCGAGACCTCGGTTAAGTCAACGTTCAACTCAGGAGCTGAGGCTGAGGCAGATGATATGGCAGCGGCAGTCAGTTGTGCTTGCGTATCAATTATCGCGATCGTTCGCAGTGGGTCAAGAACTGTGAAGTTCGCAGGATTGGAGGCATCGGGATTCCGGATTTCTGGTGGGTTATTGACAACGCTTCCCGCAGGAGGTCGGGGGCAAACAGAAGATGAGGATGGGATTTGCGCCGTCCCTTGCAGCGCATACGTCACAGCAAATCCAGCAACAAGAGTACTGCAAGCAATCAAAAAGAGTCGCCTCAGTTTTCTCTTCTTCAATACCCCTGCGATCGCTGCGAGCTTTAATGCTGTTCGTTTGATGATTCTTGTCATGCTAATGTTTCCCTTCTGGAGTTTTAACTAAAGAACCCAGGAAAGGCAGCGTGAAAGGTTCACAACCTGCCGGCAGGTAGATGACGGGAAAACCATAACTCTCAAATCTCCCAAGATGATTTTCGCTAGGTCCTGTCTGGAAACTACAAAATCTATAGTTTGAACCCCTAATCACTAATCAGGACTACGTTTTCCTTATACGCAGGATGCAGCTTTTTGTAAAATTTCTTCACAAAGTTGAGTTTGCAGACAGACCCTAAGCTCAAACAGTTCCGTCAATCTGCGATTAAGTTGCCCGTCCGCCAGAAAGGAAGAAAGTACAGGCAATTTATGAGACGCCTTACGAGCGCATTATGGGTTAGTTGGTTCCGGCGGGATTGTGAATAATCCCTATTAAATCCTGCTCTCCCTTGCTAAATTTGAGCATTTCAAAAATGAAATGCGTTTGCCCTGAGGCTGAAACTGGGTCAAATTTATCAGTGAATTTTCGCTTTTCTGCTGCTGTACCACTGTACATCCACTGAAGTAAATTCACTGCAATGAGGCAGTGACTAAGCTAAAGTTTGGTCAAATTTATCAGTAATTTTTCGCTAGTTATTGACATAAATCATTGTTAAATTTTTTATGGTTCGCTCTTAAAAGATACTCAGCAAAATCAACTTCAAACCCAGCTTCAGAGCAAGTCTTATCTTGATCAATAAGCTGATTTTAAGATGATTTTACACCTTATTTCCTGTCTTTACTAGGGCAGCATAATCCCTAGATTTGTGGTTGAGCCTTCGTAGACAGCTTCCTAATCTCTAACAATCCCAAACTTTGCTTCGCGTAACCTGCTGGAGATTTAACCGAGGTTATGTCGTAGACCTTTGTTGGGAATACGAGGATTTGGAGTTGTTAGTTGTAGCAGAAAAAAGAACAATT
>JAABUQ010002312.1_pt1 | contig 38090 bp, 30 predicted proteins | sample 5560001 | NCBI WGS metagenome assembly JAABUQ01 (sample SAMN10711888, study PRJNA513371) | rock metagenome | isolation source: Antarctica rocks | place: Antarctica: Victoria Land, Finger Mt nord | collected 2015-12-18 | reverse complement strand
CCCACCCTATCCTCCTACTCACTTAAGGTTCACTCTACCCTCCCCACTCCATCCTCCACTGAACCCACTTACAAACCCACGCTTTACCCTCCTCACTCTACCCTCTCATACCAAACCAAACCAAACCAACACGACCCGCAAGACAAAGACGACCCTTTCCAAGCATTTCCACTTCAGCGGGGCGAATTCTTCCAGGAGCGGTACGCCCATACATCAATGTCGATAGGCATGGTCGCCTCGACTGAGCGAGGGCTGTTAAAGCGAGGGATGGAGGAATATTCTTTTCATCGCTAGTGATACTATGTATGTACGACCGGCCCCGCTCATCTACAAAAAGCCCTTCGTGCTTTGATCGTGCCGGCGATGACCAAACAATGTGAATCCACCGCAGACGGCATCACAACCCCCTGCTCAGTCGCTTTCCATAGCGGTGGCCTCGGTTTTGTACACCACCATCCCATCCCCTCCGCAGATTCAAATCGTACGCCGTACTCGTACCTATGAAGCGCCTCGCTAATAGCCGAATGTAATGTGCCAACGCCGTGACTATGCTCATATGCTGTGATTCCAGCCCGCCGTGTATGATTGAGAAAAGGGGTGTGTGAAAAGACAGCCAAGAATTGGAACTTTCAAAGTGCGAGAGGTTCATCCCCTTGGAGGCGGCGCCAACAACGCTCCCTTCGGTGCGGGCGTGATCTCCGGCGTCTGACTCCTAGGCCCATGATCCGGTACCTCGAGATGATGTGGACTCGTCACTTGGGCAGATTCGACGTCGTCGTGTTCACCTAACTGGTACCGCTCGTCTGACTGCGAATAGATGATCGAGCCGTCTTCTCCTCGACGGCCGATGGGTGACCAGCCGCCGATGCTACCTGCCACGATGCCGGCCATGGCCGCCGCAGGGCCGAAGGCGGATGTGGACCGTGAGCGGCCTACACGGTGCCTAGTAGAAGAGCGACGGGATTCTGGTGTTGTGGGCGCCTTGTGGCTGCCGGTGTCACTGCCGCCACGTTCGCCCTCAGGGGTTCGTGGGATTGAATTGGTGCGTGACCGGGACCGTGATCCGCTTCTCGATGCTGGGAGGAGATATTCTACAGGATGCTCGAGCTTGTAACGGAGCGCACTGAGTCGCCCTCCACGAAGCTTCTTCAAGAAAGTCAATTCTTCTCGGATCTCCTCCAGTGCTGGATTCCATTCGAATTGGCGTTCTTCATCCTGGATCATCAGCTTTGGTTTCGCTTTTCGTGCGAACCGAGGTGGGATCATTTTAGCGATGAATTCGTCCGGAATGAGACGGAGCATCATGGCTACTGGAATGGAAAACAAGCCGAGGATTATGGAGTATCCCCATTGTGCACCATTGAGGCGGTGTGTGCCGAAAGCTTTGCCACCAACGAATATTATCATGATTTGCCCCGCAACGATGATGAACTGAATGCCGATGAACAAGTTATTCCGCTGAATCCCCTCAAGAATGTTCATCTTGTTGTCGAGCCGTCTGTTGTTATATTGATTGAAAATTGTCATCCAAACAAACGTATTGAATACCAAGGTTGGCAGTTGTGAGTGCTCACGTGGAGAGTCGTAGGACAAGATCACGGTACCGCCAAAGTACAGGATGAAAGTGACAATGAGCTGGTATATCGTTTGGCCGATGATCATTTTCCACATTGTTAATGTGATGAGAGGAGCCGACTTGGGCTCTGGCTTCCGATCCAGGATTGTCTGAGTGGGAGGGTCTGTGGCCAACGCTAAAGCCGCAAAAGTGTCCATGATGAGATTAACCCAAAGTAGTTGGACAGCACTCAAAACAGAATTCTCCTGGTCGTTGGCAACAGCAGAGACGAATGTCAGGATGACTGCCGTGATGTTGACTGTCACTTGGAACTATTCACCGTCAGCAAGCATTCCCAAATATGCGTGAGACTTGTCTGACTTGTAGGAACTTCTTGACAGAATGATTGACCGCTCTGCCCCACATAATCGCTTTCACGATCGAAGCAAAGTTGTCATCCATCAAGATAATATCAGAGGCCTCTTTGGCGACCTCTGTCCCTGCAATCCCCATTGAGAATCCCACATCAGCAGTCTTGAGCGCGGGTGCATCATTAGTGCCGTCACCCGTCACTGCAACCGTCTCTCCCATGTCCTTTAGACGCTTCACGAGAACCCTCTTATCTTCAGGGCTGGACCTTGCAAGAATTTGCAGCTTTTGGATCTTCTCAGTCATCTCCCTCCGTCCAAGCTTCCTGAAGTCCGGGCCCTCCATCACCAAGCCATCGGGTGTGTAGATGCCGCATTCCTCGGCAATGGCTCTTGCAGTCATGACGTTGTCCCCGGTGACCATCCGAACACAGACACCTGCTTTCTGGCAGGCGTGCACAGCATCTGCAACACCAACTCGCAATGGATCCTGTATTCCCACGATTCCCAAGAAGGTCATGTCTTTGAAAATCTTGTCAAAGACTACCTGCCTGGGATCATCTTCCTGAAGAGCAGCACCCTTGGGAGGCCACTGTTCGAAATCTCTGTAGAGCAATCCAATCGTCCTCAACGATCGCGATGCAAATTCGTTAATGGTCAAGTTGAGAGACTCAATGTCGTCCTGGCTGAGACTGGTCTGCAAAACCTCACGGCTTGGATTTTTGATTGTCCTTGAACACTTGGTTAGCATTATTTCAGAGGCTCCTTTGACCAACATCCGGTAAGCCGAATTGCCTGTCTTCACCACCACAGCCATACACTTCCTCCCAGAGTCAAAAGGCACCATCTGAACGACATCAGCGTTTTCCCTCTCCTCGCTCACCGAGCTCATCGAGAGATAGTCCCGCGCAAAGCTGAGTAGAGCGGTCTCAGTCTTGGATCCTATGAACGTGGTCTGTCCATTCTCTTCGTCTTCGCCTTCGAACGCAGTCGAATTCACCGCAATCGACAGTTTCAGCAGCAACTTCACATCGTCTGCAAGAGAGGAGACGGCCTCTATCGTTGGAGTTTCATGCGTTTCGTCTTCTATTCCCACTACCTTGCCTTTTGTAGGCGAATCGGGTGAGGACGACGACATCGAAGTGGAGGGGCTTCGTCTGTTTCCAAATCGAGAAGAAGTACCAAGCACACCAGCGACAATAGTCATCTTGTTCTGAGTCAAAGTTCCGGTCTTGTCAGAGCATATGGTCGTCGCATTCCCCATGGTTTCACAAGCCCGCAGAACTCGAACGAGGTTGTTGTCTTTCAGCATTCGGGTAGTTGCAAAAGCTAGAGCCAGTGTAACAGCGAGAGGTAATCCTTCGGGCACGGCGACTACGACTATTGTGACTGCCACAATGAAGACGTTGAGGAATTGTTGGCCTTTTGCACCAGCGCTGAGACCTTTATTGGGGCCGTTTATAGCGACCAAGAATTTGATGAAGGTTGCAACGAAGAGAACCAAACCAGCACCGAGACCCAGCTTGGCAATGTATTCAGCCAGCACATTAAGCTTCGATTGCAATGGCGTCGTCTGGGCATCTTCCTGGAGGGACATCATCGTCTTCCCATAGCATGAGTTGACCCCGACAGCAGTGACCAGGAACGTACCGATGCCTTCAGCGACCTTCCCTCCGGATATTATGAACGGGTCCATCTTTGCCACGCTATGATGAGCGTCAATTGCCTCGCAGACCTCATCTCCAGACGATTTCTTGAGGAGGTCCGATTCGCCAGTTGCGGAGGACTCGTCACATTTAACATTGTGCCCAGAAATGAAGATGCCATCCACCGGGATCAGGTCTCCTGGCTCAAGGTGCATAACGTCCCCAACAAGAAGGTCATGGACAGATATCTCCCGAGACTTGCCCGATCGTATGACCCGGACAACCCTGTCCTCTTTCTTTTTGTTGAGCTTCACAAATTGTCGCTCTTTCTGCCAATCATTCCCAGCTCCTACTACCACCACGATGACAATAGCCACCATGATAGCAACACCCTCGACCCATTGCACAGGCGCTTCACCGTCCTTCGATGTTACTGATTGATAGATTCCCAAAGCCAAAGATACCACGGCGGCTACAGTCAGCAAGATCAACACCTTATCGTTGTAGGCTAGCCAAGCAAGTTGGAGGATGCTCTTCGCCTTCTTCTCGGGCAATTCATTGTCCTTGAATATTCGTTTTCGGTCAGCGAATGAGTCCTCGGAGAGTCTTATTGCTGTCATCGCAGTTGACGATCTCTGAATGAGGCGACCACCGAGTTCCTCCGAATCTTTCTGCGACCCAGCTGCCCTAGCTTCGTCGAAGGACACAGTCCCATCCAGCCGCTTTTCGTCAAGAGACAGTCCGGCTGCTCGGTCGGTACGCAACCCCTTCTCCAGCCCCTTGAGCCCCCCTAAGGCGTAGAAAGCCGCAAGGTTCTTCGGGTTGAAGAGCTTGCCCAACTGACCCGGCGAGAATGCGAATTTGTTGTCTTCTACTCGATGGTCTGCCTCGGTGCCCGGGTCCGCCTTCAGAGCATCTCGATCGTGGATTAGATTATCATTATTAGAATGGGCGGTACTCGATGCATCCTCAGCCGTCAAGGCTAGAGATGCTGTGGAAGCGTTGCTTCCGTAGGATGTTGGGGATTGAGTAGGCTCTTCCGAATCAACGGAGTTGCCTCTCGAGCGCGAATTGGGTACGGCGAGGAAATTTTGGGGACCAAGATCGTTCCATTTTGAGGTTGGCGATGAGACATTGTGTGGCGAGGTGGGTCGGTTGCTATCAAAGGAATTTGTTGCTCGGAGATCTGTGGGGGAGGCTTCGCTAGGCAGTGGGGCAGGTTCATCAGGCTCTTCATTTGTGTCCCCCTACATTATTCGCCGCTGGTCAGCAAGCAAGTTCACCAGAGGTGCGCAATGCGTTGTATAATCGCATTTACTGACCGTAGAGGTGTTGATTGTTATCGTGGGAGCCCTTTGCCTGCGTGCAGAGTTCGAGCGCGGTGGCGGCGGCGGTGGTGTACCATTCTGTCCAGTGTTTGTCATGATATCCCAGACAGCCTACCATCCAGGAAGCTCGACGAGAGACAGCCTTCTTCGATCATGGATATGCCCAACTAATTATGTATGAAGTTTTCAGGGTCACAACGGTAAGGGATCGGATTCTTCGTAAGGGTGGATTCGCTCGGCAACTTCGGTAAACAGTATATTCTCAGCGAGCTTGAAAGGGTATGCAAGTGAGGAAGTTGCGATTCGCGCTGTGTCCTACAATGAAGGTCGATGTTGTTAGCGGGGAGAATTTTTGTGAAGCATGAGGCCCAAGCAAACAGAGAGCATCTCGATGAAGCAAGAGCCAAGCCTAGACATACTTCAACAGCGATTAATGATGTATCCTTGATCCTCCACCACAGATTGCCTGCGCTACTGTCATAGATGGGTCCTTCTGATATTTTTGGTTTGCTGGTCCGTGCGATCTTCCCTGAGAGGCGTTCCTTTGCGAAAGCGCTGCCATGAGATGGAGGATCGTCAACACCTCGCCATGCTGATGATGTCTAATCACGCGGTCGGCGGAAGGGCAGGGAGGGGTGGGATAGGCGGAGAATCGGCAGCGAACGGGGGGCAGTGTGATTCGAGGAAAAGTGAGTGAAAATGCTTGGAATCCTTGCCATTGGAGCTCGTTGCCCCTGGTCGTAGCAGCTGCTTTACTTGAGGCCTTAGCGTATTTTTGCACAGCCTCAATGCTTTGGCCATCCACCAGTGTCAGAAGTTTTCGCCGCATAAGAGCGCATACTAGAATGGAGCGAGATGGGCATCGTGGGCGATTGAAAGGTTTGTAAATTGTAGGCTCGATAGGTAAGTATATAAGTAGTAGAGTGTTCCTACTTCATGAAATGATTCATGACTGACAACCATACATCCATACCTTACTGCACACATGCCTACACCCGAGAAGGCAAGATTACCCGCCTTGGCCTTTCCCGATTCCGCCCGCACCCCTCGGCCCCATGATGATTGTGGCCGAGGAATGGCCATCGACGAGTTTCTCTCTTTAAATCGGCTGGAAAGCGTGCTGAATGTGATTGCTACGTACTGTACCATGCTGAGTGACTTTCAACTGTGAAATTGTCTACTGTACACCAAACTCGGACTGGCGCTGCTCTAAAAGCCTCTGTGGATTGACTTCATGCTCTAAGCGCTCAGTGGCAATGTATTCGTCCACACCCACATACTGACCATTTTTCATCTCACCACGTGCTCCGACAGTGTGCAATGCTTCGCCACAAAATCTGTGCGTCTGTGGCTCTCTAGACCGTCTTGGCCCTGCAGTACGCGTACCGTCCACAGCAGTCTGACACATCGACTGGGCTGTGTAGCAGATCGTCCATATGCCTCTAGCCTCCCATTAGACGCTTGGTGCTCTCACCGTCCATAGATCTAACGTCTCTCCGTGCTTTGCCTTCCTGCTCTTCCCCGACTTACCCCCCTTTTCCTCAGCGCGTATCATGTTCTTACTCGACACCGCAAACGAATCGACCAGCTCCGGCATCCGACCCGCCTCCATGAAGCAGTCAGCAAGATCGGAGCCTTCCGCCGCAATGAGAGCGGCCAAGTCCATGCTTTTGATAAGCATATCTCTCTTCAAGTAGTGTGAGCTGAAATTCAACACGGCGTTGTATGCGAGGACGATTTCGGGTAAGCAGGCTCGGCGGAATTGCTTGAATTCCTCGGCTTCTGCTTCTGCGCGTGTGGTCAGTACACTTGGAAAGACACAGTGAGGGATTTGCTCACCGTCTCTCGGATTCTGGAGCCAGCCATGAAGCAGTGGTTCGACTGCTGCTTCGACTTCATCGTGAGCCTTTTGAAAAGCTTTCTTCATCTCTTTGTGAAACTCGTGTTGGGTTTGGTACCTGTGAAACACGTAAGAATGCGCTTTACAATTCGTGCAAATTGACCGACTTACTTGCTCACTTCTCCTGCAAGATCCCTCCATGCTTCGATGGCATCGAGGGCTACAAACAGATTTGTGAAGTCTCGAAACGTACTCGATTGCTTGAGCAAAATTTCCCGTTCGTTCTTAAACCGATCCACTGACGAGCTGCGCTGAAACAGGTGATTGCGGGCATGGCGTGGCTCAGCGCCTGAATATCCCTCATTATCACCGTCATCTTCGCCTTTGCTAATGTCCAAGACCTTGCCAAGTACCGCATAAGTCTTGGCAAGAGATATTCGCGAAAAGGGGACCATGTGAGACATCTGTCTAGCTGCTGGCAGCGCGTTCAACCCTAAAGACAAAAAACTGTTAGCTTGGCCAAACTTCCCAACATGCAATGTGACTCACGCAAAAAGTGCTTGTAAATGATCTCTCCCACCACCATTGTCTGCTCCCAATAGCCTTCGAGTAGCAAATACCACTCGAAAGCATGAATCAGATCTATCTGCTCATCCCTGATATCTTGGCCAAGGAAACCGCCCTTTACAGGTCGAGCAAGTGGGCTTTCCTTGCTTGCTTGCTCTAGGATTTGTAAAGGAGGGCAGCTTTCAGCGACGGCTGCTTGGGGAGGCGTGTCCATGATAATCAATTGCAATTGCCTCATTAGCACTCCAGGCACGTCTAGCCCACTCTGCTCTATCAGGCGCATCATAGTTCGACGTTCACCATGTTCCTGAACCAGTGGTAGTTGTCGACCTAAGCAGGATATTGCTCTCTGCGGGGAAAGTCGAGAAGCGTAGAGTGGAAGCAGTTGCTGCTTGCCGGCCTTGCTCAGGTAATCCACGTATGCAACTATAATGCTCTCCATGGCAAACCGGTGGTCCCCCTCTCCAAAGTCGTGGCCCAAATCCTGATATATGAAGATCATGTGGGCCATCATGCGGAGAAGATCGTGATCCTGCGTGCTGATAGGAGCAACGATGGTACTCTCAATGAGCTTCGGATTCATAGGTACAAGGATGTTCGATCTGCCTTGGGTATTTGCGGCTAATGTAAGCTTCACACCATGTCTGAAGATAAAATCGTCAAACCTCTTGGCGATGATGCTACTCTGCAGCATCTTCAATGGCTCTGTTGCTTCTTGTTTTGTCTTGTCAAAGAGTTTCAATTTCTCGACAAGCTGATTTCCAGACTGTGACCGCTGTCCGCCATGCGCGTTGAAGTTGAAAGAACCCTGATGGTGGCTCAGGGCGGAAGGAATGCGCTCGGGAAAGTTGGTCTTGATATATTTGTCGTATGAATGTAGCAGATATGAGTTGTAGTGTGCGAAAAAATGATCATCCCAACAGCGACTGACACGCTGCACACTGGGAAGGTGCCCCCCGAATACTCCATAGACAGCATTTTCGTATTCGTCAATGCCTCCGTCTTTGGACACCACGGCACATGTTTTACGCCAGAGGTATCGAGAAGACCAACTTGCACCCGGTAGTTCAAGCAGAGGAGCGATTCGAATGTCACCCCCCATTGATGTTGCTCTCCAAATTTCCAACCTTTCCTTACACCACTCCCGGACATAGTTCCAATCTTTCCCTCGCCTGACCAGTTCCCAGCATCCCAGCCACATAGCTCGTTCAAAGGACTTGTCTTGCGTTTCCAGGCTTCGATCCTGGCGTGAGATCGCATCAGGATCCAATTGGGTAATCAAGGCCTTAGTCTTTTCTGAGTTCACGTGCTGAGTCTCGAGGCCTGGGTTGTCTGGCTCGAGAGCCTGGGGCCACGTCCGCAATCGCTTTTGTTGCTTGATTGCTTCTTTCGTATATAGCCAGCTGTGGGCCGCAAGCCCACGACCCCTATCTGCGTTCGATTCTGGCTCGTCGACCACCTCGTCAATGCCTCTGCCTGACACATCGGCGCTCTTCTTCAGCCACTCGATCACCGTATGCCTCTCCCATGCGTGATCATCGGATGCGAGGTAGTTATCCCACAGCTCTTTCTCTGAAGAGTAAAGATGCAGATTGCTGTTTCTGCTGGGCCGGACAAAATCGGACTCGTCACCCATAGTGGACCTCTCCGCCTCCGGCACTGGGTATTCAATCTGAAGCATGAGGCCAAGCACGTCCCATGTTTGCTCTTCTTGCTCCCATCTCTTCAAGTCATCCACAGTCGTCATTCCAAGTTGACCCTCAGAACCTTTTGGGACAGCGGAACCAGACCTCGAACGTATGGTGGATTTGCGAGATCTCTTTCTCCTCGTTTCCGCTAGCTGGCGCTGCTTCTCGGGAGCATGCAATTTTTGTAGATGTTGCACGGTATTACCAGCAATTGTCTTGTAGGCGTTGATGGCTGAGAGCACATGGCGGCAATCCTTTGGGTGTTTCGTCTTATCCTGCTGCTTTTTCTTGCCGAGACGATCTAGACTCTCTGCGAAAAGCTCCACCTGTTTTCCAATACGATCTGCCGTAGCCTGTAGTGGGTGAAGCGCTCGATGAACGTCGCTGATCGTAGGGAAATTTGGGGCCTCTGTCGTAGATTGCTCCGAGCCATGGTCGGACTCATCAGCCATGCTCGCATCGGAGTCTAGATATTCGAAGTCCTCATTTGTCACATCTTCGGAAGCTTCAGAAGCGTTCATGCTGGTCCAGCTTATTTCTCGCCCTTGTGGTCCTGGAGGGCTTTGCCGTGGACTGAGCCGTAGTCGTCTTGGAGGCATCCTTGTGATCGAACCTCGACATAGAATGCTACCAAAAAAGCTGGATGCCCTCCTTGTATTTCGAAGACACTCTAGATCAGATAAGTGTGGTGGAAGATCCTCGTTCTGCAGTGTTGATTTGGATGTCGAACCAGTTTGATATTGAACGCGCCAACGGCGTCTAAAAAAATGTCCACGCAGGCACAAACTAATTTTTGCCGTCCAAACACTTTTCTAGCCTTCCTTCTACAACAATGTCAACGGCAGTCAAGAGTCGCGGGGCAGACTCTCCGAGTATGGAGTACCCATCAGTGTTTGCTCAGGTTCCATGCGGATCTCTCAGCGTGCTCACGATTGCCTAAGAAGGAACTTTACGCTCTCTATATACCAGGCCAGATCCTTCACCGAGGAGATGAGGGTCTTGACAATACAGTGAGGTGTCACAATCAAAACCCTTGTGGGGTTTGGAAGCCGCAATAAAAAGTTGCAAAGTCTTTGTCGGCCTTGACGGATTGGCTTCATCTTCAAGCTGAGAAAGCGATGGTAGCTTTGGGACAGCTGAAAGTGCGGCATCATGCGATTTCCTATTGGAATCCGCGGGCTGCAATCAAAGGTCTATATACTATAATTCATGGTCATTCAAAGGCCTTGGCTTCTCTGCTTCATCTTCAGTCTCAAAAGGCCCGCTTTGGGACAGCTCACAGTGCTGGCATCGTCCCCTCGCCGCGCATAAAAGGCATTGCAGCATTTGTACAGCTCGTCCACCTGCTTCTGGCATTTTTCCTCTTGATATGAGTTCTTGGCGAGGCAATCTGCAAGTATTTCAGCAAATTGTCCACAGTAGGAATTGAGAATACCTTGTCCTATGAAAGGGCTCTGTGACCCGAAGGAACCGGCATACCTTGGATTGCACACTGTTAGATTTTTAGCTGAATGCACAGAGATACCTAGAGCAATAGGAGTTAGATTTCGGACCTACAGCAAGAGGATGACATGGTGGATCTGTACTTAAAGATTGCTCAAGTCCCTACACCCCTTAGCCAATACTTCAAAACCTTTGATGTAGTACTCACTCACTGGCATCTTAACGTTTCAATTATCCTCTGGTCACAACATTCCATTCACTGAGACCTCTGTGCGCGGATAGCTGCGTTGTGAGACGAAAAGAAGCACCCAGTGAAGCATCAAAGAAAGGTGACGCAGAACGTTGAAATCATCTTCTATCGGTGGGGGTCCACCAAAAAGCAACCACTTCATCCCTCTTCCCACCCAAACACGCCCTTCTTCTACACCTCCCACCTTCCACCGGACGTCTTCCAGAAACCATCGACGACGTCCTACAATCAACTCTACTCATCTTTCACTCATCTTCCAAGTTCACGACTGGTGAGACACGTCCTCAAGCGCCCGAACAGAACGCTCACAACACCCTTCAAGCCTCCACCGACTCTTTCACCTCCAGACAGACCACGCTCACCCACAAACCACCACACAACCTTCACCCTCAACTCACCTCACCCATCCACGCTCCAAAACCCACGACCAAACTGTCCGACTCCAACCCTCCCTCCCCCCCTTCCGGCGGCGCTGCAGGCGACCCATCCGAGGCTCCCCGCGCCGAACACCTCAACATCAAAGTGACCGACAACAACAACGAAGTCTTCTTCAAAATCAAACGCACCACCGCCCTCAGCAAGCTCATGAACGCCTTTTGCGAGCGTCAGGGCAAGGCTCCGCAGTCGGTACGCTTCTTGTTCGATGGGGCGAGGGTCAACCCGAGCGATAGTCCTGATTCGGTGAGTCTTGTACACTGTCTCTTACTGTCCCCAAGGGGCTCTGCTGCAAGCGAGAGGTTTGAAGGCCTGGGATTGGGGTTTGCTTTGTGCGATGCTGATTTGTGACGGGGTCACAGCTTGAGATGGCCGACGGCGATACGTTGGAGGTTCACCAAGAGCAAATCGGCGGCTCCTAATCTTCTCCCCGTGGCGAGGCTGCTACACGGCTCATAGATGAACTGGGGGGTGGGTTAATTGCAGAAAGTGGGGTGGAATTGGTGCAAAGAGTGGAGGAGAAATTGGTGGAGGCTCTATGACTTGGACTCGTTGGTCATGAAGTTGCATAATTCGGCCTCTGGGGACAAACTCTACGTACTTGCAGCGGGCGCTCTGGGCGCTGACTCTTGACCTTAGCTGTCTTTAGAGCGGAGGAGGGATACTTGAACGTGCAATGAAACGAGCTTCTTTGGATCCGTGCTGTGCACATGGAAGATGCTGGATGAAGTTCATAACACCATAAGTGCCGCCATGCCCTTGCCTATGCTTATGCCTATACTCCAGGTGTCTTCGTAATCAAACAGCGCTGATACATAACAACGATGCCATGCACGCGATGCATATCAAGGTCCCCACGCACATCCTTGGGGCCCCATTCACCGGATTTTACTCCTCCCAACAAACGAACGTGCGCTGTAGCTGTGACCTTTTCGACCTTCGATCCTCACCACCCGTCTATTTCTTGGTGTTCAGCATTTCATCCTCATCCTAAGCTTAGGATCTGCAATGCAACAGTTGTCTTTCTCTTATACCTCAGACCCTCCACAAGCCAGCCCTATTCCCTCCCGTCCATCATGCTCTCTCACCCCTCTCACCCCTACCTACCCATCCCAAACCTTCCTCCTCGCCTCCTCGACCTCTCTCTCCCGCTTTCCTCTCTCCTCCCGATCCTCAGCCACCCTCCTCCTCTCCTTCTCCCTCAAAGCCCTCTCATACCTCCTCCCTTCCTCGCTTGTCTGCGGCCTTACCCCCAACGCACCCGCTATCATCCGCCCCGCAGCCGCACTGCTCTTTTCGGGCCTTTTGTCCAGGTTGCCGGCATTGACGCTTGATGCGGAGGACGAGGTGGGAGGCGAGGCGAAAGGGACGGAGTGAGGGGGGTTCGACGACGTAGGGTTCGAGGTGGGGAAGAGTGACCAGTCGGTTTGTTTGCCGTGGCGGTGGGTTGGGGAGCAGGGCGTTGGGGGTGGAGGGCCGGGTCCTTGGGTATCGGTCGGGGTGGAGGGGGAGGCGGTGGAGGTGTCTGAGGCGGCGTCTTCTTCCCATGAATCTGGGGAAGCGGTTTTGGAATTTATTGAGAGGCCTTTTAGGGAGGAGTTGAGGCCTACGGGTGATTAGTGTCTTTGGGGTTGGGGATATGGAGGAGAAAGGTACCTGCGGGCTTTTTGGGGGCTTTGGTTGCCATTGCGGGGTGTGAGGGTCCGCAGGGTCTGGTATATTGATATACGTTTGGAGCTGGGATATCAAGAAACGGTGTGTAGACGGCACAGAGAAGCAAGAATAAAATACCTCACTGAGGGAGAGGTTACTAGAAGCAGGGGATTGACTTCAGAATCAATGCGTATATAAGTGCCCGACAGACAGTCGAAGACTGACTATCTAGAGAAGAGGAGGAATAATGGTAATGATGAGGGGTGGGAGGAAGCGAGCGAGCGTGACCCCATTCCCCACACCCCCACTGCCCCATATTAAATTTTTTGTAGGGCTGCAGGATGCAGTTAATTATGATGGATGCTTAAGTCGAGAGGATCCAGCATTGAATGATCTCGCATCATGGTTTACATTTAAGGTAAGGTAAGGTATTAGATCCGAAAGGAGTCTTTGATTATCTGCAGTCTGAGAGAAGGAAGTACGCAGAACGAAATGCTATGAGCGAAACGATTTAATTTAGAGTCCCAGGCTGGATGCTACTCTCTATTCGACTAGATCCACTGCTTCTATCACAATCCGAATTGAGGCCAATACGATATCCACAGTGACTCCCTTCTCCTCTCGCAGATTGGGGTTCGCTGAAAAGAGCTTGTATCCTGTTGCAAATGTTGAGAAAGCCATGCAAGCATGGACCGGAGATCTGAATCGTAAACAAAGCTTGTATTGCAGAAGACACACAGATGGCAGACCCGTCACCGCTGCTACTTCTAATGGCCAGTACACTCGTTCCCCCCCTCCCATTCTTTGCAGCCACTGCACGTCCGGCCGCGCCAGCCTCTGGAGACTCAGAATTTATCAGACATCCTCAAACGAAAGCACGGTCAAGTGCAGTGTTCAGTAAGCCATGCATGATTCTATCATCACAGTCTCCAAACGACCCATGCAATTCCTTTCCCTTCTCTTCCGTCTTGAAGGGCAGAGCAGGCTTCAAGAGGCGTAACATGCATACAAACGCCAGTATTCGATGACACCCCCCTGCCGGAACATGATGAATCTCGTCAAATTACAACACGCTTTATTGGACTTTGAAATGCCTAGATTTTTGGTAGCAGTTTGGAGGCTCTATAAATCCGCGTGCCTGCGACCAAGGGAACCCTCAACGAGAGCACAGCAAGGAGGAGAGTGGGAGGAGTTGTTCTTTAGTGAAAGGAATGTTTTGCGCTTCCAATTCACTGTTCAAGGTTTTACCCACGCCAGCAATGCGATGACCCCATAAATCAAACGGTAGGGCTTGCTACTTTTGAAAGCACGCCCTAAGTGATAAACAAGCAATTCTGAGTACAAATTTGTATTTCATAGCTCACGAGGGCTGTGAGAAGCAAAACACTGGAGCGTGAATACAAAAGACCAATTTCTACTTGACTCACTAGTCATAGAGCAATTGTGCATCGATTGTGCACGGCGGTCTTCGTGGTTTTTTGACTTGACCAGCGTTATTTTGAAACGGTGCGTGAATCGATACAGAATCGCATGTTGTGGGAAGATTGATGCGAACAGCCCATGTCTTCCATAGTGGGGACGGCTTCATGACCTGTCGAACTAGCAATGCATACACTGATATGCGTTTCCGTACCTAAGCTGAGGAGTCTTGATATGTTGGGATGGTTTGATTGTGGGAGAAGGATGTGTGAGCAAAGCAATTCCGGCCAGTAGGATTCCTCGGCTGGGCATGCCTGATTGGGCACGCTGCCGCTACGAATATAGAAGCCGGACTAATAACCTTGAGTCACACTTGATGCGATATGAAGGCCAATGCTCTTGGGCAATGTAAATGAAGATAGACATCTCGAATGAGCCTTTGCAAATAGGAAATACTAATCAGATATAACTTGGTCCAAGACGCTCAATACCAGCAACATGGGCAGAACATTTACTTATCCCAAATCTCAGAAGAACACTGTCCATCGCTATGATAGTCGGGGTAGGTCAGGTCTATTACCGCTGTCTCAGTCGTCTCGAGCCCCAGTATATTGTAATCGTCAAGTCGAGTCAAGGTACTGAAAATCTCTAGCAACCTACGATCTCCACGCCATTCACACGATTATCAATGCCACGCCTGTCCTCCATGTCTCCTTCAACTCCTCAGACCCAGAAGACCCATTCCCTATAATTCTGCCCATGATTGGAACGATGGGCTCCTATGACCACCCCAGCGCCGACCTGAACGACCCCATGGATTGCTACCTCCATGGCTATGTAAGCTCAAACATCATGAAGGCCGCTCGCTCAGAGAAGGGTCTTCCTATCACAATTGCAGGAACGAAAGCAGACGGTATAGTGCTCAGCCTGACTCCAAACTCTCACTCGTACAACTATCGCTCAGCCGTGCTCTTTGGGTACGGGACATTGGTGGAAGATCCAGAGGAAAAGGTGTGGGCGATGAGGTTGGTCACCGATTCCGTGGTCCCTGGCCGTTGGGAAAACACTCGGACGCCGCCTGATGGGGCGGAAATGTCTTCGACGAATATTTTGAGGGTGAAGGTAGTCAATGGCAGTGGTAAGATTAGGGCAGGTGGGCCCCATGATGATAAGAAAGACACTGGGAGGGATGATGTGACTCGCAAGGTCTGGACAGGTGTTGTGCCCATTTGGGAGACTATTGGTGAGCCTATTGCTGGAGGTGACGGGAGGTTGAAGGAAGTTCCTGAGCATCTATTGTCTTTTCGGAAGGAGATGAATGGGGGCAACGAGGAGCATGCCAAGGAGGCCGCTGTGGAGAAAGCTTGAGAGGACTTCGTGGATTTCATTGACTGGTCATGGTATATGCAGTCTCCAAAGGGGCCTCCGCCTTGTAGAGGAGACTTGTAGGGAGGCCGTGAAGGGGCGGGCCCAGGAATGTTAGTTTGTTAAACTGCTCTTCGGCTGGGCTTTCAACCTCCAGCCAATGCCTTCCCAACCAGATTTTTACACCTTTCACTCATTGGTATCTCAAGGGCCAACTTGTGGCCGCTGTCACTCATCTTCCCCCAAGTCTTCCGTAGGATATTGATCATCTTCTCTTCATCATGCTGCTTCTCAAATTCCTCGAATTGGTCGTCCAGAAACACCAGACACGCGACATCTTCCAAAATCTGGGTCTGCTCATCCTTCTTGAGATCCTCCTTACGAATGAAATGCGCCACTTTTGTAGCATCTTGCTCGGAGTATCCCACATCCAAGCAAATCTGGGAAGCCAAGTCTGCCTGCCTCTTTTTCAAGCAGGTCCTCCATGCGTGGTATCCCACTTTCGTCATGGGATATGAGTCTCGAGGAATCTCCCACCGCCGGAAATGTTGGGCTCGGATGGCCAAGCGAAGGGTATCCGGTGCAGCGGGATGACACTTTTCGAGGTAGCTTGACATCTTTAGACTGTAGTGGAGCTCATACGGTATTTCCGTGCCATTGACCTTGATCTTCTTGGGATCTTGGGCATGGGCTTCATCGATGAGCTTCAGTGCAGTTTCGTATCTCTCGTTGCTGGTACCCATGGCGCTGTCACAAGAGCTGTGTCTCTGCAATGAGGCTCAATATGACATGCCTCGCATTTTGCCATTCTAAGCACCAGAAGTGGTGAAGTATTGAAGGTCGAAGTATATTTAGTCAGCACTTGAACTTGCAACGATAGCCAATGAAGGGCGTTGTAAACATTGCACCCGCTAGCAATCGATAGCAACAACAGAAACCTCCAGATAAAGCTCCCATTGTCCCATCATCAACTCATTTTCTCACCCCACTCTCGCTTTCAGGCTGCGCAGCATTCGCATGCCACATAATCTACTCGCTGCGCATATTGCTTACAGACAATTTAGTCTTAATGGTACATCCACTCTCCTCCAGCCTGCCGTCCTCGACCTGCGTCGATAGCTATTGTATTTCAGAGTCCAAAGTCTAAGCACTGACTCGTATCTAGAATTCCTCCACCTTGCGCCGGCTAGCAGCTGACCATGCTTCATTACATACCTCCGACCTCCCCCCTCACTTTCTCTTTCCAACGTCCGGCGGCGATTCTTCAATCCCCGACGATCTTACCCAACTCACCATCCTCCTCACCGGCCCACAAGGAACGCCATATTCACAGGGACTTTGGAAGCTTTGCTTGAAAATACCAGAGGATTACCCTAAGAATCCTCCTAAAGCCCTGTTTAAAACTAGGATATGGCATCCGAATGTCGAAGAGAATTCCGGCAGTGTCTGTGTTGACACCTTGAAGAAAGACTGGGAGCCAAAGCTGACTCTACGCGATGTTCTGATTGTGAGTATCTAAAGTGTCGGAGCTGTCTATCAAAACTGATCTTGTGGTCAGACTATATCATGCCTGCTCATCCATCCGAACCCGGATTCCGCGCTCAATGCTACGGCCGGCCACCTGATTCAAGATGACTACGAATCGTTCGCCCGACAGGCCAAGTTGATGACCTCGATACATGCGGGTATACCCTCTGACATGAAAGCTGCCGCATTAGCAGCAAGGACGCGAGGGGACGTGCCGAGTGCGATTCGAGATGAGATCGAGCAGCGGCCAGTCATGAAGAGCAAAACAAGCAGCTCATCGAGCGTCGTCATGAAGAAGCTACCCCAGCGCCTTACGAGCACTCAGTCGGCCCCCACCTATCGACCCTCAATTCAGCAGGAAGAGGAGACTGGTAGCGAAGAGGACGAAAAGAGCGCTTCGAAAGAGAACGATCCATCGCTTTCGCCATCGCCCGTTGCAACACAAAGCCCGCGAAGACCGTCATTTCCGAAACGTCCACTATCTGACCTTCCCTGTCCGATGGACCCAGAAGACGACTCAGTTGATGCCCCCTTATTGAGTCACTCGGAACAGAATATTGCGAATAGCATGCCCTCACCCCCTGCACCGGAACCTTCAAGGAAAGGCGCACAGTTAGTTGAGAGAAATGCTATGGTCAACTTCACTGGTAGAGGCCTTCAAGGTTCTACTAATAGCAGCATACCACGGGAACCTTCGAAAGCAGACCTAGATGACATCATGAGGCCCGCGAAAAGGATCTGCTCCGATGAGGCGAAGGAGAATGCCCCTACAGGTCGGAGTGGATCAGAGCTGCCAATGCCAATACACATGAGCAGTGTGCCAGCAAAAGTACTATCCGCAGGCGGGAGAAAAGCCTCTGCGCCGGGATCACTCGGTGGTGGGAAAGGAGGGAAAGCGAGGGTCGGATTGAGAAGGCTTTGATTCTGTTCATATAGCAATACTTTTATTTAGGATCCTTGTCATTCAGCGAGCATGAAACGGGCGTGGATAGCATTGTATGCCTGGGGTGTTTGGATTGAAGGGAGTCCGGGCGCAGGCTGACAGGAGAGTGGGAGGAGAAATGTGTGGAGGGAGAAATGGATCATCACTTTTGTTTATAACCAAGACATGGCAAGCAGCGTGTAATGCTTCCTTCTCAATAATTCTACATCACGACAATCAATTGCACCGGATTGGTTAAAAAGCGGCTGGCGGACTGGTCGGAGATGACGAGTCAATAAGAGGCCTCGTATCAATCAAGCCAACACGAAGGAGTTTGGGGGCGTCGGGTTTCGCTTCCACGCATCATGACTTTTTTGATGTCTACCTTGGATTGTAAGCCTTTTAATACCTACGAGCCAAGCAGTCGTTGTTCTGGCATGTATCCGTACGCTCTCTTCTGTATGAGTCCGACTGTTGTAATGAGCCAAAGGCGACCCCAACTTACTGCAAAGACAAAATCAACAAAGCTGATGATTTTAGCAAAGTGGGCCCAAGACCAAAGCAGAAAAGGTTTCGGTTGTTCCTGGACTAGAGGCCAATAGGGGAGGTTGTAGGGAGGTGTTAGGGTTCTTAGGGAGGGATTCCCGCCACCATTGCCTGGGAAAACGAAATTAGCTCTCACGCGCGTTGGAACTTGTCAGGGATTTCTTTAGGGAAGGTGAAAGCCCCTGACCTAACACCCTTTTTTTCTTACTCACTCACCTTCTTTCACACCTTTGTTCCCTTTTCAACCAAATTCATCCAACTCCATCACACTCATTCTTTCTTCTTTATCCTTTCATTAACATTGCAGCGCTATCATACCTACACACTCTTTACACTTAATCAATCACCAACACATCTCGCCAGCATGCGTTTCACTTCAGCCGTTGCTGTCGCGGCTTCGGTCGTCCCGCTTGCAGTCTCTGCAACAGGAAAGTTTGGATATGCTCTTGGTGTCAGGCACTCAGGTCAGCCATACTGCATCCTCGATAGCATTTGATGGCATTCTAACATGATGCAATCTAGATGGCTCTTGCAAATCACAAGGTGACTTCACTCAGGACTTCCAAAAGTTGCAATCCAGCGCGACAAAACCAGGATACGTCCGGACCTACGCTGCAATTGATGGCGGCAAAGATGGCGTACCCTGCTCCGTGCCAGGTCAACTCCTTCCTGCGGCCCAACAAGCCGGCATCAAGGTGGTCCTAGGTCTTTGGTAAGGGTTCTTCCCTGGCGTTCACTGGTCATCGTGCTGACGCTATGGTCCAGGGCCGACACTGACCAGGAATTCACCGATGACCAGACAGAGACCTTAAAATACGCGAAGCAATACTCGAACACAATCTATGCTTTCACTGTCGGATCTGAAGGTCTCTACCGCGCAGAACAGACCCCTGGAGCCGGCTACTCTGCTAGTGACCTTCTGAAGAGAATCGACTGGTTCAAGGGAAACATGACTCAATATGGTCTTACGCAGAGAGTCGGGACAGCAGACAGCTGGAACAAGTACCAAGATGGAACTGCGGATAGCTTGATCAGTGGTGGTGTTAATCTCATGTAAGATGATTCAATACCTTGGCAGCATTGGTATCATCTCTAACATGTCGTTAGGCTTATCAATGCTTTCGGCTACTGGCAATCACAGGACATCAGCAACGCCAGTGCAACATACCTAGATGATCTACAACAGGCTTTCGGCCATATCCAAAGCGTGAACGGCTCCACCACTGCCATTGAACTGTGGACTGGAGAGACCGGATGGCCGACTGATGGTTCGTGATGCCCAATTGTCTCTCTTTCGATAGCAACATAGCTAACCTACCCAAAGGCGGATCCAACTACCACGACAGCAAATACAGCACCACAGCTGTTGCTGGCACTGCCAACGCTCAGACGTTCTGGAAGGAGGGCGTGTGTGCTGCTCTCGACTGGAATTATGACGTTTTCTACTTCGAGGCCTTTGCGGAGCCGTGGAAGCCACAATCCGTCGGTCTCGGCGGACAGCTAGGAGATGAGACGCACTGGGGAGCCTACGACGCGAACAGAAACCAGGTCATCCCCGACCTGAGCTGTAGCTACCCGTAAACTGCCTCAAGAAAGACTTCATCGCGCATTCAAAAGGGTATTAGACTAGGAGACTTTGATGGTTGGGGCAGGGGGTTGATGCATTGGGCTGGGTGATTTCTTGTGCTGTCATGTCCGCTTCGATTCTCTCGACCTCGGCGTCCTCTGGCGGTCCTTCCTGGGCCTAAAAGGCAAGTGTTCGTATTCAAAAGAATACCGTGTGTTGAACCATCATTAGAAGCAGGGGATCAATGAGTAGTCCGTATAATAGAGCATCCACTACTACGCAGCCCCTGTCTTTCCTGCACCCGGTCCGCATTTCATCGGCGTAGAGGTAGGATTTATACAATACCAACGTAATTGCTGCAAATGCCAGACTGCTGAGGAACAACTGGACTATTGAGAGATTGAGGAACTCAGATATCGATAGGAAGAAATATACCTAGCAGGGCTTGGCAATAGGCTATCACCGTATAGAAACCGTTATCATTTGGTCACGTTAAAAACGTTTGTTCTAGCTCCGACACGGTTAATAAAAAATAAACGTCATTATTAATTTTCGTTTAAATATTATAAACGTAATAATAATATTACTATAAAGGAAAAATTTATCGTAAATAAATTTCAACGTAAAAATCAAACGTTACGTAAATTTTTTTGACGTTAAAAATTTTAACGTAATAATTATATTATATCATATCTTTACGGTGTTATTACGATAATTTATAAATTTTATTAAAAAAAAAATTTCCTTTTTCAAACGTTTTTGTTTATTTATTATCAATTTTAATATTTACTTTTTTGGACGTTTTTTTTGTTTATTATCGATTTTAATATTTACTTTTTTTTTTGTTTATTTATTTATTTTTTTTCGTCCCCAACCTTTCTATTTTCTAGTTAATCTGCGGCTTATAGTTATAATACTTTAAAAAATTTTAATTAAACTAATTATAAAGATTTGATATTTATATTAATATATATAATTAAATAAAATATAATACTTTAAAAAAATTAACGTTAATATTAATAAACGTTAATTTTGAATAACAGTTTCTATACGGTTTTTTAAAAAGTAACAGTATCTACACGGTTCCAAGCGTACTGCCAAGCCCCCTAAGGTATGTAGTACATCTAGCGTTTCGCTAGCGCGTGCCCGGATGGCTGCAAACCCCGACCCCCCTCCTCCTCGAATTGCGGTCCATCAAGACCTGGGTGGGCGACTTCTGTTGTGTCGAGGACCTTGGACGTAGGCTTTCCCACTCGAGATGACAGACAGAGCACTGCTTCCAGCATATGTAATAAGGTGTCTACCTAGTGTTTCCAACAATTGTGATGCGTGCATGTTCCTCTTCTGCTATTCGAGAATGATTCAGAGTTTCGCGAACCCACGCAAGAAGCGCACTCGTGTACAATTGCTTCTGGTAGAAAATGATGTATCCATCGTGATCATGGCATCTGATTCTCAACATGGCGTCTCGGTTGCAGATAAATTATGAGTCATAAACGCAAGGCCAAGCTATCGAGCCTACAGGTCATCCGACCACCACTAAAAAACTCGGCCGACTATGTTAGGGTCGGACGACTATTAGTCTAGCTATATTAAGGTTAGCTTTAAAAAAAAATTTAAAAAAACTTTTTAGTCGGATAACCTCTTATTTTTTATATAATTTTATAAATTTTAAAATTATAAAATAAACCAGAATTAATTTAAGATTAATTTTAAATTAATTATTAATAAAAATAACTCCGATATCGAATAAGCTATTATATCTAAGTTTATTATTATATTTATATATTATTATACCGACTTAAAAATATTATTTATTAAATATTCTCTTATCCTCTTTAACTATTTTTAAAATTATTCTAATAAATATATATATATTATTAATATATCCCTAAAAGACTAAAGAAAGGTAAAGGAAATTTATAATTTGATAAATTATATTTAAATTAATCCGAATTTAATTTAGATTTAAATCTAATTTAATAATAAATTTAATATTTATAAAAATAAAAGTATCCGAAAAAGTATTCCTTATTAATATATTTAAATAACGCTCCTTATACTCGATATATATATTAATATTCTAGAATTATATATTATTAATATTTATATTTAAATCTTATAAGAATATAATATATATTTTTTATTAAAGACGATTTGAAATAGATTCAAAAGATTTAATAATCTTATAATAATTTATATAACTTATAGATTCGATTTATAATCGTATAAGAATTAACTCTAAATTAATTTATAATTGAATTTATTTAATATTTAAAAAGGTAATTTATTTAAGTTTAAAAGTAATTTGAATAAAAGAATATATATAAATAACAAAATAAAGAATATAATCCTATAATTAAATAAATAAAAACTTAGGTATTTAATCCAAAATCAATTTTAAATCGATTATAATTTAAAATTGAATTAATCTTAGATTATCTCTAACAAATTTTTATTTTATATTAATTATATAAATAATAAAGGTTCAAAATAAAAAATATATTTTTTCTAATTATTAAATATTATTAAAAATATTTATATTAAATATCTCAAAAATCTTTTTTTAAAGTTAAGTAATCCCTAATTAAAGCCGGAGAACTTATATTATATTATTAAATATATATTAATTAAGAAGAAGAATTATAATAATTAATTTATATTCGATTCAAAATTGTTTTAGAATTAATTCTAAATTAATTTAAATATTAATTATTAAACTAGTTCTAGAGCTTTATAATATATAAATTATTAAATAAAATTTAATATTATTATCCTTAATAATCTAGTTTATTACTTATATTTTATTTTTATTTTATATAGAATATATATATATCCGCCGCCGCTATATAGTCGTTTTTTATTAGAGTTATAAGATAGCTTCTTTAAGCTTATTAAACAAATAAAAGACCTAGGATTAATAATTAATTTGAAATTAAATCGAAATTAATTTAAAATTAAATTTAATTAATTATATAGGAAAATTCCTTTGTAATTTATTATTAAATACGTTTTATTTAAACTATTAAATAGAATATATTATAAATATTTATTAAAATATTAGTTAAATAAACCAAATCGAAGTTATTATTCGGAAGCAAAAGATATTTTATTATTTTAAAGAATAAATATTTAATAATATTTAACTTAAATATAAATTCAAATATCGAAATATAAATAAAAGAGTAAATTTTTAATTATTTATTAATTAATTTTTATTCGATCTTAAATTAATTTATAATCGATTAGTATTAATATATTTAATATCTTAATATTAATAAAATTAATATTAAAATTATTATTATCTTTTATAAGAAATAGGCTTAGATCTTTTTGCAGTTAAAAGCTTATAAAATAAATATAATATTTAAAAGGATAAAAGAATCAATTAATAAAATCGTATTTATAATATTCGAACCAAAATTAGGAAAATATAAAGGATTTAATTTAGGATTAATTTATAATTAATTTAAAAATTTTACTAATTATATATTTTATAATCTTTATACTTTGCTAAATTTATATAAATAAATTGAATAACGAATACTATTAACGAATATTTACGAAAGTATTCGAATTAGTTTCCGAATTATTATAATTTCTTATTTATTAATTTTATCTTTATAATAATAGCCTTAAGATAGTCTTTATAAATATAAATAAAGTATAAATTAAAGATATATATAATTTAAATTCAATCTTAATTTAATATTAATTTAATTAGGATTTAAATAATATTTTTAATTTATTGACTTTTATCTTCGGCCTTAATATTAATATATATAATAAACGATTATTTATTATAATATTTATTTTAAATGTAAAATTTGTTAAAATATTAAAATTAATTAATATAATAAATCCGTTTATAAATAAATAATAGCTTTATTAGAATATTCTTTAAAAAAAGATTATTTCAAAGTTTATTAATTTTTAATTAATAATTGAATCCAAATTAAATTTAAATCAAATTTAAATTAAATATTTATTATTTTTCTAGACTTATTATTATTTATTCTAAAGATTTATAATTAAGCTCGTTATAAATAAGATATTAATATTGCCTTAGATATTAATATATACTATTTCGAAATCTTAAGGGAAGTCTTTATTATAATTTATAATTATATTAATATAATCGAGCAAATATATTATAAAAGTAATATTATTAGGAAGGGCTTAATATTATTATATATTATTATAAAATAAGCTTAAATCTAAATTAAATCTGAATTAAATCTAAATTAATTTATATTTAATTTAATATTAGAAACTTTAATTAATATAATATTTAATAATATTTAACGTTTTTCGATTTCGGTATATAATATATATATTATTAAATAAATTTATTAAAAAGATTTTACAAATTTAAATAGAAATTAAATAATAATTAATCTTATTTTATTTTAGATTTAATTTAAAATTAATTTAAATATTAAGAAGTTATTGTAAAATTCGGAGGCAATTATTAATTAAAATAAATTCTAATAAAAAAGATAATATAAGATCTTTTATATTTTCTAAGAATTGAAAAAGATAATTAAATTCTAAATTTAATAATAATCCTTGATTATAATTAAAATCAAGATTAAGCTTTTAAGGATTTGAAAAGTAAAATTAAATTTTAATTAATCTTAATTTATTTATTAATTAATTTTAGCTTTCTTTAACGAATAACTTCAATAAATTAATAGAATTCGTTTAATTAATTATTAATTAATAACTTAGAATAAAGATAAAAGGAAATAAAGGTTCGAAAATTAGAACTTAAAAATAAAAGAATAAAATTAGAAATAATATAATTAAAAAATTAGATAAATAACAAAAAGATATAATTAAATTAGGATTAAATTAGAAATAATTCTAATTAATTTTATTATTTATTTATTTTAAATTAAACTAATTTAATTTATTAATTAAAATTAATCTTTATTTAATCCCAGATTAATTTCGATTCGATCTAATTAGTTTATTTCTTATTACCTTTACCCCCCTTAGTCTCCCCTTTAGCCTCCCCTTTTATCTTTTTTCTAATCTTTTCCTTAGCCTCCCCCCTTATTTCCCTTTTAGCCTCCTCTTCTATCTCCCCCCTTATTCCTTTTATAGCCTCTTTTTTAGCCTCCCTTTTAATCTCCTTTTTAATCTCCCTCCTAGTCTCCCCATTAACCTCTTTATTATTCTTATTGTTTTTATTAGAATACTTGCTAATAGCAAATATATCCTTAACTTCTATTATATTAAAATTATAATCTAAATAATCAAAATACTTTAAATAATTATAATAAATAAGATTTTATAAATATTTTATATTTAATTAATAATTAATCCAGATTCAAATCAAATTTAATTTAGAATTAAATTATTAAAAAGTTAAAAACTTACTGATTTTATAATTCTTATAATTATAATAAAATACCTCTTTCTTTAAAACTTTAAATAAAATATAAATATATATCTTATAAAGCTAAATTAATTAGTAATTAATTTTATTTTAATTCTGAATTAATTATTATTTAATCCTTTTTCAAAGGTAATTTCTATTTAATTAGGGTTTTAGCGACCTTTTTTGCTAAATTAAAGGTTTCGGAAATTATATTTCCTAATTAATAATATATAAGTTACTCGAAGAATTTTAAATTAATTAATATTTAATCCTGAATCAATCCAAAATTAAACTTATTAATTAATTATATAATATTTTAAAATCCTTAAGAATTATAATTTTCCTAGAAAATATTTATTCTATAATCTTTCGATATATATTTATAAAAGGCTAGGATATTTAAGAAATAGACTTATAATTATATTAATTTTAGATTAAATCTAAATTGAATAAGAATTAATTCTATTATAATAAGATAGAGTTTTTTATCGTCTATATTAAGACGATAGAAGAGCTTGCCTATTATAATATATAACCTATCCTATTCGAATTAATTAGCAAATAATTTTGAATTAATTTAAATAAATAGAATTTTAATATCAAAAATAAATTAAATCAAATTAGGATTAATTAATAAATAATCTTGAATTAATCTTAATAAATAGAATTTTAAAATTAAAATTAAATTAAATTAAATTAAGATTGATTTGGAATTAAATTATTATTATTATTTTATTTATTAATTTTTTATCTTATATAGGCTAGTTTGTAGGGCGCTAGGTTAGGGCTTTATATTAAATATAAATATCGCTTTTTTTTAGATTAGCTATTGCAATAGATTTGATTAATTAAAGATTAATTATTAATTAATTATATAATAAATTTATAATTAATTGTATAAAAGGTATATAGTATAAGAAAGATAATAAGGCGACTATAAACAAAACGAAGATAAATTACACCTAAACTCTAATTCTTAGCGTGGTCGTCTGAGTTTTTTAGTGGTGGTCGGATGACCTGCCTCCTCCAAGCGATCAGGAATGTGCTCCGGCCTCACCCCTTTCTGGGCCCGGGAGTGAGCGCCGCCCTAACCCGGTTTGTGCGCCCGGCGTGAGGTTTCAGCGACGACAAGACATTCTCCGTCGCCCTCGTCCAGCAGCCGCACTACCATTCTCTGTGCCTTACGTTCCATTTCGACCACATGCCCCATGCCCTTTTGGTCTCCATTCCCACTTTCAGTCCAATCTCCCCTGAGCCCGTGAAACAGAAGCGCCAGCGTATTGGACTTCCAAACCATTCCTCGCCCCCCTATGCTGCCCGCCATGGTAAGCCCCAAGTACAGCACCGTCAGCGCCAACAGCGCACCCGGCAAACTCAACCACGCCCAACGTACCACCACAATAGTCTGATCCTCCCAAACAACGCCCAATGCCTGCGCAGGACCCACGTCAGTCTCAGGATTGACAGCATTGGCAGCGTTGCGGTAGAAAACGGTGAGGTACTGCGCCACCCGAGTGAAGGTCGCGGATGTCTGCGTGAGATTCGAATTTTGGAAGAGCGCGACGACGTCGCTTGGGGGCAGCGAAGGCGAGCTTCCACTTTGGGTCATTTGGCTTGCGAATCCGGTCAGTAAGGGGCCGAGCCATGCTCCAAGGGTGGGATCGGCGGTTACGATGTAGTCGTTTGCGGTTAAACCGTCATAGTCGAGGACATTGAGTTCAGCTGATGTCACGTTGACACTTGGGTCGATCGTGGCGCCACCACCTGTGGGAGGACTGATGTTGTAGAAGACCCGGTCGGAGAGGTTGAAGTTCACGGTGTTGGAGAGATCGGCAAGGGAAGGGTCGCTGGTATGATTGTACCAGGAACTTTTCAGGTTCTCCGTGAAGACAGTATTATTGACCGTGGCGGTGTAGGTGTTTACACACCAGTAAAGGGAGCACTCTATTGCGTAAACGTTGGGAGCCGCGGGCTTAAGACCGATAAGCGAGAAATTTGCAAGGGCATAGCCTACTTTGTCGAGTGTGATTGGAGGGAGTTTGCCACTGGTGTTCAAGTTACCACTCTGCCCGACGGCTTGTCCAAGACTGAGGCCATTCGGGAGCGACTGCATTGTCAAGTCAAAATTTTTAAATAAATGGCTGGTATTTGAGAGCTGCTGGCCCTCATGGTCGAAATATAGGACCTGATCCGTTATGTTGACACATTGGCTGCACACCGCAAGTGTTTGGTAACGGTCCCAGGTACAATTGCCACTCGGACAGCTGGGATTCATCGCGAAATCTTCAACGCCAAACAGACCACCGTAGATGTAACGCTGAATGGAATTGATCCCACGATCGGCAGCAAGGGTTGCGGTTGATGTCCGAAGCACTGGAAGCGTTGTATTTTGGGGCAATGGTACTGCCTCGAGCCTGGGGAAGGCCACTTGCTGCACGAAAGGATCGACTGCCAGTACTAGAATAGTAACAAGCGCTCCGATAGAAGAGAGGTGACTGAAAGACGTCAGTGATGCAAAATATTGTTCATCCCATTCTGGGTTCGTACCGCCAACGAACGTTCCAAAGCAGCTTCAGGGCTCCCCACGGTCCTCGGCTCGCTTGATCGTAGACCTCAATGTCATTGAGAGGGTGAAGCTGTCGAAACCAGTGCCATTTCGCCTGGCTGATACCCGCCGCGATCGGCACCAGCATTGTTGCCTTCATGATAGTAGCAAAGACGGAAACTAGGGAATTGATGGTGATGCTGAAGGGCCACGTGGGCAGAGGGCGTCCTTCATGGAGACGGAGGACGAGGACAATGGCAAGCATCGATAACAAGCTGACCAGCATCGCACATATCTCCCAGATCCATCGGTCCGTGGTGAAGTGAGTCCAACGGTCAGCGGTGGTTACCGCGCGTGTGGAACTTTCCTTGGTCGGAATTGTAGATTTATGATGTTGGAGCAAGTCTGTTTCAATTTGCTGTTGCTTGTCATCTTCTCGCTCTTGGTGATGTTGATCTCTACCGTCTGAGACGGACGAGGTGGAACTTAAAGGGGAAATGCTTCGTTGGAAGGAATCGCCTCTATGCTCAGCAGCTGGCATAGGAGGCGAAGAGTCCACAGCGCCTTGCATAACTGAGGAGTGTTTCCTGCAAGAAGGCAAAATCGCGACATTGCGGTCTATGTGTAGCGGTGGAATGACCAGGATTTGAATCCTACACGGCACGGCTTGCGCAGTACATTTTCTTCAGCTATGGAGGCTGAGGCGCAACGCGTGCATGCAAATCCTAGAGGCTGATCAATGACATGCCTCAATGTAGAATGCTACATCTTTGAGAAGCATTCCGGTAAGACGGAAGTGAAGGAGGCATTCTGGTCCTCGGTCCGTTAGACGCGACTTGCTTGAATCATGGGGCTGAAGCACTGTAAAGCTAGAGTACATAGCCAGGAAGGTCCAGCTATACACCCGAGGGACCATAATAAGTGATAGGGCCTCGTAAAGCGGCGCCGGGACCACCTCGAATCGGGCGTATTCTCACCTGTACGCAAACTAAACGCGTCCAACTCCATCGTCACCTCCTTGACCTTGAATTCCAATTTAAGGCACCATGCTCATGCGGTCAACAACATGATTCACATATGCTGTTTTCCTCTATCTTAATCACTGACTATCATACATTCATTTGCCCTTTCCTTATGTTACTAACATTGTTTACGGTCCTTTGAGCGTCGGTTTTTCAGACGCTTGTACACTTGATCAATTGGTGGTCAGGAGAGTCTGGGAGTAGAACACCCGATTGTTGAAGCGAAGGTGAGCCCTGTCTATCGTACGAAGGAGCCATTGCTGACTTCTCTTGACCTCTCGTGCATCTAGCCGTCCGAGTCCGCCGCCCCCCTCTTCCGGTTCCGAAGCTTTGCACGAGAAATCGAGCGCATTGGCAGCGCTGGCGGAGCTGCACCAACGGCCAGGGAGCAGGTCGCCCTGAAAGCTCCTACTATTTGCCAATCTAAACTTGGAGGGTCTGCGCGGAACTGTGCTTCATTCGGGGCATTCGGCATAAAATCCGGCAAAAGAAGGGCTTTCGACGTCAACATTTGACGTGAGAAAACCATCAATCTTCGAGAATAGCCGAGTCTTCTTGATTCGTCAAGATTTCTATGCCAGTGAGCCGACGCTTTGCGTTTGTGGGAAGTGTCTACAAAATTGCCATAAGATGAACACACCAAGTCCTTTGGATCCCCTTGATCCGAATATTCCTTCAAGGCAACTACCCGGCAAGTCACCAGCTCTCGAAAAAGCTTTGCCTCCGACACCACCTCCATTTGATCGTACTCGATCAGAGGCGCCTTCGTCCAGTGGAGCAATAAATACCTCAGAACCCTTGTCGCACGTCAGCAGGCCATCCTTGAGTGGTATGCACTCCTTTATAAGGCCAAGGAGGCGTGTGATATCGCACAACAAGGCGTGCATGATAGCTCTTCCTCTCGAGAACGAGTCTGGCCAGGTAACAAGCAGGGAGAGCTACCTCAAACCTGAGGAGGTGAAGGCGCGGCTAAATGCATGGGAAGATGAAGGCTACGATACCCGAGGCTTCGTACTTGGATCGCCAACTACTGGCTCTGCACCCATTGTGTCTGAGGGTCAGAGTCGGGCTATACACCCTGATCCAGAAGACGAGAAGCGTGAGCACTACAATCGCTCATACAGAGTCAGCATCCCAGATCGAAGAGAATGGGAAGCCTATGTCAATTATCTGAAAGAAGAAAAATTACGCGCTTTGGGTGTGACTTCTGGCGACGAGGAACCACCATCGCGAAAGTCACCAGTGCCCTCTTTGATGAGTAGACAGGCGTCGTCACAGAGCTCGGCATTGCTAACGTCCCCACCTCTTCCTCCCTCGGCAGTCCATGCACGCCCGTTCGCTCCGTCATTTCAACCTGGTGCCCAGCCTGGCAAGCCTGTTGTATCCCATTTTCCACGGTATTCCATGGCAATGCCTTTTGCCGACCCGAATCCATTCATGCAGTCTCAGTCTCCCGTCCACAGACTCGGGTCCCCGCAAGGATATCTTACGCCTCAGCCGGGCTCAAGAATTACATCTCCCTTTTCCAATAGTCAGATGCATGGCCTTGGCAATGTAGTGCCCCCTCCTCCGCCGCCCACGCAGCACGGTCTTGGCCAAAATTCAGGCCAGGATCCAGGTGAATTGCTAGGGCGAATGCTCCAGCAACAATCGCTTTTGCATGCACAGCAATTACAGCAACAGCATCAGCAACAACAAATGCTTCAACCTGCTCCGCATCCAAGTTTGACCACCACGCAAGCTCGTGACAATACTGTTCAGCCAGTGCAACACCTCGGTGGACCCAAGATCATTACACCGTATCCTCGAGGGCATCGTCAGAATGAAAGCGAGACATTGCAGAGAGAGGTTGACGAGGCCGAGGCTTATTACGACGAGTCATCTACACAGGAAGAGCCGAAGGATCTCACGCTTGATGAGGAGAAGAAAGACAATGAAGAACTTCCGAAGGAAGAAGAGAGCGCACCCGCGAACGAGAGAGCAACTACCCCTGGCACCCAGCGTGGTCCAAATGTTTCATCCAGCGAGCAGAACAGTGCGATAGGACGACCTAGAAGACATCATGGATCCAAGACCTCGGTTTCTAAGTTGAACGTCAATGCTCCGGAGTTCAAGTTTGAAAAGAGATCCACGGCCGCACCAGAAGTCTTTGCGTTCCTGGGCAATAAACAGCCTCGTGGACCGGCTGCGCCAAGTGCACAGTGGGTGCCTATAGGTACTGATGGCGAGAAAGCCTCCTTTGATCGTGCGCAAACAACAAAATTCAATGCAACAGCGCCCGAATTCACCCCCGGAGCCGCACCTAAGCCAGCCATTCAATCCCGTGTGTTTAGCTTCTCTTCATTGGGGCCGTCGTTCAGTCCTAATGCTCCAACATTTTACACTAGCCAGCCCAAAGGTCCTGTCAGCAAGGATGCGCCTAACAAAGATGATTCCATTGCTTCGGTGAAAAAAATCTTTGGTGACTTCCAATTCTCAGGGGCCATCCAGCCTCCCAAGAAGTCTAAAGCCTTGCCTATTGTCCAACCTGGCGAAAGTGCCGATGAGACTGTTCGCGATGCTGATGGTCAAGAAGACGAGTCGGGACGTATTACTCAGGCTGATGGTCGCCAGAAGAGGGCGCGGCGTGAACAGGATGATGGAGATCAAGTGCCTCTATTCGAAAATCCGAGCCATACGCCTTGGATGGATAATAAGGCTGATGAACGAGCAGCTTATTTCAGCAATACCCATTCCCCATCGTGTACGAACGCAGAACCTACAACACTGGAGGCCGCCACAGATCTCCTTGAAGAAGTCATCGACGAGCTAGCTTCTTCGGAGGCCTCGAATTTAATGAGAGAGGATGAGCCAGCCCAGACTAAGGGAAGATCCTGGGACTCTTTTGCCTTCCATGATATCGATCATGCCACAAGGCCGCAAGCAACATCTCGGGAGGGAAACGCCAGCTTCATCGAGCCAACTGATCATGGGGTAGTCGAAGCTACGCAAGAGTTCTTAAGTAAATCCAAGCAATACAAGTCGGAGTTTGACAAAGCGTTAAGCAACCGTTCCTCCAGATCACCATCCACGTCCGATTCAGAAGAACCTCGCGTTCGACGACAGCATAGGGAGGATCGTATCGATCGTATCGATCGCATCGACCATGCCCCGCAAGCACCTCCTTTGCGCCAGGATATCCTAGACAGTGTAAGATATGTCGAGCCATCAATCCATGAGATTGATGCCGTGATGAAGCACCTCAATCAATCAGGTGACTCGGATATTGGTGTAGAGCGAAGTCCAAGTCCTGCCTATCAACGTCCAAGTCCAGCGAGAAGCTCTGTCCGGTCTCCTCACCCGGCCTTCAATGACTCTTGGGTCCCGCATGAACTCTTGGCTCCTGCACCTATCAGAAGTGACGCTCCTTCACCGAGTCCCAACAGGTTACGTGAACCGTTCCAGTATCTACCACCTACGGATACCTCCAGCGTTGATAGCGCGGCAGTCTCCTTAGTTGCCCGTAACGCGCGCTATAGCCCATCTTATAGGCCTTCAAAGAATTCTCCATCGATTAATCGTCTCAATAGTCCTGGAAGTACTCCCCCCAGCGACTGGAATGATGCTATATCTTCCGTTGATGAGGACAAATTCAAGACACGCACGGGCTTCTTTGACAGTAGGGTCAATGATCTCGTTGGTGAAGTTGTCCAGCAGCGATTGGGTCCTTTGGAAAAAATACTGTCTGGCATACAGCAGTCGTTGGCTATGCTGTCGAAGAGTAATACCAGCAGAACAGCCAGCAGGAGGCCTCGAAGCTCAGGCCCGCTAGAGATTGAGAACAGTGACGCGGACGACGAAGAAGACGAAAAAGACGGTGTAGAACCTTCTCAATCTACCCGCAAATCGCCTTTGAGAGATCGTAGGTACGATCAACTCAAAGCTTCAATCAAAGAGATCGGTGAGGCCCAGCAGGCTTCTGCGCCTCCAAGTCAGCTTGCAGATGTCGTGAGTGCGATCAACGATCTCAAATCGATTATGCAACAAGCTCCGCAGGCGCAAACCTCGGTGGGCAACATCAAGACAATTATTGAGGAGGCTTTGGGGAAACAAATGCGTGGCAGATCAGGTCCAGTGACCTCTTCTTCTCAAGCTGCGGCTGCTGAAAAAAGTTCACTCCACATTGCAGGTCTTGAAAGTATGCTTAAAGTAGCTGAAGGGCGTGCCGACGATGAGATGAAAGCTCGTAGGGCTACAGAAGATGCCCTGGCAGACAATCAAAGACTCCTCCGAACAGCTCTACAAGATGCCGCCCAGCAACGCGAGTCTGCAGAGGCAACTGAGCGTAGCTTGCTAGAGTATCACGAAGAACGACAACACAGTCTGAAGCGTACAGCGTTGCTCGAAGGTTCTCAGGAGCATATGGAGAAGACGATTGCTGATCTGTCTGATAAGAGTGCAGCTCTCGAAGGTACTCTTGCAGAGTACCGTTTATCAAGCGATCAGTGGCGAACAGAAATCGACGATGCCAGGCACGAGAACAAAGATCTCAGACGGAACATCACTACCTTGAAAGATGAGGTCGACACTCTTCTCCAAGACCGGCAGGCACTCAAAGCCAAGTTCGAGACAGTCCAAGATACTATGGCTCTGTCATCACGAGAGATTGCCGCGGATCAATCAAGATGGCGCCGCAAGGAGGAAGAGCACAGCAAAAAGTTGGAGGGGCTGAGTGCTCGACTTGAGGCTGAAGCTAGGACGAGAGAAAGACTTGAACTTGAGATCGAAAGACTCGAAGCTCAAGAGAAGGAGTCTATGAAATCTCGCATCCAGGTGGAACAGATGCAAAAGGCCAATGCTCATCTCGACACACTTATCGGCCAGTTGAAATCAGAGAGCCACGAGCATCAAACCGCTGCCGAACGCTTTCAGCGTGATGCCCGTGCGGCCAAAGAGACAAGCATCATGGAAGTACATCGCACTCGATCGGCCCTCGAAGCAGATATCAAAGCCGCCAAGAGTGAAACCAGTGTAGTATATGGGGAGCTTACTGGTGAGATTCGAAGGCTTCAGAAGGAGCTTGAGGACGCTACTTCAAACGCAGAGAAGTCTCGATCGAGACACGAACTTATGCTCGAAGAGGCTTCTGACTCGAGACATGATGCGCTACGAGAAGCGGCAGATGCTAGGGACGCTGCTTTGCAGGAGCATTACCGGTTCCATCAGCGGACGTTGGAAGAGATGAAGGGACAGCATCAGCGCGCATTGGACAACACCCTCGAAGACAAGCAACGCTCCGAGACGTACTTGAGTGACCGTTTGAACTTGGCCGATGAAAAGCTGGCTCACTATCAAGAGAAAGTGGTACATCTTGAAGGAAAGCTCGAAATCGCCAAATCGGCCGCCCAGGCTGCGGTGCAAGCAGCTCAAGCAAAGAAAAGCGCGAGAAGTCCGTCCTCAGCGCGTGCCCCTGTCATGACGAAGGTTTCCCTTATCCCTGAGAAGGTCTCTCCACAGGCTCTCCGCGAATCCATACTGGTGCTCCAAGAACAGCTTCAAGCGCGAGAATCTCGCATCGAAGACTTAGAATCCCAACTCTCAGCCGTCGACACAGAGGCACCCGCGAAATTGAGAGATGCGGAGGTCGAAATCACCTGGCTACGTGAACTCCTCGGCGTCCGCATCGACGATCTTCAAGATATCATCACCACCCTCTCTTCGCCATCCTACAATCGTGAAGCTGTCAAAGACGCCGCAATCCGGCTGAAAGCTAATCTGCAAATGGAGCAGCAAGAGAAGGAGCGTGCTTTAGCAGGAGCCCAGACTTTCCCGTCGCTCTCGAGCATTTCCAACCTCGCAGCCTCGCCTAAGGCACTGCCAATGGCTGCCGCTGCCGCATGGGGTAATTGGCGAAAGGGGAGAGAGTCTGGCTTTGGAAATTTGAGCGCCATTGCGAACAGCAGCCTCAACCAAACCCCCTCCAAACCATCTTCCTCGCCGCAGAGCTTCTTTGCCGGACTCATGACTCCCCCACGCACCGAATTGAGGACCACGCCGCCGGATCTCGAGTCCAGACCCACATCTTCCAGATCGAAGAGGGCGATTCGAGGGCCTAGGACGCCTCGACACAGCATGAGCCTGCACGATGACACTGGCGCTTTGCGAGGGCGGCCCGTGCCCGTCACGCCGCCCTTGATGCGGAAAGGTAGCTACGATCTCGATGCCAGCGAGAATCCTGGGTTTGGAGACGAAGAAGGTACGGCTACGGAGTACAATACAGCGGCCTACGAGATTGGGGAGGAGGAAGAAGACGAGCCTTTTGGACCGCGGATTGGAACGTTTGCCGGGTCGAGGTGACTCTTGACTTTCACTCATGGATTGAGCCCATGGGGTTCATTGCTCGATAGCATTAGACTGTGGTGACTGGACAAGGCATTTTCTTACTTGCTGCGATTGCATGTGCTGGCTACTATTACTTAGATGGTTGCTTTGGCGGATATACCCTTTCCCGTTAACTGGTGGTTTTTGTTTCGGATGGGTGAATGGATTTTCGGATTGGCAAGCGAGAGATTTGTGATAACTTAGAAGGACCAAACACTCTTTTCTCCCTCTCGGGCCGCCAATTCCACGTTGTCTCTGTCTCTCTGTACTATCACGGAGAGCAATTCTTGATCGCAAGGACGGCATCTGGACCCAAACCCGACCATCTCGGTTCGTACCTGTTCACGAATACGGCGTTCCTTGCATCGCGCATCCCCTTCTGGCCTAGTGCGACGCGGATTCAATATCGTGATGTCATCCGATTCCGCACTTGTGCTCCCGCCGCGATTTAATACCGCTAGAGAGCCTGCGGTACAGCCTGGGGCGAGGAGATCTCAGCAAGGCTGGAAGATGGTCGCACCGTTAAGGGAAGAGATCCTCTTGAGTGCGTCAATTGTTGCACTCCATGAATGTGCAAATTAAAGTGAACAATATCGTATCGTGGTCGAGAGGTACTCGGTAGGTGTTACACTGACGGTTTGCGTATGTCAATATGTTCAGAACGACGCGTGTCCTATCCATAGCTATGAGATTAAGATGAGACTAATTGGCAGCCAGCTGTCGCTATGTCAGTAGCAATCATGTATCAAGTCGTCATCTATTATATTGTCAGCTAAAGTGTGCAAGTGGAGAGAGAGACATTCAATACGAAACCAGATCTGGCCCCCTGTAACTCCGTAAATTAGCGCCCGTAAGGAGATTTGGGCCCCGCCTCCACATTTTCCAGCCCAGGATCGATTAATTCCCTTCTTTCTTGGCTGGGAGGCTGGATTGTCGACTTGGATATCTTCTTGCCACTTTGTTTGTCGTCCCTATTCATTGCTTGAAATCACACCAGCAATTCACTCTCGCTCAACAGTCTTACGTGACAGCGTCGCGTGTATCTTATTTGATCGTCTACCGTCTCTCGCTGGTAAACACCCCCTGTATCCCCACGACTGCTTCTATTGCTACCTTCTCAAGCTCCATGCCTCGTTCGAACGCGAAGCTCTTCAATACCTCGATCCACTCAGCTGCCACCTGCTTTGACGGCTTCACTGACAAGAACATCACAGATTGTATCAATCCGCTCTCTCCAAACCAAGAACCAGGAAATCAACAATGCATTCCTCCGTTCTCCTCACAGCCTTCTCAGCCTTGGCCCTTGCACGCGCGCAGGGAATACCAGGACAAGACACTATCGAAGGCACCCCCGTCTACGATGGCCTGCCCGTCCCTGGTACCACCGGCAAGCTTGGAGACGCAGCCATCGTGACCGACAACCCAATCGGCGTCACCTACACCGCTATCTTACCTGACAGTACGTTTAGCCTACTCAACCAATCTCATCATTCCCTTCCACCGCTAACACATTGTCCGCTACAGGCAACACCACAAACATCCGCGGTTACATAGCCGCCACGAGCAACGCCAACGGAACCGGCGTCGTCTTCAACATCAACTTCTACGGGTTCCCGGACATGTCGCTCGGCCCGTTCGTCTATCACATCCACGCCTTCCCCGTCCCTGCCTCCGGAAACTGCACCGAGACCCTCGGCCACATCGACCCCTACATCCGGGGCGAGATCCCCCCATGCGACAATACCCAGCCCGAAACATGCCAAGTGGGCGATCTTGCCGGCAAGCACGGCAACATCACCGTGAACCCCTTCCAGGTCAGCTATTTGGACTTGTATGCCAGCAACAAGATGGGCATCGGTGCGTTCCTGGGAAATGTGTCGGTGAACATCCACAGCAGCAACACGACGAGGTTGACCTGCGCGAATTTCGCCCTGACGAGCGGGTCGAGTTCGAATGTGACGAACGGGACCGCACCGACGTCGCCGACGCCTTCACCTTTCAAAGGCGATGCCGCGATGGGCCAGATTGTCAGCTTCGCTGCGCTCGCCGCAGGGGTCGTCGCGTTCTTCTTGTAGATGGGTCTACAGCTAGTCTGTAGCCATCTTACAGGAGAGGGGAGCGAGGGAGGAAGGAACAGTCTCTACCCACCACGCCAGTATCGCATGATCGGCAACAGCGATATAATCATAATTTACCTCGCACTACCCACCCACGCATACAAAGACCCGAGGTTAGGACTAAAAAAAGTGCATTGAACCCATGTGAGCATGAATAGGTATGTACGGATAATGGAATGGGGTTGGATTTTCAAGCATTGTTGTATTGCATTCCGAAGTACATAATAAATCAGCGACAGCTGTGCAAACCACCCGAGTCTGTCCACCGAGACCACGACGTTCTCCTTCCCATCGTCCGTCCCCTCCATCAAACTTGTCCCATTCAACCCCCGTATCCCCTCGCCCTTTCCCCCACCATATTAAACCCCCACCTTCCAGCTAATCCCAGTGCTCTCTCTCCTTACCACTACCTAATCTACTTTTTATATGAATATATCCGCATGGCAGAGCCAATCTCTCTTCAATATATCCAAGAATCACAACGTCTTTACCCTATCCTTCCCTCCCATCCTTTCCCTTGAACCTACCCCGTTCAATCATC
>JAABUQ010002311.1_pt1 | contig 38093 bp, 30 predicted proteins | sample 5560001 | NCBI WGS metagenome assembly JAABUQ01 (sample SAMN10711888, study PRJNA513371) | rock metagenome | isolation source: Antarctica rocks | place: Antarctica: Victoria Land, Finger Mt nord | collected 2015-12-18 | reverse complement strand
GCCGGAGGGGCGCGCCGTCGCGGTCGAGCCAGAACGGGGCGAAGAAAATCTGGTAGGCGAGGTGCGTGTCCATGGTCGTCGTCAGGCGCGTGATCGTGCCCAGGTTGCGATAGATGAACGCGGCCAGGCGCTCGTTGTCCTCGACGGCGCCCCGGCCGCTCCGGCCGCCCACGTAGAGCGTCCCCTGCGGAAAGCAGAAGTCCTTCTGGGCGTCGACGACGAGCAGGTGGACATTTAGATCGGTATCCGAGGCGCGCGGGATGTCGTGGGCGCGCCGCCACTCGACCGCCGCGACAAACAGCGCCTGCTGGTCGGGGCTGTAGCTCCACTCGGCGGCGTGCGCCGGATCGAAGTGCGGGGGCAGCGGCAATGCGGGCGCCAGCACGCCCCTCGTCGTGGTAGTCTCGCCCGTCCCTGTCGTGCTCATCATGGGAACCTCCTCTGCCTCTGGTGACTGCTTTATCTCCATACGATTAATATACTCGCTTCGATTATTGTTGGCAAGCAGCGGCAACGCATACGGGGTGTGGTAACGGCGCGCGCATCGGGGCGCACCTCGCGTGTAGCGCGCGCGTGAATGGTGCGCGCGCGCAACGCGCACAAGATGGCGTACGACGGGGCGCACGTGTAAACTCAACGCACGCCCACTATGTACACACAGCACTTGCGTTTAGATTTCGCTATACTGTGGGTGGGGATAATGTCGAGCGCAGCTAACCTATCTGCGTCCGGCGCCTCTTGGGTTCAGTTAGCTGCTTGGGGCTCAAGAACAGCACAAGGCTCCTACCCGGATCAGGGGTAGGAGCCTTGCTGTTTCATTAAGCAGCCTTGGCGGAAGCCGCGCAACGAGCGATCGACAAGGGAGGGACGACGGATGATAGCGGAACAACCACCGCGCCAATGGCAATGGGTCCGCCTGAGCGGCGGATGGCTCAACCTGGCCACGGTGACCGACATCGAAGAGGTGGAGGACGGAATGTTGCGCGTGAACGTTATCAACACGGTCTCCGATCCGCAGGGACGGCCCGGCCACGGCAGCATGGTCTACGTCGACGAGGACGCCGAACTGCTGCGCGCCCACATGGACCTGATCTGCCCGCCGCTGGGCGACTAGCGTTGTTTCCAAGGGGTTTGTTTGATGATCGCCGGGCCTGCGACTGCGGTCGCATGGCAAACCACGCCGACTGCGGTCGGTTGGGACACATGCCGCATCAAACTTTGCCCACTGATTCTGCACTAGCGTCTCTCGCGCGCTGGAAGGGACACTGATGCTCGATAGAACCAAGGTCACGGCCTGGCTGGACGCCTATGTCAAGGCCTGGAAGACGTACGATCCGCGGGCCATCGGCGGCCTCTTCGCCGAGGACGCCGCCTACTCCTACACTCCCTACAACGAGCCTATCCATGGTCGGGAGGCCATTGTCGCCGCCTGGCTAACCGACCGTCGGGACACGCCGGGCACGTACGACGCTCACTACGAGCCGATCTCGATCGAGGGCAACCTCGCCGTGGTCAACGGCCGCAGCCGCTACACCGAAGAGGACGGCGCCATGCCCCGCACGGAGTTTGACAACATCTTCCTGCTCCGCTTCGACGACGACGGCCGCTGCATCGAGTATCGCGAGTGGTACATGGAGCGGCCAAAGGGCAAGGGCTGAGCCACGACCGGATGCTACTGCTCGTCGCCGAGTTGGGCTCGTAGCTGCCGCAGTTGCTCTTCCAACGCTTCACGCGCGACTCGCTCGGTTCGGCGAACCGCGCGCTCCGCTTCCAACTCGCCGAGAGCGACATCTAATTGTTCACGAACCGCGTCCAGTGTGCGGCGCACGCGATGTGTTGACTCGATCGGTGTACCATCGCGGTCGTGGACGGCCAGTAGGGGTTGCTCCGCGCCGATAGCCACGTGCAGGCTCTGGCTGTGCCAGAGCCCATCGACGCCGGGCAGCCAGGGGACATAGACGGTCGCGTCGGGGCTAGGCAAATGCCACGCCTCTATCGGCGTGGGGAGCAGGTCAAGGCCAGGATCGAAGATCAGGTATTCGGGGATGCCTACCCCAGCGTACGCGATACGCTTGCCCTCACGATCTCCGTCCAGGGTGCTGTCGCTTGCTACTTCGGCCACAAAGAGCGGCGTCCCCGATTCTTCCAGGGATGTGCTGGCGCGTTGGCCCGACAGTGGTTGAGCCAAGACCATCACATCGGGGCGCGGGGTAAAGGCACGGCCATCAAGGCGTCGCAGCCCTTCCAGGCCAATCTGCTCGCACACGCTCCACGCGGCGCCACGACGCTCCGAGACGGCGCGCAGCATGTCGGACAAGCCCCATATAGCCTCCTGGTGCCATTCAGTCCCCACCACGGTCTCCTCGGTGTCGTCGCTCAGCCAGTCCGGTGCGACAAGCGGGACATGTTCCCTGTGCACCACCATAGCCTTGCCTCCCTTCTAGCCATCGTCGTCAGGTATACGGTTCACCCAAACCCGACGTGTCGTCGCTTGTCATCTCAAGATCGGGTCAGCCCTCGGATGTCGTCCCGGTCGTGCCCCGGCGCGGGTAGCGCGAGTTGGCGCCGCGTGCGGCGTCTGGGCTGCTGCTCGGGAGGATGTACTCGCACCACGCGCACCTGATAGACGGTATGCGCCGGCTTATCTTCGTCGATGATGGCCTGCACCACCTCCATGTCGATCAGGTCCGGGTCGGGCGCCGGGATCGTGACTACGAAGAGGATGGGATTGCCGGGGCCGTCGACGAGCGTCGTGGTCCAGCCCAGGCCCGTGTCGGCGCCCAGCACAAAGCCGTCGTGGTGCTCCTGGACCAGAGGCTCGACGCCGGTGTAGGCGCGCAGGTGCAGCTTGAGGCCGCGCGCCGTCCCGCGCCAGCGATAGATCTCCACGGCATGCCTGATCAGCGTGCGCTGTCTCTCTAGCGGCCACGACCGGTCGAGCGAGACCATCACCCAGTGCGACAGCCAGGGCAGGAACTCCTCGGGCACCATCTCGGCCTCGGTGTACAGGGGCAACACGTCGACCATGCGCTCCACTGGCCCCAGCACCGACTCGAACATGAGCAGCAGCCGGCGCATGAAGTAGTCCTGGCGGTAGATCGCCGGCAAATACTGCAGGTACGTACTCTCGGGCGTCTCGAGCAGCGGACGCGGCCGGTACCGCGGCCGGCCCAGCGGCTGCGGCGCCACCGGCGTCTGCGCTATCTCGGCTATCTCGGGTAGCTGCGACGGACGAGAAATGGACAGCGCCATGCAGAACCTTTCTAGTTGTCAGTTGCCAGTTATCAGTTACCAGTATATCGGGAGGTCAATCGCGACGGTGTCACGCATGACGCAGCGGACTACTTACGTACATACTGACCGCAGTGAACTGGCAACTGGCAACTGGCAACTGGCAACTGGCAACTGGCAACTGGCAACTGGCAACTGGCAACTGGCAACTGGCAACTGGCAACTGGCAACTCATACGACGACGACGCGGTGCTGCGCGCTACAGAGCAGCCAATGTTGCAGGCCGGGGGGAGCGGTCAGAGTGTCGCCCGTGATGGGTTGCGGCTTGTCGTCCTCGTCGATGTAGAGCATGCGAACCGTCCCCAGGTGCTCGACCTCGGGTATCTTATGCACCACGGCGTAGAGGTCGGAAATAAACAGCGGCCGCTCGAACGGCCAGCCGTTGCCGTCGGGGCCTCCCGCCGTGGGATGAATGAAGCGGTAGAGCGTCTGCTCTACGATGGCCTGGAGCCTCTTGGGGTCGGCGAGCGGGCGCGGGTAGACTTGCATGCGCACGGAGACCCGCAGGTACGTGGGCGCGCTGAGCACCATGCGCACGGTGATCATGCGGCGGGCGTCGAGGTAGTCCTGTACCGCGGTCAGCAGGCGGTCGGACAGCGCCAGTTGCTCCGGCGGCACGGGCGTATCGGTGGTAACCATGCGCGGCACGATGACCAGGCGGACGCTGCCCGCCATTCCGTCGTCGGGGTCGCGGGCAAAGACGCAACGGGCGCGGACGACCTCGGGGCTGGCCTCCCCGGCCAGGCGCTCGAAGTCGGCCACGGTCACGGCGCGCGGCACCGTGCGCAGCACTTGCGGGCCGCGCAACATCGCCCCTTCAATGCTCTCCGCCTCGGCGCCGTTGACGGCGGCCGCGAGGTTGGTCACGCTGGCGACGTAGGGGATCGAGGTCTTGAGTTCGCTCAGGCTGCCCTGACCGACGTTTCCCGTCACGCCGCCGCCGATGCGATAGCGCGTGAAGCGCAGCGCCCGCCCTGGCGGCGGAACGCGCCCGTGACGCCGCTCCTCGCCGCTGGGCAGGCGGACCGTGGGGCCGAACGACAGCAGCCCGGTGACACCGTCGAGGGTGTAGTGGGGGTCGTCGGGCCCCGAGAAAGCAAAATCCTCGACTTCATCCCAGGCCTCGAACTCGCCCGCATCATCGGTCTCGACCTCGAGCACTTCGTCGGAGCGGCGCGGCAGGACCGGCCGCGCCGAGAGCCTGAACGTCTGGCCCGGCGTGCCGTCGGAGCGGCCGACGGTCTCCTCGCTAACCACCTCGCTGTGACTGGCCGGCACGGAGCCGCCCAGGCTATGCGTCTCGACGTTGAGCACGTGCGGTGACGCGGCATAGGGCCGCTGGCCCGGCATCACCTCCATCACCCGCACGCGGATCCAGGTGGCGCGCCGCCGATCCAGTTCGCGCGGCCGGCTGCTGGTGGGGATGTTGACGATGATCTGCCCGACGCGGTTGAGACCCGCCGTCGTGTCGCCCTCCGTCACCATGGCGCGCCAATCCTGCAGGTTACCGTCGTAGTAGTCCCAGACCAGCGGCGGATTGCGCGGGTCGATGCCGATACCCTGGTGGCCGCACTCCAGCTCCAGCAAGAGGGAGTGTCCAGCCAGGTCGCCGTAGTAGCCGAGGTAGAGTCCGTTGCCGGGGCGCGGCGGCTCCTCAAAAATCGTCACGTCGAGGCTGGGGTTGCGCAGCGCCGGCGTCTGGTCATGGTAGGCGAACTCGTCCGGCGATACCAGCGCGTAGGCCATCACGGGGACCGTGATCTCCAGGTCCTGCTCGGTCGCAAAGACGATGGCTTCCTCGTTCACCGTGCGTTGCGTGGCCACCTCGGTTCCCCGCGGGATCAGCACGGTGGCCGGCTGGGGCGCGGTCAGCCGAAAGGTCACCTCAGTGCGCGCCGGCCGCGGCGGCTCGAGATGCACGCCGATCAACTCCAGGAACTTGAGGTAGTTGCGGCGCGGCACCTGGTTCACGCGGTAGAGCAACAGTTCGGTCATCCAGGCGAAGAGCTCGATCAGCGTCACCCCCGGGTCCGAGACGTTGTGGTCGGTCCACTCGGGGGCATAATGCGGGATCATGCGCTTGCACTCATCCACGAGGTCCTGGAACTTGCGGTCGTCCAAGTTGGGGATGGGCAGTGTCACGTGGGTCGGCGCTCCGTTCCTATGTTGTACTTATTCCTGCTCCGGGATGCTGTAGAAGGGATAGACCAGGTTACGCCGGTCGCCGGTACGACGCAGAGTATAGTCGATCTCGATCAAGAGACAGCCGTCGATATCCCGGTCCAGATTCACGCGCACGTCGTTGACGTCGATGCGCGGCTCCCAGCGTCCCAGGGCCTCCGTCACATGATAGCGCACCATGCCGATTGTCGTGGCGTCGATGGGCGCGAACATAAAGTCGTGGATACCGCAGCCGAACTCGGGCCGCATGCGCCGCTCGCCGCGCGCCGTCCCCAGGATCAGGCGCATGGCCTGCGCCACGTCCTCCCCGCCGCGCGCCAGGAGGATACCGCCGCGCGCGTCCACGTCCAGCGGGAAGTTCCACCCCGCGCCGATGATGTCGTCGTTGACGGCCATGCCGCTCTCCTACGAAGTGGCTAGTGATTAGTGGCTAGTGACGAGTGAGGTCCACCGGCCACTAATCACTAGCCACTAGCCACTAGCCACTAATTGAGGTTGACCGTAGCGCCCTTGATGTCGACCGTGCCCTGGGCCTCGATGGAGGACGAGGCGCCGCTGAGCTTGGCGCTGGCCTGGGCTGTGAGCGAAACGTTGTTGCCAGTGACCTTGACGTCGCCGCCGGCCTTGAATTCAAGATCGCCCTGCGCCGAGATGGTGATCTTATTGTTGCTGGTATCGATCGTAATGGTGTTGTTGCCCGAGCTGTCCACGATCGTGATCTGACCGTGGCCGCTGGTATCGTCGAGCGTCACGGTATGTCCGCTGCGCGACCGGATGATGCGCTTGTTGACCTGGCCGCCGCCGTCCACCACGTCGCTGTTACCTTTTGGCGGCTGGTCCTGGTCGTTCCACAGGCCGCCGAGGATGTATGGCCGGCTCGTGTTGCCCTGCTCGAAGGCGACCATCACCTCGTCGTTGACCTCGGGCAGCCAGTACAGGCCGCGCTCCTTGCCGCCGCCCGGCGCCACGATGCGCGCCCAGTCCGTCTCCACGTCGGAGAGCCAGGGCAGCTTGACCTTGACGCGGCCCTTGTTTTGCGGGTCCTTATTGTTTGTGACGATACCGATAGCGATGGCGCTGCCCGCGCCGTGCCCGTTGGCCCCGTTGGCATGACCCGTGGCCTTACCCGCGCCGAACGACTCCACCATGCTGCCGCTGCGCCGTCCGCTCACAGTGAAGCTCGTCGTGTAGCCTTTGAGCGCGCTGACGTGGTGCCTGGCCGCGGTCACGTAGTATTGGCCCGAGAAGCGCTCGCCGAACTCGGTCAGGCTCAGCACGATGCCCGGCTTCACCGCCGCGTTGCCGGTGACCTCGGCCTCCAGATGCATCGCGTTGCCCGCCACGTCGTCGGCCACGGACTGGGCCAGCTTGTCGGCCTCGGCCTGGCTTGACACGGGCTGGCTGGCCAGGGTCATCGTCGCCTTGCCAAACGGCTTGGCCAGGTCGGCGCCGCTCGGGATGCCGCCGCCGCGCGCCGTGGCGGCGCCGTTGGTAGCGCGCCCGATGACGGCCTTCTTCGTCTTGGGATCCCAGCCCTGCACCATCACGTCGTTGACCTGGCCGGTGCTGGTCATGCGGATATTGGTGCGCAGCACGTCTTTCCACAACTCGGCGCTGAACGCGGCGCTGTCCTGCGTCTTGGGTTTAGCGAAATAGAGCGTCCTGTCCTCGACGTAGACGTCGAAGCCGATGCGCGCGGCCCGCTCCAGCAGGAACTCCCAGTTGGTCTGGTTGTTCTGTAGCACGTGGTCGTACACCTGATCAGTTTTATCGACCTTGGGCTGCAGACCGGCGGCGCGCGCCACCTTGGAGGCGATGTCGCTATCGGTCATCTGCAGGTAGGTGGTGCTGGTGCGGCCGCGCTGCAGACGGTGCGCGCGGTCGAACGCTCGTATGACCAGTATCGGCGGCGAGCCCGGCAACGTATCGACGTGGTGGGCAATGATCTCGCCGTTGAAGACCTTCTTGGGTTGCGCGTCGCGTCCCATCCAGATCTCGAGCTCGGCGCCGATGGGCATGATGTCCTTGTCGATCAGGTCGAAGTGCAGGGGCGTCGAGCCGCCGGTCGAGGTATTGGCGTCGCGCATGTGTAGCGTGGTCGCGTCGGGCAGGTGTATGTTCTGCTCGACCGTCAGATCAGTGATGTTGTTGATCTGCGCCTCTGGAAGATCCTGCCCATTGACTTTAACGTAGAAGGCGCTGAAGAAATCGCGCAGTGTGGCCATGGCGCCCTCGCTTTCTCCCTACTCTCCGTGAATCAGTACCGCTCTGTGGGTTGGCTGCGGAAACCCGATAGACAGCCCTCGGCGTTGCCGCCCACACGCCGTCCAGGGACCGATCTAATCACTAACCATTAGTCACTAACCACTATGAAAGCAGCGACGGGACGACGAGTCGCTGGCCGGGGCGTAGATCGCGCGGGTTATCAAGGCCGTTGACGTCGGCCAGCCGGCGCCACACGGTCGGATCTCCATACTCCTCGTAGGCGATGCCGTCGAGGGTGTCGCCCGGCTGCACAATGCGGCTGGCCCGCACCCCTTCGCCGCCCGAGGTCGGGTTCTGGCGCGGATACTGTCCGTCCTCTTCGACCTGCTGCAACTGGACGTCGGCGGTGGCGCGTAGCGGGGTGCCGGTACTGTCGAACATGGTGAACTGCAAGTTGACGCTGCCGATGACGCCCTTGAAGCTCCAGTAGTTGCCCCAGTGGAAGGAAACGATCGGCGGCCGGCCCTTCTGGGACTTCGTGTCCTGATCCTTGATTTGAGGGTCGATCTTCATGAGGTCGAGCAGCTTGTTGGTGTAGCCGCGCACGTCCATTTCCAGGACCTGCATCTCGAGGGCTTCGCCGCCGCTATCGAGAGAGGTGTCGAAAAACAACTGGAAAGACATGGTCATCGCTTGCCCGCCCTGAAAGCTGGCCTTTGCCACGTTCTGACCGGGCAGCAGATTGACCTGCCATGAGTTCGTCTTGCTAAAACTGTAGCTCTGCGGATTGAAGAGGCAGTGCAACACCGGCTTATGGTGGTCTTCGTCGTAGATATACGCCTTGACCAGATGACCCCTAGACATCGTTACCGCTCCCTTCTCGGGCCGGCCCGAGGGCCGCACGCAACCGAGCACTCCGTACGCTTACCACTACCACGCCCGCGCCTGGCTTGCGCCGTTTGTTACCGCATCAAATCCGACAGGAATCCGCCGGAGCGCTCGTGATCGAGCGCAATCTGTCGCTTCACGCGGTCAATCACCTGGCCGACCAACTCGTCGACGCCGGGCAAGGCGTGGCCCGCCACGTTGCCGGCCTGGGGCAGCGCCCCGGCCACCCCATCGCCGGACTGGCGCGACACGGCCGCGTTACCTCCGGCGGGGTCCATCTGCGCCGTTCGTTGCGCGGCGCTACCCGTCGCGCCGGGGAAGCCAATCACGGTCATGCCGCCAGCCAGCGTCCCGCCGGAGCCGGAGGAGCTTTGGCTGCCGAACTCGGCGCCGGCAGCCGCAGCCGTCCGCGCAACCGTGCCCGCGCTGGGGGTCGCGATGGCGGTCCGACGCAGCATCGCGCCGGGGCCGGCGGCGGAGAAGCCGCTGCTCGCCTCCTGGGCGCCGCCTTCAGCCCGCCGGCTCAGCATGTCGGCCAGGCCGCCCGTTCCGCCCGTCGCATCGGCCTGTCGCGCGAGAGGAGCATCGGAGAAGAGACGGAGGACGGACGCCTCCGTCCGCTGAGCATGCGCCTCCAGCTCCGGCGGCTCGCCCTCGCCGGCCTCATGCCCCGGCAGTGCGCTGCGTTGCGGCGCATCCAGGGCGCCCGCGGCCTGCTGCCGCGTATGCGCCAACTCGTGGGCGAGGAGCGCGGCGCCGGCAGCCGTGCGCGGCGCGTACGCTCCCTGTGAGAAATAGACCGCGTTGCCCAATGCAAAGGCGCGCGCGCCCAGCATGGAGGCCGCGCCTGCCGCCGCCGTATCGGCATGCACCCGCACGCCGGAGAGGTCCCCGCCCAGCACCGTCTCCATGCCCCGGCGCACCGTCGACTCCAGCGGGCGCCCCGTGCTGCCGGCGACGTGTTCGAGGGCTTGCAGGCGGCGCTGCAGGCCGGGCGTACCCGCTCCGGCCTCGGCTTTGCGCTGCACGCTTGCCGCCAGGCTCAGCATCCCTGGCAACATCGTCGATGTCGCCATAGCGCCGCTCAACTCTTCAGGCACGCCCAACGCGCTCATTCCACTATCACGGCCGGCAGCCTCTAAGCGGCGCAACGAGTTCGCACCACCGGTCTCGGCCGCTCGTGCCCCCAGCGCCCCGTCCTGGACGCGGGCCATCAGCAGCGCGGCTGGATCGGGCGAGACGGACCAGCGCGCCGCGACATCACCGCGATCAACCAGCGCACGGTGGACTCGACCGATCATGTCCGGCCCGGTCTCGTCCCCGCGTCTCGCCATCGAAAGCACGTCCAGCCCGGTCCCACCCGCGGTACCTGCGGCGGCATCGTCGAGCAGGCGCGCGACGGCCGACACCCGCCCCTGTGTTCCCAGCACAGAGCCCACGCTCGCCGCAGCATCCGCCCGCACGGGCGCCTCGGGCCGATACGTCGCCAACTCTAAAGCATGTGCCGCGGCCGCCTGCCCAAGAGTCTGCACGCGCGATGCGCCCGCTCCAGCCTCGGCCTTGCGCTGCACGCTTGCCGCCAGGCTCAACATCCCTGGTAGCATTGCCGATGCCGCCATGGCGCCGGCCAACGCGGCTGGCACGTTCGTCCCACTATCGCGACCGGCAGTTTCTGAGCGACGCGACAAGGTCGCATCGCCAGTGTTGGCCGCTCGCCCCCCCGGCGCCCCGTCCCGGGCGTGAGCCATAACCAGCGCAGCCGGATCGGGCGGTGTTGCCCGCTGCCCCAACCCCTCGCCGCTGTCGAGGGCGCGGTAAACGCCGCCGGCCATATCCCGGCCCGATTCCGCCCATCGTTGTTGCGACACGGAATCTCCGCCCGGCCCCCCGGCTTCCGATGACGGCACTATCTCGCCTCCGTTGAGCAAATGCGCGACAGCCGAGGACAGGCCAACTCCGTCGAGGTACCCCGCCTTGGACTGCACCCGCGCCAGACGCGCCAACGCTGGCGCCGCGGAACCGGCCCACCAGGCTCCCGACGCGCGGCCGACATCGAGCCCTGGCCCATTCGCTTGCGCCTCCCGCGCGGAACTCTCGCCGGTCATCAGCGTCCGGATCACCGGCGTCGATCCATCCCGCGAACCGGACCCTGATCTATCCGTCGCCGCGCGGTCAACACGCCCGTCGCCGCCGACACCATTGGGCAACCATGCGATGATGCTCGTACCACTGCCGCTATACCCCGTATACGCCGCCGGACCAGGTTGCCCTGGCTGTGCGGTCGGGGTCTGTACCGTCGCACGCTCAAACTGCCGCGAACCGCGCTCGGAAGCATTGGACTCGGATGGTCGCGCCACCGGGGTGAGGGTAACGCTGCTGGTCCGATCAAGAATAACTGGCCGCACGATCGGCGTCCCCCAGGACGCCCCGACAAAGGCCCCGACCGATCGGGGCGGCAGCGTCATCGTGTCGCCCTGCATGTCCGTTGCCGTCCGTATCATAGGCGCTTCTAGCCCAATCAAAGGCGTCGCCGCCAGGGTGAGCATGGATAGGCTTACGAACGGCGATGCATCCGCCGTGCGTCCTGACGTTGCTCGGGCCAACTGGCGTGACGCCGACGGCCCGGTCCGCGACGTCTCCGCCTCCGACATCGACGATAGCGCATCGCCGACCCCAGCGCCTGACTGTACGCTCTGCCCCGCTACGGTGACGCCAGGGATGCCCGCCGCCTGCTGTCCAGCGCGCAAGGGCTCAGGCTCCCACGGAGCGGCGCCAGAGGCTACGGCAGGAGAGAGACGCCCCAGGGCGGGGGCCGCGTCGCCCGACGAGAATGCCCTGGCAGGCGCCGCCGTCGAAGCTCCACCCGACACCGCTGTGTCCGCGTACGCTCTCGCCACTGAAAGATCGCCGCCAGACGCCGTCTCCGCGCCACGCCGTACCGCGGGCGCTGGTGGCCGCCCCGCGCTCATGCTGGAGGATGCCTGCTCCAGAGCCTCCAATCGACGCTGCAACGCCGGCGTGCTGGCGCCGACGTGGCCCTGGCGCTGCACGCCAGCGGCCAGACTGACCATGCCGGGGAGTATGGTTGACCCGGCCAGCGCGCCGGCGACCGACGCGGACAGCGCGCCGCTTGATCGGGATTGCTCGCCGCCGAACCGGCCCTGTCCTTGCCCGCCCGCCGGCAGCATCGCGGCTTCGGGTGTAGTCGGCGTCTCCCCTAAACGCAAGAGGTCCGCGGACGCGCGCACAGGGCCACGGATGCCCATCGCTCCAAGCCAGGCGGTCTGCGCGCGCGCACCGAGATCGAGCGCCGCCAGACCAAATGGATCAGCGGGCACGGAGGGCACTGCCAGGGGCGCGACATGGCCGGTCGAAGGTGTCAACCCCGCACGCCGCGTGTCACTCCTCTGTCCGTCGCTCGCGACGACCGGCTGACCTCTCAATCCGCCGGGGTGGCCGGTGGACCCAGACACATCGTTGGCAGGGCCTGTGAAAAGTTGCCGCTGCGGTGATGGGAGGGGAGTCTCTGGGAGCGCCACACGCTCCCAGGCCGACGATTCGCCGCCCCTCATGTCGTTGGGCGTCGTCTCGACCGTTTCAGCTACGGTGGCAGCGGATTGGCCTGCCGGCGAAGCCGCCGCGCCTCCGCCGGCTACCCGTCGTACCTCTGTCGGCACTATAAAGAGCACGGGGTCCGCGGAACCGGCGCCGGCCGTCAGGGAAGGTCCCGCGCTCGTACGCGCAGCATACGACAGCGACAGTGCGGGCATCGACGACACGAGCGCCCCATCGGAGCGCCGCGCGACCGTAGATCCGCCATTGTTCGGCCCGCTCAAAGCGGCCTTACGTGAGCCCATCGTCGCGGGGGAGAGGGTCGCCATCGACACGGCCGGGCGCGCCATGGGCGTGGACGAGAACAGACGCAGCACGGCGGACTCTGCGCGCGCCGCCTGATCCTCCAACTCCAACGACTCGGCGAAGGAACCGGCAGAGGCGCTCATGCTCCGCGAGAGGTCGACCCCGCGCCGGAACGTGGCCGTCTGTTGCAGCGGATGCCGCGATGTCTGGCCCGACACCTCCGCCGTGCCCATGCCTGGAAGCGACATGGCCGGGCCGGCCAATAATTCCGGCGTCGTCGTGCCCAAACCGCCCGGTGTCGTTGTCGACGCGGGCACGGCGGACGCGTGTTCACTTGCGCTCCCCGGCGCTACAGCGCCCCTGGCGAGACCGATCGCGGCATCGCCGGGCGCCGCCGCCACGCTCGGCGTCAGCGACCGAGGCGTTGAACCCGCCGCGACAAAGATCGGCTGCCATGAGCCGCCATAAAACGAACCGCTGGCCTGGCCCGCGTGAGATCCAGCGCGGGAGCTGGAGACGCCCTCGAGGGCCGCGGGCAAGAAGGACTGCAATGCCGCCAGACCGGCCAACGAGGGGAACATGGTCGAGACGGCCATCACATCGTCGGCAACCCGCCCGTCTCCGCCACGCGCCTCCAGGCCCCGTTGCGCGATCAGGGCCGCTTCGGTCGCACCCATCGCAAAAACATCGGCGCGTCCGACCATCGGACTGGGCGCAAGAACGTCGGCGCGACGAGCCGCCGCGCTGTCGGTAGCCTGATAGGCCAAGTGATCCATCCGGGCGGGCGCCTCGAAGCCTGCCGCCGTCGCCGCGGTCCCATCTAGGAGCGACCCGACCGCTCCTATGCCACCCGTACCGCTTGTCGCGGGCCGTCCGTTCGGCGCATCCGGCATCTGTGCATCGCGTGCCGGTCCGGCAGCCGTGCCTCCAGGCGCTACAACAGGGGCCACGCGCGACACGCTGTTCAGCGTCCCCGATAGGGCAGGCGCACGCAGGCCAGCGGGTCCGGCGGCGACTTCACCGGAGAAGCGCCCGCGCGCCACGATGATAGAGTCCTGTCCCGGCGCGGCGCCCTGTCGCTCCAATCGCCGCAGGACAGGCATATCCATGGCAACCGACGCTTTGCGTCCGATAGCAGCGGCAAGGTCGAGCGCCCCGGGCAACGCATCCCCGGCGCTCGTGGCGGACCGGGCAATGGTAACCCGCGGTTGGCTATCCGCGCTGCCGGCGCCACGCTCGTCGCCGACGCCTACCGTGCCGGCCACGGTACGCTGCGCGTGGCCCCACATCCCGACAAAAGGCAACGAGCGGCCGGTGGCGGCGTAGGCGGGCTGGTCAAGCGATCTACCAATTGGAGTTGGGCGCCCTGCCCGCGTGTCAGCCGTATCCACGGTCCCAGTCCCGGCGCCGTACACGCCCATCCTGGCTGGCGCGCCGTTGAGGGCCCGCGCCATATCCAGCGCGGCATAGACCGACCGCGAGGCGCCGACCGGGGCGCCATCGAGCAGCAGACCCATACCAGGCGCGACCGGCCAGAAGCCCGCGTCCCACCCAGCCGCATCCGCACCGACCGGCGAACCGGCGCGCATGGCGACACGGCGCATAGCTCCAGTCCTCAATACGACGTCGACACCCCTCATTAAGCTGGATGGGACGCCGATGTCCGGGCCTACGGCCACGGCCTGTCCAGTATCCGGATGCGCGTGGCGCTCACCGCGCTGCTCGTCCGGCCCAAACGTGACGGGGACGGGCGAGACGCCCGCGCTCCCAGTGACGGGGACGGGCGAGACGCCCGCGCTCCCAGGCTCGGCCGCCCGATACGCCATCGACCCTTGAGCTGCCGCCACTCCCGCGGGATCTTGCGCGAATAGCGCGATGTGCTCGCCTGACATGATGCCGGCGCGCGAACCGAGAGGCATATCCAGCGGTGTACGTTGTGCCATGGCCGCCGGCGTGTCCGCGATAGGGACGGCCGCATCGACAGCCGACGGCAACCACGTGGGCGCTCCCGACACCGGAATATCGCCGGCCGGCAGGAGCGCGGCGTCCCGGTCGGATGTCGCGCCCGCGCTGGCGCCGCGCGCCTGTTCGAGATCGGCGCGGCGGGCGGCGCCATGGTCCTGTGCCTGGAAAGGCTGCTGTTGGGGAGCGGGCGCGGCCTGCTGGAGCGTGTGTACAAGCTCGTGACCCAGCAACGCCGCCCCGTTGGCGGTGTGAGGCGCAAAGGCGCCCTGGGCAAAGTAGACCGCGTCGCCAAGGGTAAAGGCCTGCGCACCGAGCGCCGATGCGGCCTCTGCCGCGGCCGTATCCGCGTGCACGCGCACATCGGGGAGTTCGGCGCCAAGGGCCGTCTGCATGGCGCGCCGCGTCCCCGCGTCCAACGGCTGTCCCGTGCTTTGAGCGGCTTGACGCAGTGCCCCGACGCGTTGCGCCGTGTTCGGGGACGGTGCGCCAGGCTCAGGCTTGCGCTGCAAGCTGGCCGCCAGGTCGAACATGCCCGGCAACGACGTGAACGGCGCGACGTTGCTGGCCGTCTCGCGGCCCTCGGTCACGCTCCAGTCGGTTTCTTCATTGTCGCGCGGCGGCGTCCTGACCACGCTCAGCGGTAGCGGTCGGCCCAGGGCGGCCATCACGTGCGCCGGCTGGCGTCGCGCAATGCCGCTGTTTGCTTCTTGCGCGCGCCGGTCGTCCATGGGACGAGTCACGACCATGTCCGGCAGCGTCACACCGGCCGCGGAGCGGGGGGCGTGACGCGCGGCTGTCTCCAGCGTCGTCAGCGTCGTCACTGGCCGGATCAGGCGCGGGTCGACCGCCGATAGGGAACGACGCGGCGACGGAGGAGCCGGCACAGTCTCATCGGCCGATGATGAGGCGGCGAGGGAAGTGGAGGGCCTGGGCAGTGGCTCGGCGGCAAGCGTCCCGACGACGGTGGACGCGGAAGGAGTAGCAAGAGCGTCGCCGTCCGCTGGCGCGCCCACGCTCTGTCGCGCGGGGCGTGCGCGCAAGGTAATGCGCGCCACCGTCAACCCGAGGTCGGAATCGCCGGCGAAGGCGCCCTCCTCACGCGGCCACGACGAGTCTGACAAGGCGCCATAGCGACGCTGCACACCGGCCGCGAACGCCGGCGTCGCGCTGCCGATGGGCCGCGAGGGACGTAGGTGCGCCAGGAAACGCGCGTTGCGCGTCGCCAGGGTCAGAGCCGTCGCACGAGCGGCGGGCGACAGGCCACGCTGTCCATGGGGCGCCGCCGCCTGACCGCCGGGCGTCGCCCGTTTGCTGCTCCCCGTGTCTCTCCGCTGTGCCACTGTTCCTAATACCTCGCAATAGAACTGCAGGTAAACTCTAACTGCTCGACCGCGGTCGCGTTCTCGTTGGAGTTGAAGTCCGGCCCGGTCCAGCGAACCGGGAACGCGTCCTGCAGGCGCCAACTGGTAGCGGGACCGCTGCTCCGCGCCATGACATGGTTGTCATACACATGGATGGTCACCGAACTGCGCTTCACCTTGCCGTCGATGACGTCGCGATACCATCTCCAGAGGCCATCGGGTACCACGAGGCCGCGCTTGAGGACCACGTTGTTGGCCTTGCTGCGCACCGGAAACTTATAGGTATAGTTGTTGCGCCCGCCCTCGTTGTACTCGAAGACCTCGGTCTGGATCTGCAATCCGGTGCACTCGCGGAAAAACCCCTCCGCCACGCCCCCGATCTCCACCCAGAACTTCGAGGTGATCAGCGCTTCGTCGCTAAACTTGCCCATGGTATCCCCCTGCACCCTCCCTCGTCCCTATCCGCCGAACCCGCTCGCGCTCGCGGTCAAAGACGCAATGCGCGCCTCGTCCTCCTCGTTGCGCTGGCGGTTGATACGGTCGATCTGCTCGAACCAGCGCCGCCGGTCGTCGTGCTCGAGCGCCATGATCTCGTCCAGCGACCAGTGGAAGTGGTAGGCGATGTAGGCTACCTCCTCGTTGAGCTGATCGAGGGGGTAGCTCGCTACCCCCCCACCTCACTGACGTCGATCTCCACCTCCGTTCCGCAATTGGGGCAGGCCACCCGCGCGATGGTGCTGCCGTCCTGGTTGATACGACGATAGAAGTTCTGTAGATACGCCAGGTCCGAGGAGAAGAGGCCCTCGATCATCGCGGGCGTCATCTCCTCGATGGTACCCAGCCTGGTGATCACCCGCGAGAGCAGGATGATCACCAGGTAGGCGCCGTTCTGCTTGACCCGCGGGTCACGGAGCGGCAGGATCTCGTCCAGGGCCGTGGCCAGCCGCATCGTGCCCTCGCGGTAGAGGGTACCCTCCCGGTCGACATACCCCTTGGGCAGCTTGAACGGAAACTCGGTCTGCAACTTCACAGCGTCCGCTTGAGCCCTTCGTGCGTGATCACGATCGACTCGACCGCCGTCTCGTTGCCCTTGGCCGAGAACGACGGGCCGGTGTACTTGCTGATCCAGCCGCGCGTGAACGTGTACTGGATCACCGGGATACCCTGCGGGTTGCGGCCGGTGATGGTGCCGTCCTTGCGCGCCTCATCATAGTTGCCGTCGAGCACGTGCTGCCGCCAATCGAACAGCGAGTTGTCCGAGGTAGCGCCGCGCTTGAGCGTGAGATCGCCCCACTTCGTGCCGCCGAAGGTCTTGCGGATATAGATCTTGCCGTCCTTGTCGACGTCGCGATACTCGATGACCTCGGTCGTGTTCTCGAAGCCGCTGGCCTCGGTGAACGTGGCCATCTCGATGCCCTGTACGTCGAGGCTGAAGTGGAACGCGCCAATCGGATCCTGACCTACTGCCATTGTCTGACTCCTTTTCCCGCTGTATCTCGTCCGTTTGTACCGGGCCCTTGCACGCGCAAGGACCGTCTTGACCCACCCGTGGGTGGACTCGCGACCTCAAAGAAAGACCTTCGCCCTCCCGTCTCTCGCGCGACAGGCTAGGCTTCGGCGCCGGGGCTAGCCTGGCTGACGCGGAAAATCACGAACTCGGCCGGCTTGGTCGGAGAGATACCGACCTCGCAGATAACCTGGCCGGCGTCGATGACTGCCGGCGGGTTGGTCTCGGAATCGCACTTGACGTAGAACGCCTCGCGCTCGGTGGCGCCGAAGAGGGCGCCGGTCAGGTAGACGCGCGAGAGGAACGACGACACGTCGCGCTTCATCTTGAGCCACAGGTCGACGTTGTTGGGCTCGAAGACGGCCCACTGCGTGCCCTGGGTAATGCTCTCGCGCACGAAGTTGAACAGGCGGCGCACGTTGAGGTAGCGCCACTCGGGATCGCTGGAGAGTGTACGCGCGCCCCAGATGCGGATGCCGCGGCCAGGGAAGGAGCGCACACAGTTGATGCCGACCGGGTTGAGCAACGTCTGCTCCTCGGTCGTAACCTGGAACTCGATGCCGGTGCAGCCACGGATGGACTCGTTGGCCGGCGCCTTGTGCACGCCGCGCTCGCTGTCCACGCGCGCCCACACGCCGGCAATGTGGCCAGATGGCGGGATGTTAATCGTCTTATTGGTAACCGGGTCGTTGACCTGGATCCAGGGATAGTACATCGTGGCGAACGACGAGTCATAGCCGACCTCGTTCATACGCCAGTCCTTGACGTTGTGCGGCTTCATGCCAGGCAGCGGGTCAAGGATAGCCACGCGGTCGCCGTTGCGCTCGCAGTGGTCGATGAGGGCTTGCTGCACAGCGCGCACGCCGTCTCCATCGATCCAGCCCTTCTCATAGGCGCTCATCAGGTCGGGGGCGCTGACGATGGTCAGTTCGTCGATGGCGTCGAAGCCGCCGAGCCCGACGCGCTCAGCCGTATCGCCCACGTACTGCGCGGGGGTGACGCTGGTCAGGGCCACGCTGGCTTGAGCGGGCTCGAGGTTGAACAGGCCCATTTCTAGCGGCAGGGACGTTGCGCCCTGCGCCGGCTCCACGGCCGTCGATTCGGTCTTCAACTCCACGTGCAGCAGCTTGGACCGGTTGCGCCCCTCGTTGACAATGGTCTCGACATAGCGCGGATCGCTCCGCTTCGTCGAGAGGTTCTCGAACACCTCGCGCGTGGCGCCGGCGCGAATAGTCATGTTAAAGCGGTCGTCGACCTCCGTCGTCTGGACGCCGGGGGCGCCGGGGGCGCCGGGAACGCCGGGGCCATCCCCCTCGGCCTCGCCACCCTCCTTCGCCGCGGCGCCCGCGGGGGCGCCAGGCCTCTTACCGGGGGCTTTATCGCCGGGCGGGAGCGTGCCGCGATCGATGGCGGTAGACGCGATCTCCACCACCACGCCCTCGGGCGCCTCGGGCAACGCGCTGACTTGCAGCGAACCGCCGGCGATCCCGGCCCTGCTTGGGATGGCGCGGTGCGCCGGTTGTTGCGCCGCCTTGGCGCTTTCAGGCGAGCCCAGGCGCACGACGTAGCACACGCCGCCGCCATTGTTGAAGTAGCCATAGACGCTGTGCGCCAGGTAGGCCCCATCGATAAAGTCGCCGAACGTCGAGCGGAACTGGGTCCAGTTGGTGACCAACGTCGGCGTGTTGTACGGGCCCTTCTCGGCAAAGCCGATGAAGCCGGCCACCGATGTACCGACTCCCTCGATCGGTCGGCTGCCGCCCGATACCTCCTCGACGTAGACGCCTGGTGCCAGATAGCTTGTCGCCATATTGTCTCGTTTATCCTTTCATGATGTGAGACGGCCTGGTTAGCGAGTCATCCGCGCTACGGTCGTTCCTGGGTCCGCGTGTCATGCTCCGTGTGGTCCCTGTAGTCTCTGGTAGCGGTCTATTTGCGTGATAACGCCTGCGACTGCCCGGCTGGACCGGGACCGGCCGCAGCCGGTCGGGGGCCAGTCCGCATGTGTCACATGGCAAACCACGGACCGACTGCGGTCGGGTGTGCAGCGACATTGCAAAGGAAGCTCCTTCATCCTGCACCAGGACCGCGGGCGGTGAGCGCGCTCGGGACCGGACCAGCGCGCGACCGATGCCGGCGCATGAACTTTCCAGCCATCCTCGCCATCCGTCTATACCTCCAGGTCATAGACATCGTTGCCAGCCAATAGCCGCGCCGCTGGCGCCTCGGCGATGTAGGGCTCCGGCGTCAGCACGCTCACCTCAACCGTGGTGTCGATAGCGTGACCGTCAGGCGTCACCACGCGGACGCGGTGCTGTCCCACCGGTATCTGCGCTATAGTATAGCGTCCATACTGGTCACTGCGCACCGTAATGCCCAGATCCGGGAACGTGACCCAGGCCTCGGCGACCGCGTGGCGCCGGTTGTCCTCCTCAGAGCGCCTGCAGACCGTGCCGCCAATGGCTGTGAGGCGCTGAGGGGCGGGGCCCGGCAGCCCCGGCATGCCGCCGAGGTCGATCACCTTGGTCAGGACGAGCGGCGCCCGGACAAGCACGTCCAGGTCCAGGGCAAGTGTCGCCGTGTAGGTGACGGCCGGCTTGAGGTCGTTGTCCAGCGCGCCCCAGAATTCGCCGGGGTTGCGCACCACGCCATCGGCATGCGCCGTGAGCGTCTTCACCGGCGCCGCCCCGAGCCGCTGCACCTCGCCCACCAGCAACTCCTGGCTATAGGTCGACTCGCGCATCAAGGTCGCCATGACGCGCCACAGCAATTGGTGCTCGTCGATAACGGTGCGCGCCCACGCCGTCACGAAGTAGGAGAGATCGATGTTGACCAGCGGCCGCCGCAAGCCGCTGGGGCCATCCAGCCCGTGCTCCGTAGCCCAGCCGGCGTGCCGCAGCTCGACGTTCTCGCGCAGGTCAAAAAGGTACAGGTTGATGGTAGGCTTCAAGATTTTGGCTGACCACTCGCGCTTGGGGCACTCGAAGCTGACGTCGACCTCATTGGGGTCCAGCGGCATGCGCTGCACCAGGACGTTCTTGAGTGTCTCGTTGAAATCGGTCAACATTGGGACTCTACCGAACTTTCGCTCTTGACTATCGGCTCGACGCGGACGAGCATTCCGCGCAACCCATCGCTGTATGAAGAGACCGGTCACATGTCGCGCTCGCCCACGTACCTCTTATGGCGCTTCGACTTCTCCTCTAGGCAAGATACACTATAGCGCCCCCATCTGTCGACCCCCAAAACCCATGAATAGCCAATTTATCTCGATTGGCGTCTGTTATTCGACGCGACACCCCCTACCTCATGGATTGACAAGGCCAACCGTCCGGCCTGTTCGCTCAAGATGAGGGTTACGGAGTTACCGGTAGCGAAACCGGCGCCATCTGCGCTAGCTGCAGCAGCGGCCCCGCGACGATGCCCAGCAGCACCGAGCCGGCCACGGTCAGGATCAGCGCGAGCGTCCACGCCACGTGCCTCTCGGGCCGCGGCGCGTCGACCGCGCGGTCGCGCATGTACATGTAGAAGATCACCCGCAGGTAGTAGAACACCGAGACCAGCGAGCACAGCACGCCGATCACCGCCAGCTCGCTGTGCCCGGAGGCGACAGCGGCGCGGAACACGAAGAGCTTGGCCAGGAAGCCGCCGGTCGGCGGGAAGCCCGCCAGCGAGAACATAAATACGGCCATCGCCGCGGCCAGCAGGGGGTTGCGCACGGCCAGGCCGCTGAAGTCGGATAGGCTCTCGTAGCGCTCGCCGCGCTGCGACACCGCGATTAGCACGATGAAGGGGCCGATGTTGATGAAGGCGTAGATGGCGAAGTAGAACAGCAGGCTGGGCAGCGCGTCCGGGTTCGGCTGGTTGTTCGGCAGCACAAAAGAGGCGACGGCTACCAGCAGGTAGCCGGCGTGCGCGATGCTGGAGTAGCCGAGCATGCGCTTGACGTCCGTCTGCACCACCGCCGCCACGTTGCCGAATATCATCGTGGCCACGGCCAGGAACCAGACCGCGCCCTCCCAGTGCGTCACCACTGCGGGCAGCGCCGCGCCGAAGAGCCGCACAAAGGCGGCGAAGGCGGCCAGCTTGGTGCCCACCGACATAAAGGCGGCCACCGGGCCGGGCGAGCCCTCGTAGACGTCGGGCGTCCACACGTGGAACGGCACCGCCGCCATCTTAAAGGCCAGTCCCACCAGCATCAGCCCGACGCCGATCAGCAGCACCGGGTCGCCGGCGCCCACGTGCTGCGCCAGGAAGCTGTTGATCAGCGAGAGGCGCGTCGAGCCGGTCTCACCGTAGGTCAGCGCCATGCCGTAGAGCAGGAAGCCCGAGGCAAACGCGCTGAGCAGGAAATACTTCATGCCCGCTTCCTGCGACCGCGCCCGCGTGCGCGCGAAGCCGGCCAGCACGTAGAGGCAGATCGAGAACAGCTCCAGGGACAGGAAGATAGTCATCAGCGAGGAGCTGGCGCCCATCAGCATCATGCCGCAGACGGCGGCCAGGATCAGCACGTAGTACTCGCTCAGGCTGAGGCCCTCGCGGCGCAGGTAGTCCGGCGACATCAACAGCACCAGTACGCCGACAGTCAGGAAGACCAGGTTTGTAAAGAGCGTAAAGCCGTCCAGCGTCACCGCGCCGTTGAACGCGCTCGAAGGGGCGCCGTTGCTCCAGATGACGCCGTCGGCCACGGCGGCGGCGATCAGGCCCAGGATGCCCACGTAGGCCATGTAGTCGCGCCGGTCGCGATCGATCACCAGATCGAGCACCAGCACCAGCAGGGCGGTCAGCGCGACGATCAACTCCGGCAGGATGGTGATCAGATTAGAATCGGTCGGAGCCATCAGGCTAGTTCCCCCCTACGAAGCCGAGAATGGAGGTCGTCGAAAAGGACGCCGGGTGCAGCCAGCCGCCGGGCGCCACGCCGATCCAGACGATCAGCACGATCAGCGGCAGCAGCGCCGCCAGCTCGTTGGCGCGCATGGCCACGCCGCGCACCGGCGCGGCCAGAGACTCCGGTTCCGGCCCGTTCATGGCGCCCTGGTACAGCCGCAGCATGTACCAGGCGGCCAGGATCACGCCGATCGTCCCGGCCACGCCAAAGACGCTGGCGTCGCGGAAGGCCCCCAACAGGATCAGGAACTCGCCGGCAAATGAGTTGAGCCCCGGCAGGCCCAGCGACGAGAGCGTGACCACCAGGAAGACGGCGGCCAGCACGCGCGCGTTGGCGCCCAACCCCTCGATGCGGCGCAGGTCCGTGGTGCCCCAGCGCCAGGCGATGGCGCCCAGAACGGCAAAGAGGGCCGCCGTGGTCACGCCGTGGTTGACCAGCTGGATGCTGGCTCCCTGGATGCCCTGCGAGGTCAACGAGAAGACGCCCAGCAGGATGAAGCCCATGTGGCTGATGCTGGAGCAGGCCACCAGACGCTTGCCGTCAAACTGCGAGAGCGCCAGCAGGGCGCCGTAGAGGATGCCGATCACGGCCAGCGTGGCGCCCAGCGGGGCCAACTGCCGGCTGGCGGCGGGGAACATGGGCAGGGCGATGCGCAGGAAGCCGTAGACACCCATCTTGGAGACCACCCCGGCCAGCATCATGGTGGTGGGCGTGGCCGACTCGTTGTAGACGTCAGGTACCCAGGAGTGGAACGGCCACAGGGCGGACTTGATGCCAAAGGCCAGCGCGAAGGTGATCAGGATCGGCGTTTGCAACACGGGCGCGGCCGGCGAGGCCGAGAGCGAGACGATGTCAAAGCTGTGCGCGGGCGAGTAGACGTAGGCCGCCACCACCCCCACCAGCATCAGCAGCGAGCCGACCATGGTGTAGAGCACGTACTTGAGGGCGGCGTAGACCCGGCGCTGCCCGCCCCAGATACCGATCAGCAGGTACGCCGGGATCAGCACACCCTCCCAGAAGACGTAGTAGAGCACCAGATCGAGCGAGAGGAACACGCCCAGCAGGGCTGTCTCCAGCACCAGGATCAGGATCATATAGAGCGGGACGCGCTCCGTCACCGACTCCCCGCTCATCAGGATGGCCACCGGCGTCACCACCACGGTCAGGATAACAAGCAGCAGGCTCAGCCCGTCCATGCCCAGGTGGTAGCTCGAGTTGAGGGACGGCAGCCAGGTCTGGACCTCGCTCAGTTGATAGCCCCCCTGGTCGAACCGGTACTGGGTCACGATGATGGCGAGGACAAACAGCGCGGTGACGACGGAGCCGACGAGCGCGATAGAACGGCTCATCGCGGCGTCGCCCCGGCCTAGCGCGGCGACCAGTACCGCGAAGACGAGCGGCAGGAAGACGAGCACCGAAAGCAGCGGCATGTGGACCCCTTCCTCCTTACTTAATAGTTGTGCCGAAGGCGAGCGGCACCAGGGCCACCAGCACGACGCCAATAAAAATGGACAGCGCATAGGTGCGCACGAAGCCGCTCTCGACGGGACTCACGCCCGCGCTGACACGGCCAATGGCGCGCGCCACGCCGTTGACGATGCCGTCGATACCCTCGCGGTCGACAACGTTATAGAGGGCGCGCGCGCCGTTGCGCACCGGCAGCACCACGAGCTCGTTGTAGATCGCGTCGACGTAGTATTTGTTGTACAACAGGGTGTAGAGTGGCTTGAGTCCCTGGAACGGACGCCGCGTCGCCCCACCGTACATGCGGACGGCCAGCGCGATGCCGAGCACCGCCAGGACCAGGATGAAGACGATCACGGCCCAGTTAGCCGCCAGCGGCGCGGGCCGCGCGTACGCCACCTTGCTGTACACGGCGGGGTACTGCGTGAAGACCGGGCCCAGGAAGTCCTCGAAGGCGTGCGTCACGCCGGGGAACTGCAGGAAGCCCGCCACGGTAGCCAGCACCCCCAGCACGCCCACCGGAATCCACATCACGGGCGGGGCCTCGTGGGCATGGTCATAGACCTCTCGCGGCCCGTTGTAGCGGCCGTGGAAGGTCATCAGGAACAGGCGGAACATGTAGAAGGCGGTCAGCGCGGCGGTGACGATGCCGGACACCCAGAGGATGACGTGCCAGTCGCCAGTCGCCAGCACGCGCCCCAGGATCTCGTCCTTGCTCATAAAGCCGGAGAAGGGGATGATCCCCGAGATAGCCAGGCAGCCGACCAGCATCAGCAGCCAGGTGATGGGCAGCTTGGAACGAAGGCCGCCCATCTTGCGCAGGTCCTGCTCGTCGTGCAGGCCGTGGATGACGTTGCCCGCGCCCAGGAAGAGCACGGCCTTGAAGAAGGCGTGCGTGACGAGGTGGAAGATGCCCGCGCCGAACGCGCCGACGCCGCAGGCCAGGAACATGTAGGCGATCTGGCTCATGGTGGAGTAGGCCAGCACGCGCTTGATGTCGGTCTGCACCAGGGCGATGGTCGCGGCGAACAGGGCGCCGGCGCCGCCGATGATGGCCACGACACCTAGCGTGGTGGGGGCGAGCAGGTAGAGCACGTGCGCGCGCGCCAGCAGGTAAACGCCGGCCGTGACCATCGTGGCGGCGTGGATCAGCGCGCTGACGGGCGTGGGTCCCTCCATGGCGTCGGGCAGCCAGGTGTAGAGCGGCAACTGCGCCGACTTGGCCACCGCGCCGACCAGCAAGGTCAGGCAGATCCAGTTCATGATCCCGGTGTTGACGGCCATGTGCTGGGCCTGTGAAAAGACGCCCACGTAGGAGAGCGTGCCGAACTGCACGAACAGCAGGTAGCAGGCAATCATCATGCCGAAGTCGCCGATGACGTTCATGACAAAGGCCTTGCGCGCCGCCAGCACCGCCGAGGGGCGGTAGAACCAGAAGCCGATCAGCAGGTACGAGGAAAGGCCGACCAGACCCCAACCGACGAGCAGGATCAGGAAGTTATCGGCCAGCACCAGCAGCAGCATCGAAAAGATAAACAGGTTGAGGTACGAGAAAAAGCGCGAGAAGTTTGCGTCGTGCTCCATGTAGCCGACCGAGTAGATGTGGATCAGCGAGCCCACACCGGTCACGATCAGCAGCATCACGCAGGTCAGTGGATCGATCAACAGCCCCAGGTCGAGGTGGAAGGAGCCGGCGTCGGCCCAGCGGTAGTAGACAATATCGTTGGACGTCTGCGGGCCGCTCTGTCCATGCACGTGCAGGTAGGCGGCGACCGCGACCGCAAAGGCAACCAGGACGACGCCGCACCCCACCACGGCGCTCAGCGTCCGTCCCATCCGGCGTCCCAGGCCTCCCGTCACCGCGAACCCCAGCAGAGGCAGCGCCAGCAAGAGCCACGCGTAGCTTTGCATCTTTTCTAAGCGGCTAGTGGCTAGTGACTAGTGACTAGAAAATCTAGTCACTAGCCACTAGCCACTAATCACTCCCCTATCCTTTCATCGAATTGAGCAGGTCAACGTTAATAGTCTCGCGGGAGCGGAAGATCGAGACGATGATGGCGAGGCCCACCACGACTTCGGCCGCGGCAACCGTCATCACGAAGAACACGAAGATCTGGCCCTCCATGCTGCGCAGGTGGTGCGCGTAGGTCACGAGGGTCAGGTTGACCGCGTTGAGCATCATCTCGATGCACATGAAGATAACTAACGGATCGCGCCGGATCAGGACGCCGATCGCGCCAATAATAAAGAGGATCGCCCCAACGAGCAGATAACTTTGATCGGCCACTCCAGCCGTGGTCATGCCCATGCCGTACGCCCTCCCTCTCTCCTCATTTTCTCTATCACGTCTTACTATATCCTCTGCCTGGCCAGGCCTGCTACGATACCTCCCCCTCTCGGGAGCGCCCCCGCGCTTACGAGTGCCGCCTGACCTTGAAAGGTCAGGGCAGGACATGGACCCTGAAGGGTCTCCGTGAGCCGGTCCGCGGTGGGTGACCGGCTCGCGCAGGTCTTCCCGGTTGACCTTTTAAGGTCCGTCCCTGCCATGACCCTTCAGGGTCAGGTCGTTGGCGTCATTACAATCGTGGGGCACCCCCCTCTCCCGCGCACGGGAGAGCCGGTTGGGCTGTCGGCTCTGCGGAGCCGAGAGACCAATCCGCATGGGGTGGGGGTGAGGGTCGCCATGCTATTGTATCCTCCGCTTGGCCAGGACGACGGCGCCGAGCATGGCGACGAGCAACAGCAGCGAGGTGATCTCGAACGGGAACAGGAAGTGCTGGAAGAGCTGGCTACCCACGATCTGCACCGTGCCGAGCTGCGCGCTCGCGTTGTCCGGGTCCGGGGGCAGACCCAGATGGATGTCGTTGAACATCAGCGAAACGGCCACGCCGCCGCCGAGAATCACACCCAGCAGCACCGCGGGTATTTGTAGCACGCGCAGGCGATCATTGGCCACCTCTTCGCGTCCGGGCGCCAGCAACGTCACCACGAACAAGAACAGCACCATGATCGCCCCGGCGTAGACGATGATCTGCACCGCGGCCAGGAACTGCGCGTCGAGCAGCAGGTAGTAGACGGCCAGGCAAAAGAAGTTGGCCACCAGGAACAGGGCGCAGTAGACGGGGTTGCGCTGCGAGATCACGTTGATGGCCGAGAAGACGGCCGCCAGCGTGTTGAGGGCGAATACCACCGTGACCGGGTCGGGCAGGGACGGCAGGGACGGCAGGGACGGCAGGGCCAGGGCCAGGAGCGGCGCCAGGAGATGCAGCATAGCCTACGACCCTACCGCCGTGGTGGCCGCTTTGGGCGCGCTGCTGAGGTGGGGCAGCGGCACCAGGAGCTGCTCTTTGGTATAGATCTGGCTTGGGATGTCGTAGTCGGCCAACTCGAAGTCGTGGCGCAGCACAATGGCGCCGGTCGGGCAGGCCTCCTCGCACAATCCGCAGAAGATGCAGCGGCTCATATTGATCTCGTAGCGCTTGGCATAGCGCTCGCCGGGTGAGACCGGCGCGTCGGGCGGGTTCTCCGCACCCTCCACCAGGATACAGTTTGCCGGGCAAGCGCCCGCACACAGCTCGCAGCCGATGCAGCGCTCCAGGCCGTTGTCGTAGCGCTCCAGCACGTGCCGGCCACGGAAGCGCGGGTAGACCTGGCGCTTCTGCTCGGGGTACTGAATCGAGATGGGCTTGTCGAACATGGTCTTGAACGTGAAGCTCATGCCCTTGGCTAACCCGCCGATGCCGCCTAAGATACTCATAGGACCTCCCCAGTGACTAGTGGTTCGTGGCTAGTGACTAGCAGTTTCTAGTCACTAGCCACGAACCACTAGTCACTCACTAAAAGTTGCCGAGCACGACCACCACCGCCGTGGCCGCCAGGTTCAGCAGCGCCAGCGGCAGCAGGACGTACCATCCAAGCTTCATCAACCTATCGTACCGCAATCGGGGCAGCGTTGCGCGCAGCCAGATGAACAGGAACAGGAAGATGCTGATCTTGATGAAAAACCAGGGCAGGCCGCCCAGGAGATTGGGGCCGCTCCAGCCGCCCAGGAACAGCGTGGCGGCAATGGCGCTGACCGTGATCATGTTGATGTACTCGGCCATAAAGAACATGGCGAAGCGCATCGAACTGTACTCGATGTGGTACCCCGCCACCAACTCCTGCTCGGCCTCGGGCAGGTCGAAGGGAGCGCGGTTGACCTCGGCGATGGCCGAGATCAGGTAGATCACAAAGGCCAGTGGCTGCACGAAGATGTTCCAGCGTGGGATGAAGCCGAACCAGGTCCCATCCTGATGACGCACGATGTCGTTGAGCGAGAGCGAGTTGCTCAGGATCAAAACGCCGATGATCGCCATGCCCATGGCCAGTTCGTAGGAGATAACCTGCGCTGTCGAGCGCACGCCGCCCAGCAAGGAGTATTTGTTAGACGACGACCACCCGGCCAGCACGATTCCGTAGACGCCCAGGCCGGTCACGCCGAAGATATACAGGATGCCCACATTGACGTCGGCCAGGCGCAACGGGATGACCCACCCGAAGATGTTGAACTCACTGCCGAACGGAATCACAGCAAAGGCGGCCAGCGCCACCACCACCGAGATAATCGGCGCCAGCGTGAAGACGGGCTTGTCGGCCTGCGTGGGCACGATGTCCTCTTTGAGCAGCAGCTTGATGCCGTCGGCCAGCGGTTGGAAGGAGCCGTTCAGGCCCACGCGGTTGGGGCCTGAGCGGACCTGCATGCGCGCCAGCACGCGCCGCTCGATCAGGGTCATGTAGGCGAAGCCGGTCAGCAGGCCGCCCAGGATGACCACCGCCATGACCAGACTGCCGATGAGTGAGCCAAACGCGCCTGCCATCGTCTATGCTCCTCCCACCGGGACCGCGACCGGCGTCACTGCCCGACGCGGATACCCGCCCACTACCTGCCAGGCCGGCAGATTGGAGATGTCGGCGATCTCACCGCTGACCGCCGCCGCCGACTCGTAGGTCTGCTCGACGCCCAGACGGTTGCACAGCAGGGCCAGGATCTCCCAGCCGTCGCGCGCCTCACCGGGAATCTCCACGGACTTGCCGAGGCTCTGCACGCGGCCTTCCAGGTTGGTCAGCGTCCCGCTCTCCTCGGCAAAGCCCGCCGCGGGCAGGATCACGTCGGCTTCCTGGGCCGTCGGCGTGAGCAGCGCCGTCTGCACCACCAGGAACGGCACGCGCGCCAGCGCCTCGCGCGCCACGTCCTCGTCAGGCCACTCGGCCAGGGGATCGGTCTCCAGCAGGTAGAGCCCATCGAGCTCGCCGCGCGCGGCAGCGCCCAGGATGCCGGCGGCGTCGAGGCCGGTCTGGTTGAGCATGGGCAGGCCCCAGGCCGACTGTATGGTGTTGAACCACTCCAGATCATCGATGGAGCGGCCACCGGGGAGCAGGTCGGGCGCGGCGCCCATCTCGGCGCCGCCGCGGCTGTTGGTCTCCTTGGCCAGCGCCAGCAGGCGCCCGGTCGGCAGATCGTCGAGGCTGGCCAGCACCGACTCCAGCTCGCGCAGCGCCTCCAGGATGGCCGGGCCGCCCGGCTCGTCCAGCACGCGCTCGTCGTAGACCACCAGCCCCTTTTTGGCCAGGGCCAGGGTACGCGCCGCCGTCACCACCTCATCGGGCGCCAGCGATGCCGGTGTTGTTGGCGTCGCGTCGGACTGAGCCTGCTCGCCGTCGTGTCCGAAAGGCAACCGGCCAAGCAGGCTCTGCGCCGCAGCGGCCACGGTATGGCCGATGCCGCCTTCTCCCGCGGACGAGCCAACCGTCGAGGCGGCGGGCTGGCCGGATTGGGTCGGCGTCACGCCCGTATTACCCGTACCAGTGGTGGCTTCCGCGTTTGTCGTGGCGGTCGGCAGGGCGGCGGCGCGGGCGCGCGTGATACGAATCTCGGCGGCCAACTGGCGCAGCGTCAGCGCCAGGTTGGTCGGGTCATACGGGACCTTGACGGCGGCGTGCGCGTCGAGGCCGGTCTCGTCGTTGGTCACCAGTACTGGATGGACGCCCCGGCGCCTGGCCGCCTTGAGGAAGCGCAGGTGCAGCACCATCTGCCGCGCCACGGGGTCGCCATCGACGATTACGATGGCGTCGGCGTCCTCGATGGCCTCGATGGGCGCGCCGCCGAGAGCGGCGGTCCCGCCGCGCGAGCCATTGATGGTGTCCAGGTGCGGCGTGCGCAGGGCGCCGCGCAGCATCTTGCCCATCAGGTACAGCTCCTCATTGGTGGCGCGGGCCGAGGCCAGACCGGCCACGGTACCGCCGGAGCGCGCGCCAAGTAAGCCCTGCGCGGCCGCCTGCAGCGCCTCGCTCCAACTGGCGGGCAGGAGGTAGCCGTTGGTCCGGATCAGCGGCGAGGTGACGCGGTCGTAGCGCGCCCAGGATAGCGTGCCGTAGCGTCCGATGTCGCACAGCCAGCCGTCGTCCACGGCGGTGTTCTCCCGCGGCGTCAGGCGCATCAACTGGCCGCGGCGGGTATTGATGTCGATGTTGCAGCCGACGGGGCAGGTGGGGCAGACGCTGGGCGTGTGCTCCAGGTCCCACGGCCGGGACTGGAAGCGGTACGACTTGCTGGTCAGCGCGCCGACGGGGCAGATATCGGTCACGTTGCCCGAGAACACCGAGTCCAGGGGTCGGCCGGGGAAGGTGCCGATCTCGGTGCTGTCGCCGCGGTTGATCATCACCAGCTGCGGGTCGGCGGCGATGTCCTCCATAAAGCGCACGCAGAGCTGGCACAGGATGCAGCGCTCGCGGTCGAGCACGATCTGCGGGCCGACCTGCAGGTGCTTCTGGAAGTGGCGCTTGGGCTCAACGAAGCGCGACGAGCCGGGCCCGAACTTAAAGGTCAGGTTCTGCAGCGGGCACTCGCCGCCCTTGTCGCAGATGGGGCAGTCCAGCGGGTGGTTGATCAGCAGGAACTCGAGCATGCTGCGGCGCGTGCGCTCCACCGCCTCGGTCTTGGTGTTGACCACCATGCCCTGCGCCACCGGCGTCGCGCACGAGGGTGGGAAGCCCTTTTGCTTCTCGATGGCGACGAGGCACATGCGGCAGGCGCCGAGCGGGTCCATCTTGTTGTTGTAGCAGAAGGTAGGGATGTCAATCCCGAGCTTCTGCGCGGCATGGAGCACCAGGGTACCCTTGGGTACCGAGACCTCCTTGCCGTCTATGGTCAGTGTTACCTCATCAGGTTGCTGCATGGCTCTCCTCAGCCTAGAAAGTTTACGGCCCTGTCTATCCCGTTATACACGGGAGGCATGTGAGCCTGCCCGCGCGGCCTTCAAGTCCTCTTCGTTATCTTCCCATACTCGCGGCGGAGGAACGGGCCGACCCCAGGCCCGCGCGGCCTCACTCCAACTTGCAATGGCGTCGTGCCCCTGCTGAACCGCCTCGACGCGCGTGCTCCCATGCGTGTGACAGCCGGGAAGCTCGGGGACGTCCACGACGTAGATGCGGCCTTGCGGGTCCCATTCCAGGATCATCGAATACGCATCGTACTGCTCTTCATCCTGTATCAATGATGCAGTCTCTCCCCATCGTCAATGGCGCTATGCTTACTTTACACTGTGAAGTCGCTTCACTAGACTGCCACGGCGTCAATGCCCTGTCTCTTATGACAAGTGCCGGTGTGGATGTGCTCCTCGTACTGGTCGCGGAAGTGCTGGATCGAGCTCAGGATGGGGCCGGTGGAGAACTCGCCTAGCGCGCAGAGGCTCTTGCCCACGATGCCGTCGCAGATGTCGGTCAGCAGTTGCAGGTCTTCCGGGCGGCCCATACCCTCCTCGATACGCTGCACGATCTTCTGCATCCAGCCGGTGCCCTCGCGGCAGGGCGTGCACTTGCCGCAAGACTCGTGGTGGAAGAAGTGCGCCGCGCGCAGGGTCACGTCGACCATGCACCAGGAATCGTCGACCACGATGACCGCGCCCGAGCCCAACTGGCTGCCCACCTTGGCCACCGAGTCGATGTCGGCGCCGACGTCGAGCTGTGACCCCGGCAGCATCGGCGGCGCCGCGCCCAGCATCAGCGCCTGCACCTGACGTCCGCCAGGGATGCCGCCGGCGGGCCCGTAGATCATGTCGCGGAAGGTGGTGCCCATGGGCAACTCGTAGTTGCCGGGCCGGGCCACGTTGCCGCTGATGCTAAAGAACTTGGTGCCGGGGCAACTGGGCGCGCCAATGGTGGTGAACCACTCCCCGCCGTTACGGATGATGTGCGAGACGTTGCAGAGCGTCTCCACGTTGTTGACCACGGTCGGCTTCATGTAGAGGCCCTTAATGGCCGGGAAGGGCGGGCGCTGGCGCGGGTTGCCGCGCGACCCCTCCATGCACTCGATCAGGGCCGTCTCCTCGCCGACCTCGTACGAGCCCGCGCCGCGCTGGATCAGGATGTGCAGCGTCTTGCCCGAGCCCATGGCGTTCTCGCCGGTGATGCCCCTGGCGTAGCACTCCTCCACCGCCTGCTCCAGGCGGTCCGCCGGCTTGCGGTACTCGCCGCGGATCAGGATGAAGGCGTGTTTGGCGCCGATGGCGTAGGCGCCGATGAGGCAGCCCTCGATCAACTGGTGGGGGCTGCGCTCCATCAACTCGCGGTTGTTGAACGTGCCGGGCTCGCCCTCGTCAGCATTGCACAGAATGTACTTGTCGAGCGCCGGGTCCTTGGGAATAAAGCTCCACTTGCGGCCGGCCGGAAAGCCCGCGCCGCCACGCCCACGCAGGTTGGCCTTGACCACCTGGTCGATGACCTCCGTCGGCGACATGTCGAAGAGCGCCTTGCGCAGCGACTCGTAGCCGCCGTGGGACATGTACGACTCGATGTGGTGCAAGTCGGGATCATCCCAGTATTTTGTCAGGATGCGGATGTCGTCGGTTTGCTGCATCTATCTTTATTCCTCTACAAAAGCCCTCACCCCCGGCCCGTGCGGATTGGTCTCTCGGCTCTGCGGAGCCGACAGCCCAACCGGCTCTCCCGTACGCGGGCGAGGGGAGAAGGGGGACAAGCATCATGCCCGCTATCAGCGTCCTGCTCCCCCTCGCCCCGTGAGGGAGAGGGGGTTGGGGGGTGAGGGAGCCTATTGTCGCCCATTACCGTTGGAGGACGGGACGGGCGGACGGTCCATCAGGTACGTCGTCCCCGATAAGTTGAGCGATGACTCGGCCACGCCGTTGCCGTCCATGGTCGGGCTGTTGGGCAACAAGTTCTCCTCGGCCAACACGCGGTCGACGACCTCTCGGGTCAGCGGACCAAAGGGGCGGTAGTCGACCTCCATCAATGGCGCGATATCGCAGTAGCCCAGGCACTCCACGTGGCGCAAGGTGCAGCGGCCGTCAGGGCTGGTACCGCCGACAGGGGTATTGAGGCGCTCACTAACGTACTCCAGAATCTCGTCCGAGCCGTTGACCATGCAGGCCAGATTGGTGCAGACATCGACGACCTTGCGTCCCACCGGCTCTTTGTAGAGCATGGTGTAGAAGCTGGCCGTGGAGAGGACGTCGGCGGGGATCATCTCCAGGATCTCCGCGATCTCCTCCATGCCCTCGCGCGAACAATAGCCCTGCTCGGCCTGTAACAGGTAGAGCGAGGGCGCCACGGCCGACCGCTTGTTAGGGTAGCGGCCCTTCAGTTGTAGAATCTTTGCGCGCGTCGTGTCAGTCAGCATATTAACGATCCACGCCTCCCAGGATAATGTCGATCGAGCCGATGACGGCCACCACGTCGGCGATTAGCAGCCCCTTGCACAGCTTACCCAGCGCCTGCAAATTGACGAAGGAGGGGTCGCGTACGCTGCAGCGGTGCGGCCGGTTCGAGCCGTCGCTGACTAGGTAGAAGCCCAACTCGCCGCGCGGCGACTCCACAGCCTGGTAGACCTCGCCGACCGGAGGGTGCAGGCCCTCCGTCACCAGCTTGAAGTGGTGGATCACCGCCTCCATGCTCGAGGCCAGCTCCTGCTTGGGCGGCGGCACGATCTTGCGGTCGTTGACCAGGACGTCGCCGTCGGCGGGCAGGACTTTCAGCGCCTGCTTGATGATCTTCACGGTCTCGCGCATCTCGGCGACGCGCACCAAATAGCGGGCGTAGCAGTCGCCCTCGGGGCGCGTGGGCACGTCGAAGTCGAACTCCTCGTAGCCCGTGTAGGGGAACTCCTTGCGGATGTCCCACTTGACCCCCGAGCCGCGCAAGGTAGGGCCGCTCAAGCCATAGTCAAGCGCGTCCTCGGCCGAGATGCGGCCGATGCCGATCAGGCGCTCGCGCCAGATGGGGTTGTTGGTGAGCAAGCCCTCGTACTCGTCGATGCGCCGGTCCATCGGCGCGATGAAGTTGCGCACACCGTCCTCCCAGCCATCCGGCGGCAGCTGCTCGATGCCGCCGATGCGGATGTAGCTGGTCATCATGCGCTGGCCCGAGGCCCACTCGAACAGGTCCAGGATCTGCTCGCGCTCGCGGAAGCAGTAGAAGAAAAGCGACTGCGCGCCGAGGTCAAGGGCGTGCGTGCCCAGCCAGACCAGGTGGCTGGACAGACGCTGCAGCTCGCACAGCAGCACGCGCAGCACCTGCGCCCGGCGCGGGATGTCGTTGGTGACCCCCAGGATCTTCTCCACGGCCATGCAGTAGCCCAGGTTGTTGCCCAGTGGGTTGAGATAGTCCATGCGGTCGGTGCAGGTGATGGCCGCCTCGTAGCGTTTATCCTCGATGGTCTTCTCGATCCCGGTGTGTAGGTAGCCGATTTCCGGCCGCGCGTCGACCACCGTCTCGCCGTCGAGGTCGAGCACCACGCGCAGCACGCCGTGCGTGCTGGGGTGTTGCGGCCCCATGTTGATGGTCATCAAGCCGTCGGGCTCACCGACCGTGATCGCCTCTTCCATCCCCGCCATGGCGCTCTGGGTCATCGCGTTGGACGGGGCCGGCGTCCTCGTCAAGTCTTCTGTCAAGCTCATAAGTCGTTCCTCCAGTTTCCAGTAGTCAGTTGTCAGATGTCAGAAAGCGGCTTGACGCCGTCTACTGGCAACTGGCAACTGACCACTGGCAACTCACGAAGTGAAGGCTACTTCCTCGCCGCCGATAGGCTCGTCGCGGCGTAGCGGGTGCCCTTCCCATTCCTCGGGCATCAGGATGCGCCGCATGTCTGGGTGGCCGGCGAAGGTGATGCCGAACATGTCGTAGATCTCGCGCTCTTCCCAGTTTGCCGTGTTCCACACCGCCGTGGCCGAGGGCACGACGAGGTCGTGCTCGGGCACGCCGACCTTGATGCGCAGACGGTCGTGGCGCCCCATCGAGAGGAGGTGGTACGAGATCTCGAAGCGCGGGGCGTGGCCCAGCCAGTCGCAGCACTGCACGGCGGCAAGAAAGTTGTAGTTCAAGCTCGGTTCGCGGCGCAGGTAGGCGAGAATCTCGACGATGCGCATGCGCTCCACCAGGATCGTCGTCTCGCCGCGGAACGTCACCATGGCCAGGATGTCGCAACTGAATCGCTCACGCAACGGCGCCACCGCCGCCGGGTGCTCGGCGATGACGGCGGTCGGTAGCGCCGGGGCCTGCTGTGTTACGTCCGTGGTCATCCCTGTACTCCTCCCTCCCGATCCAACTTACCCAAACGTACAACGTGTGGGGAACCTACCGCTGGCCGCCTGTCTACCCATCTGACCCGTACGACGCACGCGCGCCCCGGCAGTACCCTGTGAGGGGCGCATGCACGGGGCGGTATGCGCGGTTCGCGGAGGCTTCTCCCATCGCTCTATGAGCAGAAGCCAGCGGTCGGTTTGATGCGACGGTCGCTGACGCTTCGTCAGGCCGACGTGATGATGCGCTCGCGGTCGATCTTCTCTTGCAGCTTGATCAAGGCGTCGATTAGCGCCTCGGGGCGGGGCGGGCAACCCGGCACATAGACGTCCACGGGCACGATCTTGTCCACGCCCTGAATCACAGCGTAGTTATTGTAGACACCGCCCGACGAGGCGCAGGCGCCCATCGAGATGACCCACTTGGGGTCGGGCATCTGGTCGTAGATCTGGCGCAACACCGGCGCCATCTTCTGGCAGACGCGGCCCGCCACGATCATGACGTCCGACTGGCGGGGCGTGGAGCGGAACACCTCGGAGCCGAAGCGCGCCATGTCGAAGCGGCTGGAGACGGACGCCATCATCTCGATGGCGCAGCAGGCCAGACCGAACTGCGCCGGCCACAGGGACGACTTGCGCCCCCAGTCGGCAATCTTACTGATCGTGGTGGTGATAATCGTATCACCAAATTGACTCTCTAGTCCCAATCCAGGGCCCCCTTTCGCCACACATAGAGCAGGCCGATCAGCAGCACACCGATAAAGGTGAACATCTCGGCAAGCACAAATCCGCCACCTAGCAAGTGCACTAAACTGCGCAGTTGCACCGCCCACGGATAGAGGAAAATCGCCTCGATATCGAACACGATAAAGAGCATCGCCATCAGATAGAACTTGACAGGGAAGCGCTGGCGCGCCTGCTGGGTGGGGATGATCCCGCACTCATAGGGCGACAGCTTGGCCGGGGTGGGACGGTGCGGCCCGAGGAAGATCGAGGCCAGCGTGAGGCCTATACCCACGACCACCCCCACCGCGATGATGACCAGGATCGGCACGTATCCAGCTAACATAACCACCCTTCTTCTGGCCGGGGCCGACGTTCGGCGCCTACTCAGAGGACTTAGCGTCGTTCTTAATCTAACTACTCGAAGTATAGCACCAACCATGGGCGCCCAACAATTCGCCAACTCATGTCACAATTGTCAATCCACCGGGCGCGTCTAGCGTCTGTGGCACGATTAATGCTACAGACAAGTAATGACTGCGACGGGAGGATGGGGGCTCCTCCCGTTGTAGTCGTATAGATGGCCACTTCGGCGCCAATAAACGATACGTGCCGCAGAGGAGGGGCCGGGCAACTGCCCGGCCCCTCCTCCTTTATGTATGCCGCTATGTATGCCGCGCCCGCCGGTAGCGATGACAATAGATCGCGACGCCCCTGCGCGCCCCTGCGCGTTCATGAGCGGTCCGTTTTCTGCGCTTATGATGATCCAGGATGATGTCAGCGGAAGGAAGGACAATGGCCACGGCAGCCCTGGACTACCTGCGCGAACTCGTCGAACTGTCCGGCCCCAGCGGCGCGGAGGACGACGTGATCCGCGCCATCGCCCGTCGCGTGCGGCCCCTCGTCGACACGCTGGAGCTCGACCCCATGGGCAACCTTATCGCCGTGCGCAACGCCTCCGGCGCGGACGCCAGGCGCCTCGTCGTAGCCGCGCACACCGACGAGATCGGCTTCCGCGTGCGCGGGATCGAGGAGACGGGCTACCTGCGCTTCGAGCGGGTGGGCGGGGTCGACAATCGCATCCTGCTGGGCCGGCGCGTGTGGGTGCGCGGGGCCAACGGGCGCATGCTGGGCGTGATTGGGACCAAGAGCCTGCACCTCGTGCGCGAGGCCGAGCGCGGCGTCGTCCCGCCGCACAACGAGGGGTACGTCGACATCGGCGCGCGCGACCGGGCGGACGCCGAGCGCATGGGCGTGCGCCTCGGCGACCCCATGGGCTTCATCGGCGAACTGGCCGAACTGGGCCTCGGCAGCGGACGCTACACCGCCCACGCGCTGGACGACCGCGCGGGCTGCGCGATCCTGCTGGCCGTGCTGGACGAGCTGCGCGGCCGGCCGCTGCCAGTCACGCTGGTGGCCGTCTTCACCGTGCAGGAGGAGGTCGGGCTGCGCGGCGCGCAAGCCGTAGCTGGCGGGCAGGACGCCGACGTGGCCCTGGCCGTCGACACCACCGCGCTCGACGATACCCCTGACACGGGTACCTACTACCTACGTCTGGGCGCAGGCCCGGCGGTCAAGGTGATGGACGCCAGCACCCTGGCCCACCCCGCCGTGCGACGCCTCATGGTCGGCGCGGCCGAGTCTGCCGGCATCGCGGTGCAGCAGGAGCTGTTGATGGGCATCGGGACCGACGCCGGCGCGCTGCAGTTTGGCGGACGCGGCGTCCCCGCCGGCACGCTCTCCCTCGGCACGCGCTACACCCACAGCCCCGTCGAGGTTCTGGACCGCGCCGACCTCGACGCGGCCGTGCGCCTGCTGCGCGCGATCGTGCTGGCGCTGCCCGACGCCGACCTGCGCTACACCGCGCTGGACGACGACGCGACGTGACCCGCGCGATCGTGTTACCCTGTGGAACGTAAACGGCATACTTCTTGGTCGAGGGTGAATAGCGATACAGGTCTGCCGGATCTCCGCCGTTGCTCCGAGAACAGACATGAGCCGACTGGTAACATATAGTCATACACGAGGCGCTCAGCACCTCGCGAGAGATCGATCATCGCTTGCAGACCGCCGGCTTTATGGTGTCGCCTTTCGGACGGCCGGTTGTACGAGTCACAAGGGGCAGAACCGTGGCAGAGCGAGACGCACGACCGCGAAAAACCTTGCGGGGCACGTGGGATCAGATCCTG
>JAABUQ010002309.1_pt1 | contig 38115 bp, 32 predicted proteins | sample 5560001 | NCBI WGS metagenome assembly JAABUQ01 (sample SAMN10711888, study PRJNA513371) | rock metagenome | isolation source: Antarctica rocks | place: Antarctica: Victoria Land, Finger Mt nord | collected 2015-12-18 | reverse complement strand
CCCGTCAGATTGCACTCTGCCCTGGGATACCGATCGCCCATGGCCTACGAAGCAAGCATGCGAACAGCAGAAGCCAACACGTAGCTCCCAAGCCCACAAACCGTCCACGAGAACGGGGCAACCTCAGAGACATCCTCCCAAAGCGGCTCCCACTGGGCCTTTCGCTCCCAAACGTACGGGCGCTGGAACAGGGGCACCACGAACCGAACTGGCGGTCCAAAGACCTGAGCCAAAGAAATATAGCGCGGCTTCATCTGACCTCGATTACAAGCTCTATAGCGATACGCAGGACCCTGCCATCCGTGAAGCTCCCGTCATTGCGCGGCCATCAGTTCACACGACCCGATTAGCCCGCGCCAGCACCGCCTCGAACAGTACTTGGCATCCCGCCTCGGCCTCCTCCGGCTCGATGCTCTCCGCCTCGTTGTGCGACAGGCCGTCCTTGCACGGGGTGAAGATCATCGCCGCCGGCAGCTTGCGGCCCACGTACACCGCGTCATGCCCCGCCCCCGAAACGATCTCGCGCGACTTGTAGCCGAGCCGCGCGGCGGCCTGCCGCACCAGGTCCACGCACCCGGCATCGAACGGCTGGGCCGGGTTCTTGAACACCGGCGCTACCTCCAGCTTGACGCCGCAATCGCGTGCGATGAAGCCGGCCTCGCGCGGGAACTGGGCGTCCAGCCGGTCCACCTCGGCGTCGGTCGGGTGGCGGAACTCGACGGAGAACCGCACCTCGCCCGGGATCACGTTGCGGCTGTTCGGCGAAACCACGAGTTGGCCCACGGTGCCGCGCCCGTCCTCGCCGCGCGCGCGCATCATGCGGTCCACGAGGTCGATCACCCGCGCCGCGCACACCAGCGCATCCTTGCGCGCCGAGGGCGGCGTGGTGCCGGCGTGCGAATCCTGCCCGGTCGCCACCACGTCGTACCAGACCATCGCCTGCGCCCCGGTCACCACCCCGATCTGCTCGCCGTTGCGCTCCAGGATCGGCCCCTGCTCGATGTGCAGCTCGAAATACGCGTCGGCCGGAAACGCCTCGGCCTTTTCCGGGCCGCGATAGCCGATGCCGTCGAGCGCGGCCTCCACTTTCACGCCGTCGAGGTCGGCGATCCCGTACGCCTTGTCGAGCGGCATCACCCCGGCCCACACGCCGGAACCCAATAAGCTGTGGCCGAACCGGCTGCCCTCCTCGTCGGTCCAGTTGACCAGCTCGACCGGCGCCTCGGTGACGATGCCGAGGTCGTTCAGGCTGCGCATCACCTCGAGCCCGCCCAGCACGCCGAGCGCGCCGTCGAACTTGCCGCCGGAGGGTTGGCTGTCGAGATGGCTGCCCACCAGGACGGGCGGGCGGGCGGGGTCGCGGCCCTCGCGGCGGGCGAACATGTTGCCGATCGCGTCCACGCGCACGGCGAGCCCGGCCGCCTCGCACAAGCCGCGGAACCGCTCGCGCCCGGCGCGGTCCACGTCGGTGAGCGTCAGCCGGCGCACCCCGCCCTTCGGCGTGGCGCCGATGGTCGCCATGTCCATCAGGCTGTCCCACAGACGGCGGCCGTCGATGCGCTGGTTGGTCTGCACGTTCATGCGTCGGGCCTCGCCGGTTCCCCCCCGGCTGTAGCGCGCGCGGCGAACCGCGTCTCCATCTCGCGCAGCCGCCGGTGCCGGCTGCGCCAGGCATGGACGCCGCGCGCGAGCCGGACCGACTGCGCCATGCAGGCGGCGAGCACCGCCGGGTCGCGCGCCTTGAGCGCCGCCCGAAAATCCGTGACCAGGCTGAGTTCGCGCAGGCTTTCCTCCCGGCTCACCAACAGCCTGCCAAGTTCGGGGGCGGCCCCGTTCGCGGCCATGCGGACGGTGCGGGAGGCGGCGATCAGCGCCGGGTAGTTGTTCACCGTCCTGGTCGTCTGCGAGTAGGTGCGGGCGGTCCCGCTGTATTGCGCGGTGTAGTGGTAGAGCGGCTCCGGCACCAGGACGAGTCTCGCCCCGGCAAGAATGGCCTCCAGCATGAACACCACGTCCTCGCCGAAGCGCATATCGGGCCAGTAGCCGATCCGGTTCTCGCGAAGGAACGCGCGCCGCACGAACGGTTTGAGGAAACCCCAATCGAACGTGGAGCGGCCAGTCTGCACGTTGCTCAGGTATTCGCTCGCCGGCAGAAGCCTGGCCGCGCCCGACCCCTCGAACGCGGTGCGGACGGGCCGCATCGTCGCGGGATCGAGGATCAGCAGGTTGTCGAGCACGATGTCGCCGCCGACCGCTGTCGCGGCGTGCGTCAGGCGCGCGAGGCGGGCCGGATCGAACGCGTCGTCGGCGTCGAGCACGGCGATCCAGTCGCCCCTCGCCGCCTCGATGCCGCGATTGCGCGCATGACCCGGGCCGCCGTTGACCGCCAGACGGATCAGCCGTGCCCGGGCATCCGCGGCGCAGAACCCAGCCACGACCTCGGCCGTCCCGTCGAACGAGCGGTCGTCGACGAAGATCGCCTCGAAATCCCCCTCGGTCTGCGCCAGGAGCGACTGCCAGGCGCGGCCGACGAAATCGGCGGCGTTATAAGTTGCAATGACGACATAAGTTGCAATGACGACGGAAACCGACGGCATGGGGAACGCCCCCGGACTGTGATGAACGACCTACGATCCGGCCCGCCTAGCACGGAACCTGCCATGCCCGCCACGCATCTGCGATCGCTTGCCGCCGTGGCGGCTTCCTGCGACTTTGCCGCAACGAAGGGAGCGGCCATGCCAGACATGCCGGCCGGGGCTTCGGCTCAGCCGACCCCGCAGAATGCGGACCTCGACCGGGCGGAGGTCTGGCAAGCGAGGTGCGATCTGGCTGCCTGCTTGCGGATGGCCGCGCGGCTCGGAATGCACGAGGGTATCTGCAACCATTTCTCGGCGATGGTGCCCGGCAGCGACGACCTGTTCCTTGTCAATCCGCTCGGCTGGGGCTTCGGCGAGATAACCGCCTCGCGGCTGCTGATCTGTGACCTGCACGGTCGCGTCGTCGCCGGCACTGGGGTGCCGGAAGTGACCGCCTTCTACATCCACGCCCGCCTGCACCTTCGCCTGCCGCGCGCCCGCGCCGCCTTCCACACGCACATGCCGAACGCCACTGCGCTCGCCATGCTGGAAGGCCCGCCGCTCGCCTGGGCCGGGCAGACCGCGCTCAAGTTCTACGGCCGGCTCGCCGTCGACGAGGCGTATGGCGGCCTCGCCCTTGACAGCGGCGAGGGCGATCGCATCGCCGCCGCGATCGGCCAAGCCGACGTGGTATTCCTCAAGCAGCACGGCGTCATCGTCGTCGGCTCCGGCATCGCCGAGGCGTGGGACGACCTCTACTACCTGGAGCGCGCCTGCGAGGTGCAGCGCCTGGCGGAAGCCACCGGGCGACGGCTGGTGCCGGTGCCGCCCGAGATCGCCGGACGCGTCGCGCGGCAGATGCGCGATGAGGGCGGCGGCGCGGCGGGGCTGCATCTCGCGAGCATCCGGCGCATCCTGGACAAGGAGGCGTCGGACTACCGGGATTGACCCGGACCGGCGAACCCACCATTCCGCAATCCATGCGACCGACGCTGCTGCTTCTGCTGCCGATGATGCTCGGCAGCTGCAAGCTGATCGACCAGACCACGTTTGCTCCCGCGCCTGAAATGCCTGCGTCGTCGCGCCTCGCGGCACTTCCCCCGGTGCAGAACCGGGTGGCGCTGCTCACCATCCGCTACTCGACGCCGGCACCGGATTACCGGGACGCCCTCCGTACCGCCGTGGGCATCGCCGAGGAGCGGCGGCCGGGCACCGCATACGACGTCGTCGCCGTGGTGCCGACCGCGCAAGACCCGGCGCAGCTGAACCGCGAACTGGCGCAGGCGCGGCAGAACGCGGCCGGCGTGATGCGGTCGATCATGGTGCTCGGCGTGGCGGACACGCGGATCGGGTTGGGTGCGCGGACCGAGCCCGGGTTGGCGACGCGAGAGGTCCGTGTCTATCTCCGCTGAGACTGCGCCGGCACTGCGGGGCAGGACGGCCCGCGGCCTCGGCTTCCTGCTGATGACCGCGGCCGGCTGGGGCCTGAACTGGCCGATCCAGAAATTCCTGCTGACCGAGCTTCCGCCGTTCTCGATGCGTGCGGTCTGCGCTGTCGCGGCATCCGTGATCGGGTTCGCGCTGGCGCGCTCCCGGCATGAGGCGCTGCGCGTGCCCGTCGGCCAGTGGCGCATCCTCGCCGTGGCATCGATGCTGAACTACGGGCTGTTCAGCGTGCTGACGATCGTCTCGCTGCTCTGGCTGCGCGCGTCCGAGGCGGTGATCTTCACCTACACGATGCCGATCTGGACCGCGCTGCTGGCGCGGTTCGTCTACCACGAGCGGCTGACCCCAAGACGCGCCCTGGCTCTCGTGCTCGGCGTCGCCGGCATCGTGGTTCTGGTCGGCGCCGAGCCGGTCGAGGCGTCCTGGGCCAAGCTGCCGGGCTTTGCCTGCGCGCTCGCCGCCGCCTGGCTGTTCGCGGTCGGCACCCTGATCAGCAAGAACCGGCCGCCGCGCCTGCCGCCCGTGGCCGGCGTCGCCTGGCAGGTCACGCTCGGCGCGATCCCGGCCTTGCTGCTCTGCGTCACCGAGACACCCGATTGGAGCCGGGTCACGCCGATGGGCTGGCTCGCTCTGCTGTATTGCGCGACCGTGCCGATGATTGTCGCCTATCTCGCATGGTTCCGTGCCTTGCAGCTGCTGCCGGCCGCCACCGCCTCGATGGGCACGCTGATCGCCCCCGTGATCGGCGTCAGCGGCTCGGCGCTGCTGCTCGGCGAACCGATCGGGACGCGGCAGGTCGTGGCGCTCGGGCTCACGCTCGCCGGAGTGGCCCTGGCGGCGCGCGGGTAGCGGGCGCACGCAGGACGGCAAAACGCTTCTACGACCGGGGACGACTGACTTATAAGCCCTCATCTCGCGCCGAGCGGAAGCAGTTCGTCATGATTTTTGCTCGCGACGCCCACGGCCTGGCGCGACCGCTCGGTGCGCTCGTAGGCCTGGCGCTCGGCTGGTCCGCGATTGCCGGGCCGGCCCTGGCGCAGACACCGGAGCAGGCGCCCCGGGCGATGCCGCTGCCGCCCATGTTCGCCCGGCCGCCGGAGCGCGTGCCGCCTCCGGCGCCACCGAAGCTGCTGCAAGACCTGACCCGGAAAGCGCCCCCAAGGGACGAGGATCGCCCGCTGCACGGGCGCGTCGCACCTGGTTACGATCTGGAAACCGTGATGCGCGAGCGCGGATCGGGCCGCGATGAGTGCAGGCTTGATTTCGACATCGCGGATATCGGCGATCACACGTTCCAGACCATCACCGTCGCTCTCGCGGTTCGGCTGAAGCAGGGCGGCACGGCGAAGGAAGCCGAGCTGCCCTTGGTCGAGCCGCTCGAGCCGGACCACCGGGTCACGGCGCAGCTCGAAGTCTCTTCGCCGTGCAGCGCGATCGCGGAAGTCCGGCTGCGCGGCTTCAGCCAGTGCACGGTTGACGGCGCGCATCTGGGCACCTGTCGCCCGCTGATGCTGATGCGTTCAAACAGCCGGATTCGCTTCGGCCTCTAGCTTCCGAGGCCGCGCATGCGGCGGGCCAGCCAGGATGGGCAGCGCGAGCCGTTGATCCACCAGCTTCGCCTTGGCGGTGGCCCCGCGCGTGATCTCGCCCACCATGCGAGCGTCGATGCGCAGGGCGCCGGCCGTGAGCCGGTTATGGAACGAAACCAGCTCTTCAAGCTGGGCGGGTATCGCATCCGGCCCCAGCACGGCGAGCAGGGTGGCGTAGCCGGGCTCCTCCTGCACGAACTGATAATCGTGCAGGATTCCCTCCTCGACGTCCTGCAGGTAGTTCACCACCGATACGAGTTCCTGGTTACGCCCGACGAGGTATTCTTGGCTCCAGCGGGAACGTAGCCGTGTCACGCGAAGCCTGTAGCAGTTCGAGGTGCTCGGCGGCTCGACCAGCACGGCACGATCCCCGCTGTCATAGCGGATCATCGGCATGCCGGTGCTGAGGAAGCCCGTGCTGACCAAGCGCCCGGTCCGGCCCCGATCCGTGATCGGGCAGCCGTCATCGTCCACGAGTTCCGTCAGCCCGTACAGCGGTTCGAACTCGAACACTTCCGGCTCGCCGAGAACCTCGGCGGCGATCGCGCAGCGCTCGGTCAATCCGTAATAGCTGCGGACGGTCGCGCCGCCGAAGGCTCGGGAAAGCAGTTCACGCTGGTGCGCGAACAGGGTTTCCGATGTGGTGAGGACGCCACGCAGGTGACGCCCGGGCCGCCAGCCGTCGCGTTCCGCGCAGCGCGCGAGCACGGCGAGCGCCGAAGGCACGCCGTAGACGAGCACCGGGTCGTAATCGCGGATGCGGCGCAGATGCGCGCGCGCGTTCGCCTCCGACAGCCGAAACGGCGACAGCCACATCTCGCGCAGCGCCGGGTCGGTCACCGCCTCGAGTTCGGCGGCGCGGCCCTTGTCGAACAAGTTGCCGTCCAGCCGGACGCGGCGGTCCCCCAGCTTCCAGCCCGATGTCGGCGGCGAAGCTGTGTACGAACGCCATCTCCCGCACGCTGCGGTCGCGATCGAGATACACACGCAGCCGCGTGCTGTTCGCGCTGCCGCTGGTGGTGCGTACGGCCATGCGGTTCGCCGGCACCGTCAGCATCCGCTCGGCGTCTTCGGCTACGTCGGACTTGGTCAGCACGGGCATCCGCGCGAGCATGGCGCTGTCGAACGCCGCCGGTTGGAAGCTGGGTCCGAAGACGCGCGCGAACCGCTCCCGATAGAACGGGCTGCGCCAGGCCGTCGTAGCCAGGTCGCGCAATGAGCGGAGCTGCGCCTCGTGGACAAAAGCGGCATCGGAGGCGCTCCGCCGCACATCCGCCGAGGCGGACCGGTAGCGCCGGCCGAAGCGGACCCCGATCGGCACCAGCAACAGGGCCGGTCCCAGGGCGAGCTTCGCGGGACGCGGCAGGTTGACGTAGCTGGTACGGAGTATGTCGATCAAAGCCGGCATCCGCGGCATGCCCTAAAATCCTCGTTGACCAACAATTTTTGGCCGGTCCCGTCCAGCCCGCGTTGCCTTGCGCAACGGGCAGAGACTCTCATTCAAGCAAGCAAGCTCAAATCGTTACCTCAAGGGGATTAGCAGACCATTTACCGCGAACGCCAAAGTTGGCACGCTCAGCGCTAGACCGACGGTTTCCGGCTGTGGATGGCTCCGCGTGGAGCGTCGGGGGCGTCCATCGCCGGAGCCAACGCCCGCGCCGCGACGCGCAGGATCAGGAGCGCCGCCAGCAGCAGAAAAGCCGCCGAGTACACGGTCGCGGCCGCCGCGGCGCCACGCACGACCCAGGCCGCCGCCGCTAAGACGGTTCCCAGGATGCTGACCACCACCATCTGCCGGCCCCAGCGTCGCGCCGTTGCGATGTCGCTGCTCATGTGACCTCCTCGTTGGCCGCCCTAGGAATAGCATCCTACTTGTAACGAGAAATGAAGATGCGCCCGCAGGTAATCTGCCACAGCCCGAACAGTTCAAGGGTAAGCTCCCGAAAAATTCATTTGCCGACAAACGTATGAAGAGCTTGGAATGTCTACTGCGTAGAGTCATCGCCCGGCGCTCGGTGCCTTGCGGTCAAGCGCCTGCCGCACCACCGCGTAGGCAGGCTTGCGCCTCAACTCATCGTCGAACAGCGCGCCTCGCGAGGCCATGCCGTCCCCGCGGCGCACTTCCGGATCGATTCCGAGCCAGCTGTAGCGATCGCTTAGTCCCCAGGTCACTACCGTCGTTACCGCAGGGTTCGAAAGCGCGATCTCAAGCAAAGCAGCGTAGCCGCGCGCGACCGCGATGTCCCGTCCTGCGACGTCGGCGGGCAGGAAGCGGTCCGAGACGTCGAGTTCGGATACGAATACCTGCAAGCCAAGTGCCGCGACGTCCTGCAGAAAGCACGTGAAGGCCGCATCGTCCACGCTCTCGCGCCCGGCAACCAGATGGCACTCCACGCCGAGCGCCTGGATCGGCACGCCCTGCCGGATCAGCTCCTCCAGCAGTAGCAGTATTGCGCGGCGCATCCGCTGGCCTTCGCGGCCCTGCGCTTCGAGCCCCGATTCGTTCAAACAAAGCAGCGCGCGCGGGTCGGCGGCCCGGGCTGTCTCGAATGCCCGTCGCACGTAATCCGGGCCGAGCAACGCGAGCCAGGGGGAATTGCACAGCCCGAGTGGATTGTCGTCGTCCGGGTCCACGCACTCGTTCACTACGTCCCAGGAGTGGGTGCGTCCCGCGTAGCGCCGGCAGACGGTCGCGACGTGCCGCTCCAGCACGCGCGCTGCCTGCTTGCGTGGAATGGAAGCCAGCCACTCCGCCTGCGAGAGATGCCAAACGAGGTTGTGGCCCCGGAACGCCAGTCCGTTGCGTGCGGCATAGGCCACCGTCGCGTCCGCGGCGGCGAAGGAGAAAGTCTCCGGCGTGGGCCGCAGATTGACCGGGAGCAGGTCCGCGCCGTCGACGATGATCGCGCATTCGGAAGCGATCAGCGCGGCATAACGGTGATCCGCGAGCACCTTCCGCGTTGCCTCCGTGCCGAACACCACACCCGCTCGCGCCGCATGAGCCGCAAGCCCATCCGTGCCCGCATGCCCGGACAGCGCTCCGAGAGCCGCCAGCGGAGATCGGGTCAGCACGGCGCGCCGGGAGATCACGCCGCGTACCGTCGTCCGGGCTGCGCGCCGTCGAGCAGCGCGCCGACCTGCCGGGTGAAGGCGTCGAGCGAGTGGCCGGTTTCGCCGGCGACACGAGCGCGACAGCCGAGCGCGCGCCGTCTGGCCGGGTCGTTCGCCAGGGCGGCGACGACGGCGGCGAAACGGTCGGGGTCGTCGGCCAGCTCGACGTCGCGGCCCGGCGCGAGTGCCGCGCCCCGGAGGCCGGTCGAGGTCGAGACGATCGCCGCGCCGAACCGGGCCGCTTCCAGAGTCTTGATACTGACACCCGTGCCGGAGAGCAGCGGGACCGCGACCACGCCGACCCGGCCGTAGAACGAGGACAGGTTCGGCACCCAGGGCTCGATCAGGACGTCCGGGCGGCCGGCGAACAGTTGTCGCATCGCCGCCGCGCTGCCGCCGGCGAGCAGCACGGCGGGAGGCCGGCCCAAGCGGCGTTCGAGGCGCGGCAGGATGGCGCGCGCCAGGAAGGCGAGCGCCTCGAGGTTGAACGCGTTGGCGCCGCCGATGAACCCGAGATCGAACGGCGCGCGCTCGCCGCTCGCCGCAGCGGTGCTTTCAGCCGGGTCGAAGCCCCAGCGCCAGTCCCGGCAGCGCGCCGGGTCGAGCCCGGCCGCCTCGTAGGCGCGTCGCTCCGCCGGCGAGGCGAACAGCACGTCGTCGAAGGGTGCGAGCAGCCGCACCTCGTCCGCGAGGGCCCGCGTCAGCCGGTCCGGCAGCACTGCGTCGGCCATCTCTTCCGGCCGCAGCGCGCGCAGCAGGCATCCCGTCCTTTGGATGAGCGCCCTACGCACCGTCGACCGGGTCAGGCTCTGCCGCAGCGGCAGATTGTCGTGCAGGTCCAGCACCAGCCGCGCACGGAGCGCGCGCAGCGCCGCGACGCCGACCATGCCGGCGGTATCGGCCTTCTGCACCACCACCGCGTCCCAGCGCCGTTCCGCAAGCAGCGCGGTCAGTGCCCGCTGCCCCGTTGCCGACCAGGGCCGGGCGAGTGCGGCCGGCAGATGGCGCCGTCCGGTGGCGGTCTGATGCATCTGCTCGCAGGCCCGCCGCGCCAAGGCTTCGGCCGGTCCACCGACGAAGGGAACGATCGTCAGCTCGCTGGCCCGCTCGCGCGCTTCGGCTTGCCCGGCCAGCGACCAGCGCGTGCGCCGGTGATCGAACGAGAGTACCGACGCGCGCGCGCCGAGATCGGTCAATGCCTGCAGCCAGGCGTCGTAGATGCGCGTCGAGCCGTCCGTCGGCGGCAGGAAGCACCGGTCTGTCGCCAGCAGCACGCGCATTCAGTGCGAGACCCGCGCCTCCAGCGATGCCGGCACGGGTCGGGCGCTGCCTCGCGCGTGGGCGTAGGCAGCGAGCAGCGGCGGCACCGAGTATGTCCAGGCCAATTCCTCCCGCACCCGCCGCGCGCCCTCCGCGCCAAGCGTGCGCCGACGCTCGGGGGAGAGGGCCAGATCGCGCAGCAGGTCGGCCATTGCGCGTTCGGAGTTGGGGGTCGCGTAGACGCCTGCGTCGCACGCGGAAACGCGCGTCTCGCGCAGATCGAACGCGACCACGGGCAGGCCGAAGAACATGTATTCGATGATCTTGTTCATCGTGCTCTTGTCCGACCAGTCGTTCTTCGGGTCCGGATCAATCCCGATATCGGCCGAGGACAACACGCGGCACAGCACCTCGTCGCTGACCCGTCCGGTGAACGTCGTGTAGTCCGCCATCCCGACCTCCTCGGCGTAGCGCGCGATCGCCTTCTGGTGCGGGCCGCCGCCGACCAGCACGCAGTGGAAATCGGTGAAGCCATCGTCGGCGAGATGCTTGAGCGCGCGTATCAGGTAATCGACGCCGTCCTGTCGGCAGATCTCGCCGAGATAGACGAATAGGTGCGTCTTGCCGCGCCGCCACGCGGGATCGGGGTCATAGGCGCAGAACCGCGCGAGGTCGGGTCCCGAGCGGACCACGAACACCTCGCCGGGGTGCTTGCCGCCGCGCTCGATCGCGATCGCCTTGTGGCTCTCGTTCGTGGTCACTACCGTTCGCGCCACGCGAAACGTCAGCCGCTCGAACAGCAGCAGCAGGCGATAGAACGTGCCGTCAGCCCGGTCGAACTTGGCGGCGTACATCTCCGGCGACAGGTCGTGGTGGTCGAACAAGAACACCTTGCCGAATGCGCGCCAGAACAGGCCGAGGAGCCAGTATGTTTCCGGCGGATTGCAGATGTGCAACACGTCGAAGCCGCGCCCGAACAGCGCCACGCGCAAGGTAAGCAGCGTGGTGGCCAGGAAGCACCAGCCGAATTCGAGCACGAAACCGGCGGCGCCGGACGCATCGAACGGCACCCGGTAGCGGAATACTTCGACGTCCTCGATCAGCTCGTGGCCGGCGTTGAAACCCTTCGCCTTCGGGCAGATCACGCTGACCCGGAAACCGGCGCGCGCAAGCGTCGTCGCCTCGAGCCAGACGCGCCGGTCGAACGGCACCGGCAGGTTCTGCACGACAATCAGGACGCGGTTTTTCTCAATCATCACGGACCCCGGTTAAGCAGCGCCCGCCGCCGGCGCGTCGAACTCGACGAGGGTGCAAAGCGTCTCGCCGGGCGCGATTGTGCCTGCGCCGACCAGCAGCGGAGCCGGCTCGCGGCTGCCGAAATGGGCGCTGTACCAGCCGCGCGGCGGCTCGGTCGCGCCGACATGGACCGACCACGCAAGAGTCGACGGCAAGCTGAGCCGCGCGCCGCGCGCCGCGCCATCGCGCTGCCACCGCAACTCCGCAACGGCGCCCTCAAGCGTGACGGCGATTGTGGGGCCGAGCTGGAAACAGAGTCGCGCGGGCGCCCTTGCATCGCCGGTGATGCCGTCATCGATCGCCACCCGGCGTGCCGCGCGCTCCAGCGTCACCGTGCGCCGGTGATTGACGCCCCGCCGTATCCGCGCGTAGCCGTCGTGCTCGGCCGACCAGCGCGCGACGTCGCCGTCGCCTAGTCCACTGCAATCGATCAAGCGCGTGCGCGGTGCGCTCGACCACAGGAACGGTCCCGCGCTTTCGGCCTGATCGCGGCCGAACAGCTCCAACGTGTTGTGGGCGGCGGTGGAACGCTCCCACGTTCGCCACGCCGGTTCGCTCCCGTAGCAATAGGTGCCGGGATCGGCCAGCACCTCCACGCCGCCGCATCGCAGTTCGATGGAAAGCGCGTCGGCGTGGGCGTGCCCCGCGATGGAGAGGAACCCGTGCGGGCCGTGATCGCACCGGCACCAGAGCGCGTCGCCACGCGGCCCGTCGTCGCGCAGGATCGCCATTCCCGCGTCGGCGAACAGCGAGGGACGCAGTTCGGGGCGCGGCGCGACGGGCTGCGGCGTCGCCGCGGCGGACCAGATCGCTGCCCGCATGTCGGTTGATGCGTTAGCCGGCCACCAAGTCGGAGCGCCGAACAACGCACGGCAGGTTGCGAGCAGCGACGCGACCCGGTCGAAACCTGTGCCGTCGACCAGCAATCCTTCCGCCCCGTCGGCATCGCCCTGCCGTGGCGGCCGGCCGGTGTCGTCGAGCGTCGCGGCCAGCGTATCGGCCATCGCGGCCAGGCGCTCGACATAGCCGTCGGAAAACCCGGCGCCCCCCGTTTCGATGTAAGGCATCAGGAAGAGCTCGAGCACGTACGGATGGTATTCCGACGCAAGTTCTCGGTTGATCCCGTCCGGAAATGTCTGCCGGACGATCTCGCGCTCTAGTCCGCGTCGCGCTCGCGCCCGCCAGGCGTCGCTCTCGGCGAACAGCGGAAAGACCGTGGCCGCGACGAACAGGCCGGACAGTTCGGCCACGAGATGGTTGTTCGCCGACGACCCGGTACTCGACAAGGTTGCGAGATAGGTCTGGTGCATCCAAAGCTGGCGGCGGAACGCCCGTTCTGCTCGAACAGCGGAGCGGTTCCCGGCCAACCCGCCAAGAGCCGGCGCGTCCAGCACCAGGCGAGCAGCCGCATCCCGAGCTCGATGCCGCTGGTCCAGTGCATTCCGGTCAGCGGCGGGTTGCAGTCCCACCAGTCGTGCAGGTGCGCGGCGATGCGCTCGGCGAACGCCGTCTCGCCGGACATCCGCCAAGCCGCGGCGAGCTGGGTCAGGTGGAAATGGCGCGACGGCTCCCAAACCTGCTTGTTATCGCCGACCACCGCCGGGTCCCGGTATGGCACATCGAAGCACCAGCCCGTCGCCGGCGCTCGCTTGCCGCTTCGGATATCGACGAACCAGTCGGGCTTCGCGCCAAGTGCCTCGTGAATGCGGCCGAACAGCCACACGCGTCCCGCCATGATCTCCGACGCGGTCGCGAGCAGCGCCGCGCGAGGACCAGGATCGATCCGGGAGACGGTTGCGTCCGAAACCGGCGTGCCGCGCCAAAGGGCGAGCGTGACGACCGCCGGGGCCGGCCATCGGCGCCGCCGCCACCGTGCCTTAGTGGCGGCATGACGCAGCCGAATGGCGACTTCGGCCGCCGACATGCCGCGTAGCCGCGCGACGTACCAGCTGTGTCGGGCCGCACTCACCGTTCGGCCAGCGTCCGCACGGGATCGGCTGGGAAGAGCGCCGTTTCCTGCGGCAATCGGGGCAGGTTCGGAACCGTCATCAGCACCGGAAGCGCGAGCAGCCGCTCGACCGATTCCGGCGTGCTCAGATAACTGCGGAACAGCAGATTGTAGACCCATAGCGCGCCGGAGATGACGATCGCGAGGACCAGGCCGCCGATCGCGAACAGGCTCTTGCGTGGGAAAACCGGCTTGATGGACGCGAACGGCGGCGAGAAGACGCTGACGCTCGAGTCCCGCGAGCGATCGAGTTCCTCGTCGATGCGGGCGTTCTCGAGCCGGTTGCGGTATGTCGTCAGCACCACGGCCAGCGTGTCGATCTGGCGCTGTACGTCGCTGAGCTGCTGGCTGCCTTCCTCGATCGCGTGCAGCCGCTGCCGCAGGCCCTCCTGGGCGGTGACGAACCGCGATCTGGTCGTTCATCGGGTTGAGATCGGCCTGCGCGCGGCTGAGGCTGAGCGCCAGGTCGTCATAAACCGGGTTGCTGCTCTGCAGGACGTGCGCCTCGGCGCTGCCGTTGCGGGCGAGGAACTGCCCGATGACCTTCATCTGGTCCTGCACCTGTTGCAGCGGCGGCGTGCCCTCCTGGAAGTGTGCCGCGAGCTCACTCTGCTTGAGCCGCAGGTCGACCATTTCGCTGCGTGCCTTCTCGATGGCGTCCGAAGTCGAGGTCTGGGTGGTGATCAATCGCGGCGTGTGCGCGAGCTGCTGCTGGTAGAACCCGACCTTGCCGGTCGCCTCCACCGCGCGGTCCCGCAAGGTGTGCAGCCGGTCGTCGATCGAGGCCTGCTCGGTGATGATCGCCTCGCGCTGATGGTCGGCCGCGGAAAGGTCATACTTGATCACGATGTCGGTCCGCTGCCGCTCCAGGTTGCGGATTTCGTCGGTGTATTGCTGCAGCGCGGTGTCCAGTCCGGCGACGCGCGGCTCGCTGAACACGCTGACGTGCTGCGCCAGGTAGAGCTTCAGCAACGTCCACAGCACCTGCTCCGACACCGCGCGGTCCTCGCTGCGGAACGAGACATTCACGACGTTCGACAGCTTCACCGGCTTGACGTTCAGGCTGGCATCAAACGCCTTGAGTGCGAGGAACATCTTGCGTTCGGCACTATCGTCGCCCTCCGCAATGTCGGGGAAGATGGTCTTCAGTCCGACCGCCTCGATCGTGTCGACGGCCAACTTGTGGCTTTGCAGGATTTCGACCTCGGAGTTGACGATCTCCTGCTTCGTCACCGCGGGCGGGATGGTCATTCCCTCGCCTGCGGTCGTGGAGGCGGCGAACTCGCGCCCTGTCTTGACCATCACCGACGAGCCCGCCTCGTAGATCGGGGTCAGCAGGAACCCGATGCCGATCGCGGCCAATGGCAGGAGGAAGATCAGCAAACCGATTGGCCGTTTCAAGCGAAACAGCGCGTTCAGCCCCTCGCGGATCGGGTTGGCGGGACGGGTGGTCAAGCTGAGGGCTTGGCTCATGGCAACGCGTATCCAAACTGGACGGGAATGTTCTGGCGTAGATAGAGATCGACCCAACGGTTCACTTCGCCGATCCCCGAACGCGGGACGAACACGACGTCGTTGGTCGCGAGCTGCACGTCCTGCGACGGGTTGGTGCCGTCCTGCACGGCGGCGAGATCGAGCACCGAGACCTGCGGCCGGGCCTCGTGCGGGGGCCGGCGTATCAGCAGCACCTGTTTCGCCTCGGCGCTGGTCTTGATCCCGCCGGCCTCCGCCACCGCCATGGCGAGCGTGATCCGGTCGGGCGACTCGACGACGCCTGGCTTGCCGACTTCCCCGTCCACGAAGATGCGTTGCGGCGCCACGGTGCGGACCGCCACCGAGATCTGCGGGTTCTTCAGGATGCTCCGGTATCGCGCGAGCATCGCGTCGTGCAGCTCGTCAACGGTGTGGCCCGCCGCGTCCAGATCGCCGGCGAGCTGCAGCGACACGCGCCCATCCGGCCGCACGGCCACGCGGTCGTCGAGCTGCGGCACTTCGAAGAACCGCACCTCCACCTCGTCACCGGGCTGCAGCAGGTAGGCCTGCCGCGCCGTCGCCGGTTGATACAGCACGGGCACCGCGGCGCCGGGCGGCACCTTGGGACCGCACGCGCCCAAGCTCACGACAACGAGGATGCCGAGAACGCCGGCGTCGAGCCGTGCGCGGCGCCGATGCGACTGCACGCGCCCGGCATAGTGGGTGCACATCTCGCGGACATGCGCGACCAGCGCGCGCTCGGCCTCGGCCCGGCTGCCGGCCTGCTTGAAGGGATCGCCCAGCCGGCTGAACCAGATCAGCGCGTGCCCACGCAGCAGCTGCCCGTGCGCGGCGGCGAACCGGGCGACCGCCTCGCCGCCGCTGAAATCGGCCGTGCCGTCGGGCTTGCGGCCGAGATATTGCCACTGGTTCTGGAACTCGGCGACCAGCAGCCCGGCCTCGCGCGCCACGGCCTCGGCGTAGGCCGGGTCCTTGTCGAGCTGATTGGCAACCGAGCAGCCGTAGAACAGGCCCTTGCGCCGGGCGCGCTCGGCCAGGGTCGGCTCGCCGCCGGCACGCGCCTCGAACGACGCCGCCGCAAGCGCGGTGGCGACCGTCCCGGCAACGAATCCCCGGCGAGCTAAGCTCACCAGCAGATTCCCATGTAGCCCTCTGACCGCAACGCAGGGTCCCGCCCTTCAAGGTCGACCACCACCTGTTCCGGGCGCAGCAGGGTGGTCAAATACGATCCACCCCGATCGCGCGGCGAGCGCCCGACGACGACCACCTCGGCGGTGCGCACCACGGATGCCAAATCATCGTCGAGCAACCCGAACAGGTGCGGGATGCGGCTGAGGATGAAGTGCCGGTTGGCGCCTATCAGGTGGGAATGCGTCACCGATGGATCATAGATGCGCAGGTCGTAACCCTTGCCCACCAGTCGCTCGGCGAGCTCCACGAACGGGCTCTCGCGCATGTCGTCAGTGGCTTCCTTGAAGGTCAGCCCGAGCAGCGCCACGCGGCGCTTGCCGGTGGCTTCCACCATCCGGAATGCTTCGGCGATCTGGTTCTCGTTGGCCGCGAGAATGCCGTCGAGCAGCGGCGTCGCGACGTCATTGTTGCGCGCGAAGAAGCGCAGCCCGCGCAGATCCTTCGGCAGGCACGAACCGCCGAACGCGAAGCCGGGGCGCAGATAGGCCGGCGAGACGTTCAACCGCGTGTCGGAGCAGAGGATCTCCATGACCCGCCGCCCGTCGAGCCCGGCCGAGCGGCTGATCAGGCCGATCTCGTTGGCGAAGCTGACCTTCAGCGCATGCCAGGCATTGTTGGCGTACTTGATCGCCTCCGAATCGCACAGCGCCACGCGGAACACCTGCCCGTCGTTGCCCTCGTTGAGGCTCGCGAGCATGTCGGCGGTGCGCGCGTCGCGCTCGCCGATCACTACCGTCCCGGGCTCGTCGAAGTCGCGCAGCGCCGTGGTCTCGCGCAGGAACTCGGGATAGTATCCGACGCCAAAATCGGTGCCGGCCTGCAAGGTGGACGCCTGCTCCAGCACGGGGATCACGGTCTGGTCCATCGTGCCCGGCACAACCGTGCTGCGGAACACGACGGCGTGCCGTCCCGCCTTAGCGCGGAGTGCTTGGCCGATTTCGCGCGCGACCGCTGCGACGGCGGCGAGATCGACGCGGCCGTTCGGCAGGCTCGGCGTGCCGACGCAGACGAGGCTGATCTCGGTCTGGCGCACCGCCGCCGCCGCGTTCGTCGTAGCAGTCAACTTGCCCTGCGCGACGGCGCGCGCGGTGAGGGCGTCGAGCCCTGGCTCGATCACCGGCGACTGGCCTTCGGCGAGCCGGGCGACCTTCTCGGCGCTCGTATCGACGGCAACCACCCGGTGCCCGGAACGCGTCAAACAGGCGGCGCAAACGGCGCCGACGTAGCCCACGCCGAAGATGCTGATGTTCATGAGATGTTTTCGTGCTTCGAAATGGGGGCGAGCCCGACACGCGGGGATCGGCCCGAAGACATGGCGGCGAAGACCTCGGCGTAGATGCCGAAGAACCGCTTCTCGATCTGTTCGATATCGAGGTTCGCCTGGAATGCGGTGCGGCCGGCGCGCGCGATCGCTGCGCGACGTGCCGGTTCGTCGAGCAGCACGGCAAGCGCGTTCGCCAGGGCCGGAACATCGCGCGGCGGAACCAGCATCGCGTTCTCGCCGTGGCGCAGGATATCGGGATGCGCGCCGACCGGGGTTGCCACCACCGCGATCCCGTTCGCGAGCGCTTCGATGAGGGTCACGCTGAAACCCTCGATATGCGACGGCACCGCGACGATGCTTGCCTCGCACAGCAGCGCGGAGGCTCGGTCCCGATCCACCCAGCCGAGGAACTCCACGCGTTCGGCCAACCCGGCAGCCGTGGCCGCAGCCCCGTGCTCCGCCCAGTCGCCGCGCCCCGCGCATATTAGATGCCATGGCCGATCTGCGATCTGCCCGAGTGCCGCGATCAGCTCGGCGATCCCCTTCCAGGGCGCGAACTCGCCGAGAAACAGGATCCGTGGGACGTCATGCGCCGGCATCGCGGCGGGCAGGCCCGGGTCCGCCGCGCCGTTGGCGATGACGCGAACGCGTCCCGGTGCGACCCCGATCTCTTCGACGGCGAGCCGCTGCCACCACCTGCCAAGCACGACGACCGTGAACGCGGCGGTGAAAGCCCCCCGGACCAGCTGCTTCTGCCACGCGCTCAGCGCCCGGAAATACGTGTCGTAGTTGCCGGTATGCAGATGCAGCAGGTACGGGACGCCAAGCAGCGCGAGCGTGCGACAGACGATCACCTTGCGGATCGTGCTGCCGGAATCCGCCATGTGAACGTGGGCCATCGCCCGCCGTCGCGTCACGCGGACGAGCACCGTGCGCCCCAACGCGGCGGCGAGATACAACGGCGACAGCAGTATGCTGTGCGGGCCTCGCGTGTCGAGGCAGAGCACGCGTTCGCCACGTTCGGCGTGGCGTCGCGCGCGCAGCAGGTTCCCAACCATCCGGCCGATGCCGCCGGCGTGCTCGAGCCCGCCGGCCCAATACATCAGGATGAGCGGCTGTCCGGCCATGTCGCGCGCAGCTCGCAAAGTGCCCGCCTAAATCCGGCGCTCGATGAAACCCGGGATGTGCGACTGGAAGCGGTTCAGAACAACGCCGAGAATGCGGGCGCCCGAGGCCTCGACCAAATCACGGGCCCGGACGAGGCTCTCGTGGCTCGGCTGCGCGGCGCGCACCACGAGCAGCACGCCGTCGCTCTTGCGCGCGATGTTGACCATCTCGGCCCGCTGCAGGATCGGCGGTCCGTCGACGATGATGATCGGCCAGCTGTCCCGCAGCTGTTCGTAGATGTCGCCGACCTCCGAGACCGCGGGCTCGCCAGCGCAATCCGCCCCGGCGAGTGTGGCGCCGTGAAGCCAGTCCGAGCCGGACCGCGTGATGGCGGTGTCGAGATCGCTTCCGGAGTTCCTCGCTCCTATCAAGCTGCGGCCAACCGATTCGGAGCGGGAGCGGGAGCGGACGGACGGCGCCGCGGCGTCGATCAGTAAGGTGCGATACCGTCGCAGGCTCGCGGAATGCGTCGCCAGCGTGCGGGCGATCGTGGTGGTTCCCTCGCCTGACTGCGCCGCCGCGACATGCAGCACCAGCGCGCCGCGGTCGTCGAGCAGGGGATGCAGTCGTGCAAAAAGCTGCGCTGCCTCCGCCTGCATCGCGACCGGAACTTGAACCGGGGATACCGGCGAAACTGCAGGCGGAGGTTTCGCCGATAGCCGCTCCGGCGCCGACGCCGGCTTGTCTCGCGCCCGCATGTCCGAGCTGGCCGGCATGGCAACGGCCGGCTGCTGAATCTGCGCCGCCGCGTTGCTGTTCCGCTCGTCGCGGGCGTCGTCGATAAGCTCGGTGATACCGGTCACAAATTAGCCTTGCGATGGTTTTCAGAACGCGTTTTCGTCATTGAAAACGCGCACAAGGGTCAGCACGAGGATCTTGAGGTCGAACAGGAGCGACCAGTTGTCGATATAAGAGTTGTCGAGCCGTACGCGTTCCGAAACCTGCTCGCGCGTGGTCGTGGCGCCGCGGTAGCCGTTGATCTGCGCCCAACCTGTAATGCCGGGTTTGACCCGATGGCGATTGGCGTAGTCGTCTACGATCTCGCTGCACAGAAGGCCGCCGGTCCGCATGTCGACCGGTAGCGGCCGTGGTCCGACCAGCGACATCTCGCCGCGTACCACGTTGAGAAGCTGCGGCAGCTCATCGAGGCTTGATGCGCGCAGGAATGCACCGATCGGGGTGATACGCGGGTCGCCGCGCGTCGTCTGCACGCGGCCGCCAAGATCGGCGGCGTCGGCGCGCATCGTACGAAATTTGTAGACCGTGAACTCGCGATTGCGGAACCCGTGTCGCGTCTGCTTGAAGAACGCCGTGCCAGGGCTGGTCAGCCTGATCGCCGCGGCGACGACCAGCAGCAGCGGGGAGAGCCCGACCAGCAGCAACAGGCCGAGGGCACGATCCTCGAGCGCCTTCACGAGGATCTGGTCGCGCCGGAGCGGCCGGCGGACGACACGCCGTGCGGGCACGCCGCCCATCGAGTACATATCTTCGCTTCGAGCGTCGGCGTGTCGGGTCCTGGTTTTATCCCAGGCGGGCAGCGGATCCAGGCAGACCGCCACATCAATCGCGAACGGCGACAGCTCGCGGGTCAGTTCCGTGACCCTCTCCCCCTTTGCGCTTGGCAGGGCGATCACGACGCGATCAACCTCGCCCCGCATCGCGAGCTCCCGAAGTGTCCGCCGCCGGGGCTCGGCCCCGCCGGGCCGCCGCAAGGCATGCCCCTGTTCATCGAACAGGCCGACAAGGTGGGCCGCCGACCCGCCGCTCTCGAAATGCGAGGCGACGCGGTCGGCAAGCGAACTATTGCCGAGCACCGCGACTTTTTCCTGCATCAGTCCGCGCATGCGCGGCAGCGAGAACGCGGCCAAGAACGCCAGGCGGCCGAGTGCGAGGAGCGCCAAGGTGAGTGCCGCCCACTCGATCAGCATCTCGGCGGTGAACGGCCAATTCGGCAGGGAGAGTGCGGCGACGAACAGGAGAAGCCCGAGAACCGACGCCAGCGCCACGGCGGCGCGACCCAAGGCCATCAGCCGCTGTCGCCTCCCGGATCTCGCATAAAGTCCGGCCCAGTCGAAGCAGAACGGAGCCAGCAGCGCGGCCACCAAGAGGAGCCGCCCGTTACCGGGCTGATGCCAGAGCCATCGGGCATCTCCCGCCACGCCCAGCGTCGCGTTCAACAGAAGCAAGGCGGCGGCGAGCATGGCGATCAGGTCGAACACGCGGAGCGCCCCGAACTCCACGTCCACCCGCTCGGCCATCGCAGCAGCGGCGGATATGCGGCAGATGAAGTCGGCTGCTCTCCGCCCCTCGATCGCGACGCGGCGGCGCCGTCCGGCGCCTTCGATTGCGATCGCTTCGTCTCGCTCGGACATAAACCCACCCCGGGCCTTAAATACCGTTACAGAAAAGCACAGTTATGATTTGCTGGCACTAGTACGGAACGTAACCGCTCCGTGCGATGTCGTGGCGTCGCTCCCGTGAACGATCTTACACGGAAAGGCAGCCGATTGCACAATCAACCGTTATTGCGGGTTTTATAGCCAGATGTTACTATACGTGCATTCATCGCTCGAAAACAATTGACGTAGGGGGCCAGGGTGGTCTTGGTTCTTGACTCAAGATTCTTTGCGCGTACGGCATTCTAAATCATGATCGATGTCTCTACAAATTGGAATCGTTCTTCCGCTGCGCGACCGAAGGGTGCGCGAACGATCGAGACGATCGGCGGTGTCGCGACGCGGCGGCTGCTCACTATCTTCGAGCGTCGTGCTCCCCTCGGTGGGCCTCGAGCAGGTCGGCCAGAATGCGGGCCTGCCGCGCGGCGTGTTCGCGACCAAGAACGTGTTCGGGTACACGATGCTGGTCTGCTCGATCTTTTCTCTCAACGCGGCTCTGGGCGACGGGACCGAGCGCCGGGGAGAGCGGCGGGCTCAGTGCTGGCTGATATGGCTTCTGTGTCTCTTGCTCGCCGTGATCGCGCGCTCGGGGACCGTGTTCTTGGCCATTGCGGCCGCCTATGCAAGTTGGGCTGCCGCGGCGACGATGCGACGACATCCGACAATGCGACTCGGCGTCCTCTATGCCGTGCTGGTCGGGCTCGTCCTGCTTGTGGCCGCCGCCGTGCTGTTTCCGGATCGAGCCGCGGGTTTATTGGGCAAGGATGACACGCTTTCCGGACGCGACATGCTGTGGGCCGCAGTGGAAGACTACATCGCGGTCAAGCCGCTTCTCGGTTACGGCTATGCGGCATTCTGGCGCGACGGCGGACCGGAGGCGACGCGCATCTGGGAGCTGATCCTGTGGAACGCCCCGCATGCGCACAACGCGGTTCTTGAGCTGTTGCTCGAGATCGGCGTCCTCGGCACCACAATGGCCGCCGCATTCTACGCGCTGGTCTACGGGCGGGTCTGCAGCGCCGCGTGGCGGGGCGAGCGCTGGGCCGGGCCGATGGCGGCCGTGCTCGCGGCCATGTTCGTGCAAAGCCTGACCGAAGCCAACGCGCTGCATCAGGGCGATATCAGCTGGGTACTGCTGCTTGTCGCCGACTTCACCTTCGCTGATTTCGCGCTTGCCCGCGTCGGCTCGCGATCGCGAGCCCCGGCGCTGCCGATCCCGTGCTCCGTTTGAGCGGCCATGCGCCGTTGACATCCGAATTGTCCGAATTGCTGGCCGGAGACGGAGCCAATGAAGCAGATTGCGCAGAACTACCGGTCCGGTGAGTTGTCACTGGTCGACGTGCCGGTGCCTGCCTGCAAGGCGGGCGGCGTGCTGATCCGCACCGAGTACTCACTGCTTTCGGCGGGTACCGAGATGATGAAACTCCGGGAGAGCCAGCTCAGCCTGATCGGCAAGGCGCGCGCGCGGCCCGACCAGGTGCGCCGGGTGATGTCGACGATGGCGCAACAGGGCGCGATCGCGACGGTCCAGAAAGTGTTGAGCAAGCTCGACTCCTACACCCCGCTCGGCTACTCGGTCTGCGGCACGGTTGTCGAAGTCGGCGCGGGCGTCACCGAATTTCGCGTGGGCGATCGCGTCGCGGCCGCTGGCAATGCCTACGCTTTGCACGCGGAGTACAACTGGGTGCCGCGCCGGCTGTGCGTCCCCGTAGCGGACGGCATCGACCCGCGCCACGCTGCCTTCACGACGGTCGCCGCCATCGCGCTGCAGGGGGTCAGGCAGGCGGAACCGCAACTCGGTGAGACGGCGTGCGTGATCGGGCTCGGCCTGCTCGGTCAGATCCTCGTGCAGATACTTGGCTCCGCCGGCCTCCGTGTCTACGGCGTCGACATCGCCGAGGGTCGTTGCCGGATGGCCGAGGCCGCGGGCGCCGTGCTGTGCGGACGCCCGGACGAGGTCGAGGCGCTGGACGCCGCAATCCGCGCGGCAACGAGCGGCATCGGTGCCGATCACGTGTTCCTCACCGCCGGCGGCGGCGACAACTCTCCAGTGGAGATCGCCGCGCGCGTCGCCCGCGACCGCGCGCGCGTCACCGACATCGGCAAGTGCAGCCTCGATCTTGCTTGGAACGACTGGTATGAGAAGGAGCTCGAGCTGCGCTTCTCCCGGTCATACGGGCCGGGCCGCTACGATCCGAACTACGAGGAGAAGGGCGTCGATTACCCGGTCGGCTACGTGCGCTGGACCGAGGAACGCAATATGCGCTGCATCGTCGACATGATCGGCGCGGGCCAGCTTAAGCTTGAGCCGCTCATTTCGAGGGTGGTTCCCTTCTCCGAGGCGGCGGACGCGTATAGGAAGGTGCAGGACGGCACGCTGAGCGGGCTGGGCCTGCTGTTCGGCTACGACGCCGGGCCGGTCTTGCGCAGAATGACCTCGACGCTGCCGGCCTCCGGCCCGGCGTCCGGGACGGGTCAGGTCCGCGTCGGCGTGATCGGCGCCGGCAATTACGCCAGCAGCATGCTGTTGCCGCATCTCGCGCGCGACCCGCGCGTGCGCTTGCAGTGCGTCGCCACCACCACTGGCCTGTCTGTGGCCAACGCCGCCAGGCGGTTCCGCTTCGCCGAGCAGACGACCGACTATCACGGGCTGCTGACACGCGAGGACATCGATGCGGTGCTGATCGCGACCCGGCACAGCGAGCATGCGCGGATGACCTGCGAGGCGCTCCGCGCCGGCAAGGCCGTGTTCGTCGAGAAACCGCTCGGCTTGAACCGCGGCGAACTGGCCGCGATCGTCGCGACCGTGAGCGAAACCGGCAACGACCGGATCATGGTGGGCTTCAACCGACGCTTCTCGCCGATGCTGCGCGCGCTCAAGGCGGCGTGGCCGCGGCGCAGCGCGCCGCACATACTGCGTTATCGGGTGAACGCCGGAGCGCTCGCGCAGACGAGTTGGTACGGTGATCACGCATCGCAGGGCACGCGCTTCATCGGCGAGGGCGGCCACTTCCTCGATTGCGCGGCCTACTGGCTGGATGCCGAGCCCGTCTCGGTGCAAGCGTGCGCGACCCCGGACGACGCCGACAACATCCTCGCGATCTACGGTTTCGAGGACGGCTCGCGCGCGGAGATCGCCTACCTGACGGCCGGCAATCCGCGCTTTCCCAAGGAGCATCTGGAGATCGTTGGCGAGGGCAGGGTAGCGGTGCTCGACAATTTCCGGCGTGCGGAACTTTGGCAAGGCGGCAAGACGTGGCGCACGGTATCGCGCCTCTCCATCGATAAAGGCCAGAAGACCGAGGTGGCGGCGTTCGTGGACGCGGTGGCGCGGGGTTTGCCGATGCCGATCCCGCTCAACATGCTGCTCGCCACCAGCCTGGGCACGGTGCTGGCCGGCGACGCGGCCCAGACAGGGATGACCCTGCCCATCGATCCCGGCTCGTTGCGGAGCGATCCCGCGCAGCCAACGGAGGCCTGGCCGGTGGCTGCGGATGGGGCTGCGGAGGTCAAGCGCCTGGCTGGTTAGGGCGCAGCCGCGCTTGCAGCCGTTCGGCCTGCGCCTCCCAATGCTCAATACGCTCGCGGCGCAACAGCTGGACCTCCCGCCGTAAACGGTCGCCCTCCGCAAGCGCCGCCCGGCAGCCCTGGGCAATATTCTCGGCGGACGCGGTCTCGACGAAGATCACACCCTTCGGGAACATCGAGCGCAACGTCGCCGTGTCGCTCAGCACCATCGGCAAACCGAACCCGACGGCTTCATTCGCCACCGATAGCTGCACCCCGTCGCGATCGGTGAGGCCAAGCACGGCGCCCGCGTGCCCCAGCAAATCCTCGAATGCGGCCCGCTCCAGGAAACCGGTCAGCCGCACGTTGCCGCTGCGAGCGGACAACCGGGAGCCGGCCTTCATGCGCTCGTGGTCGCCGGTGATGAAGATCGGCACCGGATCGAGCCGACGCGCCGCATCCAGCACGATCTCGAGCGGTTCGTCGGCGCGGAAACCGCACGGAAAGACGACGTAGCTGCCCGGGATCGCTGCGTCGCCGCGCGGTGCGGGCGCCGGCGTTGCGGACGGGTCCGCCGGACGGTCCTCGAGCACGAGGAGCCGCGTCGGCGCCACGCCCAGCGCCCGCGCCGTCGGCAGCACGCGATCATTGTGGATCAGGCACGCGTCGACACCGTCGAGGGCCGCGCGCGCGAACGGCATGTTCGACCAGGGCGGCAGGAACGTGCTGTTGTGGCAGTCCGCGACGACCTTGTAGCGGCCGCCGGTCAGACGCCTCGTCAGCAACACCGTCTGCACCGCGAAGACCGGGCCGGACGCGACCCACACGCAATCGGGCCGCTGGCGCACCAGCAATGCGACCGTCATCACCGCCTTCCACGCATAGTCGAACAGGCGAAGCCATTTTCGGTTGAGCGCAGTGGAGAGAAAATGGACCTCGAACCCGAAATGCGCTGCCATCGACAGCGGTCGGCGCTGGAACCGCAGCCATTGCACGTAGATCGGCCTCACGTGTGCGCCTCACCGGCGACATGCGCCTGCAGCCGGCGCAGCACCGCGCCGTAGCAAGCTGTCTCCGAGTAGTGGTCGCGCGCCTGCGCCAGCGCCGCGCGTTCGAACGCTTGGCGTTGCCCAGAATCTGCGAGAATGCCGGCGCAGGCTTCCGCGAACGCGCTCGCATCGTCGGCTAGCGCGAAACATGTGCCGGCGAGATGCTCGAAGCCTTGCGCACCGACGGGTGTGGCGACCGTCGCGCGACCGTGGCACATCGCTTCGACGAGCTTGACCTTCTGCCCGCTGCCCGCGCGCAGCGGAACGACGCAGAGCGCGCTGCGACGATAGGCCGCGGTGAGGTCGTCCACCCTGCCCACCAACTCGACCCCCCCGGGCACGGTCGAGGCGCCGCGCACGACGTTGCCGTAGACGGCAAGCCGGGCGGCGGGACGCTGCGCGCGCAGCAGCGGCCACACCGCACGCAGCAGCCAGTCGAGCCCGATGAGATTGACCTCGTTATCGCTGCCGACGAAGAACACGCGATCGGGCTCGGGCTCGGTCTCGGCCGGGCTGATCGGGAAAGCGACCGGCATGAGCAAAGTCGTGCGCGCCGGTAACAGGCGGCGGAGCAGCGCCGCTTCGGCTTCCTGCACCGAGAGCAGCGTCTCGGCGTGCGCGAGATCGGCCAGCTCGCGGGCTTGCGTCACCGGCGCGTGCGGCAACGGCAGCCCGCTTGCACGAAAACTCTCGACGCGGGCATGGAAGATGTCGTGCACCATCGTGAGTTTGGCGGCATGCGTCAATTCGGGCGCGCGCAGGCCGTCGCAGAGGAAGAAGTAATTGGCAAACGCCGCATCCGGGCGGAACCGTCGCGCCGCCGCGCGCACCGCTCGCCGCTCGCCGGCGTCCATCGGCCCGATGTCCCAGAACCGGTCCTCGCCACCCACGCCGGCGCGCAAACGTCGCCACGCTCGTGCCGCCGCCAGGCGGACGGCGCGCGCCCACGCCGAGGGCGAATAGCGTACCAGCCAGGGGCCGATCCGCAGACCACCGGAAAGCGCGATCGCGTCGAAGCCCGCCCGGTCTAGTTTCACGCGCGCGAACGGCTTGCGTCCCAGCCCGCGCAGCGAGGGGATGAGCAGGACGACACGCACGCCGTTCGCGCGCAGGTAGTCGATCAGCGAGCGCACATGCGCGGAGTTGCCCGCGAACCGGTCCTGCATGAGGTGGCGGCTGAAGATCAGCAAGGTTGGGCGAGATGACATCATCGCACCGGCACGGAGGTCGGGGTCGGAGCGGCGGTGGTTTCTCGGGAGGCTTGCACCAGCACCATCGTTACGGTGATGCCGAGCAGGAGCACGGAGCTCCCGAGAATTGCCCAGACACAGCCGATCAGGCCGTAGTGCTGGGCGAGCACGAGGCTGATCGGCAGCTTCAGCAGCACGCCCGCGAACTGCATCACGCTGCGCAGCGCCTGCTTGCCGGTGCTGGTCAGCACGTCGGCGGTGATGAAGAAGCAGCCGGTCAGGAGCGGCATGACCGACAGCCAGGGCAGGATGTCCTGTACCGCCCTGAAACGCTGGCCGAGGATCAGGGGCACGTAAGGGGTGACCACCAGCAGCGCGAGCGGGATGACGAGGCCGAGGCCGATCACCGGCAACAGAACGCGCTTGGCGAGCGCCAGGCTCGAACGGACGCCGTGCGCGCCGTGCTTGAAGAAGCGCGTGATCATGATGCCGACGATGCTCCAGATCGGCGTGGAGGCGGCATCGGTGATGCGCGTCGCCGCCGCGTAGAGCCCGCCCGCCTCGGCCGAGATCAATCGCGCAATCAGCGGCTTGTCCATCTCGTAGTACGCGATCTGCGCGCTGCTGGAGAGCGCGAAGAAGACGCCCTCCCGCAGCCAGTGACCGCGGATGATCGGCTGCAACGGCCCAAGCTCCCGCCACAGCGGCACGACCGCGGCCACGGCCGCGACGGCGGTGGCCGCGAGGTAGGCGAGCGACCAGGAGAACACGCTGCCGGACGGCAGCAGCATCGTCGCCCCGATCACCGCGAGGAGGCGCGCGATGTTCACGCCCATCTGCGCCGTCACGTGACTCCAGAGGCGGTCGACCGAGAGATACGCCACCGCCATCACGCCGTTGATCCGGAACAGGATCGCGTCCGACAGGCAGATCGCGAGGGTGGCCGCGACCGGCAGGCCGGGGCTGGCCAGCGTGATGGTGAGCAGGAAGCTGGCGACCATCAGGGCGGGCGCGCCGACGAGCAGGTTGCCGAGCGCGCAGCGTATGCCGGTCCGCAGGTCGACGTCCCCGCGGCTGACCGATTTCGGCAGCATCACCTCGGCCCCCAGGGCGCCCAGGGTGGAGAGGATGAGGGAGGTCGAGGCCGCTGCCACGAACATCCCGTATTGCGCCGGTCCGAGGAAGCGCGCGAGCAGGACGAAGTAGCCCGATTGCAGCAAGAGCCGCATCGACATGCCCGACAGCATCTTGCCGAACCGGCGGAGCGCTCCGTCGGGTGCCGCAACCGCGTGTTTCGATAGCCGGGCGGTCTCGAATGCGAGACGCGCTCTGCGCCGCAACTGCAATCCGATACCCTCTTCGCCGTCCCTCAAACCGATCCGATCGCCGCAGAGCAATGTGCATACTAACGATGCGCGTAATCTGATGGCGATTCACCGCGAACGAGCGACGCACCGCCATCCGCAAGCCGGAGGTTCGGCCGCGCCGCCCACGCCGGTTGTGTGCACGCAACCGGCGCAGGGATCAAGAAATTCCGCTAGTGAACGCCGAATTGGTCGTACACGCTCTGGCTCTGGTATCCGGCCAGACCGATGCCGGACGTAACGATCGGGGTGATCCCCAGCGAGGCGGCGGCCGAACCGCTCGGCGTGACGCTGCCGGGGGCGAAGCCGGGATCGCCGACCCGCGAATGCGGGTCGAACGCGACGCCCTGCTGCTGCCAGTGAAGGAGATCGTAGAGGTGTTCTTGCGCCGCGGAGATCATGAATGCGGTGCTGCCGAGAGCGCCCCCGGAATACAAATTGCTGTCCCAGGACGCGCCACCCGAGGCCGCATCGACCAGTGCCGCGCCAGTCGATCCCGGCTGACTGAGCACCACGATGTTGCGCACGAACGCGTTGTTCGCCATCGGTTGCGTGCCGGGTCCTTGCCAATTGGCGCCCTGCGCCTCCAGCGCGAGGCCCGAGTTGCCGGTGAGGACGTTGTTGGCGATCGTGTTGTTCCAACCCGAATGGACGATGATGCCGCCGATGCCGTCATGGACGACGTTGTTGGTCACCTGCACGCCGCTGGCGTAGTCGTCGAGGTAGATGCCGAAACTGACCAAATCGGCCGGCGGCAGGAATTGCAGCACCGATTGGTCCGCCGTACCCGTCGCGAGCGTGTGCCCGATGTCGTTGAAGGAGACGACGTCGTTGCTGATACTCTGTTGCTGGCCGGTGAGCATGATGCCGCCGCCGTCGGCGTTCTGCATGTTGGCGTTGCTGATCTGGTTGTAGCTGATCGTGTTGCGGAACGATGCGTCGGTCTTGCCGATCACCGACCCGTCGCCGATGCCGAAGGCGGCGGTGTTCTGGATCAGGTTGTGCGTGAAGCTGTCGTCCGACGCTCCGGTGAACCAGATGCCGCTGCCGGTAGTGTTCAGCTGCCCGATATCATGGATCCAGTTGCCGCTCACGCTGACGAAGGAGGAGCCGGCGTCGAGGCGGATGCCGGACTGATCGGTGTTGCGGATCTCGCTGCCGTGGATCTGGTCCCGCGTGCTGCTGCCGGAGACGTAGATGCCTACGCCGGTATTCGCGATCGTCACGCCCGCGACGGTCACGCCGGTGGCATTATTGAGCGTGAGCGCCGACCCGTTCGACGCCGTGTCGGTCAGGGTCAGGCCGTCGATCGTGATATTGCTTGCGTTGGCGACGGAAACGATATGATCGAGACTACCGGCGGTTATGCCGGCGCCGGTGAAACCGGCCGGCGCCTTGAAACTGATCGTGCCGCCTGCGGGATTATAGAACCATTCGCCCGTGGTATCGAGCAGGCTCGGTGCGTTGAACAGGAAGTAGCGGCTCCCGGCGCCGATCTGGTAGTCCGCATCCGAAGCCAGCGTTATCGTGTCCGTCTTGTAGTTGATCGAAGCGACCGGCAGGACCGAGTTGCTCCACCCGTTCTGGCCGAACACGCTGGCGTAGAGGCCGGACGTGCTCGACAGCTGCGGGATGTCCCCCGGATTGAACTGGAACGCGCGGTATGTGTCCTGTCCCGTCAGGCTGTTGCCGGCGGCCAGCCAACCGCCGTTCACCGGGTTTGTCGGGGCAGCGCTCGGATAGCGCGCATGGGCTTCCCGCACGCCGTTCAGAAAAAGGTCGCCGGTGCCGCCGCCCGAGGGGAACGCGCCGGCGGGCGCCTTCGCGGTCCAAATGCCGGTCGCGGACGAGGTCCAGCCGGTGATCTGCTGGCCCCCATGCAGCACCGCGCGCTGTCCCTGGTAGGCGAGCCAGGACTCGCCGTTGTCCCGGCCGGTGAGGTTCAGCGGCTGGTTCAAATAGTAATCGCCGCCTTCCACGTAGGTTGTGTGGGTGTCGGCACTGGCTCGCATGGCCTGCTGCGCCGCCGCGAGCGTGGCGAACGGTCCGTCCGTTCCGGCCGCGTTTGGCGCGGCGAGGCGGCCGGACCAGTGATCATTGCCGTTGACGGCCACGTAGAAGGCTTTCGTCGCCGATGGCGCGACCGCAGCGGACGAGGTGGGCATGGACGGACTACCGGCCGCGACCGAGCTAACCTTGACCGCCGGCGATTGTATCTGGACGCTGGCCGCCGTCGCTCCGACGGTCACGTTCTGCTGCGCAGGATGCTGGGCCTGGGATGCCGGGGCCGGGGCCGGTGCCGGTGCCGCCGGGGTAGCCGCTTTGAGGATTGCTGAAACGGCAGGGCTCGCCGCGGCCGGCGCTGCCGCCAGGTTGCCGGGAGCGGGAACGATGGCAGGCGAGGACAGAAAATTGGTCGCCCGCGCCGCCGTCAACGGCATCGGCTGTGATGCACCGGCTTGGGTCGCGCTTGCTGGAGGGGCGTCGACTGCGCCGAGGCGGCTGCTGGAATCAGGAGCAGCAATCGGGCTGGGGCCTGACGCCGGCACAGGCGTGTTATTCGCCGGAGAGATCGAGACGACACTCGCGCTCCCGACCGGCGCCACCTTGGACGTGGTTAGCTTCAGCGGGAGCGATCCAAGGACGGGCGGCAGTAGGGAGAGGGTGGCGGAGCCGGGGCCGACGGAAAAGTCGGACAGAGTGCTAGCAAGGAGCGCGGCATCGCGCTTGAAGGTGCTCATCGTTGTCTCCGAGAATGCGTCTGCTCCTTCTTTTGAGAGAAAATCTCAAAAAAAGAGCTAATCCCGGAAATCACGTAAACGTGTGAACGCGGCTAGTCCGCCGCGGCACTCACCTCCAGATGCAGCCCGCGCGCGTAGGCGCGGATAGCTTCGCCGAACTGCTCGAAGATGCCGCGGGAAATCGGGTCGGCTTCCCAGTCGTACTCAGGATGCCATTGTACTCCGATCGCAAAGCCCGGAGCCCCACCGACTCGTACCGCCTCGATGGTGCCGTCGGGCGCCGTGCCTTCTACCACCAGCCCCGGCGCTAGGCGGTCGACACCTTGATTGTGCAGCGAGTTAACGGGGATTTCGCTCGCCCCCGCGAGGCAATGCAGCCAGCTCCCGGGCACCAGCCGGATCGCGTGGGCCTTGCCGATCCTTACCTTTGAGGACGGCTGTAGGGGGGTCGAGTGGTCCAGTCTGCCGGGCAAGTCCTGCAGGCGCTGGTGCAGCGAGCCGCCGAGTGCGACGTTCAATTCCTGAAAGCCGCGGCAGATCGCCAGGAGCGGAACGCCCCGGGCGATCGCAGCCCGGATCAGCGGCAGCGTGCAACCGTCGCGCATCGGATCCTCGGGTGTGCCCTCCGCGTGGGGCGGGCCGCCGTAAAGGCTCGGATGCACGTTGGAGCGGCTGCCCGTAAGCAGAATGCCGTCGAGCCGTGACAGCAGTATCGCGACGTCGGCCATCGAACCGTTCGCCGGGATCAACACCGGGACCGCACCAACCAGCCGGTCAGTCGCCCGTACGTAGGTGTCGGAGGCGGCATGGTTCGGCATGCCGAAGATGCCAAACTGCTTGGTGCAGCAGCTGATTCCGATGAGCGGCTTCATGGTTCGGTATCATCTTACGCGTTTGGGACGAGAATGCGACGGTTTCATGCAAACCACCGCAACCTAGCCGCCATTGTTCGGTGCAAGCGGCGTGCCGTTCGGGAAGCCGCGGTCGATGAAGTCGAACAGCGTGTCTTTGAACTGGCCGCCGAGCTGGACGTCGTACAGCGTCACGCGGGTTTCCTGGCGCTGCGCGTCGAGCACCGTCCACTGCCGAAGCGTCAGCGGGTTGTCGGCGAACACCAGCGTCAGGCTGCCGTCGACCAAGCTCGACGACCGGACGAGGGTGACACTGATCATGCCGGGCTGCCGCTGCATCCCGGTCACCTTCACCGGGCCCGAGAGCTGGACGTGATCCGCCAGCAGTATGCCGAGCGGCGTCTGCGAGAGCGGGATGTTGCTGGTCTGCCCGAGCTGCGAGTCATGGAACACGAGCAGCCCGTTGCCGGCCACCAGCAGCAGCGGGGTCGGGGGATCATACTCGAAGCGCATGCGCCCGGGCCGCTCAAGCCAGGCCGTTCCACGGGTCGCGCGACCATCGGGGGCGATCTGCAGGAAGCGCGCCTTGAGGGTGTGAATGCTGTTCAGATAGGTCTCGATCTGCGCCAGCAGCGCGGGATCGGCCGGTTGCGCGCGAGCGGCAGCCCCGGCGAGCAGCAGGGGAACGACGGCAAGGAGGGAACGGCGTCTCATGCCCCGGAATGTGGCGCGCGCGCCCCGGTTTTGCAAAGCCGCGTGCCCCTACTCGCACGCATGGCGGAGCGCCGCTCCGGCGGCCAGCGGACACAGCGGCAGGGCGGCGGCAAGCAGGGCCGCGAGCAGCAGCAGGTGCGGGCCGGGACTTTGCCCGCCCGCAGCGGCATCGGCCGCCGCCACGCCGAAGATCAGCACCGGCGTGGTGAGCGGCAGCACTAGCAGCGGCAACAGCACGCCGCTCCGTCGTGCCCCAAGCACGATGGCCGCACCCATCGTGCCGAACAGGGAGAGCAGCAGCGTTCCCGGCAGCAGGCCGGCGACCAACGCGGGGATCGCCTCGCCCGGCATCCGCAGCATCACCGCCAGCGGCGCCGCGGCGAGCAGCAACGGCAGGCCGGTCACCAGCCAGTGCGACGCCGCCTTGGCCAACACGATCGCCGAAGCGGGCAGGCCGCCGAGCAGGATCTGATCGAGCGAGCCATCCTCGAGGTCGGCGCCGAACAGGCGTTCGAGCGGCAACAACGTTGCGAGCAGTGCCGCGACCCAGACCATACCGGGCGCGATCCGCCCCAGGGTCTCCGGCGCCGGCCCGATCGCCAGCGGGAACAGGGACACGGTGAGCAGGAAGAACAGCAGAGCGGCCAGCGTGTCGCCGCCATGACGCACCGACAGCAGCAGCTCGCGTCGGACCAGGCCGCCGAACCGCCTCATCCGAGGCGGAGCTCCCCCGCCTCGGGCAGCGGCAGCGGCAGGTGGGTCGCGGCGACGACGACCCCGCCGCCCGCGCGATGGCCGGCGAGCAGCGCGCCCAACCGCGTCACCGCAGCGGCGTCGAGACCGAGGGTTGGTTCGTCGAGCAGCCAGAGCGGAGCGGGACGGAGCGCCAGCCGGCAGAGCGCCAGCCGCCGTTTTTGCCCGGCCGACAGCATTCGCGCCGGCAGGTCGGCGAGCGCCGCGAGGTCCATCGCGGCGAGAGCGGGCATCGTCTCGGCGCCCCGGGCGACGAGGGCCAGGTTCTCGGCGGCGGTAAGGCCGGGCTTCACCGCGTCCTGGTGCCCGAGGTACGCGAGCCGTGCGGCGTGCTCGGAAAGCTCTGCCAAGGCATCCGCGCCGTCCCACAGCAGCGCGCCGGCGACCGGCGGTACGAGGCCGGCGAGCAGCCGCAGCAGGGTGGACTTGCCGGAGCCGTTCGGCCCCGCGAGCACCAGTGCGCCGCCCGCTTCGAGCCGGAACGACACGTCGCGAAACACCAGCCGCTCGCCCCGGAACGCCGCCAGCGACTGCGCCTCGATCACCGTCGACTCTCCCCCGTGACCGGAGCAACTAGGCGATCACGCCGCGCCGGTCCACAGCGCCCATGCGCCGTCGCGCCGTGGACAACGACGGGGCGGTATGGTTGAAGCCCTGTCGTACCGCACATTAACCCGGAACGCGCGCTTGAGCCCTGCGACTGCGGGCGCGCGCTTCGACGGAGGACCGCATGACAGCGATCGGGCACGACAGCCTGAAGACGCGGGAGACCCTCACCGTGGAGGGCAAGGATTACGAGTATTTCTCGATCCCCCAAGCCGCCAAGTCACTCGGCGACGTGTCGCGACTGCCGGTCAGCCTGAAAGTGCTGCTCGAGAACATCCTGCGGTTCGAGAACGGCCAGAGCTACAAGACCGACGACGCCCGTGCGATCGCCGACTGGCTGAAGCTCGCCAGCTCTACCAACGAAGTCCCGTTCCGCCCGGCGCGCATCCTGATGCAGGATTTCACCGGCGTCCCCGGCGTGGTCGATCTTGCCGCGATGCGCGACGGCATCACCCAGCTCGGCGGCAAGCCCGAGCGCGTCAATCCGCTGATCCCGGTCGACCTGGTGATCGACCACTCGGTGATGGTCGACGTGTCCGCGACGCCGGATGCGCTGCGGGAGAACGTCGAGATCGAGTTCGATCGCAACGGCGAGCGCTATCAGTTCCTGCGCTGGGGCCAGGAGGCGTTCGCCAATTTCCGCGTCGTCCCGCCCGGCACCGGCATCTGCCATCAGGTCAATCTGGAGTATCTCGGCCAGGCGGTGTGGGTCTCGGAGAACGGCGGCAAGACCTTCGCGTACCCCGACACGCTATACGGCACAGACAGCCACACGACGATGGTCAACGGCCTAGGCATCCTCGGCTGGGGCGTCGGCGGGATCGAGGCGGAGGCGGCCATGCTCGGCCAGCCGATCGCCATGCTGATCCCCGACGTGATCGGGTTCCGTCTCACCGGCCGGCTGCCCGAGGGCGCGACCGCGACCGACCTCGTGCTCACCGTGACGCAGATGCTGCGACGTAAGGGCGTGGTCGGCAAGTTCGTGGAGTTCTTCGGCGCCGGCCTCGACAACCTGCCGCTCGCGGACCGTGCGACCATCGGCAACATGGCGCCCGAGTACGGCGCCACGTGCGGTTTCTTCCCGATCGACAAGGTGGCGCTCGACTACCTGCGCCTCTCCGGCCGCGACGAGCATCGCGTGGCGTTGGTCGAGGCGTACTGGAAGGCGCAGGGCATGTTCCGCGAAACGAACACCCCTGATCCGGTGTTCACCGACACGTTGGAGCTCGATCTCTCGACCGTGCAGCCCAGCCTGGCCGGCCCGAAGCGGCCGCAGGACCGCGTGCTCCTGAAGGATGCCTCGACGGCGTTCCGCGCCGAACTGACCAAGAGCCTCGGCGTGCCGGCGAACGACGTCGACAAGAAGGTGCCGGTCGCCGGCACGAACTACGAGATCACGCATGGCGACGTGGTGATCGCGGCCATCACCTCCTGCACCAATACGTCGAACCCGTCGGTGCTGGTCGCCGCCGGGCTGGTGGCGCGTAAGGCGCGGGCGAAGGGGCTGCGGCCGCAGCCCTGGGTCAAGACGTCGCTGGCGCCCGGGTCGCAGGTGGTGACGGAGTATCTCGACAAGTCGGGCCTTACCGCCGACCTCGACGCGATGGGCTTCAACACGGTGGGCTACGGCTGCACCACGTGCATCGGCAATTCCGGCCCGCTCGCGGATGCGATCGCCGATGCGATCGAGGACAACAGCCTGGTCGCGGTGTCGGTGCTGTCGGGCAACCGTAACTTCGAGGGACGCGTGCATCCGAACGTGCGCGCTAACTATCTGGCGTCACCGCCGCTCGTCGTCGCCTATTCGCTGCTGGGCACGATGAACAAGGACATCACCACGGCCCCGCTCGGCACCGGCTCGGACGGGCAGCCGGTGTATCTCCGCGACGTGTGGCCCACGAACAAGGAGATCGCCGACACCATCGCATCGAGCCTGTCGCGCCAGCAATTCCTGCATCGCTACGGCGAGGTGTTCAAGGGTCCGCCGCAGTGGCAGGCGATCAAGGTGGATACCGGCAGCGCCACATACGCGTGGTCGGATCGCTCGACCTACGTGAAGAACCCGCCCTATTTCGAGGGCATCACGATGGAGCCCGCGCCCGTCGCCGAAATAACCGGCGCGCGCATCCTGGCGATGCTCGGCGACAGCATCACCACCGATCACATCAGCCCCGCCGGCTCGATCCGGAAGACCTCGCCGGCGGGCGACTACTTCATGGAACGGCAAGTCCAGCAGAAGGACTTCAATAGCTACGGCGCCCGCCGCGGCAATCATGAAGTGATGATGCGTGGCACGTTCGCCAACATCCGCATCCGCAACGAGATGGTGCCCGGCGTCGAGGGCGGCGTGACCAGGCACCTGCCCGACGGCGAGCAGATGCCGATCTACGACGCGGCCATGCGCTACAAGCGCGAAGGCGTGCCGCTGGTCATCATCGGTGGCAAGGAATACGGCACCGGCTCCTCGCGCGACTGGGCGGCGAAGGGGACCATGCTGCTCGGCGTGCGCGCCGTCATCGTCGAGAGCTTCGAGCGCATCCACCGCTCCAACCTGGTCGGCATGGGCGTGATGCCGTTGACCTTCAAGGACGGCATGGATCGCAAGAGCCTGGGCCTCACCGGCGACGAGGTGCTCGACATCACCGGTCTCGAGAACCTCAAGCCGCGCATGGATCTTACGTTGGTCATCCACCGGGCGGACGGGACGGTCGATCAGTTGCCGGTGCTGTGCCGGGTCGATACGCTCGACGAGGTGTCCTACTACCGGCACGGCGGCATTCTGCAATACGTGCTGCGCGGGATGGCTCGCGCGGCCTGACGCAGTACCCTCACCCAACCCTGTCCCGGAGGGAGAGGGCTTTCTGCTCCCTCTGCCTCCGGGAGAGGGGCGGGGTGAGGGAGGGAGAAGCGGATGGCGGACGGCCCCGCACGACTGGCGACGAGCGACGACGTGATCGACCGGGTGGGAAGGAACCTGGCCCGCGCCATGTTGGCTGCGCGCTGGTTCATGGCGCCCGTCTATCTCGGCCTGCTCGCGACGCTTCTGCTGGTGGCGATCAAGTTCGTCCAGAAACTGGTGGTCGCCGCGCCGCAGATCCTGGTCATGGATACGAACGAGACGATCCTGACGGTGCTCACGCTGATCGACCTGTCGCTGGTGGGCAACCTGGTGGTGATCGTGGTGTTCGCGGGCTGGGAGAATTTCGTCGGGCCGCTGCTTGCGGCCTCCGAGACGCCCGCGATCGCCCGGATCGGGTTCAGCGCGGTGAAGCAGAAGCTCATCGGCTCCATGGCGGCCATCGCGGCAATCCAGATGCTGGAAACGTTCGTGCATATCGAGAACGTGGCGAAGGCGGACGCGATGTGGCAGCTCGCGATTCTGCTGGGTCTCGGCGCGATTGGCGTGCTGCTTGCGCTGATGGACCGGCTTGCCGGCGACGAGCACTAGAGTAGTTTCATTCAGACTAAACACCACCGGACGTCGTCACTGCGAGGAGCGGAGCGACGAAGCAGTGCAGGGCCGCCACACGGGGCTGGCCCCTGGATCGCCGCGCCGCCAAGCGGCGGCTCGCGATGACAGTACAAACCAATTCCAATCTCGTTGGAACCGCTCTAGAACTCGTATTGACTTGGTGCTACCACGTTCTTGCGACTTTGCCCGCCCTTTCCTGGGGCATCCATCAGTGACCTCCATTTCCGGTTCTACAGGTCCAGGTAAGGCCGCTCCTACGGGTTGGTGCGAGTCGCCGTCCGGTTCACAAATCGGGTCAGCAGCGGGATCGCGAAAGCGCCGTCCCAAAGATATTGCGCCAGCCCTGGTCGGACCAGGCCTATTGCGAGCGCGCCGCCGAACAACGTCAGCGCCAATGCCGCAGGCACAATCGCCAACTGCGCATCAACCCGCCGGTGCACCTCGATCCACAGTGCTAGGTTAACGGCGGCGATGAGAGTCAGGTGCGAGCCGTAAATTCCTACCGTTGCTGCAGTCGACCCAGTGTGGGCAAACAGCCGGGTCGAGATCGGCAGCAGTACGATTAAGAATAGGAATACCAAATGCAGCGTCATCTGCCACGGCGTGATCAGTTGCGTCATCGACAACCGGCGCTGTTGAGATATCCAGTAGATCGCCGAAATGGCGAAGCTCAGCACTACGGCGGTCAATGGCCCGCTCAGGGAGCGCAGCATCTCAAGCGCCGATCCCGTTAGCCGTTCCAAAGGCGGGACCAGTGTTGTAGCAAGTAATGTCATCGCGACCCCGAACATCGCGTCGCTAAGGCTGGCGAGACGGTCACTGGAAAGCGGCGGAAGGCCGACCCGGCGCGGGGGATCGGTGTTCACGGCTGCGGCCTTTGGGTTGAGGAAAACATGCTGCCAGGGGGAGATGTAGTTGACGGGTGATATAGGACTTTGCATCCAACTAGGGCGTGTCGTCATTTAAGGGATTCCGGCGCGGCGGAAACTTCGATTCATAGCGTGTCAGCCAAGATGGAGCTGACCAGTGCGACGCTACGGCCTTCGGGACGATCAATGGGAGCGTATCAA
>JAABUQ010002308.1_pt1 | contig 38120 bp, 44 predicted proteins | sample 5560001 | NCBI WGS metagenome assembly JAABUQ01 (sample SAMN10711888, study PRJNA513371) | rock metagenome | isolation source: Antarctica rocks | place: Antarctica: Victoria Land, Finger Mt nord | collected 2015-12-18 | reverse complement strand
ACGCGTTTCTACGCCATATGCCGTTTATCAATACCATCCGCCGCCATCATGCCGCCCATCACGACAAGCGCGTGATGAAAGAGCGTAACATGAACCTCACGTTTCCGATTGCCGATTGGCTATTCCGCACGAGTGACCTCGATCGCGGGCTCATCGGTCATATTTTCAACGGCTATGACGAAACGCACGTGAAACCGGAGTTCACCGCGGATGGACTGCGTCGGCAGGCTGTCGCCGCCGCGAACGAACGCGCCGCACGTGCCGAAATGTCGGTGCCGGCCTAGGTTTGGGACTCATCGTCTTCGCCGCCGGAAGCCAAGGCGAGACGGAGATCGTCCATGCAACTAAAGACGCCATCGGTGGGCGCGGCGTAGCTACGGCTGCGCTTACACCGGTCGCGCTCATCATGCCGACGTACACGTGGTCGACCGCGCGTTAGCTATCGACGAGTACTCCGTCCCAGTCGGAGATGACGAGTTTCATGCCCGCTAAAATTAAAAGAGCCGCTGAAACGTCGTTTCGTGAATCGCCTGCGGAAACTCGGAGGCGACGCAATCGAACTAGAGACCCGTGACGACGCGGTCGCGGCCGAAGCGTAGCGGGTCGTCGGTGCGGATCTGCTGCACGTAATAACGGCCGGCGATCGGCGTGAAGGCGACACTCCAGCGCGCATCGTCGTACGGCCGGTCTTCCAATACACATTGGACGGCGAGTTGAACGGTCGCATACGTCGTGGTGACGACCCAGAGACGCGTAGCCGGTTTACATGCGGATTGTGCAGCGGCGTGAGCGACAAATGGTACGTGTCGGTGCCGCGCTCGCGTTCGCTGCCCGCGAGCCCGATCGAATAATCACGAGCGACGGCTTCCGCGCGCGTGACGTCGCGCAGCGGTTTTTCAAGTAGCGAACACCTTTGGGGTGAATGCGCGGGCCGGGGTGGGAGTCGGCTTCGGCGCGGCGAGCGGAGTTGCTCCGACGTCGGGACTCGTTCAGGGAAGCGGCGTGGCGCACCCGATCAGCGGACGATTTCACGAAGTCGCGCCCGAACCGCGTATCGCGGTGCGGAGATGATGAGCAATCGTGGTCGGCGACACGCGGCGATTGTTGCAGATGTTCGCGAGTCTTATCGAAAACGCGCGTGCGCAGGCCAGTTCGCAGGTCATCGTACGCGTTTCGACCAGCGGCAATAGCGTCGTCATCGTCGTGGAAGACGACGGCCCGGGCGTATTGCCGGAGCTCCAGGGGCGACTTTTCGAGCGTTTTGCGAAATCGCCGAGCTCGCGTGGTTCGAAACTCGGCCTCGCTATCTCGCGTTGGGTCGCACGCGCCCACGCGGGCGATCTCGTCTTCGTGGCGGGTTTTCGCTTCGAGGGCACGGATCGCGCGCGAACGCTAGGACCCGGAGGACGCTCAAACGGCGTGCGCGAGCAGCACACGTGCGATCGATCGATACGCACGATTCGCTGCGCGGACACGCGTCGTGTCCCTATCAAGCGCACCACATGCACTGGACGGCACCACGGCGAAAAGTACGTCAGCTCACACATTAACGATTTACGCTTATCCAACTCCGGCATTTGCCGACGCCTGAAGCAGATTGCTAAGTCGAGTTTTGAATGTTGTTTCTGATCGTGGTGCGGACGACCGCGTCTTCGAACTGACTCGTGATGAGCTCGATTCGCTGCCGTACGGCGTCATTACACTCAATCGCGCAGGCCGGATCCTGCGCTATAATTACGCTGAGGCGACATTTGCCCGACGCACGACGGACGGAACGATCGGTCTTGGTTTTTTTACCGACGTAGCTCCCTGCACGAATGTACAGGCCTTCAAGGGCCGCTTTGATGACTTTGCACGACGCTACGATTCCGGGGTCGACCGCTTCGACTTCACGTTCGCCTTCCGCTGGGGCAGTCAGGAAGTCTCCATAACGCTCTTCGGAAGGCCGAGCACGATGATATCAATCTCATCGTGCGGGGACGAAGTCAGGCGGCTCTTGATATCGCGCCGCTCGCCCGTAACAAACCTGCGGCAGCGCTTGCCGCCGGGCAGGTCATCATCCCGACGTCCAGCGGAATTGGTGCAAGGGAAATCGATTGCGACGCTACGTGGGAGATCGGTAGCGCCGAAGAATCTGCCTGGCGTGCGAAGATTCATCCGGACGACGTCATACCGACGCGGCAGGTCGTCAACGCTGCTTTAGCGCGTCATCGCCCGTATGGCGTTGAATACCGCTTACTAGGTGCGAATCGACAACAACGTATCGTCCAAGAGCACGGCGCGTTTGCGGGCGGTATAGCCGGATATGCAACGATCACCGATGTAACGGAGCGGCGGCGGCAAGAAAGCGAGCTGTGGAGCCTTGCCCACTACGATCCGCTGACGGGCCTGCCGCGCCGGCCCCTCTTGCTCGAGCGCATCGCCGCGGCAACTGCCGAGATTCGCGACACTGGCCGTGTGGTAGCCGTTTTTGCTCTCGTCGTAAGCCGTTTCGAATCGCTCGACGACACATTCGGGCGCGCTACGGGCGATGAGCTATTGCGGCTGCTCGCTTTGCGACTGGGTGAATCGGTCCGCGGCGGCGACACCGTCGCCGGCTCAGCAACGAAGTCTTTGTCGTGCTGCTAACGGACGTTGACGATATCGCGAGCGTGGCGGCCAGCGGCCATCGTATTTCGGAAGCCGTCTCAAAACCGTTTGCAATTTCTGGCCGGACCCATCAGCTTTCGGCAAGCCTCGGCATTAGCGTCGCGCCCCGTAACGGGTCCGATCCTACGGCGCTGTTGCAAGCCGCGGAGACGGCGATGATCGGTTCGCAGAAAAAGGCGTGCAACGACATTGCTTGGTTCTCGAGCGATCTGTCGACTGAAGTCGAGCGTAGCTTGCGCACGGACGATGAGTTGCGCGTGGCACTCGAACGAAATGAGTTCGTCCTGCACTACCAGCCGATCGTCGATATAGAAATCGACCGCATTATTGCAGTCGAAGCGCTGGTTCGATGGAATCATCCGACGCGTGGTCTGGTCATGCCAGGCGACTTCATCGCTATCGCAGAGCGCACTGGCCTGATTGCAGCGCTCGGTAATTGGGTGCTGCGTGAAGCCTGCGAGCAAGCGTTGAGCTGGCTCGCTTTGGGCATAACGTTGCACGTCTGCGTTAACGTTTCCACGGTGCAATTCCGTCAACCGCAGTTCGTTGAGTTCGTGAAGTCGGTGCTCGCCGAAACAGCAATTCCGCCGCAGATGTTAGAATTGGAATTGACCGAGAGCGTCATGGTCGATGGCTTCAGCGATGTCATCGAGACGCTTAGCAAGCTTAAGCGGACGGGCATCCGGCTCGCCATAGACGACTTCGGTACCGGCTATAGCTCCCTGTCGTATCTGAAATATTTCCCGATCGACACGCTAAAGATCGACCGCGCGTTCGTCGCGGACATTGCGACGGACCCGTTCGACCGCGCGCTTGCGAAGGCAGTGCTGACGCTTGCAGCCGAGTTAAAGGTGGATTGCATCGCAGAGGGCGTTGAGACGCAGGAACAGTTGGAGATACTGCGCGGTCTCGGATGCCGTCGCATTCAAGGCTATTACTTCTCAAAGCCGAAGCCGCCGGCCGATCTAACACAGCGGCTCGTTGCGGAAACGATGCCTAGCAGCACTCCTGTATATAGTTAGCCGTTTGACTTGACAAAGACGGTCTACGCCAAGGGGCACGATTTCAGGCCGCCCGGAAGCATCAGACGAAGACCGATCGTTCGGCGCCGGCGGGTGGTCGGAATACGCTCGCACACGTCGAGCGTCTCAGCGCGTGGGGCCAGATCGTGATGCCGGTCGCTGCGATCTACACGTTCGACGCGATTCGCTACGCATACGTCGAACTCGCTTAAGCACACGACGCACGGCAAGCTCGTGCTCGATCTCAGCGGCAACGTCTCGACGCCGTTAGGGCCGGCGACTTAACGCTTCTTGAGGTCATCGAGCGTACGCGGCGCGTCGGCCCGCAGTAGCCGCAACAGGCTGCGGTCGGAGAGCAGCTTTCCGCCGGGCTGCAGCGCGCCGCACCGCGGACACGGCTTGCCGAACTTACCGTGGACGGCCATCTCTTTGCGAAACGCCGTGACTTTAATTGGAAATGCGTGTTTTGCTTCGTCGCACACGCGATCGACCCACAGCTGCAAAGTGGAGCGCGTCGCCGCAAACAGGCGATCCCATTGCTCTGCGGTGACTTTGTGCGTCAGCGCGAGCGGCGAGAGTTGCGCGGCGTGCAGAATTTCGTCGGAATAGGCGTTGCCGAAGCCGCTGAGAAGGTGCGGATCGGTCAAAGCGCGTTTGAGCGTTTGATTCTCGGCGGACAATGCGCGCCGAAACGACGTGAGATCGGCGGCGAAGACGTCGATGCCGCCCGGGTTTATCGCAAGCAGTGGCGGCTCACCGGCCACTACATGGAGCGGGGCACGGCGTTTGCTGCCGGCTTCGGTGAGCACGAGCGTTCCGCCCGGGAAATCGAACGCCGCAAGATCGTTACGGTTGCCGAGTGTTGCCGCCGGCAATCGCCAATGAAGACGCCCGGCGATCATCAGGTGGATGACGAGCCAGAGATCGTTGTCCAGGCCGAGGCAGATGCGTTTGCCGAGGCGCCGTATATGTCGCGCACGACGCGGCCCGCGGCTTGAGCGATCGGCGGCTCCAAGGTACGCAACACGAACCCCCCGCCGCGTAGGCGAACACGTTCGAGCCGCTCCCCGACGATGCGCGGGCTCAGCGCAGCGATGTAGGCCTCAACGTCCGGAAGTTCGGGCACGCTACGTCACTCGAAACACGGACAACTATTAACCCGCTATGGTGTTCATCAGTCGCGCATTCCACTTCGTGTCGAAGTCCATTCTCTCTACGGCGAGTCCCTATGGGCTCTGGTGATGGATCGCATCGGGTTCGTGCGATTCCGACATTCTAACGCTATAGGGACGTTTCACGCGTTAGAAAAGCCGGATTGCCTAAGCGACGTGAGGGGCGGTCGTTGGCGACATGCCGTCCTTCTCGAAGTCGTTCGGAGCGGCGCCCAAGCTGGAGACCGAGAGCCGTTATTTACGCGTAACGCTTTCAAGCGCTATTGAGCTGATCCGTCAATCTATTAGAAGGACAGCCGCGAGGCGTTCCGGCCTAGTGGTTGCCGACGACCGCTGCGTCCGGCCTCGTAAACCTCTCGCGCGCGGGCGACGTCGCGGCCAAGTCGTCGCCCTCGCCGAGCTCGGCCTCGGCGACCTGCTCGCGCGAGAACCCGTCGCGTAAGCTCCGGTCGGCGGCGATTGTCTCGCGCGGCGGCTCCTAGCTCGTCTAGAGGGCGCGATCGAGACTTGTGGCCGGGTGCGCCTAGTCACCGCGAAGAACTCACGGTGACTAGGCCGCCTGCCGTTACGTCTTTCGAACCGCGAGGCGCATCGTTCACGCTTTCTCATACCGACGCGCAGGTCGGAGAGATCCGCCGACGCCTGCAGCAGTGAACGCGATCTTCGCGAGCTTTGGAGTAGTTGTGGGAAAGGCCGGCTACCAACATGGTGAAGCGTTCAATCGTGCGTTCGACTTACGTAACGTCGAAGACTACGATGCGGTAGCAAGTCCGAGCCGGCGAGGGCTGTGTCGAGCTTCGTGCGGTCCCGATTACTGGAACGAATGCACAGGTGGTGACGGTCCTCGGGATTCGACCCACTAACGGTCGTCGAGAATTGACCCGTGCGAGGAACTCGTCAAGCCTCGCGGTTGTGCCAGGAGAGTGCCGGCGCCGCGCGCGCGCGAAGTTTCCTAAGCTGGCTCGAAATGCCGCAAGATGCGAAACGCGAGAGCGTCGTTTTTCCCCATGAACGCTAACGGTGCTCATGGACACATTGTTCGAGGTTAATGGCTCGCGCAGTCTCTAGCCGGCGTCGACATGACCGGGAGGTCGGTGGCGTCTCGATCGGCTATCGCTCGAGCGGCGCGACGCGTCTCTCAAATTCGCCACGGAAGTTACGAACCTCCGCGTGCAGTGACGCAACTCCCGTCTCAAGCGATTCGATGCGGGTTTCCAGACGGCCTGAATGGCGGCCGACTCGTTCGAAACCCAATGCCGTTTCTCTTCGATGCTCCACGATTTCTTTACGGAGATCGATTGTGTCTTTGCGGTAATTCGTGACTTCGCGCGCGAGTGCTGCGGTTTCTTGGCGATGCGCGACGCTTTCCACCGCGAGTACGTCGAGTAGCTGGAAGATCTTCGCTAGGTCGCCGTCGTTCGCCATCGTACTCTCCCTTTGAGCTGTTCGATTCGCCACACGCACGACCTGAACCGCCAATCGTATGTCGCGACAAGATGCGTGGAAGTCGGCGGCTGCGGCTTGGGCGGACCATGCGGTTGCGAGCAGGGCGTCGCAGATGACGGTGAGGCGTTTGCGGGGGCCGTGCGCGCGCGACCATTCCAGATCGGCGAGGGCGTCGGCAGCGAAGCCGGGCGCGAAGAGCGGGCGGACTTCGACGGCATTTGCGCCGAGTTCGAGGAGCCGCAATAGATCGGTCACGGTCCAGAGGCTGACGGCGTGCGCGCGGCATTCGTCGAGCGTCTCTTTTTCGGCGGCGTAGGCGTTCGCGACCATGATCGCGTGCTGGGCGCCGTATTGGTCGCGGTACTTGGCGGCTTCGGCGATGTCGGGACGGACGAGCGGTGTGGAGTTGAGTTTGCATTCGAGCATTACGCGGTAGCCGAGGACGCCGAGGATCGCGTCGATGAAGCCGTCGGGATGGGCGTTGCCGCCGACGTGCGTAGCGGCGAAGCCGAGCGGTTCGAATGCCGAGGTGACGGCTTCTTCGAATTCGGTTGGGTCGGTGTCGGCGGCGGCTGTGGTGAAGCGGGCAATGACGTCGCGCGGCGGGGCGTACGGCGCGTCGGGTTGCGGGTCGGGGAGGTCGTCGGCGGGTGGTTGCTGCGGAAGCGGCGGTCGGGTCTTGCACGATCTGCGGATGCAAGCCGCGTGCGATCATCTTCTCGACGTATGCTTTGAGCGTCGCGTAGACGTACTTCTTCCGTTCGTCGCGCGGTAAGAGATCGCGTGCGACGGCTTCGACGAGGATCTCCTCGACCGTGCGCGGTTTGCCGTCAGCGAGAATTAAGAACGCGACGGTGATGACGTCGGAACGCGGCTGGAGTTCGAAGTCGTCGAAGGCGTCGAACGCGTCGGCGCGTGCGGAGAGGGCGGCGACGAACGATTTCGTTGCGGAGGCGACGGCGAACTGTTGCGGGCCGATGCGGGCGAGTTCGGTTGCGAAGACGTCGCCTGTGGCGAGGCGGTCGCGGGCGTTGTCGATCGTCCACGCGGACGTGTCGACGGTGTCGAGTTCGGTCCACGTGCAGGGCGTGACCATCGCGAGGCCGGCTTGGGGGCGCAGCGTGTACGCCAGGGCCGAGCCGTGGCCGGGAGCATCGGATTGCGCGGAGATGTGGATGCGATCGGGTGGGACGAGATGCGCGACTTCGAAGAGGTTCGGCTCGCGATGCGCGGCGTCGGCCATGATGGTGTGTAGCCAGGCGCGCAGGGCGTCGTAGCCGGGGGCGTCGTCGAAGGGGATGTAGAGCGCGATGCTGCGGCCGTCGAGCAGCGGGAACGCGTCGATTTCGCACGCTAGCAGCGCGGCGCGGGCGGAGCGCGCGGCCGTGCGGAGCATCGTGAGGGTCGCGTTGCCGCGCGCGGAGAGCACGAGTCGAGCGAAGCGCACAGCGACCGGATCGGCCGCGGTCGGCGTCCACGATTCGAAGCCGAGCGCGCGCGTGTGAACGCGCCAGAGGAGGCTCGCTTCTGTCAGCGCGATGTATGCGTGCGTGCCGGACCGCGTAGCGACGGAGATTTGCGGGATGTGCGGCGGAACGGGGTGGTGGAGTTGGCCGACGCGGCCGACGGGTTCGTCGTCGCCGTTTGGAAGAAAGAGCGCGATGAGCGGCGTGCCGGCGAAATGCTGGGCGACCAGTGGCGCGACACGTTCGTAGTGGGCGAGAACATGGGCGCGTTCGGGGACTTCAGGTGCTTCGTCTACCATCTACATCTCCGAGACTCGTCGAGCGCTTACCAAAAGAAGTCATTGAGCGAGAGAATCAGATTTTCGGGGGCGACGTAGAGATCGGCGATCCGGTTAACCGCGTTGACAACGGCGGTCGTGGTCGTCGCCTTTCCACCGTAGATGAGGAGCAGCCCGGGGTGCTGCGCGAGAGCCGCATAAAGCGTCCGAAAGTCAGCGCAATCGCGCGTGACTACGGCGCGGCGGGATGCGAGCGCCGCACTGACGATCGCCGAGTCAGCGGCGCCGACGCCCAAACGAGCGACGCTCGTTTCGATGTCGTGTCCCGCGGTACGCAGTCGCTCGACGAGCCGTCGTTCGCTCGTATTTTCATCAAGGAGTAGCAGCACGGTGCGAGAGGAAGGGCTCCGTGCGACGACGTTCTTCAGCGAACTCCGCGTCGATCAGCTCACGATTGCGCTCGACATAATCGACGGCCTCGCGAACCGATTCGATGGGGAGGTCGAACTCAGCGGCGATCTCTTCGACGCTCAGCTGGTTCGCCTCCATCGAATCGACGACTTGGCCGGCCGTGAGACGCCGCCCCTTAATTGAAAGCTGCCGCCGCCAACGGTGCGGCACCGCGACCAGCCACCGATATGCCGCCTCGGGCCGAAGCGCGCGCGTGAACTCAGGCAAGGCGTCGACGGCGCGCGGGTCGTCGCCGGGCAAGAACGAGATTACCGTACCGCTCTCGATTGCAGCCGAAAGCCTAGAAAAAAGCGCGAGAAGCGCGCGACCAGCCTCGGAGTCGCCGTCCGCGCCGAACACGCGCCGCGCGCGCGCAAGAATAAGTTCGTCCTCCGTCCGCAGATCGATTTGCCAGCGTCGCCTTGCCATGAGTCCCATATTACTCCAAACCGGAGTCCAAGAGAAGAGCGCGGCTACACGGTGGCAACGGTTTTGGATCTGCAACAGGCACTAGAACGCGCGCCCGCGTGCATTGCGGGCGAAGCCGCGCGGCTTGTCGTCTTGCGGGATTGCTTACGACCTCGACCGCGCTTTGTGTCATCGATATTCGAGCTCGTTGACGCAAAATCAGAGCTGATTTTGCAGTTGCCAAATACGCGGCATCGTAGATACTAAGGCCGTACCTGCCTGCGAGTGCCATTTCCTCGAGGCCTCGAACTTTTCGATCAACGCCACTTTCGGGCCTCAACGACAAGTGCTCCAGCATGCTCGCGTAAGTACTTGCCGAGTCGAGTAAACGGCCCTTGCGCTCGAAGACGAGTAACATATTAGCGATCTCCCAATACCAGAGCGGCGGCACGATGGCTGGATCAACACCACACGCTTGCAGAGCTGCCTCGGCGTAAGCGCTTCGTTCGTCGCTCGCAATCCATGCGATCGTGACGTTCGCATCCACGACCAGAATCAACGATGGCCCTCATCGATGGCTTCACGAATGGAATGTCCGGCAACTCGCAGGTCGTGTCGTTTCCGAATCGCGGCCACTTCGCTCGCGAGCGCGCGTCTCGAGATGGCCGTCAACTCGGCGATCGGTTTCCCATTGCGGGCGATTATGACCGTTTTGCCTCGCTCAACCTCCTCAAGGAGCCGCGAGAGCGTCGTCTTGGCCTCGTGGACGTTGACGGTTCTCATCAGCCTAGTCTACTCGATTAGCTAGCCTCTAACAAGGGAGCAAGCAGCCGCGCGTACCGCCGTCGCCCACTGGCTCGACGCTCACGGCTTGACGGTCACGAAGGTGGACGTGCTCCACCTCCTCGCCTTGAGCGCACCCGGAACGATGGTCGCTCGGATGCGCGGCGCATGGTCGACCGGCTGCGCTACGGCACGAGCGTCCTGGCGAACACACCATTCGCCTAAACGTAACGCGCTGTTTCGTGCCGACGCACCTTCGATGATTGTGATGTCTCGAGAAGTACCGGCGGCAGAATACGCGTTCAGGATTCACGCACCGACGCCAATGGGCCAACGGACGCCTGCGCGAAGGTTCGAGGCAATGGCGAGTTACCGTGAAGCCGGTGACGAGACACGGGTGCCCTGGCCTGTGGCGGTTTCGTTTCCCATCGATCCGCTCGGCAATTCGTTCACGTTACCCGACGTTTACGCGCTCGCCGATCCGCTCAGGAGTGCGTTGCCGAATAACCGTCACGTCGAAGCAAAGATCCGGCAGAGCCTCCAGATTCTCCGAGATCGGGGACAGCTTGCGTTCGCGGGCGGCGGCCGGTACGAGAAGCTGCTGCCCGTGCCGGCAAAGAGCGTGCGTCTCGATTTCGGATCGGCCGCGCACTTTTCCAGCCGCTCGCAGATCGCATGTGTGGCCGTCGAGTCGTGGGCCGCGCGAAACGTGGCGTGTCGCCGCTGCGAGTCATCGCTCGTCCTCGCCCCCAGCAATGCGAAATTGCTCGACGCCGTCTGTCGTGCCAATCATCACGAGATCCAGGTGAAAGGCGTCGCCGGGATCGCCACGGATCGGTTGACAGCCGCCGCATTCGGACCGATGTCCGAACGGCTTGCGACGGGACGGCTGCCGGACTATTTGATCGTCTCATACGATCGCACGCGTGAAATCGTGACGATGGCAGAATTCATCGACGGGACCGCGATCGACGCCTCACGGGTCATCGCGAGAACTGCCCTCCCGGCAACCGCGCGACGTGCCGGATGGATCGGATCGACGATCGATCTCTCCGGCCTGACGCGCGAGGTCGTTGTCGGGCCGTCGTTCGCACCGGAGATCGAACGCTGGGGTTTGTAAGCGATCTTCGACCGAGCGGCTCGTTCTCGGTCAATCAGATCGCAGCACTAGCACAGCGTGCCGCGATGGCGACACGTCCGTCAGGGCGTCGGGCCCGAAATTCCCCTGCGAGCGATCGGCCATGAGTTGGTGGCGATGTATTGGATGCAAACGGTCGTGTTCCGATTGCGGCAAGACTTCACGTTGTCGAAGGAATCCGAGGTCGTGCGCTCGATCCGCGAAGTGGCTGAAGTCACGGGTGTGCGTAACCTCTCGAATCTCTCCAGTGATGCGAGGTCACGCCTCGATCGAAAGATGGCACGGATTTTGCCGATCAACGTGCTCGGCCTCTTCCACGCGAGTAAACCGGCATCGATGGGACAGCTCTACGATTGGACGCGCGGCGAAAACGCCGTCCACCTGCCGGTGGCCGCGCATCACTTCATCGCCGACAATGCTCCAACACTCGAGCGTCGCAACGGCCTCGCGCCACTGGTGATCGAGAAAGTCGAGCGCGACGGCGTGAGACGAGAGCGGTTGACCGCCTACGTTCGGCTTCTTCAACGGCTCGACGGTAATCGATGTTTTTATTGCGAACGCGACCTCGCCGCGAACCTGGCGACGCACGTCGATCATGTGATTCCGTGGAGTTTCTTACTCTCGAATCCGAGCTGGGATCTCGTGTTGGCATGTGGAGCGTGCAACTTGGCCAAGTCCGACCGTTTACCGACGGAGTCGTTTATGCAAAAGCTCGCGCTGACGAATGCGGCCCGCAGACGCGCTGACTTGCCGCGTACCTTCGCTTCGGCACTTCTCATACAAGACGACGAGATCGGCCGTTACTACGCGGCGGCAATCTCCGTCGAATGGCCGGCAGGATGGACTCCATCGACGTTACGATGAGACATCCCCGTTACGGGCGCCGAGTGTCGCGGCCGGCAGTCGCCAATGAAGACGCCCGGCGACCATCAGGTGTACGACGAGCTAGCGCTCGTTGTCGAGACCGCGTTTTCGGCTCTTGGAAGCCCTTCCGTTGTGGAGAGGCGAAGGTAGAACGGTGCTCGATGTCTTCATCGTCGCGAAGAATCCGGAGACGGACACTTCGCTGCCATACCTCATCCACGTGCCGCTTGAAGGCGGCCTGTGGTTCAAAGCGAGAGAAACGTGGCCGCGCGCGAGTCGCGTCTATTGTCATCCGGTCGATGGCGTCGAGCCGGCAGACCTCGTCATCCTCGAGCAGATCGCGGTGCTGCATTGCGAACGGCGCGGGCCCGTCGTCGACGTGGTGATCGACCGCGCGCAGAATCGGCGTGCGCAATTCGTGTTCACGCAGGCCCGCGGGCGGCCGATGGTCTTTTGGCAGACCGCGAAGACTGCTGCGAACGCTCGGCCGGGCTTGCGCGTTCCGTCGCGTCCCGCGCGCTCCCTCGACCGCATCGTTGTCGATACTCGCGAGCGCTATGGCTACGCCTTTCGGGGACGGCAGCTTCCGGTCGAACGCGCGACTCTGCGAGCGGGCGATTACGCCGGATTCGTGGGCGACATACCGGTTGCCGTCGTGGAGCGTAAGACGATGGACGACTTCTGCGGATCGCTCGTCGACGGCTCGCTCGGCTTCGCGATCGCCGAACTCGCGCGACTCTCAAACGCGGCCGTGGTCGTCGAGGGAACGTACTCGCAGCTGTTACGGCGCGGCTTCGTCAATGGAGCGTGGCTTGCCGAAGTCGTCGCGCGACTGCACGTACGCTATCGGATGGTGCCGATCGTCTTCGCCGAAACGCGTATGCTCGGCGAACGATGGACGTTCGACTTCTTTGCCGCTGCCGCCGCGGAACGTGAGCCGGATCGTGAGATGCCCGCGCTCCTGATCGAGCCGACGAAGCGCCCGCGCATGCGGACTAAGCCTTGAAGACCTCCGTGTCGCTTCCAAACGACCTTTTCGAGGATGCAGAAGCGTTTGCCGCCGAACTTGGCGTTACCCGCAGTCAACTTTATGCGCGGGCTATCGAAGAATATGTTCGCACGAGAAGCAAAGATGAAGTTGCAAAGCGGCTGAGAGACTTCTATTGCGAGGGTGTTGAGCCCGACGCGGCGGTCACGTCTTATTCGAGGAGAATTCTCGCACGAGCGGAGTGGTGAAGCGAGGCGAACTCTGCTGGGCGACTTTAGAGAGCCCGCGCGATTCCTCGCCTGGCCACGACGCCCGGTCGTTTTCATTCAGTCGGATCTCCTAAACGTGACCGCAATCGATACGTGTCTCTGCGCGGCTGATCGACTCGTGAATACAGTTTGAGCTCGACCCGTGAGGCGTGCCCAGCGGGACGGGCTTTGCGAGCCGGCGTTGATGTGCACGGTCGGTGGCTGCTCGACCCGGTGCTCGCGATCCGTGCCGGCGCCGGCACATCGTTTTTACGGCTTTTGTAATTCTAATGGTTCCGGACATATTTAGCGCGTTAGAATTCCGTTCCGGCCAACGGTCTGGGCGGGCCTTGCGTCACGAACGTGAATCAGTAGAGGCGCATGAGCGCGGGTGCAGAGGTGCGTGCAAAGTCGTGGGCGGCGAATACGCGGGCGAAGGCGTGCTAAGGGGCCGGCGAGAACGGCGCGAACGTTCTCGGCGTCGACGATCTCCTGCAGTCGAGCCGCTTTCTCGGTTGAGTGTCCGGCAGGTTTACCGTTGGTGCAATCGCCGCGCTTTTACGCGTTCGTAGGCGCCTGCAGAACACTTTGCGCAAGTCTTGCAGTTAATGCGTGAAGGAATTGCACAGCAAACGATGCAGAGTTTTGCGGCAAGAGCGCGCTCGCGCTGTGCTCGCTTCCAATCGGCGGGAGAACTCACGCCGCCGTCACCGCAATCTTCACGAAGTGCTCGCCCGGTTGCGGGATCTCGAATCCACGCTTGGTCATTTCGACGACATAGTCGGCGACGATCGCGCGCGCGTCCTCGAGCATCTCGGCTTCCGTATCACCCGCGAGCAAAAGTCCCGGCAGATCAGGACACGTCGCTGACCATCCACCGTCGTCGCTTCGTTCGATAACGAATGTGAATTCTAATTTCGTTTTGTCGGTCACTAGCGTCTCCAGGTTCCGTCAACTTGCTTGATCAATTTCGCGAGCGTTCCCGTCGCCAAGTCTTTTGATCCGTACATCGGGAGCGAAAGGATGTATGATTGATCGAACGTCCAGCCTTTTTCTTTTCGCGAACTTGACCGCTCGCTCGACTTCCTGACAGCATCGTAAACATGACAGTATCACACGTCAAGCCTGCAGGCGCGCGGTTACCCAGCGATTTAGAAGCCACAATTAATGCGATTTCTTGCGATTAGCAGTACGATGTAACGATGAAGACGCTCAGCATCTCACTGCCTGATCCGCTCGACGCCTACGTTGCGGAGAAAGTGTCTTCCGGAGGCTATTCGTCCGCGAGCGAGGTCGTGCGAGAAGGCCTGCGACTTCTTCAACAATACGAACACGAAAGGTTGCGCGCATTACGGGCCGCCGTCAATGTGGGAATAGAGTCGTTGGATCGCGGCGAAGGCTTGTCGATCGAAAAGGCGCGCAAGAAAGTCAGCGAACGAAGAGCATCGACTACCTCTCGCAAATGATACTGTCGGTCGAGGCGCTGGCGGACCTCCAGATATTGAAGACTTTATCGCAGGCGATAGCATGAAGCGGCGCAGCGTACGGTCGACGTCATATTCGAACGACTTCGCGTATTGGAATCATTCCCCGAAGCCGGTCGGGCCCGACCCGATGTACATCCAGACATTCGCTTCTGGCCAATACAAGGATACGTGGTGTTCTATCGCATCCGATTGAACCAGGTTGAGATCGTACGAATTCTGCATGGCAATCGCGACGTGCAGACGGCGTTCTTACCGTAGGATGCCCGGCCGCTCGCCCGATCGTAGGCGTCCGTCCTTCAAGAAGGTCCAGGGCTGCATGTTCGGCGCCGCGATCGGCGATGCGATGGGCGCTGCTTTCGAGTTCGTCTCGAGCGCGGCGATCGAGAAGCATCTCGGTGGCAGCGTCGTGCGCGGGTTCGAGCCGGCGATGCGTGGCTCGCTGCTCTATCCCCGCGCGGCGGGGCGTCCGACCGACGATACGGCGATGGCACTCAGCGTCGCCCGGGTCATCATCAGTCAACAGGAACCGACCGCAGATGCGTTCGCGCACCGCTTTCTCGAAGATCTCGAGCGCGGGTCGGGCGTCGGCCCGGGCAGCGCCACGCTGCGTGGTTTAGCGAGCCTAAGAGAAGGCTGCGATCCGGCCACGAACGGCGCGCCATCGGACGGCGGCAACGGAGCAGCGATGCGCGTCCATCCGATCGGTTTCCTCGAGTCGCGAGAAGCCGTCTTGCGAGCTGCGGCGCTGCAAGCCCGCATCACGCACGGGCATCCGGCCGCGATCGCTGCCGCGCAAGCCGTGGCGGTTCTCGTGTACGATGCGGTTGCGGGCGTGCCGCCGTCGCGCGATGTGCCGAGCGGCATCGACGACGCGGAATTCATTGCAGCTTGGCACCCGAAGGGCGAGACTCGTACCGCTCAAAACCCACGCATCACCGCGCTGCGCAAGTTGACGAGGCGGCGGCTCGGTTCGCCAATACGCCGGCAGCGACGCGGCGTCGCACACTTCGATCGCATCGTCGGGGATGTCAACGGCAAATGCGACGAGGTCGTCCGGCGCATTCTCGCGCCCGATGTGCACGAGCTGTTCCAGCCGCGCCAACGCCATGCTGGATGCACAGTACACGACGTAGACCCCTTTGCTGTTCCAGCGCTGTCCGGCGAGTGCAGACCCGTATCCCGTGAAGGCACTGGCGAGGTGTATACGCCGGGTAATGCGCCAAGCTTGCAATCTGCTATGCTACGCCGCCGTATGCGATCGCTGCGAGCGATTGTTCGACATATGTGGTTCCGATCTCGGTATCCAACATTGCCAAGGGTGTTTGATTTCCGAGATACGTGTTCGGCGTTGCGAGCCAGCGCATCGCTTTCACCCCGTCGCCAATCGACTCGGTCGCAAGATCCCCGATGCGAGCGAGGCGATAGGCACGATCGCCCTCAGTCGGCGAGAGGACGGCCTGACCGCCCTCCTTGCGCGTGATCGTACGCTGTGAGCTCCCAATGACGGGGGTAATCTGCTCGACTGAAAGGCTCATCGCTTTTCTAAGCGCCTTGAATTGCATACCGCGGATCTTGCGACCGATTATTGCGTCGCGGATGATGCCGAGTTCGTACCCGCCCGTCGTTTCCGCCGAAAATCCGAAGAGGACGGCAATATACGGCTTGGATGGGCCATGTTTCGTTTTTATGGACCGGCGTTTGCCATCTGGCGCTCGGGCGTGTGCCATATGACTCCATTACGGTCCACAAGCGCTACGCTCCTCGCGGCGCCGTGTGCGCGCGATTATTCGAGATCTTCAATGGCGTTAGCCGCCGGGACCGAGAGCGAAGAGCGGACGGGCCAGACACATTGGCGGTGATTGCTGGCGCATCGCTTTTTGGCGCGAAAGTAATTCTTATGGTCGCGAGCCTTATGGGCATTAGAACGGCACGATGCGTACAATCGACGCGGTTTTCGGCCGCGTCACGCATGCATGCCTGACGCGCATCTGGGCGTGGAAAGATCGACACTCGGCATTTCGCAGCTTTGCCGCCCGAGACGCTTTCTTTGCTCGCAACGGCTTCATAGGATTTGTCCACGGCACTGCTGAGCGTGGCGGAAGTCGTGCCGAATTGCGGGCATATCATTCCCGAAAAGCAACCGGAATATGTCGCCCGCGTACTCGGAAAGTTTTTCGGAAACTCATAGGACCGACCACGCGCGTTAGGATTGATGTCCGGTTACGTCATAAACGATACCGAACACCGCGTCCGCGTCAGCCGGCAATCCGGCACGAGTCGGAAAACCGGCGCGCACGCGTCGCGGGTGTACCGCGGCGACTAACGCGCGTTAGTCGCCACGTGCCTTCACGCGCGGCCGACCGCCTTTGAGTCCGTTGGCGCGCGCTGCGATGCTCTTCACTTTCGTGGAGCGGCGACCGCCGATGCCGCCAAGGTGCAACCTCAGCCTCACACCCGCTAACACGTGCGGGCACATTGCCAAGGCGGCATGGGTTGGCGGCTCTATAGCGATCTGCGAGCGCGCGACGGTCCGCGACATGGTCCGCTGAGGGCATGGGCGTCGATCCATTCGACCGCGCCTGCAGGAATATACGCGCGGCGAAGGCGGCTTCGTTCGTCTTCGGAACGTAGTCCAAACCGATGCCGGTCGTTTTGAGTCAGCGTTCGATCGCGGACGAGCCGAATCCGAGATACCGCGACGTTGAGGGCGTGATCTATCACTACCCGCGCGTTTACTTCAAGCGGGTCGTGCCCGACGATCATTTCGTCTACTACCGGCCGGCAAAGGGATCACATGCACCCGACGCCGGAACGTATTCGGCTTCGGGCGGCTCGGCGTTCCCTACGCCGATCCCGTCGATGCCTCGCTCCGGTTCGTCGACATCAAAGGCTATCGGAAGTTTTCAGCCCCTGTTCCCGTGCGCAATGCCGTTTGGACGGAAACGGGAACGGCCGCATCGCCGCAGTTCCAGGCCGCAGTGCGCGAACTCTCGACCTACGATTACCATCGCTTGCTCATTGCGGGAGGCGTGACGCTCGGCGACATCGAGACGCTTCCAACTGTCGACGATCTGCTCGATGGGCTCGTCAGCCCGCTCAGCCTGGCACCAAAGGACGCACTGCGGACGGCCGCAGTCATCCCCGACGGTACGGGCTACGTTTGGCAAGGCGGCGCGATGCCGAACCTCGCGGAGAGCGCCGCGCTACAAGAGCGCGCTCGCGCCGACCATCAGCGCGTCTTACGGCACATTAGCCAACTCGTTGAAGCGCGCGGCGGCAACTGGTTTTTCAACAACAACATCGATCTCTACGCGAAGATCGGCGAACAACGCGTCCTCGTCGAGGCAAAGTCGCTCGCCAACCCAGCCCGCGCCGTGGATCGCATGCGCTATGGCATGGGGCAGCTCTTCGATTACGGCGTTCGCTACGAAGCCGAAGTCGCGGGTGCCGAGCCGGTGCTTGCGTTCGGCACGCCACCCGAGCGACGCGACGCCTGGATTGCCAACATTCTCGAGGGAAACGGCGTCGCACTCGTCGGCTTGATCGACGGGTCGCTCCGAGCGCTCAACCCGCGGGCGGAGCGGCTCGCGATCCTACAGTGATCGACTCATGCTAACCGTGGATCAGGTCATCGGCAATCGTCGAATGCGCCGGCCTGATGCGTCGATGAGTGCGCGGAGTATCGCGGAACCGTACGGAACACGTCGGAATGCAAGTCGGTGTCGATAGCTTCGCGGCCCTGCCTCACGATGACGGCAGCTCCGGCAACACGAGCCCCGCGCAACATCTGCACGACTTGATCGAAGAAATCGTGCAGGCCGATCGCGTTGGGCTCGACGCATTCGGTATCGGCGAGCATCATCGCGGCGACTTCTTGGATGCGGCACCGACGGTTATTCTGGCGGCGGCGGCCGCGCGAACGTCGCGAATTCGCTTGACGAGTGCCGTGACGGTGTTGAGCGCGGCGGATCCCGTGCGCGTCTTCGAGCATTTCGCGACGCTCGATCTGCTCTCGCAGGGCCGGGCGGAAATCGTCGCGGGCCGCGGTTCCTTCATCGAGGCGTTTCCGCTTTTCGGGCTGCGCCTCGAAGATTACGATTCGCTTTTCGCCGAAAAGCTGGATCTGCTGCTCGCGATACGCGCGAGCGAACGGGTCACCTGGTCGGGCAAGCATCGGGCGGCGCTCGTCGATCGAGGCGTCTACCCGCGGCCGTTGCAGCAGCCCATGCCGGTCTGGCTCGGCGCCGGCGGAACGCCGGAGTCGTTCGCACGGGCGGGCACTCTGGGTCTACCGCTGATGGTCGCGATCATCGGCGGTGAGACGCATCGCTTTCGGCCTTTGGTCGATATCTATCGAGAGTACGGACGGCGCGCCGGGCACGCGCCGGAGCAGCTGCGGGTCGGCGTGCACGCCCTCGGTTATGTGGCGGAGACGACCGACGCAGCTATCGCCGATTTTTTCCCCGGCTATGCCGCCGCGTTCACGAAGATCGGTGCAGAACGCGGCTGGCCGCCCGTGACGCGCGCGCAATTCGACGCTTTGCGCAGTCCGAAAGGCGCGCTGCTCGTCGGCAACCCGGAGGAGATCGTCGAAAAGATTCGCGCGCAGAGTGCGGCGCTGGGCGGGATCGCGCGGCTTCAGTTTCAGATGAGCGTCGCGTCGTTGCCGCATGCGAAGCTCATGACTGCGATCGAATTACTCGGCACACGCGTGGCCCCGGCGCTGCGAGTACCGGTCGCCGGAACCGCATCCGTCCGGTGAGTGCGGCGCCGTCGGCAGTACGCTCGCAGATCCGGCGTTCGCGACGTCAGCGCGTGAACGTCTCGAAGCCGTTACGGCCGGCGATCTAACCCGTGTTTAGGGCGATGGTCGTCGTCTACGCTTTTCGAGGTCTCCGAGCGTGCGCGGCGCGTCGGCGCCCAGTAGCCGAGATAGGCTGCGGGCGGAGAGCAGCTTTCCGCCGGTCTGGCAACCGGCGCAATAGTTAGTCTCATTGTCCGCATAGCGGATGCGCTGCACCGGCGCGCCGCAAAGCGGACACGGCTCGCCAAATTTGCCGTGTACGGCCATGTCCTTACGAAACGCCGTGACTTTGGTTGGAAATCTGTCTTTCGCTTCGTCGCGCAAGCGATCGACCCAGAGCTGTAGCGTGGAGCGCGTCGCCGCGAACAGGCGCTCCCATTGCGCTGTCGTGAGTTTGTGCGTCAGCGCGAGCGGCGAGAGCTGCGCAGCGTGCAGAATTTCGTCGGAGTAGGCGTTACCGATGCCGCTGAGAAGGTGCGGATCGGTCAAAGCGCGTTTGAGCGTTTGATTCTCGGCAGACAATGCGTGCCGAAACGACGCGAGATCGGCGGCGAAGACGTCGATGCCACCCGGGTCCATCGCAAGGAGTGCCGGCTCACCGGCCAACACATGGAGCGAAGCGCGGCGCTTGCTGCCGGCTTCGGTGAGCACGAGCGTTCCGCCGGGGAAATCGAACGCCGCAAGATCGTTACGGGCGCTCAGTGTTGCCGCCGGCAGTCGCCAGTGCAGTCGCCCGGCGATCATCAGGTGGATGACGAGCCAGAGGTCGTTGTCCAGGCCGAGGCAGATGCGTTTGCCGAGGCGCCGTACGTCGCGCACGACGCGACCCGCGGCTTGCGCGATCGGCGGCTCCAACGTGCGCAACACGAACCCTCCGCCGCGTAGGCGAATACGTTCGAGCGGCTCGCCGACGATGCGCGGCCGCAGCGCCGTAACGTACGCCTCAACGTCGGGAAGTTCGGGCACGCTACGTCACTCGAAGCATGGATCACGCATTCCACGTCGTGTTGAAGTCCGTCCTGTATTCGGCGCGCGCTGCTTCACGTTTTGCTTGTCGACGTTGGGCCACGCGTAGGCGCTGAAGTCGACACCCGGGGTTGCAGCCTTGTCGAGAAGCGTTCCGTACGTTGCGTCGCCCGGTTGTGCGTTCGTCCCCTCGTAGCCGTCCGTGAAAATCTTCGCAAAGCGCCAATCTTGCCGGTAGCCGAGGAAAGTAAAGCTTACCAACCGCCGCCCGGGCGCAACCGAGCGTCGCCGTATGCCGCGCGAGCAGACGGAATCGCAGCACGCGTTACGAACTGCGGCACGATGTTCGATCCGTGTCGTTGCCCACATGCTGCGTATTCGCCGCGGATGCGCGCGCTCGCCGATGAGATGTTCGGCCGTCGCGCCTTTCTTTTGGGCGCAGCGGCGTCGTTTGCGGCGCTCTTTTTGCCGCGCAGCGCTCGCGCGGCCGATATCGGCACCGCGAAGCCCGACGGCGTCACGCTCCTTCGCGCGGCGCGACTGTCGACGGCACGACGATGCGGACACCCGGCGTCGTCGTCATCCGCGGCGACCTGATCGTCTCGTTGACGGAAGGCGACGCAGGCAGCGGAGCGACGGTGCTCGATCTCGGCGACGTGACGCTGATGCCGGGGCTCATCGACGCGCACACGCACGTCGCGGCGAACGTCGTCGCGTCGAGGTATCTCGAAGCGTTCGGACCGAAAAACGAGGCGTCCAGCTCCGTTGCCGAAGCCGCGCTGCTCTCACTCGCCAACGCGCAAGCCATGCTCGCGAACGGCTTCACGACGATTCGCGACGTCGGCGGCGGCGCGGGCATCGATCTCGCGATGCGCGATGCGATCGCGCGCGGCGCGGTGCGCGGGCCGCGCATCCTTGCCGCCGGGACCGCGCTCTCGATCACGGGTGGACACGGCGACTCGAACGACCTCGCGCCGTGGGTGCATCTCGACGTTGACGAGCAGCCCGCTACCGCATACGGTCCGTACGGGTTTCGACAGCAAGTGCGCGAGCACGTCAAGCGTCACGTCGATCTGATCAAGATTACGGCGACGGGCGGGGTGCTCTCGTACGGCGATACGTTCGACGTTCCGCAACTCAATCTCGACGAGATCCGGGCCGTCGTCGACGAAGCCGGAAAGTTCGGACTCAAAGTATCGGCACACTGTCACGGCGACCGCGGAATCGCAGAGGCGGTCGCCGGCGGCGCGCACGCGACGATGGGCCTCTGCCGCATGGGAGCGGCGCGGGACCTCGTCGAGAAGCTATCGTGTCACGAAACACTTACGCGGATCGTCAACGATCTTTGGTTGGCCACGACTTCGGACCCGTTCGTCTAGCCGACGCGGGCGGCTTCCGCGAAAGAAGCGGGGGTCGTCCACTCGACGACGCCCTTGGGCATCGCATCGGCGGCCTCGCGAAGGCGGGCGGCGACGGGCGAACTCGCGTCGCGGACGTGGATGACCAGAAGATGGTTCGCGCGGGTCATGGGGATGAGAAGCCAGCGCCGTGCGATCATCTCCGCGTCGACCGTCGCAGCCGATGCCGTCGATGTCGGATACTTGAGCTTGTTCGCGTAGACATCGTCGAGCGAGACGAGCAGCGTGGCCCAACCTTCGCGTCCGGGTCCGCCGGTTGCAGCACCCGCATCGTGCGATTGTACGCATCCCAGACCGCGCGGCCGTCCGCAAGGAGCGCGTCTCCAAGCGTGGAGTGGCGATCGTCTGGCGGCCCGAGGATCGCGGAAGGCGGGACGCAGATCAGGTTGTGGAGCGCATCGGCTTTGCCGTCGCGTGCGACCGCTTCGACGCGTCGGACGATACCGGGAATGTCGTCGAGCTCGCCCTCGATGATGACGACACGTCCCGGAAAGATCGGCGCGCGGCGTCACGCGCGAGTCGACGAAGCCTGCGGCGCTCGCGAACGCGTTCGCAAACGACGCCACGTTGCGTTGCATCCGAAGCGAATCGCCGAGCCGATAGTCGATCCGTTCGTTCGTCGGAACGCCGGCGAGCCAGCTACACGATTCTTGACGGTTCACCAGCTGCGCGAGTCCGTCGGCGAGGACGAGGCGACGGTGGCCGTAACAGGCGAGAATGAGAACGCGCTCCGCGTCGCTCCAGTCTTGGGACTCGGGCTCTCCGCTCGGACGAGCTCGGCCGTTTCGGCGTCGACGAGCACGCCCGTCGCCTTTCGGTACACCTGCGGAAGGCGATCGAAAGCGATCTCACCGCCCGGCGCGTAGGGAACGGCGATTCCCGCAGCTTCGAGAATGCTAAGGAGAAAGTCCGTCGCCGTTTCCACATGCAGCCAATCGCGCGGGGTGCTGCGAGCGTCGGGCAGGCTTACGATGACGCGGCGGATGTCGTTGCACGGCGCGTGGTGGAACGACAGGATGGCGACGCGACGATCGTGATGAGCGGCTAGGCGCGTCGCGAGGAGCACGAGCGTCGTCGTCTTGCCGCTTCCGCCATGCCCGGCGAGCGGATCGCGGCCGTGCCGGCATGCGGGGCGATGTCGTCGACGAGGCCGGTCACGGTGGCGCTGCGAGAAACCCGTTCGGACCTCGCGCGGTCGAGCGGCGTCAGGACGGGCGGTTCGTGAGGCGCGTACGGACGGCACGGACGGCGGCGCTCGTTGCGTCATCGGCTACCGCCAAGGAGCGATTTTGGGCCGCAGCGGCGAGAAGCATATCGCGAAGCGAGGCATCGCGACCGATGAAGATCGGGTCCGCGTCGCGCAGGGCGTCGCGATCGAGTTCGGTGAGCCAGGCGAGCGCGTAGACGAACAGCGATGGATAGCCGCTTCCCGCCGCAATCTTCTTCAACCCGAGCGCCGCATCGCGCACCTGGTCCGAGCAGCTCCGTCTGGATTTGTCGCCGTCGTATGAGGCGAAGAGCTGGTCTCCAATGCGTTCGAAACGCGAAGCGTCGAGCTGCTTTATCTCCATGGCGATGAGGGCCGAGCCGATCGCCGGTGACGGGCCGGAGGTGCGCTGCTTACCCGGCAGAGCGCGCGGAACGGTGAATCGAGCGCGAGGAGCAAATCGACGTCGGTCATGGCACGCACGCCGACCAGGAGGTCGATCCGATCCTTTGGGTCGTGCACGACTTCAGGCCAGGTGGCGCGAATCTGGCCGACAAGCCGCTCGACAACGCGCATTTCGTTCTGGGGCGACAAGCTCACGACGTTCAACATGGCGTTCCGTTTAATGATAGAGGAGAAAACGTGTCTTTTTGGCATCGGCCGTTCGGTTGCTAATAGCTGGAACCCCGTCCGCATCGCATCGGACGATGCCGAGTAAAGCGCGCGATCAAGGCGAGGCGACTGCAGCCGCTGCTCGCAAGATTTGGGTCTTGCTGGAGCTTCTCCGATCGAGGAGCGTTCGATTTACGACGTACGCACGGCTCTACGGCGAAAGCCACCGCACGTTCCAACGAGATCTGCAGCATCTGCGAAATATTGGAAAGACGGGCGGTTTCACAATTTCTCCGATCCGCGATAAGGAGCGCGCCGAACTGCTGAGTGTGGACTCAAAGCTGCGATCGCTCGATGGCAGCGCGCACGTCATCGGTCTCCTGGGAGCGCTCGGTGGGGCATTCGGCGCGCCGGTCAGCCTCGAACTCGGCGACCTGGCTACAGCCGGCGGCGATGCGGGATTCTCGAAGTTCGTCTTACCGCAATTGCGGGAACGATCGCAGGTCGCGGAGGCTTACGCAAGACTCAAATCGGCCTGGGAAGTACGGCCCGGACCGGCCGTCGTACGCTTCTCCTATCGAACGAACGCGAAGAGCGCCGAAGAGCGACTCATCGAGCCGTACCGCGTGCTCTTACGCTCCGGAACAGCCTACATCGTCGGATACGATCTCGGCAGAAAAGATTGGCGGCTCTTCGCTCTAGATCGAATGGTCACGCAGCCGCAGCGTGCCGGCACAATACAACACGTCCGCAGCATTCCGGCACAATACGAGTCGTGCGATACGATCGGCTTTATGAAAACGCACGCGCCGCCGGTTGCCGTTACGGTTCGACTAAGCGCACGGGTCGCCGCCTCGGCCACCAGCCGGAAATGGCAAGACGCGCAACGCGTGCAGAACCTCTCGGACGGGTCAGCGGAAATAACGTTCGATGTCGGCGATATCGATGAAGTCGTTCGCTGGGCGATGGGATATGGCGATGAAGCGGTCGTGCTATCGCCCCCTGAAGCGGCTATAAGAGCCGTCAATACGTGCATCAACTCCAGCTCGCCTACGGCAACGTCACGCCTGTGACGAGTCGGAAGCCTATCATTAATTCGGCTAAGTCTCCCAAATCTACGAAGGCGTTTAACCGTGTTAACTAACCGATCAATGGAAGCGTTGGAATATTCCGCTAGGCGGCCATGCGTTTTCGCTAATCCGGGCGCGGAAGCACAGAGACGAAGGCGCGGAAAGTCGAGCGGTATCGCGTGGCCATTCGCTCGGGCGCTTTGTATTTGATCGGCTACGATCGCGGCAGCCGTGGATGGCGCACTTTCGCCCTCGATCGCTTTCGCTCGAAGCCCGTCAGCGCCGGCACGTTCACGGCCACGCGCATACCGCCGCCCGAGTACGCGTCGCGCGACCTCATCGGCTTCATGAAAATTTTTGGGAAACGGATCGACGTTACCGTCGAGCTGTCCGCGATCGTCGCGTTATCGGCAACCGCGCGCTACCTGACGGACGCGCGCAGATGATGTTCTCCGTCGCCGATGCGAGCGAAGTCGTGCGGTGGGCGCCCGGCTGCGGAGCGGACGCGCGCATCGTCGCCTCGTCGGAAGCCGTGGCGACGGGCCGCGACAAGTCACGCACCATCGCCGACGCGTACGGCGGAGTAGCCCTCCAGGCCGGTCACACCGCCGATGGCTGAAAACGAACGTCCGAGTAATTCCGAGATCGACCGTCTCGGCGTGCGGCTTCGCAACCGGACGGCGAGCGCCAAAGACTTTAGGTTACTCGACACCTACCGTTCGTCTTTCGAATCCGCTTATGAAAACATTCGAACTATCCTAAAGGTGAACTACGGATACAGTCCCGTTGGAAGACTCAAAACGGCAGAAAAAATCGTTCAAAAACTGAAGCGTCAAAGCGCTCGCCTAAGTCAAATCCAGGATATTGCCGGATGTCGCATCGTTCTAGCCGACGCAGTGGCCCAGCAACGTTTTCTCGAGGAACACTTTTTTGAATCGATGGTTTTTGGCGCGGTCGTCAAGGCGGACGATCGTCGGTACGTTCCAAGTCACGGCTATCGGGCGTATCACGCGATCGTAATGGACGATCCGTCAGGATTCGGCCGAGTCGTCGAAGTCCAAGTGCGAACCAGAGCGCAACACCTCTGGGCTGAGCACTGCGAGCAGCTGGCAATCTCGAAAGATTCCGAGCTAAAATACGGTGGCGGGCCGCCTGCGTTCCTTGAACACTTGCGTAAGGCTTCCGGCCTCGTTGCCGAAATTGCTGCCCTTGAGGAACTCGGCCGGTCTACTGACGCTCGGCGCCTCATAGGGCGACTCCAAAGTATGCTTGGTGAAGTCCTCGTCCCGGAAAGCAGGCTCTCAGAATGATATTTTTGGTGAAGTACGATCGATCGCGCAAGCGACTTGAAAGCCTTAAGCCGTACGACGATGAGTCGCGGGCCGAAGCAAATCGAGATCGACTCGAGGCCGAACTCCAGCAATTCGGACAGGAGCAGCAAAAGCTTGAGGTCGTCCTCATCGACGCGCCGGACGAGTCGAGGATGCGAGAGACGCACGCTCACTATTTTCAGAAATTCCAGGTCGTTGAGCCAGCCTGACCGATGCGTCGCGTCCTAACGAATCGGTCCCTGCGGCTCAGACGAATTGAATTCTCACGGTAGTGGGCCGAAGGCGTCGAAATTCTACGAACTCGTCGAGCTCGTTGGGCTCGATGGAAAGACCCGCAACCTCAATCGCAGTCCCGAGCGGGTCGAGCGCTTGATCGCAACGATCGCGCGGGCGCTCGGCAAGCCGATCGTCCGCGAAGTGGGCTCGGGTCCGGCGGGCTCGCTCGCCGACGACGACTTCTTCCTCATCACGTCGCCGCAGCTCGTGGCCGGCACAGCCGTCGCGGATGTCTGCGCGACGCGGCGGGTACCGCACTCGTCGCAAGCGGGCCGGGCTACCGTGCATTCGCTACCCCGAGCGCGGGAGCACGAATACGAAGAGACAGGAGTCGAGCCGTATCGCCGGGCGGTTCAGCCGTTGACCGGCGCGTGGGCAGGCCCAACAAAACGCTCGCGGACCGTGTCGCCGATCTCCCGAAGCCGCGCGTTCGACGACCGTCCGCCAAAGTTAAACAACGCCACCGCGTCCTCTCGTAACCCAACCCGGCTCATCGTTCCGCTCGCGGACATGAGGAGAATAACCTGCGCCCCGATCGCTTGCGCCAGTCTGTCGAGAGGAAACGCCGGCGCACAAACCTCCATGGGCTTCTCGCAATCGCTCGTGCTCGGGTTTTGCCAACACTTCGCAACATTGGTGTAGGCGATCTCTGCGGGCCCAAAGATTGCCGGCCCGAGCCGCATTAAAATTTTCTCAAAGTCCGCCCAAGGACCCCATTGTTTAATTGCCTGCTCGTACGCAAGACCCATGCGCTGGATTAGTTCGGGCGCACCACCCTCTGCAGCGATCCGTTTGAGGATCGCTTCGATGCCTTGCGCGGTTCGGTGCAGCTCGGGTCCGTGGTGGACTTGGGCAGCGCAAAGAATTCGAATCGACGCACCGGCGAAGTTACTCCCGACGTACCCGGGCCAACGGATCTGTCCGGAAAGTCTTGGTTCGCCGCTTGCCCCTGTCGCACGCTCGCACGCGGCGCGGTGCTCGTCGCTCACCCGGACAACGGACTCGACGTAGCGCACGTACTCCACCGAGTATGCGTCGGCCCTGACGACAGTCATATGTGAAACGTTCGCTTAGAAACCCTCAGCGACCGCTCCGAGCGCCTCGGAAAAAGGGATGGGTTTTTATAAACTCGGAACGTCGCATCGCGCGGGTCGGGTAGTAGAGTTCCGAGTCGTGCGTACTTCGCGTGCGCCTTGGGCGCTATAGTGGCGGCGGCCGTGGCGATGGCCCGCGACATGTCGCGCATCAATGCCAACACGTACTGAGAAGCGCCAGCCGTGTGACGCGCGCGCCGTCTACCATCGTGCCATGAAACTTCATTGTGCGGATGCCCTAACGCCGAACGAACAGAAAATAAAGCGCGCTTTGCACGCTCTCGATGCAGCGTTATCAAAGGGAAGATCGCGATGTTGCAGCTTTCGCGCCGATCGTCGAACTGCTTCGTAAGTATGGATCCGCAACGAGCGGCGAATCGTAACGACTGCGTAACGCATACACTTCATACAACGAGCTTATTCGCATCGTCAGTTGCGGCAAACCCTCGATCGACGGAGCGGCTCCTACGCTCGCGTATCGGCAGTCAGCGCACTCGGCCGCGCTCGACGACTAGCGGACCGCCCGCGCGAGCGTCGATGTAAGAGTCTCCCGGCGCTCTAGGCGGCGCGAAGTGGAAGCCTTGTCCGAGACGGCAGCCGAGTCCGAGCAATTGCGTGCATTGTACGTCGCTCTCAATGCCTTCGGCGACGACTTCGAGCCCGAGCGTATTGGCGACGACGACGATCGTACGCACGATCGGCCCGCTCGCGAGTCCGCCGCAAGTGCCCGAAACGAACGAATGATCGATCTTGAGCTGGTCAATGAGAAACTGCTGTAGATACCGCAGCGACGAGTAGCCGGTCCCGAAGTCGTCGAGCGACAGACGTATGCTGAGCGTTCGCGAACGTCCGAGCGTGTGCGCCAGTCGCGGCCCGGCCTCCAGAAACACCGACTCGGTTATTTCGAGCATGCGGCGATGGCAGGACGCCGGCTTCGGCGAGGCAACGCTCGACATCCGCGACGAGGCCTTTTTTAACTTGCCGCGCCGACAAGTTAACGCTCACGTCGAGCTGCTCCGCTCTCCGGCCCTCCCGATCTCAGCGCGCGACTTGGCGGCAAGGTTCGGCGACGACGAATAGCCCGAGGTCGCCGATCGCACCGGTCTTCTCCGCGATCTCAATGAACTCGAGCGTGGCTCGACAAGTCGCCGTCGAGAGAAGCTAGCTGGAACCAAGCACTCCATTTATTGCCGATCCGCCGACGCCAAGACCGATTCGCATGTCTACATAGTCGCCTCACGTGAGCCAACCGACCGGAATTTGAAACACGTCTCCCGCACTTGGCTGGATGGTCAAAGGAACAAATGTTCGCTCGAAGATCTTCGTCACTTTGATACCTCCCTGGTAATCATTGCAAGCGGACCGAGGACGTAGAAGAGCATCTGGCAGAATTCCCTGCGCTTCCTTATTCGGGCCACACATTTGCGTCATTTTCTCGTCCGATCAGCGCGCGCCGGTAAACGAATCGCTTCTGCGGCTTAGGCATCATTATTATCGCGGTACGTTTTTTCGGTCTTGCCTTCCACGGCTTCTTTGAGCGACTTGTAAGCGTTAGCCAATTGGCTAGCGTAGGGTACTCCTAACTCCTCGAACAACGCGGCGGCATAAGGCTCATCTATCCAGCCCGCGCCTTTGCTGCTGTCGCGGATAGCGGCAGCATTGCCTTGTCGAAGCGAATATTTGAGCTTCAAGCGACTATTAAGGAGTGCCGTATTGGGGTCATCTGCTGCTTTCATACCCGCCTCAAGCAGCTGTGCAAATCCTAACCGAAAGTGCAGATCGGCTTTTGTGAACGCTTCTCCAAATCTTGAATTTTTGTGGACTGACATAAAGACCTCCGGCGCAAAAAACTTGTTTACTAGCACCTTATGATAACAACTATATCGACTGAAAAGCGGTCTGACCGGGAGATGTCGCCTGAGCGACTACAATCCTGGAGGGCCTAGTTTAGCTATTATGACTGATCTGAACTGACGCAAAGTCAGTATAAACGGATTGCGCCTAACGCGAGGGACGAAGAAAAGTAAATCAAATATTGTACGGAAAGATAGTTCGTGATATAGACCGTAATCGAGTACTTCCCGATTGCTCAGACCGCGAGAGCGGCCCCGGGCAAGCGATCCAGCACGAACGCTGTGCTAGCGTATCGGAGCATGGCTTCGAGACGACGCAAAGTTCGAACGACATTTCGACTACACCCACGCCAACCGTCACGACAAAGAGTCCTCGCGCGACGAATCGTTTGTGCGCGCAGCTATCTACGAGCCGCTGCAGAACATTCGCCACGATTCCGCTCGCGCTAAGAATACGGATTTGCACGCCTGAGAGAGAGTCACCGTGCTGACGCCCATTTACGGCGACCCGGCAGCGCGCAGCAGAACGATAATATGCTCTAGCCGCGAGTAATCGTCAGCAGCAGCGTCCACTTTTCGAGCTACGGCCTTCCGGTAAGGCCTCGCGAACGAGTTGCCAGTAACGGGCTGACTAGGCACTTCGTGAAGACATACGCGCATGCCGGATCAACCAACGCGAGGTTATCGCCAGCAAGAAGCCAGGACTTTAAGCACGAGGGGCCGCAACGGGCCCCGATGGATCAGCCTTCGCCGCAGACGTTTTCCTTTGAAGAGACGTTCGAAGCGGCTGAAGCCGGAATTGCCGGAGCCCTCGATCGCCTAGTCGCCGCACAACGCTCCCTGGTCGTCGGTAACAAAGCTGCGCTTGTTGGGGATGTCGCCGCGCTTTCGAAAGCCGTACATGCAGCGCGTTCCGCTGTGCGGGAAAGTGAGCCATACCTCGAACATGCCGCCCTCGCCGTCGCTAAGGACTTCGCTCAGGCGATGCGATCGAATGAGTTCGCCCGCGAAGTTGTTGCACAGGCAGGCAAAGTCAAGCTTGCGGGCGTTCGACTCGTTCACGGCGTCATCTTCAGCTTTCCCATATTGTTGAGCCCTCTGCCCGACAAGCTCAGCGTTCGCATCGGTAAAAAGCTCCTTCGGACCTTGCGGCCATCAACGCTCGTCAGGAATCTCGAGGCACAGCGCAATCGCGCTCCCTCGAAGCGCTATTTGGAGCGGGTGCTCGCCGCGGTCCACGAAGCTTATCTAGACGCCTCGCAACGGCAATATAGCATCGCCGTTAAGATCACTGAAATTCACGACCGTCTGACGCGGTTGCCAACTCAAAAGGCCGATTACTCGGAAATCGACTTTATTTCCGATCTCTATATGCTCGAACGTGAGAACGTGCTTATCACCTCAACCGACCACGTTATCAGTTTCCCGGCAAGCACGGGAATCCGAGGTGGAAATGTCATTCGCATAACGACCGAGTCCGGTCAAGAACGGGTCTATTCGAGCATCCGGTTCGATTAAAGACGAGGTATTATGACGCTCTCGCACGGTCAACCGAATTCGCAAAGCTTGCCTCTTGAAACATGGCGCGCGACCATGCGCCGGGACTATCTTGGCAACTACCTTGCCGCCGGCGGGGCCGCCGTGAAGGTTGTCGTTGCGACGGAAGAGGGCCGTGAAGCCGTCCGGCTAGCTCTGGCGCAGGATGCAGCGCGCGACGGGTTCCGCTACGCCCATGTTGACTCTGCGAAAAGTCGGGTCCATCTGGTTCACCAGTTCGTGTCGGACGTCGCTTCTCAACTGCCGTGGACCGATATCGCGAAGCACGTGGTGGCGGACGCGCTTCGCGAAAAACACTATACTTTGCCGGGTTCAGGCGATCTCTCCGTGAAGGCACTCGCCGAGGCCAACGATCAGACCGAAGCTGAAGTTGTCAAAGATCTTCGAAAAATCATTTCGAGCCGCGTCTTCCAAAATTATAATTTAAGTCGTGAGTTCCGTACGGCTGCGACAGTGCTGTGCCGGGCCGTTTACGATCATGATGCTGAAATACAGGCAGAAGCGGCCGATGTGCGAGCTTGGTTGGACGGCACGTTGCAACGAATCACCCTGCTGCGCCGACACGGAATCTTCCGCAAGATTGGTCGGGCGAATGCACGTCAAATCCTCTACTCGATCGCCGCCTGGCTCTCAGGTTCCGGCGAAAAGGGGCTCATCGTTACCATTGACGTCGCTCGCTACGTGCTTGGGAAGGATGCCCCGCCAGCGGCTTTTGCAGCCTATACGAAGTTGGCGGAGCTGGACTTCAGCGAAGTGCTTCGTCAATTCATTGACGCAACGGATGACCTACAGGGAGTTCTTCTCGTCTTCCTTACCGACGAGCGATTCGTGCGCGAAGAAAAGCGCGGGTTACGTGCATATGACGCGTTACGCTTGAGATTGAGCGACGACGTGCGTGATCGTGATCGCCCGAATCCACTCGCACCAATGGTGCTCTTGGAAGGTCGCGCGTGAATCTCGAGGCGAGACGCGCCGTCGAAGCCCTTCGCGCGGGCGTTCCTAATCGCGATGCGGTCGAGTTCCTCGGACTCAATCAACCGGAAATCGGTAGCCGCTTCGGGGACCTCATGGAGCGTTTAGAAGAATCGCACGGCGGCGCGGTGCAAGGCTTCATCGTCGGCGGCGAGTTTGGCGCAGGCAAGTCGCATGTTCTGCAAGCGCTCAAACTTGATGCGCTGAGAAACCACTTCGCCACGAGCCTCGTGACGATCAGCAAAGAAACGCCGCTAAGCTCCCTCGACGAAGTGTTTAAAGCGGCAATTCGCGGCCTTGCGCTTCCTGATCGCCGGCCGGGAGACCTCAATGAAGTGGCGATGCAACTGCGTCCAGACTCGGACCGCTACCGGGCATTCGATAGCGCTCTGCGCGACGGTGAGGTGCCGGTCGATCCGCTCTTCGTCGCGACGCTGTTGCTCAGCGAGAACATCCGTCCAGACGAGGAATTGGCCGATCGCATCTACACGTTCTGGGCCGGCGGGCGAATTAAACTCGCTGAAGTGAAGCGTAGCTTACGTTTCCTCCCTGATCCCGGCATTAAAATCGGGCGCGCGCCTGCGGCTGCCGCGTTGGCTATGGACCGCTTTCGCTTTGCGGCAGGCTTGATGCGAGCCGCCGGATACAAAGGCTGGGTCTTGCTCCTAGACGAGGTCGAACTCGTTGCGAGCTTCTCGTTGAAAGCGCGCGCGAAGGCCTACGTCGAGCTGGCGTGGTTGCTTGGTTACGATGACCAACCAGTAAAAGGCCTCGGCGTCGTCGCGGCGGCGACGCAAGAATTCACCGGCATCGTGCTGCGAGAGAAACAGGATCAGGTGAAGATTCCGGCTTCTGCAATGGCCGTGAAAGACCCAGCCCTTGTCCTACGAGCTGGTGCCGCGTTGAAAACGATTGCGGAACGCCCGACCACCTGGGAGCGCATCGTGCCGCAGTCGGCGCAAGATCTCGATGCAGCGTATCGTCAAGTGCGCGATCTGTATCGACGGGCGTTTGAGTGGGAAAGCGAGTCTGCGGCGCGCCCACCCTATGCCGACGTGGCGCGAAGCATGCGCATGCATGTGCGGGAATGGATCACGCGCTGGGATCTCGAGCGGCTCGATCCGAGCTATTCGGCCCACATTGAAACAGAACTCATGCGGCCGGATCTTTCGGAACGGGAGGGCCTCGAAGGCTTCTCGGAGCGCGATGAAAACGACGACAGCGACGCCGCCGATTGAACGACGGCCGCTTGCGACGTCTGCGCGCAGGTGTGGACCTCGCTGCGAAGCACCTGCGCTCAATCGGGAACGACGGCATATCCGCACGAGCGCTCGGTGATGCGGTCAACGCCGCCTTTGCTGACGAACCGGCCACCACAAAATGGTATGTGACTCGAGCCGAGCTCGATAGTTCGTTAGCTCGCGACCCGCGCTTCTGCCTTCGTAGTGACTTGTGGTACCTCGCGAGCGATACGTCTACCGAGGCGATCGAATCGGCACGCGCCTTGGTGATCGATCCGCTCCGGCTGGGCGTTGCGCTTACACTGCATGATTGGCAGCGTGAAGCCATCGCTGCATGGAAATTCGCCGGTCGGCGCGGTATCATCGAGGCCGTTACCGGCTCGGGCAAAACGCGCGTTGGTATCGCCGCCGTCGCGGAACACTTGTGTTCCCCAAGCGCTCGTGCCGTAATTCTCGTCCCAACGATCGAACTCGCGAATCAGTGGCTCCGGAGTCTGCACGCGGATTTCACGGTGCCCGTCGCAATAGTCGGGGACGGATCAACGGCCGATTTCGAGACGAATTCGGTGCTCGTCTACGTGGCTCGCTCCGCGTCCGACGATCTTCCGCCGCGCATGCGTCGACTGGCAACTTCCCGGCCGGTTCTGCTCGTGGCCGACGAGTGCCATCGGTACGGAAGCGAAACGTTCGCGCGCGCACTCGACGCCCCGTTTGCGGCGACCATGGGGCTGTCGGCGACACCCGAGCGCGAACATGACGAAGGCATGAAGCATTTCGTGGTGCCGCGACTCGGCGACGTCGTGTACGCATACGACCATGATCGTGGGATCGGCGACGCCGTTATTTCGGATTTTCGCATCTGCTTCGTGGGCGTCGACTTCGAAGTTCCTGAGCGCGACGAACACGATCAGCTTTCGCGGCAGCTCGAGCGCTCGCATCGAACGCTTCTCGCGGAGTTTCCGTTCCTCGAAAATGCTCACCCGTTCATTGCAGCGGTAAAGACGCTGGCGGCGCGCGATGAGGAGGGCGCAGCGAGGAGCTATCTCCGAATTGCCGGGGAGCGACGCCGGTTACTCAACGGCGCCAGTTCGCGCCACGCGGTCGTCTTCTGGCTTGCAGAACAGGGCGCTTTCTCGGGGAACCGGACCCTGCTATTTCATGAGACCATCGCCGATTGCGAACACTTGGCTCAGGGTCTCATTGGCGCGGGTGTTGCCGCCGCGGCGCACCATTCGGAACTCGACCGGGAGAGTCGGCGCTCCACGCTCAACAGCTTTGCCCGCGGCGAGCTCTCCGCGATTGCGGCGCCACGGACGCTTGACGAAGGGATCGACGTTCCTGACGCTTCGCTCGCCATCATCGTTGCCGGAACGAGCGTCAAGCGCCAAACGATTCAACGCATTGGGCGCGTGCTTCGACGAGCGCCGGATAAGCGAACGGCTAGGGTGATCAAGGTCTTCGTCAATGACGCAGCCGACGACCCGACCCTTCCCAGCGCCCCGAGGTTCGCACGTGAGCTCGCGGCGAGCGCAAGAGGACTGGTGCGCCGGTGGCCGAGCGAAGCGCCCGATATCTTGAACTTCCTAGGCGACTTCGGGTAAGAAAGACGACTCGACCGCACGAAGTGTAATACCTGATTTGCGTAGCCGTCCGTCCGAAGCCGCTGGCCCGTGGAATCTATACCAGTTCTTCTGACTGCGTAACGACTGGCAGCGATGCGCCCAACGCGGAATGAACGTCGGCCACGCAGCTTTTTAAGCGGACCCATAGCTCGGTTCCAATGAATCGCATCACGGTCCAGCCGAGGGCCTGCAGCTCTCGAGTTTGGCGCGAATCCAGCTCCCGTCTCGAGCGAGCGCTATGGTATACGCCGGCGACTTGCCGTTGGTGCTGGTCATCCGAAATCCGGTTGGTGGTCTCAGATCATGTTGACAGATGAGGTGCTGACGGAGCGGCGCGATCATTTGGAGCACTCAGCAGTCTCCTTCAAGGGAGTCGCGCGAAACATCGTCCTGTTACGAGGCGGAATACGCGCTGCCGACCGTCAATGAGCGCAACCAGCCCTTAGTGCACCCGAGGATCAGAAGCGCCTTGTCCTAGCCACCGGGCGGTACCTCGGCGAGGGAATCGATGACGCGCGACTCGACACGCTCTTCCTCGCTATGCCGATCTCATGGAAGGGAACGTTGGCGCAATACGTTGGTCGTCTCCATCGCGATCATATCGATAAGGGAGAGGTCGTCGTCTACGACTACATCGACGCCGGAGTATCGGTGCTCGCACGAATGGCAGCGAGGCGGCAGTCGGGTTATCGAGCTTTAGGATACCGCGTTCGTGCGAACCCTCCCGTCGCTGATGTCCCGACCGCGAGTGCGATCAGCGCCGTCGCCGACGCCCGCCGACCGTCTGACGTTATCGATTCGTACTGGATCCATGCCGAACGTGAGCATCGCAGTGCATACCCGCACCACAGCGGGCGGGGCGGAACGGTGGTCGAAGAACAAGGCTGCAACGCAGACCGGCCTTGCGGCGAGGCCGGACACACGACAAGGCGGACTGCAGGCGGGTACGATAGGCACTGCGCGAACTCGGCGTTACGTGGTCGATTCCATACACGACGACATCGACACGGCGGCCCGCAAGTACTCGCAGCGCGGCGGCGTTCGTATCAGTCAGCGTTATGAGTAAGGCTACATCTGCGGGCATCAGCGAAGGCTACCTGCGGCGGCACGCCGGCACCAGCTCTTTTAAAAAAGGGCAGGCGTACTTTAGGGACGGTGCAGTCGTTCTCGTGACGAGCGACTCGAACCGCATCGACGCAACGGTCGAAGGTAGCGCATTCGCCCCTTATTCCGTCAAGGTCGAACTACACGTTACCGGCGTTAGGCGAGCCTCCTGCACTTGCGCGTTCGAGGATTCCGGTTGGTGCAAGCACATCGTGGCCGCGATGCTCGCCGCGACCAACCACAACGGCGCTGGGGCCGCTGCGGCAGCGCGGCCGATCGAAGAGCGGCTCGCGGATCTCCAAACCTTCGAACTCCAAACGCTCGTCGCACAAGCGTGTCGCGAAGTCTCGCAATTTGCTACGTTTGCACGGCTATGGCTCGGTGATGCGGGAGCTGCCGGCCAGACGAATGAACCCGTTCGCAAAAACATGCTTCGGCTCGCGCGAACGGAGGAATTGTCATTCGGGAATTCGCTCGATGGAAGGTTGGACGATTTGTTCGAGCGCGCCCTGAGCGCTCTGGACCGAGATGCCGCCGCCACGGCGGTGACGATGCTCGAGAAGATCACGGCGATCGCAGCGCATGAGTACGAGTCCATGGACGATTCAGACGGGGACTTTGCCGCGTTCATCGGTTCCCTCGGTCACGCCTGGATCGACGCCTCCCTCATGCTCGAGACGAACCAGCGGCGGCGGTCGAGTCTGGCGACTCGCATCGAAAGCTGGCAAACTCGTTTTGGCGATTACGGAGCCGGCGAAGAACTCGGCGTAGCGGCGCTCGTATTGGAGGAATCGGCCGAGGCGGCCGAGCTGCTCTTGGACAATGATGATTTGCGCAGCCTTCATGCCGCGCAATTGCGCATTTTTGCGCGACGCGGCTCACTAACGAGTATCTCGCGCTTGCCCGAAAAAGCGGCGCGCGAACGTCGTACCTCAGCATGCTCGTCTAACGCGGGTAACGTCGATTGCGCGATTGCCGAAGCGCCCAAGCTGATCAAGAAGCCCGCGGAAGCTTTGCATCTCGTCGCGTTACTGTGCGAACGCGAGAAGCCGGATGACGCGCTTGCGATCGGCGAACGCGGCCTCGGGCTCAGGGGCGAAGGGCTCGGGGAGTTGGGCTCTCGGATGCGTGACTTGGCACGCGAACGCGGCAATCCGGCGCTGGCGCTACGCGCGGCGGCCGTGGTCGTGCGCGATTGGCCGACACTCGAGGACTATCGAGCGCTCGAGAAGGCCGCCGGCGCGCAGTGGAAGCGCATGCGGCCGAACATTCTCAACGATGTGCGCTTAGCAACAAACGTCGAGGGAGCAATCTGCATCCTCCTCGCCGAGAAGCTCGTTCCCGAAGCGATCCGCATGCTCGAGCGCGGCGACGTCTACGTCTCGGACGAACTCTTGGAAACCGCCGTGCGCGCGGCGATCAATACGGAGTCGCAGTGGGCTCTCGATACCGCACGCGGACAAGCGGAGCGGATCATGAACCCCGGGAAATCCGAGTACTACCATCACGCCGGCCGTTGGCTCGGGCATGCACGTGCGGCCTACCGACAAGCGGGTCTCGAACAAGAGTGGCAGAGTTACCGCGCAGCACTTCTTCTGCGCCATAAGCGTAAGTTGAAGCTGGTCGCTATCTTGAAGACCTTGGCGTAACTTTCCAGCGAGGGGCGCGGGCGTCGGGTTGGTGCGCTCCGTGGCGGTAGCGGGTTATCGGATGCGTCGAAGACGAGTTGTACGCCGTCTTCGAGCGTGAATCCAACGCGCATCCGCTCGCCGATCGAGATCGGCACGACGGCCGTGATACTCTTCGGGATTACGAATCGCGAGATGCGCGGTGCTTGACGATCGACGGGCTCGCGATGCACGCCGGCATGTCGCGCTCGAACATCGCGCTGAAATTCAAAGCGACGGTCGGAACGTCGCCGATGGACTACCTCACGCATTGGCGGATGATCGTGGCCGCAGATCGGCTGCGCCATTCCGAGAATTCCATCTCCGCAATCGCCGGATCGCTCGGCTATGAGTCGATCAGAGATCGAGTGCGAACCGGATCCCGGTATCGATCCGCCGCATCGTTTTCGCGGAGAGCGACGTAACGCGCTCGACGAGATCAGCCCGGTCGATCGCCAAAAGCTGCGTCACGTTGACGACCGAGTCTTTCGTAAGCCGCGATTCGTCCTTGCGAAGTGCGACATTGCCCTCCGATTGAAGAAGACGCAGATTCGCAGATTCGCAGATTCGACGTGACGACGGCACACAAACACGTGCCGATTGCCGTCTCGTTCAAGAGGTCTGACTGAACGACGACTACGGGACGATCGTGACCGGGAGCTGACCCTTGCGGAACCTGCAGGCTTGCCCACCAGAGATCGCCGCGTTTTACCACTCCGCGCGCGCGAGTATTTTTCCGGCGTAGGACGACAAAACGGTATCCGGTGGCGTGCTGTCACCATAAAATGCTTTGAGCCGCTTCCCCACGTGTCAAGCTGAGACGGTACCAGTAACCTCCAAGATTTAGTGAGCTACTGGGCGTGAGAGGACGATACGTCATGGAAACCACAGCCGTCAACGGCGTAGCTTCGCGATCGGCACAATCGA